>ERZ1031808.152-NODE-152-length-13221-cov-7.426173_pt1 | contig 13221 bp, 10 predicted proteins | sample MGYA00517103_ERZ1031808 | MGnify/ENA primary metagenome ERZ1031808 (study PRJEB33719, sample SAMN04261245) | wastewater metagenome | biome: rural village; feature: human; material: feces | host: Homo sapiens | place: El Salvador | collected 2013-01-14 ...
AGATCCCTGATTATTTCCTCTCGGATATCAGCGATACCGATGAGCGTGCCCGCTACGAATACGACGACGGTTGGATGCTCATCATCCTCCGTATCCCTTACGTCAAGGAAATACGCAGCCGCACCCCATATACCACAGTGCCGCTAGGCATCATCCACAAGCGCGACGTAACCATTACCGTATGCTACTACGAAACCAACATGATGATAGACTTCGTAAGCTATCAGCAGAAACGCGGCGAAGGATTCACCGACTATGTGGATATGATATTCCGACTCTTCCTCTCTTCTGCCGTATGGTATCTGAAACGACTCAAACAGATCAATTCACTTATCGAGAAGGCCAAGAGAAATCTGGACCATGGCGTGAACAACGAGAGCCTGATAGGCCTGAGCCGCCTGCAGGACTCCCTCACCTACTTCACCACCTCTATCCGCGGCAACGAAACCCTGCTCTCTAAACTGAAGTTCAAGCTGCAGGTGGATGAGCTGGATGCTGACCTGATCGAGGACGTAAACATCGAGATGACGCAGGCTAGGGAAACCACCAGTATCTACTCCGACATTCTGGAATCTACGATGGATACCTACTCGAGCATCATCAACAACAATATGAACACCACGATGCGTACCCTCACCAGTATCAGTATCGTCATGATGTTGCCAACGCTGATTTCATCCTTGTTCGGTATGAACCTGATCAACGGCATGGAAGAGAGTCCTTACGGATTCGCCTTCGCCCTGATACTCTCGTTCATCGTCTCAGGCTTAAGCTGGGGCTTCCTGAGATACAAGCGACTGTTATAAATATTGGAACAATTATAGCTGGAAAATGCAGCCCTAAGGGCTTCTATTGTTATAAAAGTATAAAAAATCGAATATCTTGACTAGATATTCGATTTTTTTGTTTAAGTTTGCAGAATTAATATAATAAATATTTTTGTGGGTCGAATCGTCTGAGACGACTACCGGCCAAAGAAACTCGAATCATAAACTAAACAAAGTGACATGATGGACTCTCAAGAAAAAGCTCTGTTGCAGCAGAGCACCCTGGAAGACCCTGCCAAGAAGGCTTATGCCACCAAGCAGGAAGTGCTCGAAAGAGTAAAGGAAATCGCTCATAGCAGCGAAAATCCAAACAAGGAGGAACTCGACCTACTCAAGACTACTTTCTACAAGATTCATCTCGCAGAAAGAGACGCACAGATGAAAGAGTATCTCGCAAAAGGCGGTGACCCAGAGAAGTATATCCTTCTACCGGATGACACCGAAGAAGCCTTCAAGGCTGAGATGCAACTCATCAAGGAGAAAAGAGCCAAGATCTTCCTGGCACAAGAAGAAGAAAAACAAGATAATCTCCGCAAAAAAGAGGAAATTATCGAAAAGATAAAGGCCATGACCACCTCACCGGAGGAGGCCAACAAATCATATCAGGACTTCAAGGCCTTGCAGCAGGAATGGAAGGAAATCAAGAACATCCCTGCAGACAAGGCAAACGAGGTATGGAAGAACTACCAGCTCTATGTAGAGCAGTTCTACGACATGCTCAAGTTGAACAGCGAAGCCCGCGAATATGATTTCAAGAAGAATCTTGAAGCCAAGACCAAACTCTGCGAGGCTGCAGAGAAGCTCAATGAGGAAGAGGATGTTATTTCTGCCTTCCACCAGCTTCAGGACCTCCACCAGCAATATCGTGAGATTGGTCCTGTTGCCAAGGAGTTGAGAGAACAGATTTGGGAGCGTTTCAAGGCTGCCAGCACTGTTATCAACAAGAAGCACCAGCAGCACTTCGAAGACCTGCGTGCCAAGGAAGAGGAAAACCTCGCCAAGAAAACTGCCCTCTGCGAAAAGGTAGAGGCTGCCAACCAAGGAGAATACAAGACTGCTAAGGACTGGGAGAAGGTTACCCAGGAAATCATAGAGATTCAGAAAGAGTGGCGCACTATCGGTTTTGCCCCTCAGAAGATGAACGTCAAGATTTTCGAGCGTTTCCGCATCGCCAACGATGAATTCTTCAACAAGAAGGCAGAATTCTTCAAAGGATTGAAAGATACCTACTCTGCCAATCTCGAAAAGAAACAGCAACTCGTAAACAAGGCAAAGGAACTGGCTGACAGTACAGACTGGAAGAAGACTGGCGACAAGTTCATCGCTCTTCAGAAAGAATGGAAGAAGGTGGGTACCGTACCTCATAAACAAGGCGAATTGCTCTGGAAGGAATTTCTGGATACCTGCAACAAGTTCTTTGAAGCCCGCAACAAGCAGAATGCCGGTTCACGCAGCGAGGAACATGCCAATCTGGACAAGAAGCGCAACATTATTGCCCAGCTCAAGGAACTTGTAGTTGCAGAGATTTCAGACAACGATTTCCAGAAGAAACTCAAAGATCTTGCCAAGCAATACAGTGCAATCGGACACGTTCCTTTCAAAGAGAAAGACAAGGTCTATAAAGAGTATCATGAGGCTATCGATGCAGCCTACGAGAAACTTCACGCCACCAACGCAAAGCGCCACTTTGACAACTTCAAGAACAACTTGAAGAATGTTGCCAAGGAAGGCGGAAATGCACTCGGCAATGAGCGTGGTAAACTCTTGCGCCGCTACGACCAGTTGCGCAGCGAGATTACTACCTACGAGAACAACCTCGGTTTCTTCAATACGGCCAGCAAGAAGGGCAACAGCCTGGTAGAAGAAATGAACCGTAAGATTGAGAAACTCAAGGCTGACCTCGAAATGGTAAAGCAGAAAATCAAGGCTATTGATGCCGAGAAGAAATAAATACAATAAACCCCAGGGCGAAAGCTCTGGGGTTTATTGTTATGAATACTCCATAAAACAGAATTCCTATAAACAAAAAAAACACCTTTCATTACTGAAAGATGCCTTACCGTATGAGTTGGGATACCCGGACTCGAACCAGGAATGACAGGACCAGAATCTGTAGTGTTACCATTACACCATATCCCAAACTTAAAATAGAACTTTTTGATTGTTGGGATACCCGGACTCGAACCAGGAATGACAGGACCAGAATCTGTAGTGTTACCATTACACCATATCCCAATATCAGCAAACGAGATGTTCTGTTCTCAATTGCGAGTGCAAAGGTACTAGTTTTTTTTGAACCTACAAAATTTTTCGGCACTTTTTTCTAAAAAAAGCGCAATTTCTTTAATTTTCCACATTTTTTTTGCCTTTTAAGTCGATTTTCCATTATAATAATGTATCTTTGCAGAAAAATAGAGAATATAAATTAAGTAAGAAAGAAAAGATAAATGAACACAGTTAAACAACTCGTAGAGACTATTAAAGAAGGTATACAAGAAAAGAAAGGTCAAGACATTGTTATCGCCGACCTGACAGAAATCGATGGAAGCATTGCCAAGTACTTCATCATCTGCCAGGGAGGAAGCCCTACTCAGGTTGAAGCTATCGCAGGTTCTGTGGGAGACATCGTGCGCAAGAACCTGAAAGAAAAACCTGTAAATGTAGCAGGTCTCGGCAACGACCAGTGGGTGGCAATGGACTTTGTTGACGTATTAGTACACATCTTCCTTCCGGAAGTACGTGCTTATTACGACCTCGAACATTTATGGGAGGATGCAAAGCTTACCCATATACCTAATCTCGACTAGTCAGTCTCTCCCATCCTACATGATGGATCAGACATTGTTTTTCGACTAAAAGTTATACATATAAAATAAAATGGAACAAAGCAATAATATGAAGCCTCGTGGCAATGGCGGACCCAAGATGCCACGATTTAATATGACCTGGCTTTTCACCATCTGCCTCATCACCATGATCATCCTCTTCTTTACAGGAGGAGGCGATGCGATTGGAGGCAGCGCTGCCAAGGAAGTTACATACACCCAATTTAAACAGTATGTAGACAAGGGTTATGTGCTCAGTGTTGTGGCCAATAAAACAGAAAGCACCCTCAAGATATACATCAACCCGAAATATACGCGCGATGTATACAATATGCCGGCAAAGTCTGTAGGTCCTAACCCATACGTAAAAGTACAGTTCGGCTCGGTTGACGAAGTGGAACGCTATGCCAACCAGATGTTGAAGGAAAAGAAGATACGCTCCTTCAGCTACGACAACCAGAAGGATAACGACTTCTTAAGCACGCTCTTCAATCTGGCACCTCTGCTCTTCTTCGTATTCTTCATCCTTTGGATGTCTGGAAGATTCAGCGGCGGTATGGGCAGCGGCGGTATGGGCGGCGGCATCTTCAGCGTGGGCAAAAGCAAAGCTAAGATGTACGAAAAGGGAAATGCCATCGGCATCACCTTTAAGGATGTGGCCGGACAGGAAGGTGCCAAGCAGGAAGTGAAGGAAATTGTAGACTTCCTGAAAAACCCACAAAAATATACCGACTTGGGTGGTAAGATTCCAAAGGGAGCCCTTCTCGTAGGCCCTCCGGGAACTGGTAAGACCCTCTTGGCTAAGGCTGTTGCCGGCGAGGCTGGCGTACCTTTCTTCTCCATGAGCGGTTCCGACTTCGTTGAAATGTTCGTAGGTGTAGGTGCCTCACGTGTACGCGACCTGTTCCGCCAGGCTAAAGAGAAATCACCTTGTATCATCTTTATCGATGAGATTGATGCTGTAGGCCGTGCCCGCAGCAAGAACCCAGCCATGGGTGGTAATGATGAGCGCGAGAACACCTTGAACGCTCTCCTTACAGAGATGGATGGTTTCGGTACCAACAGTGGTGTCATCATCCTTGCAGCTACCAACCGTGTAGACATGCTCGACAGCGCCTTGCTCCGTGCCGGACGTTTCGACCGCGAAATTCACGTAGATCTCCCTGGTTTGAACGAACGTAAGGCTATCTTCCTGGTTCATCTCAAGCCTATCAAGATAGACGAAACAGTAGATGTTGATCTACTGGCCCGTCAGACTCCAGGTTTCTCGGGTGCAGATATTGCCAACGTTTGTAACGAGGCAGCCCTCATTGCTGCACGCCACGACAAGAAGGCTGTGTGCAAACAGGATTTCCTCGATGCAGTAGACCGTATTGTAGGCGGTCTGGAGAAGAAGACTAAGGTGATGACTGCCGACGAGAAGCGTAGCATCGCTCTCCACGAAGCAGGCCACGCAACCATCTCATGGTTCTGCCAGTATGCCAACCCTCTCATCAAGGTTACCATCGTGCCTCGTGGTCAGGCTCTCGGTGCTGCATGGTATCTGCCAGAAGAGCGCCAGATAACCACCAAGGAACAGATGCTCGACGAGATGTGTTCATTAATGGGTGGACGTGCCGCAGAAGAACTCTTCACCGGTCATATTTCGTCAGGAGCCATGAACGACCTGGAGCGCGCCACAAAGAGTGCTTATGGTATGGTAGCTTATCTCGGTATGAGCAAGACGTTGCCAAACATCTGCTTTTACAACCGGAACGAATATGCATTCCAGCGTCCGTACTCTGAGTCTACAGCCCGCGAGATAGACCAGGAAGTTCTGAAGATTGTCAACGAGCAGTATACCCGTGCCAAGAACATCCTGATGGAGCACAAGGAAGGCCACAATGCCTTAGCAGAACTCCTGATCAAGAAAGAGGTGATTATGGCAGAAGACGTAGAACATATCTTTGGCAAACGCCCTTGGTTGAGCCGTTCGCAGGAAATCATGGAAGACGAACAGCCTAAGATTGACGATGATGCTGTAAAGGAACTTCCAGAAGTTCAGGCTGCAATTAAGGAGCATGAAGAGAACCAGAAGAAGAATGCTGATTCTGATGAGACTTCCAAGAAGGATGAAGGTTCGGAAGAAAACAAGAACGAATAAAACAAACCGATATGACTGACAAACAGAAGAATCTAGTGATAAGATCCATCACAGGCGTATTTTTCGTAGTGTGTATGGTATCTTGCTTTCTCAATCCCAGGGCAATGGTTATCCTGTTCGCCCTCATTACCGGATTGAGCATCTGGGAGTATTGCGGATTAGTTAACCAGAAGGAGAATGTTACGGTAAACCGTTTCATCAGCACCGTGGCGGGTGTTTACTTCTTCCTTGCCGTGGCTGGTTTCCGCATGGGCATCGTGGGCTATTTCGTGGTTTTCGTACCTTATCTGCTCACCATCCTCTATCTCTTCATCAGCGAACTGTATACAGGCAACAAGGATGCCATCAACGATTGGGCTTACACTATGCTCTCTCAGTTGTACATCGCCTTGCCTTTCTCGATGATCAATGTATTGAGTTTCGAGACATCAGCTTTCGATGGTCAGATACATTACGACATGCTGTTGCCTTTGAGCATTTTCATTTTCCTCTGGACCAATGATACCGGTGCCTATTGCAGCGGTTCGCTTTTCGGCAAGCATAAGCTCTTTCCTCGCATCAGTCCAGCCAAGAGTTGGGAAGGCAGCATAGGCGGAGGCATATTCGTACTGATAGCAGCAGGTATCATCGGCTATATCGCCAACGATGGCGAAGCCCACCGTCTCAGCATTCTCGGTTGGGAAGGTTTAGGTCTAGTTGTGGTATTCTTCGGCACATGGGGCGATCTGGTAGAAAGCCTCTTCAAGCGTACCCTCGGAGTAAAGGATAGCGGCAACATCCTGCCAGGACATGGAGGCATGCTCGACCGCTTCGACTCTTCGCTCATGGCGATACCGGCAGCAGTAATCTACCTATACACCATCCAGTTGTTTGGATAATACATCTTTTATGAGATAAAGGCCAAACCTATAGTTTGGCCAAGCACAAAGAAAGGCAGGGATTCCTCAAAGAACACCTGCCTTTCTTTTTTTCATATCACCATAAAAAAACACAAGCAGCTTCGTTGGCTCACGAAAGTACTTGCGATAAACTATGCTGTTATCTGTTATATTTCTTCAGTGCCTGCTTCACCATCTTGCCCCATGGCTTGATGAGATCATCTGTAATCTTTATGGGTGGCTGCATAGAAATGAAGGGTATACATCACATTCTCCACACCCTCGATAGGGGTCTTTGCCACGATATCAATATCCTGGTCCCAATGCAGACAGCCCATCAGGATGATATTATCCGGATCATACTTTCTGATTTCCGTGATGATGGTTTTAGCGTATACCTTCAAATCTGCCTTAGTCAGCAGTTCTGCAGCGGATTGATATCCGCCACAGAACTGAAAGAGATTGCTTTTTATTAAAACATTTCACCTTTTTCCTGTTCTTCTTCAAAGTGTTCACCCTTCTGGGCTTCCTGCGCCTCATACTGTGCCTGGGCTGCACGCTGCTGAGCCTCACGTGCCTTAGCCTCAGCAGCCAGTCGGGCTTTTTCTGCCCTTATTCGTGCCAGTTCAGCCTCTTCTTCTGCCCGTTTCTGCGCCGCCAAAGCTTCCTCTTCGGCACGTTTCTTAGCAGCCTCGGCTTCAGCTATCGCCTTCTGTCGCGCACGTTCTGCAGCCTCAGCTGCAGCTTTGGCTTCAGCTTCAGCACGTTCACGAGCCATACGGAGAAGCATTTCCCTACGCTTAACCAGAAGATCAAACATGATGCCCGCAGCCTCATCCGGCGCAACCTTATCGCCTAACTGAGTTCGAACTTCCTGATATTCTGCCAACATCTTATCCCTGCCAGGTTCTCCCGGAAGAATCTGATAAAGTTCGTTGGCAATACCATCAACCGTAAAGCGGTCGGCAAGCATCTCCGGCACAATCTCCTTATTGGCGATAAGATTCACCAGCGAGATAAACTTCACTTTGATGATATGCTTGAAACCGAAACGGATGAGATGAGGTACAGGCGTTTCATAACATACCACCTGAGGCACATCGAAAAGAGCCGTCTCTAAGGTTGCAGTACCACTGGTAACAAGAGCTGCCGTAGCATGCGACAAGAGCGGATAAGTCTTGTTGCGCACCAGTTTGACAGGTGTACCTTTGATAAACTTCTCATAGTAAGCATCATCTATCGAAGGAGCACCGGCAAGCACCATCTGATAATCTTCAAAACGCTCAGCCACCTCAATCATCGCCGGCAGATTGTCTTTGATTTCCTGCAGACGGCTTCCTGCCAGCAAAGCGATAACAGGACGATAGGTGTCAAGATTATTCTCCTGACAGAATTCCGTAAAACTCTGATGATATCCCGACCTGAACTCCCCTACTTCCTGAGCCGTAGGATTACCTACATAGTGAATAGGATAACGGTGCTTCTTTTCGAAGAACGGCACCTCGAATGGCAAGATAGAGAAGAGTTCAGCGATATCACGCTTAATGCTGCGGATCCGCCACTCCTTCCATGCCCATATCTTAGGAGAAATGTAATAATAGGCAGGGATATTGGTGTTCTTTTTCAAGAACTTAGCTATCTTGAGATTAAATCCCGGATAATCTACCAGTATCACTACATCCGGCTTCCATTTCACAATATCTTCCTTGCATCTCTTCATGTTCGAAAAGATGGTACCCAAATGTAGCAGTACAGGCACAAAACCCATATAAGCCAACTCCTTAAAATGCTTGACGCGAGTGCCACCTTCAGCAGCCATCAAATCACCGCCGAAGAACCGGAATTCAGCAAACTCGTCTATTTTTTTCAACGAGCGCATCAATCTGCTGGCATGCAAATCTCCACTAGCCTCGCCTACTATCAGGTAATACTTCATAATTCAAAATTCTTTAACCAATCATAATCCGTTACATCAATCTTAGTTGGGGTAATAGCGATGTAACCATGATTCACAGCCCACTGGTCGGTATCCGTTGCCTCTGGTTCGTCATTACGGTATTCACCCACCATCCAATAATAATCATATCCATGCGGATGAGTGCGATGATCCACCTCATTGATCCAGGAGCCATGAGTCATCCGGCAACCCTTGAAACCCTTGAACGGAGGCAAAGCCGGGAAGTTGACATTCAGACAGGTATATTCTGGCAATCCCTTCTCCAGCACCATCTTAACAACCTTCAGTACCCCATCGCGCAAAGGAGTGAGATCAGCATTTTCATCATAATTGCAACTGCTGAAGGCTATGCTTGGAATATGCTGCATACAGCCCTCCTTAGCTACACCCATAGTTCCCGAATAATGATTGTTCACGCTCGAATTGTCACCATGATTGATACCGCCGATAATCAGATCAGGCTTGCGATCTGCAAGAAACTGATCCAACGCCAGTTTCACACAGTCAACCGGTGTGCCGCTACATGACCAGACCTCCACATCATTCCCCATATTGTGGCGACGCTTCAGGCGCAAGGGAGTAGTAGCCGAAAAGGCACAGGCGAATCCCGAACGGGCACTTTCCGGTGCTACAACCAGCAGGTCGCACCAGTCTTTCAGAAAGCTCACCAGGGTCTTGATTCCATTGGCATGATAGCCATCATCATTCGAAATTAATACTAACGGTTTCTTATTTTCCATAAAAATATCTTTCTTTTTGGTGCAAAAGTACGAAAAAACCTTTAAAGATAGCGACTTTCTCACAATATTTTTGTATCTTTGCCGAAAATTTACTAAGAAAATGGGAAAAATCATCGCATTAGCTAACCAAAAAGGCGGTGTAGGAAAGACTACTACCACCATTAACTTGGCAGCATCGCTTGCCACGCTAGAGAAAACTGTACTCGTAGTGGACGCCGACCCACAGGCAAACGCTTCCAGTGGATTGGGCGTGGACATCAGCGAGGTAGACTGCTCGCTCTACGAATGCATCATCGACCATGCAGACGTGCGCGATGCCATCTACACCACCGACATTGATGGACTCGACATCATTCCTAGTCATATCGACCTGGTAGGTGCCGAGATAGAGATGCTGAATCTCAAAAATCGCGAAAAGGTGATTAAGACATTACTGCAGCCTATCCGTGACGAATACGACTACATTCTGATAGACTGTTCGCCTTCGCTCGGCCTCATCACCGTCAATTCGTTGACGGCTGCCGACAGCGTCATCATCCCTGTACAATGTGAATATTTCGCTCTTGAAGGTATCAGCAAATTGCTCAATACCATCAAGATCATCAAGAGCAAGCTGAATCCGAAACTCGAGATAGAAGGTTTCCTGCTCACCATGTATGATAGTCGTCTACGCCTTGCCAACCAGATATACGACGAGGTGAAACGCCACTTCCAGGAATTGGTGTTCAAGACCGTAATCCAGCGCAACGTGAAGCTGAGCGAGAGTCCGAGCCATGGTCTCCCAGTTATCCTTTACGATGCAGAAAGCAATGGAGCCAAGAACCATCTGGCCTTGGCAAAGGAGATTATCAACAAGAATAGTTAAGATTTGGAAATTGAACCCTTTTAGAAAGTTCAATATTCAAAATTAAAAGTAAAAAAATGGCAGTACACAAGAAATACAACAACGGTACAAAGAGCAACGCTTTAGGACGCGGACTCGATGCCCTCATCTCTACCGAGGGAGTGCGCACCCAGGGCAGCAGTACCATCAATGAAATTCCTCTCGACCAGATTGAGGCGAATCCCAATCAGCCACGCCGGGAGTTTGACGACGAAGCCCTACATGAGCTCGCCGAAAGCATCAAGGCCATAGGCATCATCCAGCCTATCACCTTAAGACAGGTTTCAGAAAACAGATTCCAGATTATCGCCGGTGAACGCCGCTGGCGCGCTTCACAACTTGCGGGGCTGACAGCTATCCCTGCATACATCCGCACCATCAGCGATGAGAACGTAATGGAAATGGCGCTCGTAGAGAATATCCAGCGCCAAGACCTCAACGCCATAGAAATAGCACTCGCCTACGAACACCTTCTGGAAAACGAGGGTATGACACAGGAGAAAATTTCAGAACGTGTGGGCAAGAGCCGTGCAGCTATCGCCAACTATCTGCGACTGCTCAAACTTCCTGCCCAGGTGCAGATGGCACTACAGAAGAAAGAAATTGACATGGGTCATTGCCGTGCCCTACTGGCCCTCGACTCACCTTCGCTGCAAATCAAGTTGTTCAAGGAGATACAGAAGAACGGCTACTCAGTAAGAAAGGTTGAAGAGATGGTACAGCGACTCAAGAGCGGAGAAGACATCGAGAGCGGTAAGAAAACCATCACGGCTAAGGCTCAGATGCCTGAGGAATTTACACAACTCAAAAACCGCCTGTCACAGTTTCTCAATACCAAAGTGCAATTCACCTGCTCTGCTAAGGGCAAGGGAAAAATCAGCATTCCATTCGCCAACGAAGAGGAGCTGGAGCACATCATGAATGTTTTCGATCAGTTAAAGCAAGAATAAAAAGTGAAACTCAGTATATCACAAATCTGTTTGGCAACCCTTCTGCTCCTGGCACCAATGGGCGCACAGGCACAGAAGTCGAAACAAAAAAAACAAGTGACCGATGTGCCAACCATTGCATCAGCCGACTCGGCAAAAATAGCCATAGACTCGATGCTTACCGCACAAGACAGCAGCAAACTGGCAAGCCTCACCCAACCAGCAAAGCCTGTACGCAAAAAGCGCAACTGGGCAACCTGGCGACCTGATACCAAGCGTGCCATGTGGTTAGCACTTGTATTACCTGGTGCCGGACAGATATACAATCGCAAATATTGGAAACTGCCTTTCATCTATGGCGGTTTCGTAGGCTGTACATACGCCATCACCTGGAACAACCAGATGTATCACGACTATTCGCAAGCCTACATGGATATTATGGACGATGACCCCAACACCCAGAGCTACAATCAGTTTCTGCACTTGGGCGCCCAGATCAACGAATCGAACATAGAACGCTATAAGGAAATCTTCCGCAAGCGAAAAGATAAATATCGCCGTTGGAGAGACTTGGGAACCTTCGTCATGATAGGCATCTATGCCTTCTCAGTGATTGATGCCTACGTAGATGCATCGCTCTCGGAATTTGACATCTCCGATGATCTCTCGCTCAGAATAGAGCCTACCATGCTGAATAACGGCAACAAGACTGCCAATCCGTTGCGGTCTGGAAGCCTCGGCGTAAGTTGCTCACTCACATTTTAATGCGTGAGGAGTTAGAATACACCTATATATATTATAACGCAAAATAGAAATTAGAAACATAGACGAGATAAAACATCAATATGAAGAAAATACTAGTCATGGCAGCAGCGATGCTGTTCAGCTTACAAGGCATTCATGCCCAAACCGACGTTACAGAAGAAACAGATAGCGATGATATCATCACCGTTACCGACAAAGACGGAAAGCAGGAGGAAATCGAAGTACCTGAGGGAATGGAAGATAACCTCGACAGCCTGCTCCACCTTTACAATGCACAGACTTACATGATGGCAGATACAACCTGCAAATACCGCGATGTAAACCCTGTCTTCGAGAAGGAAGTGTATATCGACCGTCTGAAGAGAATGCCTACCATCATCGAAATGCCATACAATGAGGTAGTACAGAAATTCATAGACCGATACAGCGGCAAACTACGCCGTTCGGTAAGTTTTATGTTGGGAGCAAGTAACTTCTACATGCCTATTTTCGAAGAGGCATTAGAGGCTTACAACCTGCCACTGGAATTGAAATATCTGCCAGTTATTGAATCTGCACTCAACCCTAAAGCTGTATCACGCGTTGGTGCCACAGGTTTATGGCAGTTTATGCTGCCTACCGGCAAGCGATATGGACTGGAAGTAAACTCACTCATCGATGAACGCCGCGACCCGGTAAAAGCATCCTATGCAGCCGCTCACTATCTGAGCGACCTGTACAAGATATTCGACGATTGGAGCCTCGTGATTGCAGCTTACAACTGCGGTCCAACCAATGTCAACAAGGCCATCCATCGTGCAAAAGGCAACGCCGACTACTGGAACATCTATCCATATCTGCCAAAGGAAACACGTGGATATGTACCAGCTTTCATCGCTGCCAACTACATCATGAACTACTACTGCGATCATAACATCTGCCCTATGGTAAGCGAACTGCCAGTAAAGACAGACACTATCGTAGTATCAAAAGATATCCACCTGGAGCAGATTTCCAAAGTGCTGAACATCAACATCGAGCACCTGCGCAATCTGAATCCACAGTATCGTCATGATATCATCAACGGATTGAACCATCCGATGGTATTGCGTCTTCCATCTACCCTCATCGGTAGTTTCATCGACCAGCAGGACAGCATCTGTGCTTACAGAGCCGATGAACTCTTCCTGAAGCGCGCTACCGTAGATGTCAACGATGCACAGCCTACCTATAGCCGCCCACGAAGCAGCTACAGTCGCCACAGCGCTTCTTCACGCAGCAAGAAGAGCAGCAAG
>ERZ1031808.153-NODE-153-length-13207-cov-4.308850_pt1 | contig 13207 bp, 10 predicted proteins | sample MGYA00517103_ERZ1031808 | MGnify/ENA primary metagenome ERZ1031808 (study PRJEB33719, sample SAMN04261245) | wastewater metagenome | biome: rural village; feature: human; material: feces | host: Homo sapiens | place: El Salvador | collected 2013-01-14 ...
GAATACGGCGCGAGCCCCGCCTACGAGTGGACGTATTCGGGGACTCATGCGGACAGAAAGACTAAGTCCGATGAAAACAGCGCGGAGACGATCGGCGTCTATTACGAAAATTGGATAGCCTCCGCTTCCGCGCAGTATGAGCGTGCCGATGCGGCGCTGAAGGATCTTCAGGCGGCGCGTATGACCTCGCACAGCGAGATAAGAAACGGCGTTTTCTGCACGGAGTACGATACCGGCGCAAAGATTTACGTCAACTATACCGAATCCGATGTAAATATAAGCGGTATAACCGTCCCGGCAGGGGACTTCCTCAGAATAAACTGACAGTAAGGAAGGAGTAACGGCAATGCCCTATATCAGCACAAAAACAAATATCGAACTCGCAAAAGACAAGCGGGATGCGCTCGCGGCGAAGTACGGCGAGATAATATCTATCGTCCCCGGAAAGACGGAGCGTTGGCTCATGCTCTCGTTTGACGGCGGAGCCGAGATGTATTTCGGCGGCAGAGGCGACGAGCCCATGGCCTATATCGAGCTGAGCCTTTTCGGAGGAACGTCCGACGCCGTCTATGACAAGCTTACGGCGGCCGTCTGCGACGCGGTGTCCGAGGAGACCGGGATAGCTCCCTCCAATATCTATATCAAGTATGAAGAGGCGGAGCACTGGGGCTGGAACGGCTCTAATTTCTGAGAATAAAGCGGAAATTTTAAAGGCGCAAACCGACTGTTCTGCCGGTTTGTGTCTTTTGTTTCGTTTGTTTTTGGCATATAGTTATCCGCGAACGGGATAAAATGAAAAAGTGCACAAAAACACCAAATTTGTGCGCGGATTATAATTCAACTTCCGTATTGACAGTATAAATATTTCAACATATAATTAAAGTGATTATGATATTGATTGTAATTATGGGAACTGGAGGGGCGATTTTGAAAAAACGCGATCTTTTAGTGACGCTTTTATATTTTCTCGACACTGTCGTGCTGATGGTTTCGGTAATGTTCTCGGTATGGATGCGAAACGAGTTTAAGCTGTCGGCACTCACAAAGGAGCTGACTCGCGGAAGCTTTTGGACGAGCATGGTTCTGCTCGCTGTGGTATATGCCTGCGCATTCACCCTGTCGAGAACTTACCAGGTGCTTTGGGAGTATGCATCCTTGCGCGATGTTTGCATAGTTTCGGTGTGCGCTATGGGTTCATCGATAGTCTTTGCGCTCATGCGCACGGTGCTCAAATTTCCTTATTTCGCACCGAGCATATATATTATGGCTATCCTGCTTTCGGGCGCCGGAGTTGTGGCAATAAGAATGGCGCTCAGAACATTGAAGCGCAAGCCGTGGAGGGGAATAACGCCAAAATCAAACAGAAATAACACCATGATAATCGGCGCCGGTGCTGCGGCAAACATACTGCTTCATGAGATCAAGACAAGCCCCGCCTTGGAATATTATCCGGTCTGCATTCTCGACGATTCGCCGGAGAAAAGACGCAGCACCGTCTACGGAGTCAAGGTCGTCGGCAACTGCGACAAATTAGAGGAAATCGCCGAAAAATACGATATCAAAACAATAATTTTCGCTATCCCGTCCGCGACTCCCGAGCGCAAGGGCGAGATACTGCGCCGCTGCTCAAAAACGGGCTGCGTCGTTAAAACGCTCCCGAGCATCGGGCAGATGATAGACAAAAAATTCGGACTTTCCAACATTCGTTCGATTAATATAGAGGATCTTCTCGGCCGCCCACCGATTAAGATAAAGCTCGATTCCATCATGGATTATGTCAGCGGAAAGACCGTCCTCGTCACGGGCGGCGGCGGTTCTATCGGCAGCGAGCTGTGCCGCCAGATAGCGGAGCATTCGCCGCATAAGCTCATCATTTTCGATATCTACGAAAACAACGCCTATGCTATCCAAAACGAGCTCCAGCGGACACATCCCGAGGTCGACGTCAAGGTGCTCATAGGCTCGGTCAGGGACAGCAAGCGTCTCGACGCCGTGTTTTCGCGGTATCATCCGAATATCGTCTACCATGCCGCGGCGCATAAGCACGTGCCCCTTATGGAGGACAACCCCAACGAGGCCGTCAAAAATAACGTCTTCGGCACGCTCAAGACCGTTCGCACGGCGGACAAGTTCGGTGTTGATCGTTTCGTGCTCATCTCTACGGATAAGGCGGTCAACCCCACGAATGTCATGGGCGCTACAAAGCGCATATGCGAGATGATAGTTCAGACCTACAACAAGCATTCGGAAACCGAGTTCGTCGCCGTCAGATTCGGCAATGTCCTCGGCTCGAACGGCTCGGTTATCCCGCTGTTTAAAGATCAGATAGCAAACGGCGGACCCGTTACCGTCACTCATAAAGATATTATCCGCTACTTTATGACCATCCCCGAGGCCGTCTCGCTCGTTCTTCAGGCGGGCGCATCCGCAAGGGGCGGAGAAATCTTCGTGCTCGATATGGGCGAGCCAGTTAAGATAGTCGACCTCGCGGAGAACATCATCAGGCTTTCGGGCTATACGCCGTATAAGGATATTGACATAAAGTTCACGGGACTTCGTCCGGGCGAAAAGCTCTATGAGGAGCTGCTCATGGACGAGGAGGGGCTTGAGGCGACGGAAAACAATCTCATACATATCGGCAAGCCCATAGATATAAACGAGGACGAATTCTTCGCCGACCTCGAAGAGCTCAGCGAAATAATGTACGACGACAACGCTGACGTTCGCAGGGTCATCAAAAAGATAGTCAAGACATATAAGGAGCCCGGAAGAAGCACTCCGGCTGTGACCTTCCTCAAGAAAGAGGAGGAGACGGAGCTTGAAAACGAGCGCGTCATCCCGTCCGTAAAATAAAATATCTCGGCAGCGAGTTTCGGCTCCGCTGCCGATTTTTATGCAAAAAAGTTGCCCGAACATTAAAAAATCGTGCTCGCTTTCGGCTATTTTTTATATGACTGATATAAATCTGTTTTCAACACAAAAGAGTGTTGAAAAACTGCATATATATTGGTATAATTATAAACAGGTAAATGCGCCTTTTTATAGGCGCGGTTTTGGAGGGATAGTTCTTGTATAAAGGCGTAAAAAGAGCTCTTGATATAACATTTTCGATTGTGGGCACGGCAGTGACCTCGCCTATACTTCTCGCCGTTGCCGCGGCCGTGAAGCTTGATTCGAAAGGCCCCGTTATATTCAAGCAGGAGCGCCTCGGAAAAGACGGAAAGGTTTTCGAGATGTACAAGTTCCGCTCGATGTGCGTGGGCGCCGAGCATATGGGAACGGGCCAGTATTCATATAAGGGCGACAGCCGCGTGACCCGCGTCGGCAAGGTAATAAGGGCGACGAGTCTCGACGAGCTGCCGCAGTTCATAAATATTCTCAAGGGCGACATGAGCTTTATCGGTCCGCGCCCGCCACTGACATATCACCCGTGGAGGCTTGAGGAGTACAGTGACGCTCAGCGCAGACGCTTTGAGGTGCGCCCGGGAATAACCGGACTCGCTCAGGTTCACGGCAGAAAGGCGATAGACTGGAATGACAGAATAAAGTACGACGTCGAATATGTCGACAAGCTCTCTTTGGGTCTTGACTGCAAAATACTGTTCCAAACAGTTTGGAACGTTTTGACGATGAAGGATAACGACAATGTCGGAAAAACCTCGGAGTCGAAGGAGAATAAAGATGCTTAAGCTGATGTACATAACGAATGTACCCGAGATAGCCTCGATAGCCGACAGGGCGGGGGTTGACAGAATATTTATCGACCTCGAGCGGTACGGCAAGGAAAAGCGCCAGAAAAATTGGGACTCCGTGAAGTCGAAGCACAGCATTTCGGATATTCCGAAAGTTAAGGCGTCGGTCAAAAACGCGCAGATATTCGTGCGCACCGACCCCGTGTTTGACGGCTTTGCCGATGAGCTTGAGGGCGTCCTCGCTTGCAGGCCCGATGTTGTTATGCTGCCCTATTTCAAAACCGTGCGCGAGGTTGAGACTTTTATAAAAGCGGTTGACGGCAGAGCCAAAACCTCGATTCTTTTAGAGACAAGAGAGGCCGCCGAGCTGATAGACGACATAATCTCGGTCGGCGGCATAGACGAAATACATATAGGACTAAACGACCTCTCCCACTCCTACGGCAAGAAGTTTCTCTTCGAGGAGCTGGCGGACGGCACCGTGGACAGGCTCGTTGAACGCTTTAAGGCGCACGGAATCGAAAGCTACGGCTTCGGCGGAATCGCCTCGCTCGGCGGCGGTCTGCTGCCGGCGGAAATGATACTTCCCGAGCACTACAGGCTCGGTTCGACCTGCGTTATCCTCTCCCGCGCGTTCTGCGACGCGTCAAAGGTCGGGAATATCGAAGAAATACGCCGCATATTTGATGATGGCGTCGGCGCGATACGCGATTATGAAAAGAAGTGCGCCGCCATGAGCGAGCGTGAGCTTGCGGAAAATTCGGCGGCTCTCAAAGAACGGGTTGAAGAGATAGTCAGCAATATGCAGCAGTAAAACGAATGGAGAATAATCGATGAAAATTTTGTTCGTCGCCACGGTGCGCAGTCATATAGGGCAGTTTCATATGCCGTTTATCCGTGAACTGAAGGCTCGCGGAGTCGAGGTTCACGCCGCGTTCAAGGATAATTCCGCAGACAAGCCGGGACTCGATCTGTCCGCAATAGACAAGACTTTTGAAGTTCCGTTTGAGCGTCGGCCTCTGCGTCCGAATAACATAAAGGCGTACAGAGAGCTCAAAAAGATTATTGACGGCAACGGCTATGACGCCGTGCATTGCCACACCCCCATGGGCGCGGTCATTACCCGCCTTGCGGCCAAAAGCGCGCGCAAAAAGGGGACGAAGGTCATATACACAGCTCACGGATTTCATTTTTTCAAGGGCGCCTCGATTAAAAACTGGATGCTTTTCTATCCCGTGGAAAAGTATCTGTCGAAGTATACCGACTGCCTCATAACTATAAACAGCGAGGATTGTGAGCTGGCGCACAAGAAAAAATTCAGAGCCGGAAAAATATATAAGGTTCACGGTGTAGGCGTTGAGCTTGACAAATTCAAGGCAGTGGATGCCGACGAAAAGGCGCGTCTCAGAGCCGAATACGGCTACGACGGCGACACATTTATTATGATATACCCCGCCGACCTCGCCGTCGGAAAGAATCAGCAGATGCTTTTTGATGTGATTCAAAAGATAGCAAAGAAAAATGAAAAGGTAAAGCTTCTGCTGCCCGGTCAGCCGATAATGCTTGAAAAATATAAGATGATGGTTTCGGAGCGCGGAATTGTCGATAAGGTGGATTTCCTCGGCTACCGCAGAGACATAAACAATTTAGTCGGCTTGAGCGACCTTTCCGTAACATCAAGCGTTCGTGAGGGCCTGCCGATAAATATTATCGAGGCCATGGCCATGGGCAATGCGATAGTCGCCACAGATGTGCGCGGCAACAATGACGCAGTCGAGGACGGAGTCAACGGCTATCTCGTCCCTGTAGGAGACAGCGACCTGATGGCCGAAAAAATACTCGAGCTTATGAACGACCGCGAAAAGCTTCGCACATTCGGCGAGAACGGACTCGATATGGTCAAGGACTTTTCTACAGAAAATGTCAACCGCGAGATGCTGACTATCTACGGCAATCTCGGACTCGTTTGAGAATAGGGGCGGCAATATGAGAATACTGCACTTTGTGCCGGACATAGGCGTTGCAAACGGCGTGATGAGCGTTGTGCTCAACTATTTTCGCGCGATGCCGGAAGATATAAAGTTTGATGTGATGTATTTCAAGGAGTGCGAGCGCGACAGACGCGCCGACATAGAGGCACTCGGAGGGCGCGTGTTCAAGATGAATACGCCCGGAATGAAGAGCTTTGTCTCGTCGGAGCTTGACGGCTTTTTTGAAGAGCATAGGGATGAGTATGCGGCGGTGCATATCCATGCGCCGTACATGACCTGCCTTATTGCGCCGAAAGCCAAAAAGCACGGCATAAAAAAAGCGGCGGCGCATTGTCACTCCACATGGTATTCGCTAAAGCCGAAAAATGAGTTGCGTAACAGGATTTTTAATGTACCGACCCGCTTCTTGGCGGATAGGCTTTTTGCCTGCGGACGCGATGCGGGGCGCTTTTGGTACGGAGACGACAGGAACTTTACGGTTCTTCCGAATGCCGTGAACTGTTCCGCGTATGCGTTTACCGAAGAAAAAAAGGCTGCCGTGCGCGCTGAATTCGGATTAACTCCGAATCAGCTTGTTATCGGTCATGTCGGCAGAGTGACCCCTCCGCAGAAGAATCACCCGTATCTCTTGCGCGTTTTTTCAGAGATAAAAAAGCTGTATCCCGATGCGGTGCTGCTTATGGCCGGCGCAGAGGAGACGGACGAGCTCAGAGAGCTTGCGGCCGGGCTCGGAATATCGGACAGCGCGCGTTTCCTCGGCAGACGCTCTGATATACCTCAGCTGCTAAGCGGTATGGACGTGTTTGTTTTCCCGTCATTTAAAGAAGGATTGCCCGTCTCCGTGGTCGAGGCGCAGGCGGCCGGGCTGCCGGTGCTTATGTCCGATACCGTGACGGACGAGGTCTGCATAACGGATAATATAAAGCGCCTGTCGATTGAAGCCGACCCCTCGGAGTGGGCGAAAGAAATCGAAAAAGTTCCCGACGGGCCGCGCGCCGCCGCATTTGAAAAAGTCAGGGAATGCGGCTGGGATATAGCCGACTGTGCAAATACGCTTGTTGAATTTTATGAGGGGTGAGCTAATATGGCGGCAAAAAGAGTATTGATAGTTCTCGGAAAACTGAAACGCGGCGGAGCAGAAACTTTGGTTATGAACATCTACCGCACAATAGACCGGTCATCTATACAGTTCGATTTCATCGTACATACTCCGGAACGCTGCGATTTTGACGACGAAATTGAGTCGCTCGGCGGAAAGATATACAGATTTCCGCAGTATAATGTGTTCAATCATTTTGAATATAAGCGCTGCTGGAATAATTTCTTTGCGGAGCATCCGGAATACAGGATAATCCACGCACACATGACCGGCTCGGCGAGCGTGTTTCTGCCTATCGCCAAAAAGTACGGTCTTGTAACAATAGCGCACAGCCACATAGCTCTGTCTCAGAAGGGTATCAGGCAAAAGGTCATCGACCTTTACCGTCTGCCGCTTAAAAATCAGGCGGATTATCTCTTTGCCTGCTCAAACGATGCCGGCGTATGGATGTTCGGAGAGAAGGCGACAAAGGGGGACAACTACTACGTCATCAGAAACGGTGTCGATACGGACAAATTCGCATTTTCCGCGGAAAAGCGCGACAAAATCAGAAAAGAACTCGGCTTAGACGGAAAGTTTGTTGTGGGCAATGTTTCGCGTTTCCATATCCAGAAAAATCACTCGCTTCTTATCGATGTTTTTGCCGAGATTAAGAAAGTCGATGACAGCGCTGCCCTGCTTCTTGTCGGCGACGGCGGCCTGCGTGCGGAGATAGAGGAAAAAGCGAAAGCTCTCGGTCTTGCAGACAGCGTGATATTTACGGGCGTGCGCACCGATATCGACTGCATACTCAGTGCGATGGATGTCTTTTTGATGACCTCGTTTAACGAGGGGCTTCCGGTGTCTCTTGTTGAAGCTCAGGCTTCGGGACTGCATATAGTCGCAACAGATACGATATCGAAAGAGATAAAGCTTACGAATTTGGTTGAGTTTTGCTCGCTTGGAGATTCGCCCGAAAAATGGGCGCAAACGGTGCTGAAATACGCCGAGGGCTATGAACGCAGGAATACGAAGCCGGAGATAGCCGCGGCAGGTTACGATATAGTGTCAACGACGCAGGAACTCGAAAGGTTCTACCTTGAAAATTGGCACGAATAGCAGGGAGGTAACAATGGAGAACAGAGTTATTGAATTCGGATATTCATCCAATCTCGGCGGGGTCGAAGTTTTTATCAGAAATATTATTATGAACACGTCAATCCCGATAGATCTTGCGGTGACGACAGAGGATAAAATCCCATTTGAGGATGAGTTTGCCGCAAAAGGGTGCAGAATATTCAGAATACCGAACAGGCGCTCGGCGCCGACGGAATACAGACCGAATATAGAGCGGTTGCTGCGCGAGCATCCGGAGATAAAGACGGCTCATGTTCATCTTAACTCGTGCAGCAGCATAGAAGCGCTCGAAGCGGCAAAAAAAGTCGGGATTCGCTGTATTGCACACAGCCACAGCTCGAACTCGAATTTCAACAAACTTACAAAAGCGCTCCATACTCTAAATAAAACCAGAATAAACAAGCTTACCGATGTCGGACTGGCGTGCTCCGATCCGGCGGGACGTTTCATTTTCGGAAACAGAGATTTTGAAATTATAAAAAACGGTATTGATACCGATAGGTTTTCTTTTTCCCCCGAGTACCGCGATGAAATAAGACGCGAGTTTGATATAGGGGAGCGGTTCATGCTCTGCCATGTCGGAATGTTTGCGCCGGTAAAGAATCACGAGTTTTTGACGGAAGTCTTTTCGTCGCTCGTCAAAAAGCGTCCCGACAGCGTGCTTTTCCTTGTCGGAACCGGTTCCGGGCAGGAAAAGATACGCGAAAAGGTCTCGGCCCTAGGGCTCGACGAAAATGTTATTTTCGCAGGGCGGCGCACGGATGTTGAAAAGATAATGAGCGCGGCGGATGCATTCGCTCTCCCGTCATTATTTGAAGGCCTGGGAATTGTGCTTATAGAGGCGCAGAGCAGCGGGCTTAACTGCTTCGCATCGACCGGAGTGCCGGAAGAGGCAAAGCTGCTCGATAACTTTGAGTTTATCCCGCTCGATATCGGCGCGGAGGCATGGGCAGACAGAATCCTTTCGGCAGCGCCGAATCCGAATCGCGCCTCGGCTTCGGCCGCGGTAGCCGAGCTCGGCTATAACTGCAAGCTTACCGCCACGCGAATTGAAGAGATATATTCGCAGCAGACGGAGCTTTGCCGATAAAATATAAAAGTTCGGAGAACAGTTGATGAAGAAAAAGGTTTTGATAGTTACAAGTCCTCTCAGGGTCGGAGGCTTCGATGTGGTTGCAACAAGCTTGCAGATGCACCTCGACCGCGAACGCTTTGAGTGTACATATTACATAGTCGGCGATGAGGTAGGCCCTCTTGAGCCGAAGGTTATCGCGAGCGGCGCAAAGGTCATACACCGCCCTTCGAACGTGAGGGGTTATCTTGCTGACTATAAATATCTGAAAAAAGTTATCCGCGAGGGTAAATACGACGCCGTTCATTCGCACCTTATGTTTTTCAGCGGGCTTGTGATGCTCGCCGCTCGCAGCGAGGGTGTGCCTGTTCGTGTGCCGCACGGGCATATGACAGACCCGTGCATTGAGGACAGGAGCTTCCTTCAGCGCAGGATGTTTGACGTCTACCGTTTCTTTATGACTCTGCTGCTTGATTCCTGCGGGACTGCGCTTGTGGCCTGCGGACCCGAGTCGGGGGCTTATCTTTACGGAAAACGCACCTTCAAAAGGCGCGGAATAATTCTTAATAACGGAATAGACCTGAGCAAATATAAGTTTGACTCGGAAATGCGCGAGCGGAAGCGGCGTGAGTTGGGCGTTGAAAACAAGCTCGTCGTAGGTCATGTCGGCAGGCTCAATTATATTAAAAATCATAAATTTCTTCTCGATGTATTCGCCGAGCTAAAAAAAATCAACACCGATGCGGTGCTGCTTATAGTCGGCGAGGGCGAAGAAAAAGAAGCGATAGAAGAAAAAGCCCGCCGCTTGGGTATAGAGAACAGCGTCATTCTTACGGGCGTCAGAGACGATGTTTACGACCTGCTGCAGGCTATGGACGTGTTCGTGTTTCCGTCGCTTAAAGAGGGACTCCCGGTTACGCTTATAGAGGCTCAGGCGACGAAGCTTCCGTGTCTGATATCGGATACGGTGTCGAGATACGCTAAGCAGAACGATAATGTGGAATATGCTTCGCTTTCGCTTCCCGCCTCGGAGTGGGCAAAGTACGCGCAGAGGCTCGCATCAATCGACAGAGAGAGCGTGTCGGTCGAAAAGCTTATCAAAAATTATGATATAAACGAGACTGCAAAGCAGCTCGAAAAAATATACGAAGGGGCAGGGGTGATAAAATGCTGATATATTTAATTATAGTTCTTTTGTTTTGCGCTATCTATCCTCTGGTTCCGAGAAAACATATAAAGTGGTTGTTCATTGCCTTGGTACTTGCGTTGTCGATTATGGCGTTTTTTGCGGTGCCAAAAGATACCGACGATCTCTATAATTATTTCAGAACGTTGGCGAAACTCAGACGCGGAGGCTTTAAGTGCCTCAGACGAATGATTGAAAACGGAGAAGAGCACTGGAACTTGCTTCCGGTTTGCGGATTTTACTTCTATTTCGTAAGTCTCTTCCCTAATAACGGAATGCTGGCGGCTACTACGATATTTTTAGCTTACGGAAGTATGTTCTGGGTGCTTTGGAAAGCTGCACAGCGATATGAGGTCAACAAGTGGTATCTGTTTCTTTCGTCGTTCTTTATTCTGTCTACATATTGGTTCTATGATATATGCAGCGGAGTCAGAAACGGTTTGGCATTCACTTTGTTTTGCTTTATGTGGAATTCGTACACCCGTGAGACCACAGCGTCAGGCAATTCATATCCTGAAGTTACGAAGCTTGTAAAGGCGCAGCAGGAGCAGGGAGCGCTCATCATGAACTATGCCGGACACGGTTCGGAGATTCAGATATCGCACGAGAAGGTCCTGCGAATCAACGACTTCAAGTCGTTCACCAACAACAATCTGCCGCTTTGGGTGACGGCGTCGTGCGACATCATGCCCTTCGACGGAGTGGACGAAACCATCGGCGAGACGGCTGTGCTGAACGAGAAGGGTGGAGCAGTGGCGTTCTACGGCACCACACGTACCGTATATGCCAGCCAGAACACCCGCCTTAACCTCGCGTTTATGAAGCACGTGCTCACCTATGAGGACGACGGACGCCCCATTACCATCGGCGAAGCCCAAAGAAGAGCCAAGAACATGAATTCGGATTCGGGCTTTGCGAAGAACTCGCTACAGTACTCGCTGTTCGGCGATCCTGCCATGCGACTCAACTTGCCAACTGCGCAAGTGGCTATCGACTCCATTGCAGGGGTGGATGTCACGGACGGAAAGAATGCGCATATAAAGGCAGGACAGGTGATAACTGTCACAGGACACATTGTCGATAATGACGATTTCAGCGGCATGGTGAGCCTTACGGTTCGCGACAACCTTGAGAAAATCGTCACGCGAGGCAATACCGCTTCAGAGAAAGACTATGTAGGACCGTTCACATACACCGACCGTACGAAGAAGATATTCTCCGGCGACAACGTCGTTAAGGACGGACGATTCCAGATAACGTTCGCTGTGCCGAAGGACATCAACTATTCCGGCGAGACCGGACTCATCAATGTGTTTGCCATCAACGACGACCGCACCATCATTGCCAACGGCTATTCGGAGAACGTGGTGATTGGCGGTAGCGACATTGCAGCCAACGACTCCGTGGGACCGTCAGTATATTGCTATCTCAATTCGCCTTCCTTCGTAAACGGAGGAGCCGTCAATCCCACGCCTTACTTCGTGGCGGAGATAAATGACAAGGACGGCATCAACGTCTCTGGTTCGGGAATCGGACACGACATGCTGCTCATCATCGACGGCAAGCAGACACAGACATACACGCTGAACGACAACTTCAGCTTCGATTTCGGTTCGTACACGTCAGGCTCTACTTACTATGTCATTCCCGAACTCGCGGTAGGAAAGCACAGTCTGAAGTTCCGCGTGTGGGACATTCTCAACAACGTCACGACGTCAGAGCTGCAGTTTGAGGTGAAGAAAGGCGTCAAGCCGTCGTTCTCCGTCAGCTGCACAGACAATCCTGCACGTGACAACACCACCTTCGTCATTGCGCACGACCGCAACGGAAGCGATGTCAGCGTGACGCTTGAGGTGTTCGACATGAGCGGCCGACTGCTCCTCAGACGACAGGAAAGCGGCGCAAGCAACGGTTCGCTCTACACGATGAACTGGAATCTGGACCTCGACGGAGGCGCAAAGCTCCAGACCGGTGTCTATCTTTATCGCGTTCTGCTCACCGCAGACGGAGCCACAACAACGTCGAAAGCCAAGAAACTTGTTGTGATAGGCAATAAATAACACATAAGAACGTTTTAATAATAAAACAAGAAAGACTAAAATAAGAATGAAGCAAGACATAAGACTCGCGGCTATTTCGCTATTTGCCTTGATGGCATTGCCATCGATAGCCGACGAAAAGAAGGATATGTTCCGTCCGGAAAACGCTTCCGTGACGTCACAGTCGATAGCGCCTGACGCAAGGGCAGGCGGTATGGGCGACATCGGTGCCGCCACTGACCCTGACGTCATGTCGCAGTACTGGAACCCTGCCAAGTATCCATTCAGCATCTCACGTGCAGGAGTGGCGCTCAACTATACTCCGTGGCTGCGTCAGCTTGTCAGCGATATGGACCTTGCCTGTCTCGCAGGATATTACCGCATCGGCGACTATTCAGCCGTTTCGGCGTCATTGCGTTACTTCTCGCTCGGTGAGGTCTACACCAATTCGAGCTCTACGAACGACAATTCGATGACCATCAATCCCTACGAGATGTCGATGGACGTGGCTTACTCGCTTATGCTTAGCGAGAAATTCTCCATTGCAGCTGCCGTGCGTTGGATTTATTCAGACCTTACATACGACTATAGCGACGACACATCGCCGGGATCAGCGTTCGCCGTTGACCTTGCAGCATATTATCAGAACTACATCAATATCGGACAGCGTGAGTGTCAGCTCGGTTTGGGTCTGGATATCTCGAACATCGGTTCGAAGATCAACTTCGGCGGTGACGACAATTCGGAGTTCATCCCTGCCAACCTGCGTCTCGGTGCATCGCTGATGATTCCAATCGACGAGTATAACCGCCTCACCATCGCAGCCGATGCCAACAAGCCTCTCGTCCCCACCATGCCTATCAAGGGCGCCAATGAGAGCGACGAAGACTTCGAGGTGCGCAAGCAGAAAGACTATTATGACCTGTCGTCCATCAGCGGCATCTTCAAGAGTTTCGGCGATGCGCCGGGCGGATTCAGAGAGGAGATGCAGGAGATACGTTGGAGCGTAGGT
>ERZ1031808.156-NODE-156-length-13076-cov-6.057138_pt1 | contig 13076 bp, 9 predicted proteins | sample MGYA00517103_ERZ1031808 | MGnify/ENA primary metagenome ERZ1031808 (study PRJEB33719, sample SAMN04261245) | wastewater metagenome | biome: rural village; feature: human; material: feces | host: Homo sapiens | place: El Salvador | collected 2013-01-14 ...
GGGTGTCGGTGGCGTCGCCGGTGAGGTCCTCGAAGGCGGACTTGCAAGGTTTTCGAGGGATCTCGCCGTGCGAATCGAACTTGCCGTGAGATGAACATGAACTTCCGGTCAATACCGTGCATATCACGGAAAGTGAGTGTACGCTGAGGATTAGCCGATCAGGTGCATACAGCGTTGCATGTGGCCGGTTGCGGTAACAATGATTTGACCCGGTCGACGGGGCTCTCTGCAAGAGGGGGACATATGAGCAACACGTATCCAGATGGAGCGCCGCAGACTCCGTATGGTGATCCGAACAATGCTGCGGGCGCGGAAGGCGCGCCCGAACCGCAGCCAACGCAGGCTTTCCCGCCGGTGCCGGTCGTTCCTCTGCCCGGGCAGGGGGCGGGCGTGCCGACGGGAGCCCCAGCCGCCCCGTACGGGCAGGGCGGGGCTCCTTATGGTGGTGCGCCGACTGCCGCGTACGGCGAGTCGCTCGCCGGGCCGCAGGGCGGCGCCGAGCCGTATGGATACCAGGCGGCGCCGTATGGGCAGGAGCCGGGAGCGTACGGACAGTCGGGCGCTGGCTCCGCATACAACCAGGGTGGGACTCCTTATGGTCAGCAGCCTGAACCCGGTCCGAACCCCTTCAGCCAGCCCGATGGCGGAACTCCGTATGGTGGCGAGGCGCCTACCGCCGCGTATGGTGAGCCGCTTGCAGGGCCGCAGGGCGGCAACGGCAATGCGCCTGCCGCGCCCTATGGTCAGCAGCCCGAGCCGGAGTATGGTGCCGGCGCGCCTACCGCTGCATACGGTGAGCCGCTTGCCGGCGGTGCTCCGGGAGGGTACGGTCAGCCGGCCGCACCGTACGGCGGCGAGCAGCCGACCGCCGCGTACGGACAGCCATACGGCGCCAACCAGAACGGTGACCCGCAATACGGGAACCAGCCGCCCGCAATCGCGCCGCAAGGCTACGGCAATCCGTACCAGCAGGAACCGCCGAAGAAGAAGAGCCGTGGCCCGCTCATCGCCGGCATCACCGCCGGTGTCGTTGCCGTCATCGCCATCATCGTCGTAGTCGTGCTGTTCGCCACCGGTGTCATCGGCGGCAAGAAGGACAGCAGCGCCGACGCGAAACCCAACACGTCCACCAGTCAGACGCAGGGCGACAGCAAATCCAATGGCGACAACTCCAGCAACGGCAACTCCGACGGATCCAGCAGCAACGATCTGAACAACCTTGACGACGCGTTGCAGAACGGGGCCGACGACACCAACAACGATCTCAACAACGACAGATCCAACGGATCCTCCAGCTCCGGCAAGCCGTCACTGGAAGAGTTCGTCAACTCCAGCGAAATCCAGTCGCAGCTCGACAGCATGACCTCGTCGTACCAGGGCATGGGCATCAGCATCAAGGCGTACGCGGAAGGCAACACGCTCGTGTACGACTACACGCTGTCTGACACGTACAGCAGCATGGGCGACATGATGACGTCGAGCCTTGACGGGATGGACAGCACGTTCAAGTCGGTGGCGCAGACGCTCAACGAAACCTGCGACACCGGCGGCAACGCCAAGGTGCGCGTGTACCTGCATACCGAAAGCGGCAAGACGCTGTTCGACAAGAGCTACACGGAGTAAGCGGGTCCAGCTCGCGAGAATCCGACAAGGCGGGACGGTCATGATTGGCCGCCCCGCTTTTCGTATGCGCGTTCTTCGTAAGGATTGCACTCGCACTGGTTTACACTGGTGGGTATGAGAATCGCACGTTTTTCACTCAACGACAAGCCGCGCTATGCCTTCGTCCAGCAGGACCCGGCCGACGGCAAGGACTACCTGATCGAACTGGACGGATACCCGTTCGGAGCCGCGCCCGTCAAGCCCACAGGGGAGCGGTACGCACTCGACGCCGATGGGCTGAGGCTGCTCGCGCCGGTGATTCCCTCCAAGGTGTACGGTCTCGCCAAGAACTACGAGGCGCACGCGCAGTTCATGCACGAGAGCGGGCACTCCGAGATTGCTCACGCGCCGGAAGACATGGTGATCTTCTCGAAGCCTTCCACGTCGGTGATCGGGCCGGACGATCCGATCGTCATCCCGTCGTATTCGAACGATATGAACTTCGAGCCCGAAGTGGCGGTGATTATGGGGCGTATCGCCAAGAACGTGCCGGTCGAGAAGGCCATGGACTACGTGCTGGGCTTCACGTGCGTCAACGACGTGACGCTGCGTGACCTGCAGGGGCTGGATCCGATGTGGACGCGGGCGAAGGGCTTCGACACGTCCTGCCCTATCGGCCCGTGGATTCAGACCGAGCTGGACTGGAAGGACGCGAAGATCTCCTTCACGCTCAACGGCGAGGACGTGCCGATGGCAAGCGGCACCACTGCGAACCTGATTCACGGCATCCCCGAGCAGATCGCCGCGATTTCCTCGTTCTCGACCCTGCTGCCCGGTGACGTCATCATGACCGGCACCCCGAACGCCTCCGGTCACCTCGATCCCGGCGACGAGCCCATCGTCCACGTAGCCGGCATCGGTTCCCTCCGCAACGTGGTCGTGCGCGGCTAGGCGACAGCACAGTGTGCTGTCGCGGCGCACGAGCCGAGCGACAGCGAGGCCGGATTGGGTCGGCCGCAGGCCGTCCGAAATTGCGGGACCGTGCGCGGCATTGCCCGTCGCCTCGACCGGGACGTTGATGATTGGCTCGGGGAATCCATACCGTTTGAGCAGCAGGCGCAAGTGGGTCTCGGCCGGGGAGTCGGTGTTCTCGCGAATCTGGGTGAGTGCCCTGATGCATTGTTTTTGCCCCTGGAACGAGTCGCATGGGTGGATGAATTTTCTGAGTTCGGCCAGAGTGGTCCGTCTGTGTGCGGGGTCGCGGCATACCAGCGAGTCGCCGAATTCTATGAGGTCTTCGAGGGACAGCTCTTCGGCCATTTGGGCGAACAGCGCCTCGGGGGAGGTGCATAGGAGCCCATGCACCTCGATGGTTGCGCCCGAGGCGTCCGTATTGGGCCATACGCGGGGAATGATGTCTTTCGCGCGCGTCCGCCGCGTGGTTTTGAACGTGACAGTCGCGGCGGGGCGGTTCTTCGTTGATCTCAAACATGACCGCTCTCAAAACTCGCAGATACGAGAACTGTTTTGGCGGAAAATGGCGGTTTCGGGTTTCGTATCTGCGAGTTTTGAGAGCGTGTCGCACGGATTCGAGTTATCCACATTGCGTTTTGGCGCTTCAAAATCAGTGCAAAACTTGAGTCGCGTGCGCTCAACTTTCGGGAATAGAATGGGTGCCGAATCGGTTGTGCGTATCAGACACAGACGGAAAGCGCTGTGCGGGGCGGTTCGGATGTCGTGGGCCGCGGCCGCCAAGGCGCATGAGACATACGGAGGTTGATATGGAACAGAAGTTCACCACCATGGCCCAGGAAGTCATCGGTGATGCGATTCAGAGCGCGTCTGCCGCGGGCAACGCGCAGGTCGAGACACTGCACGTGATGGATGCGCTGCTGCGTCAGGAAAACGGCGTGATTCAGGGACTGATTCAGGCGGCGGGCGGCAACCCGCAGGCGATTGGCGCCGCGGTGCGCAATGCTCTGGTCAAGATGCCGGCGGCGAGCGGGTCCACCACATCGCAGCCGCAGGCGAGCCGCCAGTTGACGGCGGCGCTGGCACAGGCCGAGAAGGAGATGCAGCAGATGGGCGACGAGTACGTCTCCACCGAGCACCTGCTCATCGGCATCGCCGCATCCGCGCCGAACCAGAGCGCGGACATCCTCAAGGCGAACGGCGTGACGGCCGCGGCGCTGCGCAAGGCCGTCCCCGGCGTGCGCGGCGGCGCCAAGGTCACCAGCCCGGACGCTGAGGGCAGCTACAAGGCGTTGGAGAAGTACTCCACCGATCTGACCGCCCGCGCCAAGGAGGGTAAGCTCGACCCGGTGATCGGGCGTGATCAGGAGATCCGCCGTGTGATCCAGATCCTGAGCCGCCGCACCAAGAACAACCCGGTGCTGATCGGCGAGCCCGGCGTCGGCAAGACCGCCGTCGTGGAGGGCCTCGCCCAGCGTATCGTGGCCGGCGATGTGCCGACCACGCTGCAGAACAAGAAGCTCATCAGCCTTGATTTGGGGTCGATGGTTGCCGGCTCGAAGTACCGTGGCGAGTTCGAGGAGCGCCTCAAGAGCGTGCTCAACGAAATCAAGAACGCCGACGGCCAGATCATCACGTTCATCGACGAGATTCATACGATCGTCGGCGCTGGCGCGGCCGAAGGCTCGATGGATGCCGGCAACATGCTCAAGCCCATGCTGGCGCGCGGCGAGCTTCGCCTGATCGGCGCGACCACGCTGGACGAGTACCGCGAGAACATCGAGAAGGACCCGGCGCTTGAGCGTCGTTTCCAGCAGGTGTTCGTGGGCGAGCCGAGCGTGGAGGACACGATCGCGATTCTGCGTGGCCTGAAGCAGCGTTACGAGGCGCACCACAAGGTGACGATCGGCGACGACGCGCTGGTCGCCGCCGCGACGCTCTCGAACCGCTATATCTCCGGCCGTCAGCTGCCCGACAAGGCCATCGATCTGGTCGATGAGGCGGCCGCGCACCTGCGCATGGAGCTCGACTCCTCCCCGGAGGAGATCGACGAACTGCAGCGCAAGGTCACGCGCTACGAGATGGAGGAGATGCAGCTCAAGAAGGCCGAGGATCCGGCCAGCAAGGAGCGCTTGGAGAAGCTGCAGAACGAGCTCGCGAACACTCGCGAGAAGCTGAGCGGCCTCAAGGCCCGCTGGGATGCGGAGAAGGCCGGCCACAACAAGGTCGGCGACCTGCGCGCCCAGCTGGACGCCAAGCGCGTCGAGGCTGACAAGTTCACCCGCGAGGGCAACCTGGCCGAGGCGTCGAAGATCCTGTACGGCGAGATTCCGGCGATTCAGAAGCAGCTGGACGCGGCCGAGAAGGCCGATGCGGAAGACGGCGCGACGGGCGAGACCAAGCCCGAGCCGATGGTGCCCGACCATGTGGACGCCGATTCGGTGGCCGGCATCGTCTCCGAGTGGACCGGCATCCCCGTCGGTCGCCTGATGCAGGGCGAGAACGAGAAGCTGCTGCGCATGGAGGACTACCTCGGCAAGGCGCTCGCCGACTTCCTGTTCGACGACGAGAAGGCCATGGTCCGCATCGATATGTCGGAGTACATGGAGAAGGCGTCTGTGAGCCGTCTGATCGGCGCCGCGCCCGGCTACATCGGCTATGAGGAAGGCGGCCAGCTGACCGAGGCCGTGCGTCGTCGTCCGTACTCGGTGGTGCTGTTCGACGAAGTCGAGAAAGCTAACCCCGAAGTCTTCGACGTGCTGCTGCAGGTGCTGGACGACGGGCGTCTGACCGACGGCCAAGGCCGGACTGTGGACTTCAAGAACACGATCCTGATCATGACCTCGAACCTCGGCTCGCAGTTCCTGGTGAACCAGGGCATGGACGCGGACGCCAAGAAGAAGGCCGTGATGGACGCGGTGCACATGAACTTCAAGCCGGAGTTCCTGAACCGTCTGGACGAGATCGTGATGTTCCATCCGCTGACCCGTGAGGAGCTGGGCGGCATCGTCAACATCCAGGTCGCTCAGGTGGCCTCGCGTCTGACGGATCGCCGCATCAAGCTCGACGTCACCGACGCGGCTCGCGAATGGCTCGCCAACACCGGCTATGACCCGGCGTACGGCGCTCGTCCGCTGCGCCGTCTGGTGCAGACCGAGGTCGGCGACCAGCTGGCGCGCATGCTGCTCGCCGGCAAGGTACACGACGGCGACACCGTGCTCGTCGACCAGACCGGTGGCGAGCATCTGGAACTCGGTACCATGCCCGAGGATCCGGATGCCGGCTCCGAGGCCGACGTCACGGTCGAAGACGTCACCGAAGACAAGTGATGGCCGGGTGATGGCCGCATAATGACCGAGCCGCGATGAGGGGAGGCCGGGCTCAATACCCGGTTTCCCCTCAATGCGTCATAAGTGCGTCACGCTGTGCGGGTCGCGTCACGCGGCGAGCGCTCGCACAGCGTGACGGTTCGTGAGAAGCCTTATTTTTCAACGTTCTTGGAGTATGCGTCACTCTGTGCGCTCGCTCTGCGTGACGTGACCCGCACAGCGTGACGCTGCATAGTGCGTGTGTAGGCGCTGTGGTGCCCGGATCCGCGCGTAAGTCCGAACGCGCCGCGACCCCTATTCGCCGACCGCGGCGCGCTGCTCCACGAACTCGCATCCAGCTATCGCGCGGGCCATGGCGTCGCGCATGGTGGACAGGAACACGCCGTCGCGCGTGAACGCCAGCGCCTGCACTTCGATGCCGTACGGCGAAAAACCGGTGAGCTTGACGAGTGGTTCACTGCCGGGTTGCGCGAATTCGACGGTGGCCGTGGCCACCGCGCGCTTCACCGCCTCTGTCACGTGCGCCGGGTCGCTGCCGGCCTTCGCGGTGAACGTCATCGTCACGCATCCTTCATTGGACGGCGTGAGCTTCTCCAGCGACGCGGTGTTGAGCACGGAATTGGGTATGACCATCTCGTTGCCGTTGCGCTCGCGCACCACCGTCTGCCGCCACGTGATGTCCTTGACCACGCCGGCCGTCCCCGCGACCGACACCAGATCGCCCGGCTGTATCACCTTGCCGAGCATCAGCCCGAAGCCCGAGATCACGTTCGCCACGGTGTCTTTCAGACCCAGCGACACGGCGATGCCGCCGACGCCGAGCGCGGTCATCAGTGTTGTCGGGCTGATGCCGAACACCGGCTGCAGCACGATGGACGCGGCCAGTATCCACACCAGCACGCGCATGATGTTGATGAATATTGACGCGCTCGGCATGTCCGTCCGATCCAGCACCTTGCGCATCACCCGTGCCAGTCCCTTGGTGATCAACAGCGCGGCGACGATCGCCACCAGCAGGAAGATGATTTTCCCGGCGTTCGCCTCGAACCATTGCAGTATCTGATCCATGTCGCCTCCAGGGTCGCGTCCGCGTCGCGCACCCCGCGGCGGCGACTGCTCTGCAAGCCACTTTAGTGGGCGGTTTTGAAATCTCCTGGAATGTCGCCTTTGAAAATGCGGCTCCAGTAGGCCAGCATGTTCTCCTTCGACATCGACAGGTACACTCCCATGGCGAGCACGGCGACATCCTCATTGAGCAGGTCGTCGACCGAGAGTTTCTTGCTCAGCTCCGGCCACCGCCGCAGCACCGCGAGGATACCGCCGACGGTGAAGTCGAGCATCAGGTCGGTTTTCAGATCCAGGTTGTCGGCGTCGAGCTGGAGGTCGTTGATGATCATCAGACGGCCGAAGTCCTTCAGCGACTCGATGAGCTCGGGCGAGCTATGGCTGCCGGCGAGCAGTGCCAGACGGTCGAGCCGCTGCCGCTGAACTGGGTCGTTCATCACCAGGGAGCATTGGCGCCTCCATTCGATGTCGGGATTGAGGTCGGCGCGTGGCGCCTGCACGGTCGAATGCTCCACGGCGTGCATGATCGCCGAATCGGCCAGCTCCGGCAGGCTGGCGTAATGGTAGTAGAACGAGTTGCGGTTGACATGCGCCTCGCGTACGACTTCGGTGACGGTGATCTTGCGGTATTCGTGGTCTGCGAGCAGCTCCCAGAACGCGTTTTCGAGGCGTTCGGTCGCGGAGAGTATCTCGGAATCCTTGCGTGGGCGCGGCATGATGGTTCCCTTCCTGCGTGACGTGCGGCTATCGTTTATTGGGCACTATGTCTATATGTGTGATATGGATTATTGTAGGGCGGATTGTGAGGCGGATGATCGGAAAATAGGCGAACTGTCCATTTTTCTCGGTTGGCGAAACAGAGTTCGGGCACGAGACGGCTACCGCGAGGAACGGGACCGGACCGCGGCCATGAGCAGCCCCATCGCCTCGATCAGATGACGGCGATCCGCCTCCGACAGACCCACGAACGTGTTGATCATCGTGGGAACGGCCTTCAGGCCGGCCGCCATGAGATCGGAAATGCTGTCGGCATGGCTCGACCGCAGCACGGAGAACAGGGCGTCCACCGCGCGCTCGCGGTCCTCGGTGCTCAACGATTCCAGCCAGCCGTTCAACGACCGGTTGAACAGCTGGGAACTCGGCGATACCTGCGGCAGATATTCGAAATCATTGCCCGAGACCTGCCAGGAGAACGTCAGATGCTGCATCACGCCCTTCTGGTCGGAGCGTACAACCCGCATCGGCTCGGGCGTCTCCAGAATCATGCCGACAATCGAGGAGTCCGGTACGATCTTCACGATGAGGGGCATGACGCTCCGATACGGATCGCTGCCGACGATCTGCGACGGGAACCCCGGCCCGTCCAGCGAATACACCGCCGTGACACGCCGCTGCACCGGCTCGGGCGCGTTCATCGCCGCATACACGGCCAGATTGCCGCCCTTGGAATGCCCCAGCAGCACCATCGGGCCGCGCCACAGGCGCGCCACGGCGCACACATACTCACATGCCGCATGCTGTGCGGGCACCGGGTAGCGAAACGCCATGTTGAAATCCTCTTTCCAACCCACGAACGAGTCGTCCGTGCCGCGGAACGCCACCGCCAGCGTGCCGCCCGGCAGCAGCATGGTCACGGCGGCGAACTGCATCTGCTGTTCCTCGCTGAAATGCTCGTCGGATGCGTCCACGCGAACGCAGGCAAAGCGCGGATTGACTCCGATGGCGGCGTACAGCTCCTGCGTCAGGCGCGGGTCGGCGAGGCCGTTATGGCCGCTCTCCACATGAAAATCATCGGGGGTCAGCGCCTCCGACACCGAAGCCAGCGTTGCGTCGCCGAACTCCGGGGCGGCCAAATGGCGAATCGAGCGCACCGGATGGCGCACGTCGATGCTGCTCAGACGTCTGCGGAATGTGCCGGATCGTGCCTCGACATCGGCCAGAGTCCGCACGCATGCCGGCATGTCCTGATAGACAAGCGACGCCAGCACCAGCGCGTCGACGGCGTTGAACGGTGCGTCGACGCCGAACGGGCGGGTCTCGGAACGTGCATAATCGATGATGTTGGGCGTCGTGCGCCTCCTTTCCGCCGCGGCGGGGCTATGCTTGTCGTCCGGAGCCGCTAAGGGCCGGGCGGGTGACCGGTTACCCGTCAATATACCCGGTTCCCAACCCGCGCGAACCCAACAACAACCGGCGACATGCCCTGTTGTGCGTGGTCGGTGGTAAAAACGAAACCAGAGTCCAACGGGGAGGTTGTGCCATGATCAACGAAACATACAAAGCCATGCTCGGCGGCAAATCGGTCATTCGAACCCTGAGTGAATACGCGACCGCAAGGGGCACCGAAATCGGATACGACAACGTGTTCGACTATTCGCTGGGCAACCCGAGCGTGCCGTGCCCGTCCAGCTTCACCAAGGCGATGATCGACATGTACGAGACCGCCGATCCGGTCGCGCTCCACGGATACAGCCCGTCGCTGGGCAACCCGGAGGCGTGCCGCACCATCGCCGAAAGCCTCAACCGGCGTTTCGGCATGGATTACACGGCCGGCCACATCTTCCCGACGACGGGTGCCGCCGGTGCGCTCGCCCACGCGCTGCGGGCCGTCACCAAGCCCGGCGACGAAGTGCTCACGTTCGCGCCATACTTCCCCGAATACCATCCGTATGTCGAAGGCGCGGGCGTGCGGCTGACCGTCGTGCCCGCCGACATCGAGAGCTTCCAGATCAACTTCGCGGCGTTCGAGGCGGCGCTGAACCCCGAGGTGGCGGTCGTGCTCATCAACACGCCGAACAATCCCTCCGGCGCGGTGTATTCGGCCGAAACGCTCGACCGGCTCGCGGGTATCCTGCGGGCGAAGCAGGCCGAATACGGTCACGACATCTTCCTGATCAGCGACGAACCCTACCGCGAGATCGTGTTCGACGGCGGCACGCAGCCGTACCCGGCCAAGTTCTACGACAACACGCTGACCTGCTACTCCTGGTCGAAGTCGCTGAGCCTGCCGGGCGAGCGCATCGGCTACGTGGCAGTCAACCCGCGGGCGACCGACGCCGAACTTATCGTGCCGATGTGCGGACAGATCTCGCGCGGCACCGGCCACAACTGCCCGAGCTCCAGCATGCAGCTCGCCGTGGCGAAGATCATCGACGAGACCAGCGACCTGAGCGTGTACGAGACGAACATGAACCTGCTGTACGATGCGCTGACCTCGATCGGCTTCGACGTGGTGCGCCCGGGTGGAACGTTCTACATCTTCCCGAAGGCGCTGGAAGCCGACGCGAACGCCTTCTGCATGAAGGCCAAGGAATACGACCTGATCCTGGTGCCGTCCGACAGCTTCGGCGTGTCCGGGTACTTCCGCATGGCCTACTGCATCGACACCGACAAGGTGAAGCGGTCGATTCCGGTGCTGGAGCGCTTCGTGCGCGAGGAATACGGATTGTAGGCGAAACCGCGCTCTCAAAACTCGCAGATACAGCCCCAAAATGTCGATTCTGGGGTTGTATCTGCGAGTTTTGAGGGCGCGTTCCGTCTAAGAGCATCCAGAAAGCATCAGAAAACATTCGAAAACCGTTCCGCAAGGTTGCAGGACGGTTCAACGCCAGGCGCAGGGGCCGCTAGGAAAGCCGTCGTTCAATGGAGTCAATCCAAGGAAAGGACGACGACCATGAAACCCCATGACATGCAACCCCATGTGAGCCCCGGCGGCATGGTGCTGATTCGGCACCTCTCGGCCGGTTCCGCTGGCTCCGCCTCAACCATGCAGCCGCCGAACGGCAACTTCGGTGGCTGCGCCAACACCATGCAATACGACTATTCCGGCAGCTACTCGGTGTCGCTCACCGTCGGCGAAGACTCCACCGCCGTCATCGACGGTACCGACATCACCGCCTCCAGCTCCGGGTCGAACGACGTCTTCGCCACCGATTCCGGAACGGCGCTCGTCAACGACACATCGATTGAGACCATGGCCGACAATTCACGCGGGCTGGACGCGACCTACGGCGGCACGATATTGGCGAACAAGATCACCGCGGACACGCAGGGCGGCCACAGCGCCATCGTCGCCACCGATCGAGGCAGCGGATCGATCTCTCTCGCCGATGCGACGCTGAGCACCGCCGGCTCCGGCTCCCCGCTGCTGTATTCCACCGGCGACATTCAGGTGAACAACGTCTCCGGAACCTCATCCGGCAGCCAGATCGCCGGCATGGAAGGCCTCAACACGATCCTGATCAAGGATTCGACGTCGGAAAGCACGGTCACCGGCAAAACCGCATCCGACCCGATCGCCAACGGCATCATCATCTACCAGTCCACCTCGGGCGACGCGGAAGCCAGCACCGGCGAGCCCGCCACGTTCCAGTCGGTCGATTCCACACTCAGCTCCGCCATCGGATCAGGGTCGATGTTCTACTTCACCAACACGACCGCCGATGTGGTGCTGCAGAACACTGAGCTTGATTTCGACACCGACGCGGTGACGCTCACGGACAACGCGGCGGCCGGCTCCGGCACGGGCACGGCGAGCGACGCCCCCATCACTGTGAATGTCGACGGTACGTCCACGTGGGTGGTGGCGAAGGATACGACCATTTCCGCGCTCAACGTCGCTTCCGGCGGCGATGGCAACACCGTCACCATCGTGGCGAACGGCAAGACCGTGGTCTCCGGCAGCGGCGACGTGACCGTCACGGTGACCGGCTCGTATTCGACCTCGGTCTCGGCCGGGAGCGACACGGAGCTGTCGAGCGACACCATCGACCGCAGCGAGTTCGACAGCCGGTTCGGCACATCGACAGCGTGGACGATGGCATAACCATGGCGGCGTGCCAGACATCAACATCAGCAATCACTTCATCAGTCAGTTTTCAAAGGAGTCATCATGACCAGCAACAACAGCAACAATGTCAACAATGCGAATGGCGGCGAGAGCGGCAACGGCGCGGATGGTGCCATCGAGGGCGTCGCTATCGAGGCGGCGGCGAACGTCACCGGTTCGGAGCAGCGTCAAGCGGCTGTGAATGACGCCGCTGTGGCTGATGGTTCGGTGACTAACGGTTCGGCGGGCGGCTGGGGCGTGGAGCCCGGTTCCGCGGCTGGTCGGGCCGATGGTGGCCGGGCTGCGGCAGACAACGGCGGTACAGACGAGTATGCGGGGAATCGTGCGGCTGGTCTGGGAGACGCCGAATGGGCTGCCGGGACCGGGGCTGCTGGATGCGGAACCGCCGGATACGGCTCGGCTGGGTATAGGCTCGCGGCGGCTCCGGGCAGTTCCGGCTATACGCCGAACGGTCCGATGCCGGGGAGCTACGGCGAGGGATCGCGTGCGGCGTGGTACGCGCAGAATGCGCCGACGCAGGCAATGAATCCGCAGCCGGAGAATATGCAAGCGGTGAGTGGCCAGAACATGAACGCGCAGGACGCGAATATGCAGGGCGCGAATACACCAGATGCGAACGCGCAGGGCGGCCGGATGCCGTTGTATGCGGATTGGAACGGCCGGGGGCCGGTGCCTGGAGCAATGGGCGGTCAGGTCCCGACACCGAAAGGCTCGAAGGGCGGCGAACACGCGTTGAGCGGTAAGACGTGGGCATTGCTCGCCGTGGTGTCTCTGGTCTGTGGCCTCGTGGGTGGCGTCGGTGGAGCGCTCGCGGTGAACGCGCTGACCGACGACGAAGATGGCACAGGCAGCAGCCAGCAGATGCCCGGAGGCATGGGACAGCCGCCCAGCGGAGGCCAATTCGGCAATGGACAGTCTCAGCAGTATGGTGGCTCAGGGGAGTCGGACAGCCAGCTCGGCAGTGGTTCCAGTGGCTCCGGCAGCAGCTCCAGCGGTTCCGGTTCCTCGTACAGCTCCGACGGCAGTGATGCGACCACAATGTAAGCCATGAGCCGCGTCCAAACGCAATCGCGTCCAACCGCAATCGCGTCCAACCGCAATCGCGTCCAACCGCAATCGCTGCCCCCTGTCTGCCCCCTGTCTGCCCCCATCATCCTCGTCAAATTACGGGTTGAAATAGCCGTTCTGGGCAATTCCCCGTGCGAAATCGCCGTTTTGAGCTCGAAAAACGGCGATTTCACACGGGGAATTGCGGATTT
>ERZ1031808.157-NODE-157-length-13061-cov-6.610257_pt1 | contig 13061 bp, 6 predicted proteins | sample MGYA00517103_ERZ1031808 | MGnify/ENA primary metagenome ERZ1031808 (study PRJEB33719, sample SAMN04261245) | wastewater metagenome | biome: rural village; feature: human; material: feces | host: Homo sapiens | place: El Salvador | collected 2013-01-14 ...
GGCCGAAGCGCAGACCGCGGCTGCCGCCAACAGTGCTGCCGCTGCCGGCACCACGCCCGCCCCGGCTCCTGCCAAGCGCAGCGCCGATACCGCCGCCGCGTCGGCCGCCGCCAAAAAGCCCGGCGAGCTCTTCTCCGCCGCCATCAAGCAGCAGCTCGGCGTGGTCTTTGGCCGTATGACCCGCCCGGTCACGCTCGTCCTCGAACTGGACGATACGCCATTGTCGACGGAGTTGCAGGGATTCATCGGCGAGATGGTGGCGTTGTCGAACGGCAAACTGAATTCGGTCGCGGTCGATGCGGCGGGCGTGATCACCGCTGAGGACGGTTCCAGCGCGCCAACGTCGTTGACGGTCGGCGAGCCGTTGGCCGTCACCTTGCCGGATGGCGCCGAACTGCCGGTATATGGTTCGCTGGATGATTCCGGTCGCGCGCAGTTCGACGTATCAGGGGTGCTGCCGTCTGCGCGGCCGGTCGTGCGCATGTGCGTGCCGGCCGAGAATTCCGACGCCGGTACGTTGCTGTTCACCGGCTTGGCCTTCCACGGTGTACCGTCCGGTCACGAGTTCAATTCGTTCGTGCTCGGCCTGTACAACGCCGCGGGTCCGGGCCAGCCTCTGGACGATGACCTCAAGGCTCGCGCCGAGGCCATTGACACGCCGATCGACGTGATGATCCTCGTCTCGCTCACCTGCACGATGTGTCCGGAAACCGTACTGGCCGCGCAGCGCATCGCGTCGCTGAACCCGAACGTGCGTGCCGAAGCCTACGACGTCGCGCACTTCCCCGAGCTCAAGGACCAGTATGGCGCGATGAGCGTTCCCTGCATCGTCATCAACCATCCCGGCGGCGAGCAGAAGGTCGAATTCGGCAAGAAGAGTGTCCCGCAGATGTTGACATTGCTCGGCGCATAGTGGGCGCTGTGCCCAGCGCTGTCCTTTCATCCCCTTTCAATAATTCTAACATGTTAGAATACTCCGTTAACATGTTAGAATTATTGAAAGCCGTGAAAGGAAGAGCCGATGCTGCCGACCAAGGAAAGCCTGACGGTGGAGTTCAAAAGCGAACGCCAACGCCCGCAAACCGATGACGAAATCGTCGACAATGTGGTGGCGATGGCCAATACCGAAGGCGGTACGCTGTACCTTGGTGTCGAAGACGATGGCATGGTGACTGGGGTCTGTGACCGGCATCGCAATGTCAATGGTCTGGCGGCATTCATTTTCAACAAAACGGTTCCTCAGCTTTCCGTGCGGGTGACGTTGCTGAGCGAGAGCGGCAAGCCGGTCGTCGGCATTGAGGTTGACAGCAGTCAGCAGATCGTGTCCACCAGTCAGGGGAAGACGCTGCAGCGCCGGCTGAAAGCCGATGGCGCGCCAGAAGTCGTTCCGATGTTCCCTGCGCAATTCATCAGTCGTTTGTCACAGCAGCGTAGTTACGACTACAGCGCGCAGCCTGCTCCGGGGTCGACGCTGTCCGATCTTGATCCGTCTGCGCGCGACCGTCTCAGGGAGAGCATACGCACGGCCAATGCCGGCAGCTCATTGTTGGCGTTTGATGATGAGGACTTCGATCGGGCCCTAGAACTGGTAGTCGACGGCCCTGGCGGCCCGCAGCCTTCCGTGGCCGGTCTGCTGGTCATCGGTACGGAGCGGGCGCTGAAGCGTTCCGTACCGTCGGCCTCCGCCGTATTCCAGGTCATGAAAGGCACGTCTCCCAAGGTAAACACGGATCCGTTCTTCCTGCCGCTGGTCGATATGCTCCCTCGTATCGGCGCACTGATGGAACCATGGAATCCAGATCATGAGGTTATGAGCGGTCTGGTCCATGTCAATCTGCCGGACTTCGATCATCAGGCGTTCCGCGAGGCGGCAGTCAACGCGTTCTGCCACAGGGATTATGCGAGGATGGGATCGGTGCGGTTCCTCGTGGACGACGATGGCCTGACCATATCCAACCCGGGAGGTTTCATCGAGGGATTGAGCGAAAACAACCTGTTGACCGCGCAGCCGCGTTCCCGCAACCCTCAGCTCGCCTCCATCCTCAAGACGGCGGGATATGCGGAACGCACCGGTCGTGGTGTCGATAAGATATATGCCGGCTCCTTGGCTTCCGGCGGGGCATTTCCCGATTATTCGCAGTCCACGGCGTCGGAGGTGGTGCTGTTCCTGCGTCGCGTGGTGCCGGATGAGGCATTCGTTGTGATGATTGCCAATGAAGAGGCTCGCCGTGGCGCTCCGTTGTCGGTGTGGTCTCTAATCGTGCTGTCGTTGCTGCGGGAGCATCGCAGACTCAGCGTGGCGCAAATGCGCGAATTCTCGCGAGTGGAGTCTCGGCGATTGGTCGGCGCGGTCGAAAGCCTAGTGGAGAGCGGGCTGGTGGAAGCCTGCGGCAGCGGTGTCGCACGAGATTATATGCTGAGCGCGCGTGTATATAAGAGGGATGATAAGTTGCCGGCTTATGCGAGGCAAAAGGGCCTCGACGGTCGGCGGGAGAACCTGGTGACGGAATTCGCGCTGAACAATGGGGGCGCGGCGACCACGTCTGACGTGATGAAGCTGCTGGATTTGTCTTATATCAGCGCGTACAGGCTCATGAAGAGACTTGAGGGGGAGGGCGTATTCCGGCATGAGGGGAGTGGTCCCTCATCCCGCTACGCGTTGGTGTAAGGTGACTGGCGCTGTCCTTTCATCCCCTTTCAATAATTCTTACATGTTAGAATACTCCGTTAACATGTTAGAACTTCGTTGACCGTGGCCGGCGGACATGGTGCTTTCGACGCACCACACGGCATCAATAAGGGGGCCCGCTAGGCGCAGGCCCCCGGATCAGTCAACTATGAGAGTCTATTGTCGCGGATGTGGGCAGTTGTCTCGTTCTTGGCCGAATACTGTCCGGGGCGATTCAGGAAAGTGATTTACTTTCAGTATCTGAAGCCCTCCGCCTTGCGTTACGGTTCAGGCCCCGATGGATCTCTTGCCCTCGCCGTTCCTGCCGCCGAGATACTTGACCAGGCTGATGCTGATCAGAGCCAGGGCGAACAGGCCGGTGAGCACCGGAATCAGCGCGGCGTAGCGATGAGCCTGATCGGGCGTGTGCGTGACCACGAACGAGGCCAGCTGGTTGCCGGACAGGCCGGCGAACGCCCAGGCGCTCAGCGCGAGACCGTGCGTGGTGGAGACGGTCTTGGTGCCGAAGTGCTGGTCGAGCAGCACCGGCAGCGTCGAGAAACCGCCGCCGTAGCCAGCGTTGATGAGGAACAGCATGGCCAGCACGGCCCACAACAGCGCATTGTTGATGCTGTTGGTGAAGATCTGCAGCAGGCATACCGCGATCGACATGATGAAGATCATCTGATAGACGGTCTCGCGGCGCTTCAGGTGGTCGGAGAGTGTGGAGAAGCCCACGCGGCCAGCCGTGTTGAACACGGAGTCCACGGCGAGCACCAGGCCGATGATGCCGGCGATGGCGGCGGCGAACTTGGCGGGGCTCAGGCCGGCATACTGTGGGAAGGCCTTGAGCACATCGTGCAGGATGTCCTTCTCCTGGCTGATAAGCGCCAGGCCGCAGGTGATATTGATGTAGAAGGCGATCCAGATGCCCCAAAACACGGGCTTCCTGAGAATCTCCGCGCGGCTTACATGCGAGGTCGCGGGATCGTAGACCCAGTCAGCCGGACGCTTGATGAGCAGGAAACCGAAGAACATCATCACCGCATAAATCACGGCGAGGATGAAGAACATGTTGACCAGCCCCACCGTGCCGATCAGGTACTCCATCAACGGGCTGGCGATGGCCTTGGCCAGGCCGAAGCCGGCGACGGCGATGCCGGTGGCGAGGCCCTTGGCGAAGCCGACCACGAAGCAGACCATGGAGACGAGTGCGGATTTCTTGATGTTCTTCTCCACCATGGGGCCGGCGAATGCGGCTGACATGCCGAGGAAGAAGATGGCGAGTGAGAAGCCCCATTCCACGGAGGCCGGGCTGGCGTTGAGCCTGTCGGCGATGAGCTGCTTGAACACGCTCCAACAGTAGACGGTACCGATTGGGATATGAATCAGCAATGCGGGGATGATTGCGCTGGTCCAACGATTCTCGGTAAACCTTGCCATTCGGTAGGATCCTTTCGTAACTGGCTGTACGATGACCTGCCGGCCTGAACAAGAGCCGCATCGCTCACTCAAGGCACATCATGCAGGACTGTTCGTGAACATGCGAACAATCACTGAACATCATTGGTGTGCATTCTATCAGCGTTCCAGCTCTTGTCGACGCCGACAGCGCTACTATAACGCCACTTCGCTGGTGGGATTGCCGATGATTGCGGTCTTGATCCGTGAACTTATTCACATCGGAAATGATTATGAAATCGTATCAATGTGATTGATAGGGGGGGGGGAACGTGAAAGCCCCACCCGTGTAGGGCAGGGCTTTCACGATATGTGCTGATATAAAACGGAGCCTCCGCTCGTCGCGGAGGCTCCGTGCTGCGGTGAACTTTGCGCGCGCAAAGCTATTGCGCAAAGCCCACCGCTACGTTTTGGTCTTGGAAAGCCCGGTGGGCTTTCCAAGCGGTGTTGGCCGCGCATGCGGCCCAACACCGGCCAAAACGTCAGCCCGTGTTCTGCAGGCCGGCGGCGACACCGGAGACGGTGCACAGGATCAGATAGATGAATCCCGCCTGCTGGCTCTTGCTGAGCTCTTCCTTGTCCACCTTCTTGCGCAGCGAACGCAACGCAAGCACCTGGGTGACGGACAGCGCGTCCACGTATGGGGAGCGGATGCGGATGGCCTGGCCGAGCACGTGACGGTGCTGCAGCGGCCATTCGTCGTTGACGATCTTGAGCACCCACTTGGTGGTGAGCTTCATCTCGGCGAGCACCTTCTTCGACAGGTTCTCGTCATCGCCGAGCGCCAAGTACATCTTGGCGATGCGCTCATCGGTCTTGGCCAGCGACATCTCGATGTTGTCGATAAACGTGGAGAACAGCGGCCACTCCTCGTACGCCTCGCGCAGCGTGTCAAGGTCGCCGAACTTCTCGCAGGCCGAACCAAGGCCATACCATGCGGCGAGGTTGATGCGCGCCTGAGCCCAGGAGAACACCCACGGAATCGTGCGCAGGTCGTCGAGCGACTTCGCGCCCAAACCACGCTTGGCCGGGCGGGAGCCGATTGGCAGCAGGCCGACCTCGGTAAGCGGCGTGACGATCGAGAACCACGGGGCGAAGTCCGGCGTGTTCAGCAGGTCGAGGAAGCGCTCATGCGAGGCGTTGTCCAGAACCTCGGTCATCTGGGCGTACTTCTCGGTCATCTCCGTGTTCGTCTTCTCGACGCTCGGAGCGGACTGCAGCAGCGTCGCGGCGGCGACGGATTCCAGATGGCGGATGGCCAGCACCGGGTTGCCGTAGCGGGCGAAAATGACCTCGCCCTGCTCGGTGAGTTTGAAGCGGCAGTTGACGGAGCCCTTTGGCTGGGCGAGCACCGCGCGGTTGGCGGGGCCACCGCCTCGACCGACGGCGCCACCACGGCCGTGGAACAGCGTCAGGTCGATGTCATGCTTCGCGGCCCAAGCGACGATGCGCGATTCGGCGGAATGCAGCGCCAGCGTAGCGGTGGTCGGGCCGGCGTCCTTGGACGAATCCGAGTAGCCGAGCATGATCTCCATCTTGTTGCCGGTGGCCTTCAGACGAGCCTGCACCTCGGGAATCTTGACGATCTCTTCCAGCACGTTCACGCAGTTCTGCAAGTCCTCAAGCTGCTCGAACAGCGGGATGACGTCGATGACCGGCACATCCTCCGGGTGCGAAAACGCCAGACGGTTCAGCTCGTACACGTCGCGCACGTTCTGGGCGCTCTTCGTGAACGAGATGATGTAGCGGCGGGCGGCCTTGATGCCGTTGCGCTTCTGGATGGCACCGAGGGCGCGGAAGGTGTCGAGCACCTCGTGCGTCATCGGCTGCAGTTCGCCACGCTCGCCGTGCAGGCCGTGCTCGCGGATGTCCTCCAGCGCGCGAGCGTGCACCACGGAGTGCTGACGGAACTCCATCTCGACCATGTGGAAGCCGAAGGTCTGCGCCTGCCAGATCAGATCCTGCAACGGGCCATACGCCGAACGCTTGGCGCCGGCTTCGGCCAGGGAACGCTGCACGACCTGCAGGTCGGCGATGAAATCGTCGCAGCTGTGGTACATGAGGTCGGCGTCGCGCTCGATGGTGTAGCGCAGGCGATCGGCCATCACCAGCATGACGGCGCGGTGCAGCTCCTTGGTGGAGATCAGTGCGGCCTTGTCGGTCAGGCGCTCGCTCATCTCCTTCTGGTGGCTCCACAGGCTCTTCAGCTCGGCGCTGGCCGGGGTCGTCTCGGACTCCATGGTCAGGTTGCGGCCGACCGTGCGGGTGGCCTCCTCAAGGGCGCCGATCACATGGTCGCTGAACTTGCGGGCGACCTGACGGCTGACCTTGGCGGTGACGTTCGGGTTGCCGTCGCGGTCGGAGCCGATCCAGCTTCCCGGATGGAAGAACGCCGGGCACTGCGGCTGTTCGAGACCGGCCTTGTCGCCCAGCAGCCAGTCGTTGAAACGGTGGTAGACCTTGGGAATCGTGGTGAACAGCGTGTTGTCGAAGATGTCGAGGATGGTATCGGCCTCCTCGACCGGCGTCGGCTTCTTCAGCGCGATCGGGGACGTGCGGAACAGCGCGTCGATCTCGTTGTAGAGGCGGCGGACGTTCTCCTTCTTGTCGGAGCCGCCGAGGCGCTTGTTCTCTTCCAGCAGCTCCGCGATGCGGCGGATCTTGCCTTCGACTGCCTTGCGGCGCGCTTCGGTCGGATGCGCCGTGAACACCGGGTGGAATTCGAGCTTCTCCAGCAACGCCTTGGCTTTGGCCGGCCCCATTTCGGTCAGCAGCTGATGGTAGGCGGTGGTCAGTTCGTTCACCGGGTCAACGGCTTCGTCGTCTTCCACCTGGTTCTCGCGCTGGTGCAGCACGGAAACGCGGTAGTTCTCCTCACTCAGGTTGGCGAGGTGGAAATATGTGGCGAATGCGCGGGCGAGCAGCTGGGCGTCGTGCAGATTCATCGCATCGATGGTGGCGACGGCCTTTGCCAGACCATCCTCATCGGGGTGCGGATCCGCCGTCGCTCCGGCGAAATGCTCGGCGCTTGCCTTCACCGCGTAGTTGCGCACGGTGTCGAACGTCGCCAGCAGCTGCGGGTCATATTCGCCCAGTACGTCGCGCAGAATGCGCAGGCACAGGCTCATGTCGTTGCTGAGCGACTCAGGCAGCTCCCGCTCTTCGGGGCCCTTGGTCCCGGTGCCGGTCGACACGATGGTCGCGTCGGCGGGCGTGATCTGTTGATCGGTATCGGTCATTCATAACCTCCTTTGTCTTTTGGGTCCGGTTGCTCGGTCAGTCGGTCCTCCGCGGCTCCTCCGCGGTTGTGTTGGCCGTCAGTTGCGAGCCCACAGCCGGTTGCGCCAAAAGCTGTGTGCCCATTCTATTGCCCTGAAATCGCAAGTTGTATTACGAAGTCCAATTTTTCTCTGAAGGATTACTGGTAAACATGCAACCTTCACCATATCTTCACGCTGTTGGATGGCCCGGGAATGTCGTCCTGAATATCCTCGTCGCCGAATCGTCCATAATCTTGTCGAAGGTAGTCCATCATGCGAACGCCGGTTTCGGTCATACCCCATGAGTTCACGGCGCGGAGTAAGAATGACTACTGTAACCATCTTGAAAACACGCCCGAGCACACCCATAGGGCGGCAAAAACAACGGCATGATACGGATAGAGAAGAACATGCAACAGCACAAGAACGGCGACGCGCCCCATCAGGACGCGGCGACGGCGGTGAGTCATTTCCACACCCACTCCGTTCCCCTTGACATGGAAGACATTCGACGCGACTGGGACAAGCCGATCTCCGAGGCCGGCCTCGCCGCCAAGACCAGCGTCGTCGTGCGCGTCGGCGCACTGGACCTGGGTGCTGGAACCGGAAGCTTCCGCGTGCGCGAGATGATGCACCGCATCGCGTACCCCCTGGGCGTGCACGTGCGCGCCGACGTGAACCTGACGGACATCGAGGCCACCTGCACCGATGACGCCAACCGCATCACCGAGGTCATCGACCTGCCCACCACCGGCGTCAACACCGAGCGCATCTGGCTGCTGGAGCATTACACCGACTGGTTCAGCGTGAACCTCGGGCTCGATTCCATGTACCATCGCGCGGGCGACGTGTCCGAAGGTGTGGTGCAGAACCTTGAGCAAAGCGACATGTCCGAGGTCTCCGCGCAGCTGGCCAAGAAACTGCGCGCCGAGAAGAAGGCACAGAAGGAGCTCAGCGGCGAGGCCTCCGACGACCCGGTGCTCGACGCCCTGGAGGCGGCCGAGGTCACCGTGCCCGTCTCCATGGTCCGCGCGGCCGCGGCCGACATCACCGCGGAAGGTTCGACGGACGACGAGCTGCGCTCCGAATCCGAGGCCGCCCTGGAAGAGGATCGCGAGGCCAAGCTGCTGCATGACCGGTTGATGCAGCAGCGCTCCGGAAAGCATGATTTCGTGGAGACGCCGGATCTCGACGCGGCCGCCGCGGCGGCGGGTGGTGCAGGCGCGGGCGCGGGCGCAAGCGCCAGCAGTGCGGAAGACCAGAACCTGAACGAATTCGGGACATCGATGTCGGCGGAGGCGCTGCTGGGCGCGAAACGCCGGAAAACCCGCGCTCACAAGCCGCTGACCGGCGAGTACGCCGAGCATTTCGACCACGTGGGCCGTTCCGCGGGCGAAGGGCGCAAGCCCATCACCGTGCGGCAGGCGCATGAGCGGCTCGACCTGATCGAGAGCCGTAAGCCGCTCTATTCCCCGGCGTTCGCCGGCTTCGCCTCCGCAGTCGCCTGCGCATCCTTCGTGTTCCTGCTCGGCGGCGGCCCCTACGACATGATCGGCGCGTTCGTCGGCGCCGGACTGGGCCACTGGCTGCGCCGCAAACTGTTCGCCCGCCATCTCAACCAGTTCTTCGTGACGTTCGTGTGCGTGGCCTTGGCTGCGCTCGCCTGCACGGGCACTCTGCGCCTGATCGGCCTGCTCGACCCGATCGCGCTGACGCATGACACCGCGTACATCGGCGCGATGCTGTTCGTCATCCCTGGCTTCCCGCTGATAACGGGCGGCCTCGATATGGCGAAGATCGACTTCCCGTCCGGCATCCAACGAGTGGCATACGTGCTGTGCATCATCCTGATGGCCACGCTGGCAGGCTGGGGAGTGGCCATGATCGTGCATCTGAACCCGACCGGGTTCGAGCCGCTGGGGCTCAATCCGTGGGTGAACACGGGGCTGCGGGCCGTCACCGCCTTCCTCGGCGTGTGGGGCTTCTCGATCATGTTCAATTCGCCGCAGCGCATGTGCCTGGTCGCCGCCACCATCGGCATGATCACCGACACGCTGCGACTGACGCTGGTCGATTTCGGGGTGCCGGCCGAGGCCGGGGCGTTCATCGGCGCGCTGCTGGCCGGTCTGCTCGCTGCCGGATGGCGCACCGCCGTGCACAACGGCCTGCTGCCGCCGCATCTGGGCTATCCGCGCATCTGCCTGACCGTGCCGTCCATCGTCATCATGGTGCCCGGTCTGTATATGTACCGGGCGATGTTCTACCTCGGACAGTTCGATACGCTGCACGCGCTGGACTGGGCGTTCCGAGCGTTCATGGTGATTATCTGCCTGCCGATAGGTTTGGTGATGGCCCGCGTGATCACCGATAAGTCATGGCGGTATGACGTCTGACGCCTTGCCTGCGCAGCGGACGGTTCCCGATGGGATTCGTGTGAGGAATCCTCATGCGTTCCTTGTCGGGAATCATTCACCGTGCAAAGAGGAGTACGTCCAACGGCCTGCGAGCATGGTCGCCGCCACCGGCATCGCCCGCATCTCCTCCGGCGTGGAGACAGCATACGGGTCGCGGTCCAAGAGCACCAGGTCGGCTGGATCTCCGGGCTCAGGGCGGTCGCGGCCGACGGCTGTGGAAGCCGCCAGCGCGGTGCGCGCATCCAGGCATTGCTCCGGCTGGAACGGTTCGCGGTCTGAGCTTTCCGTGCCGAACACAGCGGCCGATATCGCCATCCACGGGTCGAGCGGCGCAACCGGCGCATCCGACCCCATGCGCAGCCTGACTCCGGCATCGTGCAGTGCCTTGAATGCGTAAGGGATTCCACCCGGATTCGCCCAGAACCGCGTGATGACATCGCGATCGTCCATGGCGTGCTGTGGCTGGATGCTGGCGGTCAGCCCGAGCTTCGCGAATCGGGGAATATCCGCCGGCTTCAGCATCTGGGCGTGCTCGATGGAACCGTGGGCGTGTGTGCTTGCCGCCGCGTTGAGCACGATGGTGTTCGCCTCATCGCCGATGGCATGGCACGCGATGGCGAACCCATGGCATGTCGCCACGTGGAAATACGCCTCGATCTGGTCGGGCGCGTAACTGAGCGTGCCGTAAAAGTCGGGGAATATATCGGAATACGGCATCGAGCAGAACGCCGAACGGGTGTTCAGCGAGCCGTCCGAGATCATCTTCATCGCGCCGACATGGCCCAGTCCATCGCTGCCGGGCAGCTCGACGCCTGTCTTCCAGCCGGCTTCAATCGCATCCTCCAGCCGTTCGGGATACACGCCCGCCTCCACGCGCAATCCTCGGATGCCGTGGGTGAATGAGCCATCCCAATCGATGCCTGTCCAAGCGGAATCGTTAGCGTCGCGCGGGCGGGGAGACGCCGCGGAGAACCGGCGGGTCCACGTGTCGACGTTTTCCGCCATCTCATAGTCGCGGATGCCGACCACGCCTTTGCGGGCGGCATCCGACTCGGCCTTGCGAATCAGTTCGAGCGTCTCCTCCGCCGCTCCGGGCGCATTGTCGAGCTTGCAGTAGGCGTCGAACCATTCGAGCTCGCCCACAAGACCGGACTCCCTCACGGTCAGGCCTAGTCGCCGCGCCGCCGGTTGCCGTCGCCGAGATACGGGAGCCGGCAGGCGTGATTGCCGCAATCGCGCCGCCCTTGATCGCGATGCCTACGCAGCGGACGCTGCCCGGGAACCGCGCGTTGGTGATTATCGTCATAATTGCCTGTACCTGCCATCCTGCATCAGATCAGAAGGTCATGGGCGCATGTGGCAGAAACATCGTACATATCCGTTCGCGCCTCGGTTGCTTGGCCAGTTACACCAATCCCCTTCACCGTACCCCCCTAATTGTGTGGCGTCACCTTCGGCGTCACGTTTAAATCGTCTTCCCAGTGTACATGCAAGTCTTCTGTGAACAGAACCCGCCGGTGTGTACAGTCGTGCGAAAGAAGGCGGCCGGCGATTTCCTCATGCGCGGTCTCCGCCGAGCCGAGGTGAGTTATCCACCGCGTTGCGCACATTCATCCACATTTGTCCACATTTTTTGAGGCGCGGTAGACGGGGAACTGCCCGGTTCTCTACACTCGGCTCCACGGCAATATTCGAGTCACAAAGGAGCGGCCGACCATGGGCGGATCAATCGCACTGGTGCAATTGACGGAGTTGAAGCACCAGCGTATGAAGCAGTGCGCTGAATTCCGGCAGCGCAGCAGGTGGCAGCCGCCATACGCCTTGACCACGGCCCTGGAGCTTCAGGCGATTGAAATACCGCGCCTGCCAAAAGGACGCGCCATGTTGAACGGTATTACAGTTGTCGTCCCGAGTGCCAATGAAAGGCGCAATCTCGTCGGCATAAACGAAGTGACATGGTCCTTCCCTGTTGATGTCGTCATGGTCGAGCAATGCTTGTGCGTGTCTCCGGCCTGCACATGGGCGATGTTCGCCGGATGGCTGAATCTCGAAGAGCTGATCGTACTGGCGGAGTCAATGATGCGCCGGGATGGGCGCCTGCGCAGGACGACCATTGAGGAGCTGACGGCATATCTGGATTCGGCGCGGGAATTCACGGAAGCGGTCTTTGAAGAGACGGGCCGCCGGCCGAATATGTTTCGCGGATATGCCAATTGCCGGCGTGCGTTGCGTGTGATTCAGGAGGGGACGGATTCGTCGATGGAAACGCGCACCCGACTCGTTCCCCTCAAATACGGGATAGACGCGCCCTGCGTCAATTACAAGATTGGAGTGAAGCGTCTGAACCGGGCCGTATATCTTGACCTCGCTTACCCGGAATACAAGATCTGCATTGAGTTCGACGGAGGGCATCACGCCGGTCAATGGCTGGAAGATGCACGCCGGCGGCAGGCAATCGAAGACGAGAAGTGGCGGTATATCCAAGTCACCAAGCTTGACCTCGGTGATGAATGGAGTGAGGAAGCTTTGGCCAGACGGATCGCGGATAAGATTCAGGAGGTCACTGGAATTCCCGTGCCCGTCACTGCGCGGAAGACCATCCAACAGGTGTGCGATGCCAGAGCGATGAGACGCAAGCCACTGTACGAGCGGATAGGGTTTGAACCACTGCTGCCGCGAGTCCCGAACGCCAATGCCGATTTTCCTGACGCGGATGACCTTGACGGTATCGCGTGATCGAAGGCAGGGGTGCGGAATCGCACGATTGCGCTGATGTGATTGCGTTGGAAAGAGAAGCGGGGGCTGTAGCTGGCTGCGCCTTGACCGGATGGCGTCTTCTGTGACGCTATCTGCGTCTCAAGGGGTTGATTGGGCGTCCTCTGGGCATCTATCTGCGTTTCAGGGGGTTGCCGAAACGCGATACCCGGAGTATTGCCGGTGAAATGCCATTGGGGTCATGCGGTTTGAGGTGCGTTTATACTTTGGCACCAACCCCTTGAAACGTAGATAGATATTCGGCGCGGTCCAAATCAACCCCTCGAAACGCAGATAGCCTTATCTCGGCGAGTTCGACGGGTTGGGGCAGGGGCGTGCAGACGGCTTTCTGTCCCGAAGGGCGACACCGTTATGGGAAGGCCCCCTTCGTCGCGTGCCTCGGGGCGGAGTGACGAAGGGGGCCTGATGCAATCATTGCGTTCGACTGCCGGAAAATCAGTACTTCATGCCCATGGCCTCGCGCACCTGGTCGAGGGTCTCCTC
>ERZ1031808.160-NODE-160-length-13002-cov-5.247239_pt1 | contig 13002 bp, 13 predicted proteins | sample MGYA00517103_ERZ1031808 | MGnify/ENA primary metagenome ERZ1031808 (study PRJEB33719, sample SAMN04261245) | wastewater metagenome | biome: rural village; feature: human; material: feces | host: Homo sapiens | place: El Salvador | collected 2013-01-14 ...
GCCGAAATCGATCGCTTGGCGGATCTGGTCATGGCGTGGATAGAGCGCGATCTCATACGTCATCCCGCCGTCTGAGTTCGTCCATCGTGCTGCATCCGCCGCGGGCGAGGCATACGGTTCGGGGCCGATGTTGCCGCCGCCGAAAAAAAATATGAAGGCGATTACAATCGTGATTATTTTGTGAAGGTGTATCGTCGATGCTGGATAAATGACTGTTTCTCAGTCGCAGAGGAAGTTACGGCGATGATGACACAAGACGGAACCTGTCTCATATCACGGTCGTCGCGAAAAGAAAATTACGGGGGTGTAATGGAAAAATCAGACAACTATTTTCAAGGAAAGCGGTACGTGGCGGCACTGATAGCGGCCATGACGCTTCTTTCGGGAGCAGGATTCACGGCGTCCGTGGCATCCGCGGACACCGACACGGTGGGCTATGAGACTGGTCGCATTGCGTTTTCAGGGGCTCGGACCGTATGCGGGGAGTACTCCATCGATTTCGCGGCTCTGACCCGCTCCCGGATGTTCCTGATTGACGGGGGCCGGCGTGGAACTGAAGGGGCCTGACACCGACTATCAGTGCCCGGGTGGCATCATCGGCTTTGACAATTGCTCGAATGCCGGTTACGGCAGTGCGGAGATCATCCGGCCGGCGGATGTCAAGGGAAAGAAGAAGCCGGATTCGTCGCGTCCCTATCTATGTTTCCTGGCCGAACGCATGAATGTGCCTCCTGCTGACGATGCCGTGTACCATCTGCAGGAATGACCGGGTGCGGGCCTGCGCCGGACCGGTGTAGAGGTGACCGGGCTGTCGAAGTTGTGCCACACCAGGGCAATTTCGGCGGTTTTGAGCGTGGTGTGGCCACGTCCGTATGTGGGGATGTTTACACGTGGCGAGCAAACCGTTGGAAAATGGCGGTTTGTGGTTTCAGTCGTCTACCCGCGCTGTACCATACCAGAGAATGATAAGGTTAACATCGCATTGTGAGGCACGCGAATTGCCACACAATGCCTAAAAGACGTGTTTTCTCGCTGGTGTGGTACAGCCTCGACGCCGATCGTCTCACATTGCAGACGGTGAATCTCGAAGCATGGATGGCGCGGCCCTGCCGGTGCATGGCATGATGATGCGACTCGTGTCAGACCGCGGATTCACGTCGCTTTTTTCGGTCAGCCGCCTTTTCCCGGCGTGCCAGCTCCTCGACCGTCATGGCGATCACATGAAAATCGACGTCACAGCCGCGAAGGGTAAGCTCACGCGCGACACTGAGCGCGAATTCGGCACATGCGACCTCGTCTCTGATGTCATCGGCCGTTATGACGATGATCGTCCATCCCAATTGCCGAAGCCGGTCTCGTTTTTTGCGATCCCTGCGCCATTGGTGCTTGTCGGTCCGATGATGATCTCCGTCGTATTCCACGGCGACCTTGAAATGCTTCCATGCAATGTCCAGGCTCATTGGCTTGCCCGAATCGAACATCGCCCTGTCGACATGGCAGTTGACCTCAGCGTCGGGCAGGCCGTGCCGGAGGAGTACCAGTCTCGCCTTGCTCTCCTTCGGCGACAGCACGTTGGCCTTGACCAGCTGCAGTGCGGTCCGGCAAGCGGTCTTCCCGAGAAAGTATGGCGCATTGTCGATGAACTCGCGCAAGGACGACAAGACCAGTCGGGGATATCTGCCCGATGATTTCGATATGGCGGTGATGATGGCCTCCGCCAGTATGACGAGTTCCTCCAAGGACACGTGTGATGACAGCTGCGCCCAGGCATGGAAGGGATGCAACGCGAATACATTGCCCTTGATCGGTACGCACGCATCAGGATGAGTGGCGATCAGCTTCCATACATGCGGATGCGTGCCGGGAATGCGGCGCCGCCTCCTGTCGGGAGTGCTGGAGGTGATGTGCAGCATCTCCGCGTCCAGATCGCAGGCCTCCGGCAACGGCACCTGCTGCAGGGCGAGAGCGGTGGTCATGCCGAACAGCACATTGCCTCCGATGCGCCACGCCAATGCGGCGCAGCACATGATGGCATCCTGGGCGCGGTCGCGCAGCGATTGCGTCATGGGCGTTCTCTCGCCCATCGGCTGGAGCATCACATCGTTCATGAATGTCACGGTAGCGTATTCGCGCTGTCGGTGTGATGAACCATGGAAAAAATGTGGATATGTGGATGAATGCATGGATATCCACAGCTATCCACATCGCCGACGAGCCTGCGATTTCTCACGATGTGGGTGATACGGCGATTCTGGGAGGATTACGACAGCGTGCATTGGTACGATAGGGCGTTATGAGCGAGAACATCATGCGAATCATTGATCTGCGGGGCAAGAACATGTCCCGCGCCGAGTTACTTGCCGCGATGCCGCGCGCCGCGATGGGCACTTCCGAAGCCACCGATCTGGTGCGGCCTATTCTTGACGACGTCAAGGAACGCGGCGCCGCGGCCCTGCGAGACTTCGAGGAGAAGTTCGATCATGTGCGTCCCGAGCACCTGCGCGTGCCGGTCGAGGCGATGACCGCGGCACTTGAGACGCTTGATCCCGAAGTACGCGCCGCCATCGAGGAGTCCGTGCGTCGCGCACGCGCCGTCGCCGCCAACCAGGTGCCGAAGGACTTTTACACCGATCTGGCCGAAGGCGCCCGCGTCGCCGAGCGTTGGATTCCGATCCAGCGCGTCGGTCTGTACGTGCCCGGCGGCAAGGCTGTCTACCCGTCTTCCGTGATCATGAACGCCGTGCCGGCGCAGGCCGCTGGCGTCGAGTCGCTGGCCATCGCCACTCCGCCCGCACGCGACAACGCGGAAGGACTGCCCAACAAGACCATCCTCGCCACCTGCGCCATCCTCGGCGTCGACGAGGTCTACGCGGTCGGTGGCGCCCAGGCCATCGCCATGTTCGCATACGGAGCCAAGGGCTCCGAGCCGCAGGACGGAGACGTGCTGTGCGACCCGGTCGACAAGATCACCGGCCCGGGCAACATCTTCGTGGCCACCGCCAAGTCGCTCGTCTCCGCGTTCGTGGGCATCGACGCGGTCGCCGGCCCCACCGAGATCGGCATCATCGCCGACAAGACCGCCGACCCGAGCCTGCTGGCCGCCGACCTGATCGGTCAGGCCGAGCATGACGAGCTCGCCGGCTCCGTGCTGTTCACCGATTCCACCGAGATCGCCGAGAAGGTTCAGGAGTCCCTGAACTACCGCGTGCCGCGCACCGAACACGCCGAGCGCGTCCACACGTCGCTGTCCGGAAGCCAGTCGGCCATCGTCCTGACCGACAGCCTCGACCAGTCCATCGACGCGGCCAACGCATATGCGGCCGAGCATCTCGAAATCCAGACTGCCGACGCGGACGCCGTCGTGCCGCGCATCAAGAACGCGGGCGCCATCTTCCGCGGCCCGTACTCCCCGGTGCCGCTGGGCGACTACATGTCCGGCTCCAACCACGTGCTGCCCACCGGCGGCACCGCCCGCTTCGCTGCGGGACTCGGCGTGCACACGTTCATGAAGCCCGTCGAGGTCATCGAATACGACGAGGAGGGCCTGAAGGCCCTCGCCGCGCGCATCAACGCCTTCGCCGTCTCCGAGGACCTGCCCGCCCACGGCGAGTGTGTCCTGTCGCGCTTCGTCAAGGATCCGTACGACAAGGCCACGCTGCGCGAACAGGAGAAGGAAACCGGTCTGCGCTAAGGGCTGCTTGGGTGGTTTGACCACCCCCAGTCTGCCGCGCAGACAGCCCCCGTCAGCGGGGGCGATGAGCGGATCGAATGTGCCGCGTACGGATGCGAATACAACTCCCGTCAGCGGGACTATAGACGGAAAGAACAGAGAGCAATGAGTGAGAACAACAGCAATGCGATTCCGGCGAGCCTGCCGCTCAGGAACGATCTGATCGGCGAGGAGCCGTACGGCGCGCCGCAGCTCGACGTGCCGGTGTGCCTGAACGTCAACGAGAACCCGTATGCGCCGGATCCGGCCGTGTGCGACACCATCGCCAGGCGCGTGCGTGAGATCGCGCCCACGCTCAACCGCTACCCGGATCGCGAGCATATCGAACTGCGCCAGGCGTTCTCCGACTACCTCGCCCGCGAATCCGGCACCCGTCTCGACGTGGACGAACTGTGGGGCGCGAACGGCTCCAACGAGATCATGCTCCAGCTGTTCCAGGCTTTCGGCGGCCCGGGCCGCACCGCCTTGAGCGCCGACCCGACCTACTCCATGTACCCCGAATACGCGCGCGACACGTTCACTGGCTGGAAGCTCGCCCACCGCAACGCCGATTTCACGCTGAACGTCGACAGGGTAATCGAGGCCATCGCCGAGGTCAAGCCCTCGATGGTGCTGCTCACCAGCCCGAACAACCCCACCGGCACGCCGCTGCCGATGGCCGACATCGAACGCATCCTCGCCGCCTGCGAGACCGCCGACGTGGCGGGCGCGGGCGAAGGCGTCCACCCGATCCTCGTCATCGACGAGGCGTACGTGGAGTTCCGCAAGCCCGGCACGCCGAGCGCGGTCTCGCTCATCAAGAACCACCCGAACCTCGCCGTCAGCCGCACGATGAGCAAGGCGTTCGCATTCGCCGGCGCACGTGTCGGCTATCTCGCCGCGAGCAAGGGCATCATCGACTGCGTGCGCATCGTGCGTATGCCCTACCACCTGTCCGCCGTGACCCAGGCCGCCGCGCTCGCGGCGTTCGAACACACCGACGAGCAGCTGAGCCGCGTCGAGCACCTGCGTGAGATCCGCGAATCCACCGCCGAATGGCTGTCACGTCAGACCTACAAGGGTGAGCCGCTCGAAGTGGCCGAGTCCGGTTCGAACTTCCTGCTGTTCGGCGGGCATTTCGACGACCGCGAGGCCATCTTCGACGAGCTGCTCAGGCGCGGCGTGCTCATCCGCGTGGTCGGCCCGGACGGCTGGCTGCGCATGTGCATGGGCACCGACAAGGAGATGGAACAATTCCGTAACGCGCTGACCGAAGCATTGCGTATTGTAGAAAGCAGATAACAACTCCCGAAACGCCGGCGGCGCGCGCGACCATTAACGTCATGACCCGTCGTCGGCGACCGCCGACCGGCACACTGGCCGGCAGGCAAACCGGGACTTATCGGGACATATCAGGATCAAGGACCAAGGAGCACATCATGGCGCGTACCGCGCACATCGTCCGCGAGACCAGCGAATCGCACATCGAACTCAGCCTGAACCTTGACGGCACCGGCAAGACCGACATCGACACCTCCGTGCCGTTCTACAACCATATGATGACCGCGCTCGGCAAGCATTCGCTCATCGACCTGACGATTCATGCGCACGGCGACACCGACATCGACGTGCACCACACCGTCGAGGATACGGCCATCGTGTTCGGCGAGGCGTTGAAGCAGGCGCTCGGCGACAAGCGAGGCATCCGCCGCTTCGCCGACGCCACCGTGCCGCTCGACGAGGCGCTCGCCAAGGCCGTCGTCGACATTTCAGGCCGTCCGTACTGCGTGTGCTCCGGCGAACCCGACGGCTTCGAATACTGCATGATCGGCGGCCACTTCACGGGCTCCCTGGTACGCCACGTCATGGAATCCATCGCCTTACACGCCGGCATCTGCCTGCACATGCAGGTGCTCGCCGGCCGCGACCCCCACCACATCGCCGAAGCCGAATTCAAGGCGCTCGCGCGGGCGCTGCGCTTCGCGGTCGAGCCGGATCCGCGCATCCAGGGCCTGATCCCCAGCACGAAGGGCGCACTGTGATGAGCGGCAACGACGACAGGCACGGCGGAGACGACGGTTTCGACGACGACATCCATTTCAGCGACGAGGAACTTGAGGCCGCGCTGGACGGATTCGAGAAGGAATTCCGCGATTCGAACGCGGCTGCCGGCGAACCGGCGAACGACGCCGCGGCCGACAGCCCCGCAGACGATGCGGGGGCCGCGGATTCCGGTCAGGCACAGGAGGCCGACACCGCGGCCGCGTTCGACGACGAGCTGCAAGGGCTTCTGGGCAACAAGGCGAAGGCCGCCGTGCTGATTACGCGCGTCGCGTCCGCCCGCCTGCTCGCCGCGTTCTGCCAGCTGTCGGACGTGTCCGCCGACTGCATCGGATCGGAGGAAGGGGCCGTGGCCATCCTGCGCAACCTTGACGGCGACGGGCCCGAAGTCGCGGCACGCGACCTCACCATCGTCGTGTCGGGCATGTCGCTGGTGCTCGCCGTCAACCGTGCGGACAAGTTGGAGGCGACCGTCTATCTGCAAGGCAAGCCGGGGCAGACGATCGCCCCGCCGCTGCTGTTCACATCGACGGCGCCGTTCGTGGAGGATCTGCTGCTTGGCATCACCGACGAGGACGGCCTGATCGGCACCGGCATGAAAGTCGAACAGTCCGCGGATCTCGACCATGACCAGGCCATGGCCGTCATCGCGGAACACACGAAGTTCGGGCGTGGCTCGTCGCGCATCGAATAATCGGGCGGCCGGCGGACGCCGCCCGTGCCCGTGCAGCCAAGGATTTTCAGACTGAAGGAGACGACATGACATCGGTGGTGGTATTCGACTATGGATTCGGCAACGTGCGTTCCATGGTGCGTGCGCTCGCCAATCTCGGCCTTGACACGACACTGACCTCCGACTACCGGCAGGCGCTTGAGGCGGACGGCATGGTCGTGCCCGGCGTCGGCGCGTTCGCCGCCTGCATGACCGGTCTGCGCGAGGTGTCGGGCGACCGCGTCATCCTCGACCGTCTGCGTGCCGGCCGCCCTGTGCTGGGCGTGTGCGTGGGCGAGCAGATCATGTTCGAGCGCGGCAACGAGCACGCAGACACCACCGAAGGACTTGGACTGATCGGCGGCACCGTCGATCTGCTGGATGCCGATGTCGTGCCGCACATGGGATGGGACACGGTCGAGGCGCCGTCCGGTTCCGCGCTGCTCGAAGGCGTGGAGAACGAACAGTTCTATTTTGTGCACTCCTACGCGGCGATGAGCGCCACCGCGAAGGATCTGAGCGCCGAGCAGGTCGATCTGGGCGGCGACGAGCATATCACGTGGTGCACGTATGGCCGCAGCAGGTTCGTCGCCGCCTATGAGCGCGGCCCGCTGTCGGTCACCCAGTTCCACCCTGAGAAGTCCGCCGACGCCGGCAAACAGCTGCTGCGCAACTGGGTCGGCACGTTCTCGAAGTAGCCGGCTGAACGGCATGACCAGCCGGCGCTGCCGGGAACCCCGACTCACCCGGCAACGCGGACGGTGGGGCCCGAGCCTCAACGACTTCAACGATTCCAAAGGAGAACAACCATGTCACTCACATTGCTTCCCGCGGTCGACGTGCGCGACGGCAAGGCCGTGCGCCTGCGCCAGGGCGAATCCGGCTCGGAGACCGACTACGGCAGCCCGCTCGAAGCGGCCCGCACGTGGGTCGAGGCTGGCGCCGAGTGGATTCATCTCGTCGATCTGGATGCGGCGTTCGGCACGGGGAACAACCGCGCGCAGCTGCGTGAGATCGTCCATGAGCTCGGCGACAAGGTCAACATCGAGATGTCCGGCGGCGTGCGTGACGACGACTCGCTGTCCGCCGCGCTGGAGGCCGGAGCGGCCCGCGTGAACATCGGCACCGCCGCGTTGGAGAACCCCGAATGGACCGCCTCGGTCATCAAGCGGTACGGCGACCGCGTCGCCATCGGACTTGACGTGCGCGGCCACACGCTCGCCGCCCGCGGATGGGTCAAGGAGGGCGGCGACCTGTTCGAGACGATGAAGTTCCTCGACTCGGTCGGATGCTCCCGCTACGTCGTCACCGATGTGGCGCGGGACGGCATGATGAGTGGCCCGAACATCGACCTGCTGCGCGAGGTCGCGGAACGCACCGATGCCAAGGTCACCGCTTCCGGTGGCATCAGCAAGCTGGACGACCTGCGCGATATCAAGATCCTCTCCGATTTCGGCGTGGACTCGGCCATCCTCGGCAAGTCGCTGTACGCCCGCGCGTTCACGCTCGAAGAGGCGCTCGAAGTCGCCCGCTGACCGATACGGCTGTCGACAGGGACCGCTCCCGCCGCCTGTCACCGTCGGCTGGGCGGCCGGCGGCCCCTGCTCATTTCTTCGCGTCGCTTTTCTTCGAGCAGGGGAGCTCGCCCTTCTTGATGAGCTTCCTGAACAGGGAGTAATCCTCCTCGTTCTGCTCCGCATACGCCTGGGCGAACGCGGCTATCGCCTGGTCGAACTCGTCGGTGCCCCCAAGATAGTTGGCGATGGCCACGCTGTCGCCGGTGCGGGCATGCGCGTGCGCCAGGCACCATGCGCACATGCGGCCCAGGTCCGACAATCCCAGCGCGTTCAGATGATCGATGTCGATCGAGCCCTTGCCGTTCCAGAATTGGCGCACGTAATAGTCGCGCGGCCGGCCGTCCTCCGCCACGAAACTCGCCCAGCCGAGTAGCACGTCGGCGGTGGATTGGATCAGCTTCTGCCCCTGCACCACACGCTCGCCATGCGTCGCATACGGCGAGCGGCCGACGAACCGTTCGAAGACCGACTCGTTGGCCTCCTTCATCTGCAGCATCAGCGGGTCGTCAAGCCCCCGTCCGGTGAGAATCGACACCCAGGCGCGGGTTCCGACCGAGCCGACGCCCACGACCTTGCGGGCGGTGTCATGGTACCGGTAACGGTTCAGCACGTAACGCCGGTCCTCGTACAGGCTTTGCCGGTAGCTGTCATACAGTGCGTCCAGCCTCTCCCGCAGCACCCCGAGATCCGCATAGTCCTGCAGCTCGCTGATCGGCACCAGCTCCGGCGGCTTCGAGCGGAACCGCAGCCGCTTCTCGCCGCTGTCAAGATAGGTGAGCTTCGCGGCCGCATGGTCGGAATCACGCACCGACGCGCGCAGCGCGGCGTCGCGCAATGTGCGGTTGCGCTTGCCGTTCACCGTGCTTTCGTAATGGTCGAGCGCCGCCTCCACGTCGAGATGGTCGTACCAGACGTCGAGGAAGTCCATCTGCGAGAACTGGCGGATATGGTCGCGGTACGAGTGCACGCAGCGTGCGACCGCGTTGCGCCGGTCCTTCTCCTTGATGCCGTTCGCCCGCCCGCAGATCTCCACGGACACCGCGAGCCGCTTCACGTCCCATTCCCACGGTCCCGTGGCTGTCTCGTCGAAGTCGTTGATGTCGAACACGAGCCGGTCGCTGGGGGAGCGGAACATGCCGAAATTGCCGATATGCGCGTCGCCGACCGCCTGGACGGGGATGCCGGTGGTCGGCGTGTGCGCGAGGTCGTTCGCCATGATGAGCGCGGTGCCGCGGTAGAACGTGAACGCGGAATCGCTCATGCGGTAGTACCTCAGCGGGATCAGATCCGGCACCCGCTGCGCCGACTGTTCCTCCAAAAGCCCGATCACGTCGCGCCGGCGCGACACGATCTTCCAGTCGGCGTGGCTCTCCAACGGTGTGGTCTTGCGCAGCGCGATGCCGGCCTTGGCCTGCCCCAGCGGCGTGTCGGCCATGTGCCATGACATATCGATGATGGGATGGTTCTCGCTCATGGCTCCACGATAACGCCGACGCGGGAGCGACATTCCGGCGATGCCCCGGCGTGTCCGATGGCATGTTAACGAGTCTCGTAACACGGACGTGAAACCATGAGGGATTATGGATAAGCAGCAAGAGTTTGCCCTGCGCACGGTTGAGGAACGCGACGTGCGCTTTATTCGGTTGTGGTTCACTGACGTGCTGGGCACGTTGAAATCCGTGGCCATCGCGCCCGCCGAGTTGGAGGCGGCGTTCGAGGAGGGGCTTGGCTTCGACGGTTCCGCCATCGAGGGAATGACGCGCGTGTCGGAGGACGACATGATCGTGCAGCCCGACCCGTCCACGTTCCAGATACTGCCGTGGCGTGGCGGCCCGCAGGGTACCGCTCGCATGTTCTGCGACATTCTCACGCCCGACGGCGAGCCGTCCCTGGGTGACCCGCGCCACGTGCTCAAGCGTGCGCTCGCCAAGGCGAAGGAGAAGGGTTTCACGTTCTACGTGCACCCGGAGATTGAGTTCTATCTGTTCGAGAACCAGACCGACTGGTCGAAGGCGCCGACTCCAATCGACGAGGGCGGCTATTTCGACCATGTGCCGCGCAGCCCGGGCATGGACTTCCGCCGCGCCACCGTCAACATGCTGGAGCAGATGGGCATCTCCGTCGAATACTCGCACCATGAGGCGGGTCCTGGACAGAACGAGATCGACCTGCGGTATGCCGACGCGCTGACCACGGCCGACAACATCATGACGTTCCGCACGGTCGTCAAGGAAATCTCGCTGGAGCGCGGCATCCACGCCAGCTTCATGCCCAAGCCGCTCGCCGACGCGCCCGGTTCCGGCATGCACACGCACCTGAGCCTGTTCGAGGGTGATTCCAACGCGTTCTACGAGGCCGGTCAGGAGTTCAACATGTCCCTGACCGCCCGACAGTTCGCCGCGGGCATCCTGCATCATGCGGCGGAGATCTGCGCGGTAACCGACCAGTTCGTGAACTCGTATAAGCGACTGTGGGGTGGTGCTGAGGCGCCGAGCTACATCTGCTGGGGGCACAACAACCGGTCCGCGTTGCTGCGCATCCCGCAGTACAAGCCCGGCAAGGGCAACTCCGCGCGTATGGAGTTCCGTGGACTCGACCCGGTGGCGAACCCGTATCTGGCGTATTCGGTGCTGCTCGCCGCCGGTCTGGACGGCATCGAACAGCAGATGACGCTGGGCGAGCCGACCAGCGACGACGTGTGGGAGCTGACCGACGCCGAACGTCAGGCGATGGGCATCGAGCCGCTGCCGGATTCGCTGGACGCCGCACTGAAGATCATGGAGAAGTCCGATTTCGTCGCGGACGTGCTCGGCGAGCATGCGTTCGAGTATTTCCTGCGCAACAAGCATCAGGAATGGGACGAATACCGTGGCCAGGTCACGCCGTACGAGTTGAAGAAGTACCTGCCCAAGCTCTGACGTGACGTGAAACCGGCCGACTACCGGCAAACAAGAAACGGTGTGGGGATGATGGCTGCTGATCCGGCCATCATCCCCACACCGTTTTTGCTTGCCGAACCGACCGCCGCAGGATGCCGCTGCGGTCACTCGACCTTGCGCGGCGTCATCTTCTTGGTGACCATGTCGTTGCTCCCGTAGGTGCTGGACAGGCGAACCTTGACCGGCTGGCCCGGGTCTTCGACCACATAGGAGACCGTCGCCTTGGCCAGGACCCCCGGCTGGACGGAGCGGCTGAAACTCATGTTCTCGTACCCTTGTGGGAGCGGCGGCTTGGTGTAGTAGTTCATTTCCAGCTGGGAGCCGTCCTGCGTGACGGTGAGCTTCGCGGCGTTGGCCAATGGCTCATTGGCCTCGGATTGGTTCACCCATGTGATGGTGACGATGATGGTGTGACGGCCCTGATAGTCGTCGGGGCCCGTCGTCACGTCGTCGATGGAGACGAGGGCGTCCCCGCTGTAGCTGCTGATCCGCTTCATCTTGCGCTTCTCCGCCTCGGCGGCTTTCGGGGCGGGAGCGATGTCGTCAGGCTGGACCTGCTCGTATTGCGTGCCGCTGGTCGGTGCCTTGAACGCGGACACGATGCCCTCATGGTAGCGGGTCGCCTGATTGGCTACGACGTACAGGTCGCCCGTCGCGTCGTTCAGCTGGTACGCGATGGTCGCGTCGCTTTCCTCGCCCTTTGCGATCTTGATGTCGTCCGACTGCGTCTTGTACCCTTCGATGGATGAGCCGCCGCGGCTGTGCAGGTAGGTTTTGTTCAGGCCGATGCCGCTCTGATATACCTGCAGGTCCATGGCGAGTTCCCCGAAGGTCGTATTGGCATCGCCGGTGTTCTTCCAATGGTAGGTGATGATCACCGTCTTGTGCCCGTCGTGATCTGTGGGGCCGGTGGTCGCCTTGGCTATGGTGACCGTGGCCTTCCGGTTGCCGAACGATGTCGTCTCGCCGGTTTTCACGCGGGTCGGCTTGTTGTCTTGGGAGGGCGACTTGAATGAGTACGATGAGTCGTCTGAGTCGCTGCTGCCGCCTGTGCTGATGATATGACTCACCAGGTTTGATCCCAGCGCGAACACGATTATGGCGATGACGGCAACCCAGGATCGGCGCTGGCGCTTCGTGGCTCCGCCGGGTTTGCGGTCGCTCTTGGACTGCACGTGTCCGTAGCCGCCGCGATATGGATGGCCGTTGTAGGACGGATTGAGGGGAGCGTCGCCCGCTCCGGTCCGTGCCGGCCCGCCTGGTTTGTCTGCGGGGCTCGGGGCGGCCGGTTTGCCTGCCGGTCGGCGACGATCGGCATCGGGGCTGATTCGGCCGCTTTTGGGCTGCTGATACGCCGGCTCGTCGACCTGCGAGGTCTGGGAATCGATGCTGATGTACGCCGGCGAATCGTCCACATCGAACGGCGATACATAATCGTCGTCATGATGCCTGCTGAACAATCCCATGCCTGTTCCCTTGTCTCTCGGCCGCGCACGGTGATGCATGTCTTCTCCCATTGTAGGCGGCGTGCCGGTGCAGCGCGAGCGCCGGAAGGTGAAGACCGTCGAAATCGCCGGTGAATGATGGGCCGTGCGTCTTCGGCGCGTCTCCTGCGTGTCTCGGGGGCCTTGCGCGGCAGGAGGTGCCGCTAATGTATGTTCCGTCTGGAAGAAGAGAAAAACAGCAGGGGTACGGTCATGTCCGGTTCCGCCATCCGTGGGCGGCAGGGGAGCGAACGCTTCTTCACGCTGCCGGCCGTCACGCTGATCGCGTCCAGTTTCGTGCTGGGCATGAGCGATTTCGTGGTCGTGGGCATCCTGTCCGACATCGCCCACGGGTTGCGGGTCTCCGAGGTCACGGTCGGCAATCTGGTGTCGCTGTTCGCCACCCATCTGACGTTGCCGGCGTGTTCCTCGCCGGCAACATCCTGTGCGCGCTCGCGCCGAATTACGTACAGGGCGACAAAGTGACCTTGGACGAGGCGTTTAGCCTAAGCGAGGAAAC
>ERZ1031808.164-NODE-164-length-12817-cov-5.028052_pt1 | contig 12817 bp, 9 predicted proteins | sample MGYA00517103_ERZ1031808 | MGnify/ENA primary metagenome ERZ1031808 (study PRJEB33719, sample SAMN04261245) | wastewater metagenome | biome: rural village; feature: human; material: feces | host: Homo sapiens | place: El Salvador | collected 2013-01-14 ...
GCGCACCGCCTGCGCGCCGCCGGGGCGACGGCGGAGGCCGAACGGTTCCTCCTCCTCCAGGGTGCATTCAAGCTTTTCGTGAAGGCGGGCGATGCGGACGCGGCGCGGGCGACGCTGGAGGCCCTTTCGGAGGCGTTCCCCGACCTCCCTGCCGACGTGGTCGACGAGATCTGCGCGACGGTCGGCTTCCGCCTCGGGCCGGGGACGCCGCCGGCGTGGAAGGGCGGGGAGTGGGTGCCCGTTGCCCTGAAGGGGGAGGCGGAGGCCACTTTCCACTTGTCCGCCTGTCCGCCCGGCACGTTCGTTCTGGTGAAGGACACGCCGCCGATGATGAAGGATCTCAAGCCCCGGGCGTGGTGGCACACGGCGCACACGGTCCGGCTGACCTATCCGTTCTTCATCATGCGGGGGCCGCTTCCGTATGCGTTGGCGCGGGCGCTTGATCCGGCTGTGGCGAAAAAAGGGAAGGCCCGGTTTACGCCGGGAACGGAACACATCATGCCCGATCTGCCCGTCATGGAGCTTTCGTGGGACGACATCCAGACGCTGGCCGCGCGGCTGAACGAGAAGGCGCGGTTGCCGTTCAGGCTGCGGGGGTTCGACGACTACGAGTTTCGCCTGCCGACGGAAGCCGAATGGCGGTACGCGATGCGCGGGGGCACGGACGAGAAGGACTGGGGCGCGTACACCGACTGGACGAAGGAATGGGGCGGGTACTGGTGGGGGAAGCTGCCGGACGGGGCCTACTGCCCGTTTGCGCCGCTTGCGGCGATGAAGGCGGTACGCAATCCCTGGGGACTCTACTACCTTGGCCCGAAGACGATCTACGCCGACACGTTCCCGGCGGAGGGACTTGACGGCAGAATGGATCTCTGTTTCGCGCGCGAGGACGTGTTCCGCCATGCGGAGACGGAGGTCAACCCCGTCCGCATTCACCGCGACAAGGCCTTTGCCTATCATGTGTTCTATGCGGGCGGCGCCCCCAAGCTTTCGTCGCGGGGCATGGCATCCCAACCCTGCCCGTTCCGTTTCGTCTTCGCGCCGAAGCTCTCGTCCCTCAACGTCTACCCGCGCACGGAGGAGGACGGCCCGCTCAGGACGGTCGGTCGCGCGTCCGCACGGTGAGAACGGACCCCGGACGCATATGCCGAGGGGTGTACGAAACGGAAGGGACGCGCGTGTCGCGTCCGATGGCCGCTGATTCAATAGAATGAATATTTCTGCGATGTCGGGTACTTCGTTCCGCAGAAAGATGGTATGATATTCATCGCAATGAACAAGAAGGAGATTGGTACGGCAATCGTCGAACGTCGAGATGAACTTCGCATTACGCAGGCGCGGTTGGCGCGTGTGAGCGGTGTTTCCGTGCATACGCTCTCAAATCTTGAGACAGGTGACGGTAATGTCACGCTTGATACCCTCATCAAGGTCGCGACGACGATTGGCTACAAGATCAAGGTGGGCGTATGAAGCGTGGTATGGTCTACTATCGCGACATTCTGGCTGGAACGCTTGAGAAGGACGCATCGGGTTATGTGTTTCGCTATGATGCCGCCTATTTACGCGATGCAACGCTCCCGGACATTTCGGCGACATTGCCGAAATCGGCTTGCGAATATCGTTCAACGTACCTGTTCCCGTTCTTCGCAGGGCTTTTGGCGGAAGGTGCGCAGAAGGAGCGACAGTGTCGCGAGCTTCACATTGACGAGCGCGACCTCTTCACGCGCTTGCTGGAAACCAGTGCCTATGGGGCCATAGGAGCCGTCTATGTTACGCCTTGACTTCACACTTGCGGATCTCAGCCTCCCGCAACAGCGGGAGACGACGCGCCGGGTCTCAATTTCCGGCGTCCAAGACAAGGTGCAACTGCATCGCCAGGGAATGCGATTTGTCCCCGTTGCGTCGGGTGGCGACTATATCCTCAAACCTGTCCCAAGTCACTCGTCCGCACGATTCGTCTACGACATTCCCGCCAACGAGACGTTGACGATGGATATTGCCTCTGAAATCTTCGGCATTCACACGGCAGAACACGCGCTTGTCGAATTCAAGGACGGCATGCCCGCTTATTTGACGAAACGGTTCGACTTTCGCGACGGAATGAAGATTCGGCAGGAGGATTTCTGTCAGCTCTCGAACCGTAGCGAAGAGACACACGGGGACAATTACAAATACGATGCCAGCTATGAGGAGTTGGCTGGGTTGGTTCGCCGCTTCTGCCCGTCCCACGCAATTGAGAACCCGAAGGTTTTCTTTCAGATTCTCTTCAACTATGTTTTTGCAAATGGAGACGCGCACCTCAAGAACTTCTCCCTCTACGAATCGCGACAAGGCGATTACATCTTGACGCCCGCCTATGATCTTTTGAATACGTCGCTTCATTTCCCGAACGAGCCGACGGCGACAGGGCTTGATTTCTTCATGGATGGACATTATACGGCACGTTATGAGGTTTTGGGCTTCTATTCATCGGCCGATTTTCACGAACTTGCTGGTTTCTATGGCGTCTCGTCCTTGGAAGTAGACGAGATGCTGTCTGTCTTCGCACGGAAGTGTGTACAGGTCGAAGAGTCTGTGAAGACTTCGCGTCTTTCACTGGAAGCGAAAAGTCTCTACCTTGCCAAGTTCCATGACCGTCTTAAGGCCCTTGCGCAGTAAGGGTCGGCGATGCACGCCGCCGTTCCATTGTGTTGAACGAGGTTGATGCGGAGGGAGTTCCGGCTGGTCAACACGGAGCGCGCGGAGACGTGGAGATTGTCTTTCAAAGTTGGCGCGTGGCGTCCGAACGGGCCCGGTGCGCGGCGTCCGAGCTGGATTGGCGCGCGAAGTACCCGCGCCACCCTCGGTGCGCGGCGTCGACGGCCCGGAAGAACGCCGCGCACGTGTTCCCGCACCCCGTCGCGAGGTGCCGTGCCGCCGCGAGATGAGATTCCACTGCGTAATAATCTTGAAAGGCGTCGCGGCACATGGCGTGATGCGTTCGGCAATTGCGGCCCTCCCCGGATTCTCCTCAGGCCTATCTCGGCAACCTCAGGCACGGTGATGAAGCAGAAGACGATGAAGCAGAAGCGGACACATTCCCGGTTCTTACCCATCACTTGCCCGTCAAGATCTGCATTCCCGTGCGAAGCGCGGGCGGCGGGCGATACGGCCCACGCACATTGAAAAGCATCGAGGCGTCCTTGTCCCGGTTTTTTGACGAGCCCTGATTCCCCTGAAGAAATCGGGACAAGGGGAATAGAGGGGCAGGGGGCTTGGGTTCTGTGTCTTCTGTGTGCCGCGAAGCGGCTTCAGTGTGTTCAGTGGTAGAAAAGAAACGGTGGAGGAGGGGGCTTTCCCACGGATAACACAGATCCGGGCTTCGCCCGACACGGATCTGCGCGGATCCGCCTTGGTCTGCAACGGGATCAGAACAATTTTCAAAACGGACTGTCATTTGAGGGTGGCGCGTGCGTGTCATAGTATGTGATTGGTAGCCCGAAGGGAGAAACGAAGGCGGATTGGAAGGTTGACCGGCGTGGCGGCGCGGCGGGGGAGTTGCCACCTGATCGATGTTCTGATGCACTTTCGCGCAGTTGAAAACGTTTGTCGCTGATCCGCCGGAAGACTGGTAATCATCTGATTGGAGTCGGCGCAAGTCGTGGAGACGTGAGCCGGGGGCGCATGTGCCCTCGTGTCCTTTCGTCCCCGCACTGGGTTCTCCCTTCGGGCATACCAGTCACCTCGGCGGAAACGCGGTGCGGGGATGTTCAGATGAAATATGCAGAATGTCATTCGGTGGCGGGACGAAGACGGGCCTCGTCTATCGGTTGAAGGAGTGCGAGACGCTGGGGGCGTTTGACGGGCAAGGATGAGTTCTGCTATAATACCTCCATGAATTTAACGGACGTATAATTTACGGAGGTTTAGTTGTGAAGTTCTACAACCGGGAGAAAGAAGTTGCGTATTTGCGGGATGTTCGTGAAAAATCGCACGTTCATGCGCGGTTTACGGTGATTACTGGACGTCGCCGTGTCGGTAAGACGCAATTGGTTCAGCAGGCCATGGGCGACACCCCCTATCTCTATTTCTATGTCGGCCGGAAGAGCGAGAAGGACTTGTGCGAGGGCTTTCAGTCTTTGATGAAGGCGGTTCTTGACGTTCCGATTGTGGGTGTCGCAACGCGATTCGAGGACTTGGCGGAGGTGATCTTTTCAGAAGCGGAGAAGCGGCCCATTACGCTGGTCATCGACGAGTTCCAGGATTTCTACCGCGTCAATCCATCCGTTTTCAGTGCGCTTGCCAATCTGTGGGATCGGCATGAAAAGACGGCCAAATTGAACTTGCTCGTCTGCGGCAGCATCAACCGCCTGATGAACAGGATCTTCCGGGATGAACAGGAGCCGCTGTACGGGAGGAACACGGGCAGCCTCAGGGTCTTGCCGTTCAGGGCATCCGTTCTGAAGCGGATTCTGTCCGATCACGCACCCGGCGCTGTCAACGATGATCTTCTGGCGCTGTGGACGTTCACGGGCGGTGTTGCCCGCTATGTGCAACGGCTGATGGACGAGGGCGCGTTTACGCGGGAGGCGATGATTCGGACGATTTTCTCCGAAGGGTCTTCGTTTCTGGACGAGGGAATGTCGCTGCTGGTTCAGGAGTTCGGCCGCGACTACGAGACGTATTTCTCGATCCTGTCGGCCGTTGCGTCCGGGAATACGGAATACTCGCAAATCAAGAACATGGTCGGCACGGAGATCGGTGCGCATCTGAGCAAGCTGGAGAACGAGTATGCGCTTGTCCGGCGGAAGGTGCCGGCTTTTGCGAAGGTCAGCACCAAGAATTCGCATTATGAGATTGACGACTGCTTCTTCCGCTTCTGGTTTCGTTTCGTCTTCAAGCACCAGTACCTTGTTGAGCTGGGACGCTTTGAGCAGCTCCAGCAGCTTGTTGCACGGGATTTCGACGCCTTTTCCGGTTTCGCGCTTGAGCGGTACTTCTACTGTAAGTTCGTGGACGAATCGACGTACACGAAGATGGATTCATGGTGGGATCGCAGGGGTGAGAACGAGATTGACCTTGTCTGCGAAGACGAGCTCGAAAACCGTCTCGACTTCTGCGAAGTCAAGCGCGATGTGCGGCGATTCGATGAAGCCGTCCTGCGTCGGAAAGCCGAGGTGTTTTTTACGGCAAATCCCCAGAAGCGTACACGGCAGGTCGGCTATCGCGGCCTCTCGCTGCGAGACATGTAGCATCGTGTGTGTACGGCAGCTGCCGTCGGAGGCGCGGCTGAAAAAATAATCGAGATTCCGCTGTCATTCTGCGTCGGCGCGTGCGTGTCATAATATGTGATTGGCATCCTGAAGAGTCGGCGCAAGTCGTGGAGACGTGAACCGGGGGCGCATTGCGCCCTCGTGTCCTTTCGTCCCCGCACTGTGTCCTCCCTTCGGGCATACCAGTCACCTCGGCGGAAACGCGGTGCGGGGATGTTCAGATGAAATATGCAGAATGTCATTCGGTGGCAGACATCGTGCGCGAGGTCTTTGACCTCGTGCAATGGGATCGTTCCCGCTCGCACGGCGGGCGCGTGGCTTACTATTTCCGTGGCGAGAACGCAAACCACGAAGGCGGGGACGATGTGCCGCGCGATCTCTTGACGCCGGGAATCTATCGTGGCGACTCGTTGCTGAAATTCGAGCCGGAGATCTTCAACGAGGCGCTGCGGGTATTCCCGGAGGAGTTCGTGCGAGACCGAACGACCTTCGAGATCCTGACGCGCATGCAGCACTACGGCTACCCCACGCGGCTTCTGGACGTCACGCCCAAGCTGATGACGGCGATGGGGATGGTGCGTTCGCAGGGAAATCGGGGTGACGAAACGCGCAAACGCCGGAACGGGTTCATCCACGTCTTTCGCGTCAATGCGGATCGGATCAAGTACGGAACGAGCGATACGGTGACGGCCCTCAGCAACCTGGCGCGGATCAAGAGCGATCACGTGACGATCAAAGATCTTCGGTATTTGACGGACGAATGCAAGAACGAGCGGGTGGGGTTCTTCTGGGAGGAAGGGAGCAAAATAACGGAAGCGCTGGAACGGGACATCCAGAAGGTCTGGTGTGTCCGCCCGATGGTGAACAACATCCGCGTCAATTTCCAGGCGGGCGAGTTCTTTCTCTTCGGGTGTCATGACCAGAAGAAACCGTTGCAGGCGACCTTTGCCGAGTCGGAATACGACGATTCGCGCTCCCCAACCGAGGGAATCGCGCGAATCGGCATCCTGACCGTCACGCCGTGCGCCAAGGAGGAAATGGATGATTTCGTGGAATGCCTTGATATTGGCGATGAGCGTCTTTATCCCGATTTCGCTCATCATTCAGAGATGCTACGGGAAAAATACAAGAAAGAATGAAAACAGGGGAAATCATTATGTATCATACGGAAGGTTTCATCAAGGAAATCACGGTTAAGAACGACGCGACGATTACGTTCACGCTCGCCCCGACGGAGGCGTTCGCTTTCGGCAAAGACGAATCAGACGGCAAGAAAATGATTCTGATTAAGGGAGAGCCAAAGCAAGAAGAAAGCCCGGAAGCGAAGCTTGTTGCCTTAGGTGTCGAGTTCCGCTTTGGCCTTGCCACTGAAAAGACTGACAGAAAAGCAGATCTGCTGTACGCGCTGACGAAAGATCGGGCTCAGGTTCGGGTGTCTGTTGAGGTGGAAGGCAACCCTACTGCCTCCTCGGTCTCGGGAAGCGAGAATTCGCAGACATACCCGATTACCTCAATCACAATTCTCTAATCAACATAGTCAGGAGCGGAAACGATGAAATCATCTCTTGCAATCTCTGCCGTGACGGTCCTGTCGGCCTGGTGCGCTTTTGCCGAGCCGACGGTCAGCGACCTGAAGGTGACACCGATTGCGCCGTGGGGGCTGGTATTGGAGTACACAGTCAGCGGGGCGGTGGCGGGCGATGCCGACATGCCGCTCATGGTGACGGCGGCGAGCGACGGCAAGGTCTACACGGCGAAGAGCCTCACGGGCGACACGGCGTGGTCGAACGGGGCGCATCGCGTCGCGTGGAACATGGCCAAGGACGGCATCACGGCGACGGTTGCGAACGGCACGGTCAGCGTCTCTTACTGTCCGCGCTACTGCGTCATCGACCTGTCGGGTGGCGCGAACGCCACGAACTATCCCGTCTCCTATCTCGACGCCGAGCCTTCGGGCGGGTTCAACACGCTGGAGTACAAGACGACGAAACTCGTGCTGAAGCGCGTCGCGGCGGGGGCGTACATCATGGGCAGCGATCAAACAAACGAAGCGCACCGCGTCACGCTGACGAAGCCGTTCTACATGGGGCTCTTCGAAATGACGAAGAAACAGTGGTCGCTCGTGAAGGACTGGACTCCGTCGGAGTCTATTCGTAATGATGACGTGCATCCCTGCGAAGGTGTCTCGTACCGCATGATCCGTGGCTCGTCCGAGGGCGCGAAGTGGCCCGCGTCGAATGCAGTGGACGCATCGAGTTATCTTGGTAGGCTACGAGCGCGAACTGGGCTTGTCTTCGACCTGCCGACGGAGGCACAGTGGGAATACGTCTGCCGTGCAGGCACGACGACCAAGTACAGTTATGGTGACGCGGCGAACGGGGCCTATATGTGGTATTCGGACAACGCGGGTTCGCGTGCACATGAGGTCGGGACGAAGTTGCCGAACCCGTGGGGATTCTACGATCTGCACGGCAACGTGAGTGAATGGTGTCTCGACTGGAGTGGTATTCTGGCGTATGGGAAAGACCCCAAGGGTTCATCCTCGGGTTCGTATCGGGTGATTCGCGACGGCAACTGGGACGACTCTGTAGGCTACAGCGCCTCGTCCCGGCGAAACAGCGGAGACCCGTGGTACGAGGACTATGGCTACAGTTTCCGCCTTGTGTTGAACTCGCCGATCAGCGTGTCAGGCGTGAGCTGGTCGTCGTTGGCGGATGGGAGCGCCCTCGACGCCGTGCAGATGATCGATTACATGCCGGCGGACGGGCGGCATGCCGTCGTCTTCGTCGATGGCATGCCGGTCGTCGATTCGACGGCGCACGGCTCGTTTGGGTGGTGTCCGCAGAAGACGGGGGAGGTCACGCTGACGCACTCCGGCTGGGATGGCGCTTTCACGGCGACGTACGACGTGACGGCACTCGGCTACTGGACGCAGCCCGCGCCAGAACCTCCGATGGCCGAGGTCTCGACGGTTGCCATTACGCCGGCGACGCGGGAGATTCCCCAGAAGGGCGGCGACGCGGAGATTGCCACGTCGGGAAGTGGAAGCTGGACGGCGGCGGTCTCGGACGCGTGGATAACCCTCCATGCGACAAGCGGCGCGGCGGGCGATTCCGTCGCCTACACGGTCGGTGCGAACATCGACGTCGAGGATCGCGTCGGCTACGTCTATGTCGCGGGGCACACGCACACGGTCACGCAGAAGGGGCTCGGCGCGACGGTCGACAAGACGAACGTCGTGGTTGAGCGCGATGGCGACACGGGCACGGTGACGGTCAGTCCGACGGACACGCGCTCGTCGTGGCGGGCGCGCCCGAACTGCGACTGGATCTCCGTTTCGCCGACAAGCGGCACGGGGCCGTCCACGGTCACGTACCGCATCGCGCCGTGGCACGATGTCTCGACGCGCACGGGCACGTTCACGGTGGGCGGACACACGGTCTCCGTCTTCCAGTACGGCAGCCGCATGGAACTCGACCGTTATTCGGCGGCGTGTGACTACTACGCGCACGTCATCCCCATCAAGGTGGATGCGCTTGCGATTACCTCATGGACGGTCACGCCAAACGTGAACTGGATTTCGGTCGAGGACGCGGGCAACGGACAGGGCGGCGACACGGTGTCAGTTGTCATCGCGGAGAATCCCGGCTACAGAGCGCGGACGGGCACGGTGACGATCGGCACGGAGACGTTCACAGTGACGCAGGAGGGGCGAACGACCCTCTCCTTCGCGATTTCGCCCGCGCAAAAGGAGGTGGCGGCGAGCGGCGGGAACGCACTCGTTTCCGTCAAGGCGACGCCCGATCTGCCGTGGACGGCGACGAGCGGCGCGAGCTGGATCTCCGTCCGTGAGAATTTCGAGACTGGTGCGGGCAACGGCCACGTCGTCTACACGGTTTCGCCACAGTCCACGCTTTACGCGCGCACGGGGACAGTCACCGTCACGCCAGAGCCGGCGAGCCGGATGCTGCCCGCGACGCACACGGTGAGGCAGGCGGCGGCAACGGCGGCTCTCTCGGCGACGGGCCACGCGTTTGCGGCGGCAGGCGAGACGGCGACCGTCGAGGTGTCGGTTAGCGACATCGTGGAGTGGAAGGTCGAGAACCTGCCGGACTGGATCACGCTGTCGGGTTCGGCGAGCTGCGTCGGACCGGGGACGGTCACGCTCGCGGCGGCGGCGAACGAGGCGGTCGATGCGCGCGAGGCGACGGTGAAGATCGCCGAGAAGGCATTCAGGGTGAGCCAGAAGGCGCACGGCGTGGAGGTCGAGTACGACAACAGGCTCTTTGGCGCGGACGGCGGTGACGGGTCGATCGCCGTCCATCCCGACGGCGACATCGCGTGGACGGCGGTGGCGTCCGCCAGCTGGATTGTCATCTTCCAGAACGAATCGGGCACGGGGGATGCGGAGATCCTGTACTTCGTCGAACCCTGCATGGACGATGGTTCGTCCCGGACGGGTACGATCACGGTCGGCGACAAGACCGTCTACATCACGCAGCGCGCCTATGACCTCGACATCACACCGACGGGCGACTGGGTGACGGGCAATGCGGGCGCGGGCGAAATCGGCGTTTTGGCCTCAGTCGGCGACGTGTGGTCTGTCGTCGTCACCGAGCCGTGGATCTCGATCGTCACGGGGGACGACACGGGCACAGGCAGCGGCATGGTGCGCTTCGCCTACACGGACAATGACACCGGTAAGACGCGCACCGGCAAGATCCTGGTCGCGGGCGAGGTCTACACGCTTACGCAGGCGGCGCACGCCGACCCGTCGTCCGCAGCGTTCACGCAGGTCGATAGTCTTTCTGATGGCGTAAGGCTGCAATGGAAGAATCTTGCGTGGGCGACAGGGTATGAGATCTACCGCGCGCCGACGAACGCGTTCCCGTCGGAGGCGTTGGTGGCACTTGAGGCGGACGGTTCGTGCGTCTATCTCGACAAGACGGGCGAGATCGGCAAGACGTATTTCTATTGGATCAAGGCCATCGGATCAAGTGGGGTGTCTCAATCGGAAACAGCTGTCACTGGGCGAAAACGCATGCGAGAGACCGTCTTCTCGTCAATAGCCTATGCGAATTTGAAGGGTGCGGCGAACCCGAACCCGGCGACCTACGAGGAGGGCAAGGGCCTCGCACTTGTCGCGCCGGGAGCTGTCGCGGGCTATGCGTTCACAGGCTGGACGCCGGCGGCGATCACGGCGGACATGACGGGTGCGCAGACGGTGACGGCGAACTGGCGGCGGATCTGGCCGTCGGTCATCGGTGATGAGTCCGCCGAGGTGACGGGCGACGCCGAGACGGGATTTGTCGTGAGGCCAAGCGCGGGGACGGCGGAAGTCGCCGTGGAGATCCCCGACGGCGTGGACGAGGCGAGGGTGAGGGTTGAGGTCTTGCCGACGGTGAAGACGGTCACGCCCAACGGCGCGGCGGTTCGCGTGGTGCGCGGCGAAGCGGATGTCACGGACTTCCTCGACATCCCGGCGGCGGTCAACGGCGTGATTGACCTCGACGCGGCGACGGTGAAGCCGGAGTTCGCGAAAGAGCCGCTTGACACGGCGAAAGGCGCAGTTGTTGACCTTTCGTCGGCGGGATCTCCTTCGCTCGTTACCGCCCCGACGCGCAAGGGCCTCGTCTACCGCCTGAAGGAGGGCGAGACGCTGGAGGCGATGGAGGCGAACACGACAGGCGACTCGACCATTGGCGATGGAGAGCCCTGGACGCCCGAACTGAAGGTGAAGGGCGGCGCGAGCGGCTTCTACACGATTCGCGTCAGCAAGTAGCCGTAGGACAACGGCAGGAGGTCCCCCGCGACGCGGGGGGCCTCGATTTGATTCCGTCGTGGCCGGACGACCTATCGCGACGGGCAAGGCCGCCTGATCGGGACCGAGACGATCCGCAGGTGAAACGCCGCGTTGCCGCCTCTTTCCTGGAGGGATCGTCGTTCCGGAAAGGTACTGGATGGCTTGTCGGATTGGCCGGAACTTCGGCCAATCTGAAGAAAATTTCGCTGTGTCTGCGGCCTTCGCACGCGAAGTTCCCATGCCCCTATGGCAAGGGAGTCGGTGAAGTCGATAAATGTGATATAATCCTCGGTGTTCAGTGAGAGGAAGTGGAGAACGTGTGAAGGCTGCCCCCATGGCACATATCGAGAAAAGGGCGTTCCCTCGTGAAGAGCCCCGTGTGAAGGCCCCTTTGGGGGAGCTTGACCTAACCTGCGCGCTCCCGCGCGCGATGGCCGAGCGTCCCGGCGGGGGCCTCCTTCTACGAGATCGACACTGATTTCACCGACACGAGACGGCAAAAGGAAAGGGACGTGACATGACCGAATCGATCGAGACGACAAGATGCCGGACGCTGCGCCGGATGCGCAGCCTGTGCTGGGCGCTGCTTGCCCTGCCGCTCGCGGCGGGGGCTTCGTTGGCGGACGCGAACCTGGCGGACTTCCCCCGCCGTGCGGGCGAGACGGACGACGCGCCGCGCTTCCGCCGTGCGATCGACGCGGCCGCGAACGGCATTCTGGAGGTGCCGAGGGGCGAGTACGCAATTGCCTCGCCGCTCGTCGTCACGAACCGCTGCTCGCTTGAGATGCATCCCGCCGCGCATCTTGTCGCGACGCGGGAGATGGACTTCCTCCTCACGTGGGTGGCGGCCGGCGACTACGTCTCGCTCACGCTCTTCGAGCCTGACGGGCGGATCTACGACAACCTCGGCCTCTTCGTCCGGGGCGGGGACATCGACGGGAACGGGCTCGCGAGCTGCCTGCGCCTCTCGAACGCGCATCACTTCACGCTCGCGAACGTCACGCTCCACAACGGACGCCGCGTCGGGCTGGAGGTCTCGCGCGGCGAGAAGGGCTATCTCTACGAACTCGTGGCCAACAACGTCTACGCCAAGTGCAACATGAAGGGGCTTGCCGGGAACGTCGGCATCGACATCGGCGTCTCCGACTGCCACCTGACAGACATCTTCGTCATTGACTACACGGTCGGCATTCGCGTGAGGGGCAGCTCAAACCGCCTGACGCGCTGCCATGTCTGGGGCGGCACGGTGCCGCCGAAGGGCATGGGCGTTCGCGAGTGGTCGACGCTCTACGGCGAGAGCAAGAGGCGTCCGTGGACGCCGGAGGCGGAGCGCGAAATGCTGGCGAAGGGCCTGCCCGAGATGCTTGCGGGCTCGATCGCCTTCGACATCCGAGGCTGGGAACACACGTTCGACGGCTGCTATGCGGACACGGCGGAGACCGGCTTCCGCGTGGCCGGCGGGAATGCGATCCTCTCGCGCTGCGGGTTCTACAACAACCCGCGCATGGGGCTGCGGAAATCGACGGCCATCGTCCACCGGGGCGGGCGGCTGCTCGTCGATTCCTGCTGTTTCAACGGCGGCGCGGGCTGCGAACGGCTCTACGAGGCGTCCGGCGACACGACGCTCCTCTGGCGGACGAACATCGCGCAGGGCGGCGCCGACATGGCGGCCGAAGCCCGGAAACTGGCCGAGAACGCCGGCCGTCGCGTAATGCGTCACTGAACAGCGGAGTGCAGAAACTCCGATGGTTGGCAAAGGGGC
>ERZ1031808.165-NODE-165-length-12796-cov-4.613845_pt1 | contig 12796 bp, 6 predicted proteins | sample MGYA00517103_ERZ1031808 | MGnify/ENA primary metagenome ERZ1031808 (study PRJEB33719, sample SAMN04261245) | wastewater metagenome | biome: rural village; feature: human; material: feces | host: Homo sapiens | place: El Salvador | collected 2013-01-14 ...
GGAGAGCATGGCGCCGTGGAGGTCCTTGTCCTTGCAGGCGGCGAAGATGTTCTTCACGCCAGTCTGGGCGTCGTCAAAGTTGCCCCGCACGGCGCAGACACGGACGTTATTGCCCTCCTGGGTGGCCAGTCCCCGTACTTCTCGTACGCCCTGCGAAGGTACTTGCAAGCCGCCACAGTCTCTTTCTCGATGTTGTAACGCTCGTCCACCTCGGTGTCAATGATGAGGCCATATTCCTTACCCGTCGTCTTTGTGAACTGCCAGAGACCAGCCGCGCCAGCCGATGAATATGCCTTAGGGTTTAGGTTGCTCTCAATCGCCATGAGGTACTTCAGGTCATCCGGGATGCCGTTCTGCCGGAGGATCGGCTCAACCATCCTGAAATAGCGGTCTGACTTCTTCAGCATCAGGATCGAGTTGGAGTGCATGTAGGTGAACGAGATCAGTTCCCTGTCCATCCTTTCGTAGAGGTCGCTTCTGTCGAACCGCACCGTGTCTCCCGCGAATATGATCAGCCGAGGGACGGCTGGAGCCCTGAAATGAAGTTCTTCCTGAGGATATACCTGTGCTGTTAAGCTGAAAGCACAGCCGGCCAGAAGTGTTATGGCCACTGCCGTGCGTCTGAATATTCTTAAAGTTGATGATGTCATTGATCCGGAGTTTTTCAAACCAAGACAAATTTAGTGAAATGAATTTGATTAATGAATATGACAAAACGAAAAAGACCGGATTCCCGTTTGTTGAGTCCGGCCTTTCATATTCATTGGAAAACTCTATCTTGTCAGAACCGCCTTCTCTCCGAGGAAAGAGGCATCCTGAGTGTTCATCTGGGCTTTTGTGGTTGTTCCGAACGGTTCCAGAGTGAGGGCGTTGTAGGTTTTGGAGCCTACGCTCTGCCTCAGGTAGGATGAGCCGGTGGCGTTCTCGGTGCTGAACAGCAGGAATTGGTAGCTGTTGACAGCCGCGCTGGCATAAGGGCTCGGTGTCATGTGTATCACACCGTCTATGAAACCGAGGGCTATGCTGTTGGCTCCCCAGTAGATGGACAGGCCGTCAGAGAAGCCGAGGGTGACATAGTTGCCTTTGTAGCGGCCCAGTTTCTGCGGCTCGATGATGATCGAATGACTTTCCGGGTCGAAGTACGCTTTCACGTCAGGAGTGAAGTCACTGGTGTTGGACAAGCCGCTGATCGTGACATCGTTGCCGCCGAGACTGTAGATGTCCACACGGAATGACTCTTCAGCGGATGAGGACGCCCCGTCAACCGTGGCCGAGGCCTTGAACGCTCCGATGAAATCCTCCACCGTCTTGCTCTGGTCGAAATCCGCGGAAGTGTAGCCCTTTGTGGAGGCAGTCTTCTGAACAAAGGATGTGTCTCCAAACTCATTGACAACGCAGACGCACAGAGTGTAGGTCGTGCCTTGTTTGAGGGTGTTGAAGACAGTCGCGAAACCTTCGTCGGAGTTCAGTTTCTGGACGAACTCCTCGTTGACCTCGTTGCCTCTTTCCCACGCGATCTCAGCCGCGCTCTGGCCAAGGTTCCTGACCATGTAGTCGAGATAGTCTGTCCTCATGCAGAGGTACTTGAGTGACACGGCGTTGTCCGCCTGCATATCCCAGAACAGGGTCGTGTAAGGGGAGTAAAGAGTGTTGGACTCGTCACTTCTCCACTCGAACTTGTTGACCTTAGGAAGGTACTTCCCGTCAGGATCGCAAGTGAACCTCTGCATGTAGAGGATAGTGGCGGTTGACGTGGAGTCGTAGGCGAGAGCCACAGCCGTGCAGTTTCCGGAGCCGACGTTCCATAGTTCTGAACTGTCATCGTACAAGGTGAGGACAGGAGCGCTTCCCGGTGTCTTGTCCTCGGAGAGCAGCTTCTTGATCTCCTCTTGACGGGAGGAATTACCGGTGATGTCACCGCTTACCACGGTCGCCTTGTAGAACTTGGCATATTCATTCTTGTAGAAAGAGATCCTCGGAGCCTTGAAGCCGGTCTCCGTGGTCTCGATGCCGTCGAACGAGATCTCCACAACAGGTGTCTTGTCCTCGTTGCCGTCGAACGTCAGTGTCTCGTTGCCCTGGGCGAAATAGCCGGCAGAGACGTAGTAGATCAGGTAGAACGAGAACGTGCCCTTGCCGTCGTAGGTGCATGGGTAGGAGTTGTACGCGGCCTTGCTGCCGGTGTACTCCGCCATGTCGGCCACTTTGACATATTCATTGTAGTTGGAGTTGTAGTAGCCTATCGACTGTGCCGGCACGGTGCAGGAGTTGTCATCGTTGAGGATGAACTTGAATGACACCCCGCTCGCCCAATCATTGACTTTGAATATGTTGGCTCCCACCGCTTTCTCCACCTCAAGCCCGGAGCCGCGCCCGGTGTAGAAGGCGTTGTAGTGGTAGGTGGCGGTCTGTGGCACCTTTGCGCCGCTCTCGTCGGTTCTGTAGTAGGTTTCCCACTCAAGGGCGTAGGAGACGCTCAGGGTAATCTTGTCCGAGAACTGGGTGACATACGCTCCGTTCCCTGCCTCCTCCTGGCGGTCGGAGATGAGAATCGTGGCGTTGAGAGAGGAACCGGCGAGAAGCCTTCCAAGGTTCACTTCAACGGGAATCTTCACGGAATAGCTTCCGTCAGGGATGGTGACGGTCTCCGGAACGGAGAAAGAGTCCTCGTTCTCGCCTTTCTTCTGGAGACCCACGGACAGTTCGCCCTTGTCGCTCGGGCGGGCCAGCTCAATCTCGATCGTGCCGGTCTCTCTTCCCTGAGGAAACTCCTTTGTCAGGGATGACTGGATGAAGTGGATCTCCTTGGCGTCCTCGGAACCAGGGCTGTAGATGGTACCGTTCTGCTCCTTGTCGCAGCCGGCCGCCAAAAGCAGCAGCGATGCCGCGAGGCATGATATTGTTTTTGAATATTTCATTGTGTCTAAATGCTATCAAGAGTTCTGATCTTCTTCGTTGATGTTAGGGTTGGCGTCGAGCTCGTCCTTAGGGATGGTCAGCACCCAATCGTAGGTGTCGGCCTTGGTGAGGTCGATGCCGTTCCTCTTCATGGCTGAGATGCATTCCTCGGCGAATCCGTCCTCGGTACGGCGGTCGATGCCCTGGCCAGTACGGCGCACATCGAAGACGCGGCCATATTCACCCCAAAGTTCCACTCGCCTCTGGATCAGGATGTTCTCGAGCAGGGAACCTGTCCATGTGGTCGTGGTCGCCCCGAGGTAGGTGCCGGAGTAGTTGTAGGCGTTGTACTTAGGGTTTCTCTTCGCCATCACCTTGTTCATCAGGTCGCGTGCCTCATCCTGGTTTCCGAGCCTGAGCGCGGCCTCGGCGGCCGTGAAGTACATCTCCTCGACCCTCATGTAGATGTAGTCTCCGAGCCAGGACTGGACATTGGAGAACGCGAACTTCTTGGAAATATAAGGGGATTCCTTGTCGGCCGGGTCCCACCATCTGAGCCGGATGTCACCTGAACCGATGTGGTTGTAGAGCTGCTTGTTGATCAGCTTGGGAGCGGACTTCGCATAGGCTCCGTCGGCGTTGTCCATGTGGGTGAAGAATCCGGCATAGGCTCCGGACTGCTCGGAAGTCTCGATTCCGGCTCCCCACATCACGTTGCCGTAGCTGATGGAGTTCATGCCTCCCATAAGCTCGTTCTCGCCTCCGATCTCGTATGCACCTCCATCGATGACCTGGGACGCCGCCTTGTAGGCTCCCTCCCAGTCCCCTTCGGCGAGACATGCGCGGGACTTGATGCCCAGCGCGACATATTCATTGATGTGGGACTTGTTGCCTTTGTTCAGGGTTGAAGCCTCACCCTTGGAGAGACGCACGATGGCAGAGTCTATGTCGGAGTCGATCCGCGCATAGACAACCTCAAGGTTCTCCCTCGGCTTGCCCTCTGTTCCGATTGAGGTCGGCTCAGTGTAAACAGGCACTCCGGGGTCGCTCCAGCGGTACTTGTCTGTCAGCGGATTGTAAGGGGCTCTTGCGAACCATGTCGCAAGGTTGAGGTAGGAGAGCGCCCTGATGGCGTAGGCCTGTCCCACGACGTAGGACACGTCAGCGGAGCCTCCGCCCATCGTCTCCTTGGCCGCTATGACGCTGTTGGCGTTGGCGATCCACTTGTAGTTGGCGTACCAGACATCGTAGGACCTGAACGCCGAGGATGTGTACTGGTTCTTGACATTGTAAACATGGTCGTACCAGAACCATCCGTTGCCTTGGGACTGCATGATGAGGTCGTCTCCCATTGTCTCCTGGGCGAGGTTGTAGGCGGCGATACCGAAACTCTGATGGGTGTTGCCGGTGGTTGACCATCCGGCGGTCCACATCGAACGGTAGATTCCGTTGATGGAGGTGATGGCCGTGGAAGCCTCTTTCATCAGCTCCTCTCCGGAGCCGGAATCCGTAGGGCTGAACTCAAGCATGTCGCTGTCGCAGGAAACGGACGCGATGGCGAGAGCCGCAAGAATATATAGTTTCTTTCTCATTGAATATCCTCCTAGAATTGAATGTCAATGCCTGCCACAATGGCTCTCGACGGGGTGTAGGAATATGACACACTACCTGTGAAGTTGTACTGTGGATCCATGCCGTCGAGGTGGTTGAACATGGCGATGTTGTCGGCGGTGAGGAAGAGCCTCAGGGCGCTGATCTCCATCTTTGAGAGCCAGTTCTTAGGGAACGTGTAACCAAGCGTGATGTTCTTGATCGCGAAATATGAAGCGTTGATGAGGGCGGAGTTATTCGCCGGGGCGGATCCACCGATCTCAACCATAGGGACATCCGTCACGTCACCCGGCTTCTGCCATCTGCGCAGGACGTTCTTGTGCCAGTTGTTGCCGGCGTACTGAACGTTCATTGTGCCTGAATACAGTCCGTCATAGACCTTGCCTCCGATCGACCATGTGGTCAGGAAGGATAGGTCGATGTTCTTGAATATCACGAAGCTCGATCCGAGGCTTCCGGACACGGCCGGCTCGCGGCTTCCCATGTAGTACTTGCTTAGGGACGCGAGTGAGACGTTGTCGGTCACATATTCATCACACCTGACATTGCTGACGGCCCCGGTCTCGTCCACGCCTCTCTTCCAGTAGGCGTAGTAGAGGCGCTTTCCGGTCGCCGGATCGACTCCCGCCGTCTTGGAGAGGTAGAATGTGTAGATCGGTCTGCCGACCTCGATGACCGAGGCTCCGGCGCTGATGAAGTCCTGAGAGGAGGTGAGGCTTGTGACCTTGTTGCGGTTCAGAGATGCCATCGCGTTGGCGTCCCACCTGAAGTTCGGCATGTCGATGATGTTGACCCTTCCGGAGAACTCGAATCCCTGGTTTCTCATCGAGCCTACGTTTGCGTCGTAGCCGGTGAATCCGGTCGAGATCGCCAGCGGGTTCTCAAGAAGCATGTCACGGGTGTGGCGGTTGTAATATTCAGCGGTGAAAGTAACCTTCCCGCCGAAGAGGGAGGCTTCGATTCCGGCGTTGAGGTTGCCGTTCTTCTCCCATGTTATCGCCTTGTTCTCAAGTTTGGAGGCGAAGGCTCCGGCCTCGCTTCCGTTGGCCCATGTGTAGTCGTACAGACCCTGCCATGCGTAGTAGGTTCCGAGGTTGTCGTTGCCCTGCACTCCGTAGGAGGCCTTGACGGTCAGGTTGCTGAGCCATGAGGAGAACTGTTCCATGAACTTTTCCTGTGACAGTCTCCAGGACGCTCCGACCGACCAGAAGTTACCCCAACGGTCAGTTCTGTAGAACCTTGAGGAACCATCGGTACGCCAGCTTGCGTCGAAGTAGTAGCGGTTCTTGAATCCGTAGTTCAGCCTTGTGAACCAGGATTCGATGGCGTAGTTGTTCGAGTAGCTGGAGTTGCCGGAAGTCGTGACCGCAGGATCGAGCTCGTCGATCCCGTCCATGATTCCGGTCTTCTCTCCCATCGCGTAGTTGAACCTGTAGCGGTAATATTCATGACCGAGGAGGACCTTGACGTCGTGGTCGGAGAACGTGCGGTCGTAGTTCAGGATCTGGTTGAAGGTGTAGCTGAGCGTGCGGGTGTTGGTCTTGCTCAGACGGCCTCCCTGATCGGCCGCGTTGCCGTGGTACTTGTCGTTGGTGATCGTGCGCTGGTAGTCGTTGAAGTCGGTTCCCAGATTGGCTGTCAGCCTCAGACCGTATAGAAGGGCGTCCTTTTTTGTCGTGCCAAAAGTGATGTACGACCTGGCCGACAAAGTGTTGCGGTAGTAGTACGCCTTGTTGTTGTAGAGTTCGGCCCTTGAGTTGAATCCTTGGGCGGTAGGACGGTTCGCGTAGCCGTTGTCGTCCTCGTCACCATATTCATACTGAAGGTTCCCGGCCTCGTCAAGGACGTTGTTTCCCTCCATGTCCTTGAGATAGACAGGATAGACGGGAGCCATGAACTGTGCCGTGTACCAGACGTTGGAAGTGGACGAGCCGGAGAAGTTCTGGTAGTCGGCCTTTGTGTGCGAGTAGTTCGCGCTCATTCCGACCTTCATCCAGGAGTTGGCCTGGGAGTCAACGTTGACCCTGCCCGTGTAGCGGTTGAAGTCCGTGTTCTGTAGGATACCGTTCTCCTTGTAGTAACCCATCGAGATGAGGTAGTTGATCTTCTCGGTGGCTCCGTTCACGGAGAAGATGTGCTCCGTGCGCAGTGCGGCGTTGTCGCTGATCTCGTCCATCCAGTTCTCGTTCCAAGCGGCCGCGGCGTCATCCTTGACCTTGCCGGTGGCCGGGTCGATGAGGGTTGACCAAGTGTAGTTCTTGTACGGGTTGTAATATTCAGGATTCTTGAGACCTCCGATGGTTTGGCCGAGGTTCGTCGCGGCGTATGCGCTCGCACCCTCGAAATCCATTCCCGTGCTGTACTGCGCGCTGTTCCTGAGGGACTCGTAGGTCAGTTCGATGAAATCGTCCATGCCGACGAGGTCGTACCGTCTGAGGGAACGAGAGGCTACTCCGGCGCTGCCCTTGTAGCTGATGACCGAACGCTCTCCGCTGCCTTTCTTGGTTGTGATGACAATGACGCCGTTGGCTCCTCTGGCTCCGTAGAGCGCGCCGGCCGATGCGTCCTTGAGCACGGTAAGTGACTCGATGTCAGCAGGGTTGATGGCACTGAGCGAGCCATCATAAGGAATTCCGTCCACAACGTACAGAGGTGTTGAGACTGCGTTGATGGACCCGATTCCTCGGATCATGATCGAGGCTCCCTCGCCAGGCTGTCCGCCTCCGGAGGTGACCTGGAGTCCGGCCACTGTTCCTTCGATGGATTTGGTGATGTTGCCGGTTACCCTTTTCTGAAGCTCGTCTCCTTTCACGACAGAGGCCGAGCCGGTGAAACTGCTTTTCTTGGCCGTGCCGTAGGCGACAACCATGACTTCACCGATCTCGTCATCGATCGCGTCCTCCTGAAGGACCACGTTGATGACGGTCTTTCCCGCCACGCTTATCTTCTGGGTGACATAGCCGATGCTGGAGAATGTCAGGACAGCGTCGGACGGGATTCCGGACATGGACCATGTCCCGTCCTCCGCCGTGACCGTTCCTGTCGTGGTGCCTTCGATGAAGACCCCGACTCCGATCAGCGGGAGGTTGCCGCTGTCTGTGACCGTTCCTTTCACATTGATGTTCTGAGCCTTGGCGGCCAGGACGCAGAGAAAGGCCAGCAGAGTGGCGGTGATTGTTCTCTTTATGCTATTTTTCATAATTTGTTCCGAATATGTTCATGTTGTGGATGATGGTCCAAAGGTCATCTGCCGCGGCAGGAGCCTCAAGGACAGGAATGGCTTCCACTCCGTCAAGTCTCAGTCCTACTGGGGTGGCCTCGGCGTTCACGGCGAGGTTCTCGAGGTTGACGCTTGCCCTTGTCCTCGCCAAAGTGGCGCTCTCAGCGGCCGTGGTGGTCACGGATGCGTGTCTGGTCAGTTTGTCACCGGCCTTGTTCACCGCTGTGGCCATAGCCGTGTACGAGGTCTGAGGCTCGACGTTTACAAGAAGCGCAAGACCGTCCCCGTTGATGTACTCGATGTAGGTGGCGTTCAACTCATTGCCCTTGTCCTTGATGAGCGCCGGGTAGGATGATTCCGGTATTCCGGCCAATGCGGATGTCTTCACGACGACAAGTTTGGCGGATTCTATCCCGACACCTTTCAGCACGCATGCCATCTTGGTCGAGGTCGGGCCGTATCTTTCGTTGACCAGCGCCGCGAGCGAGAACCAAGTGTAGGCCTCGTTGGTTGTCTTGGTCGTGATGGAGTTGACGGTCAGTTCCTCTTCTCCGGACGCGGATGTAGCAAGCGCGGACATGGTGTAGGACACTCCCGGATTGCCAGGGGTCACGGAATTGTAGCCGTTGGAGGAGTTCACAAGTGCCAGATAGTCAGTCCTGACCGCATAGCTGTAGGACGTGTCCCTGAGGAAGGTCTTGATGGCTTCCTTGTCGTAAGGGTCGCTGAACACCTTGTTGAAAGTGCTTGTCGGAAGAAGACGGTAGCGGATGCTCTGCACATCGGAACCCTTCCATGTCGTCCAGACTGAGTTTGTCCATCCGTAGCCTGTGAGTCCAAGGTATGAGTTCGTGATGAAAAAGTTCTGACTGAACCAATTGGCTCCGCCGTAGTTCGGGCCGGAGGACCAGCCGGTGGCTGTCGTGGTGATCCGTTTGGTGTAGAGACCTGTGGTGACGTTGCCATCGTAGTCCATCCCGAACGCGATGATGTCGTAGCTCATCTCCGAGGCGAGGCTGGACACTCCGATGGTGTTCGTGCCGACCTTGAGGACCGAGGCCATGGCGAGCCGGAGGCTGATGCCCTTGCTTTTAGCATATTCGATGATCGCTGTCCTGTACCTGGATATTATGGTCGCCTCGTCAAACTGCATAAGGGACGAGGACGAAACAACATCGTAGTAATATGTCGCGTCCGGGGTCGCATAGACATCAAACACAACAGCGTCCGCAAGGGTGTTTTCAGGCACGATCAGCAAGGCCGGCACGTCATCGGATGAGGTCGTGAAACTGGCCTGTGCTGTCTCGGAGGCTGTGCTGCCGCTTTCAGCAGGGATGGCTTTGACTGTGAATATGTAGTCGGTTCCCTTTGCCAGATTTGAAAGCGCGACGCGGTTCTCCGTTGTCGTCCCGCTGATGTCGCCGATGGTATATTCATAACTTCCGGCGCCAGGGATGACGCTCCAGCTGATGATTGTCTTGGAGGCATAGGTGCTCCCTACAGTGATCTCAGGCTTCTCCAGCTGGCTCACGTCTGCGGTGCGGACGTGGATATAGACAGGCTCGGATGATGTCCGTGTACTGCCTTTCGCTGGTTCGGCCTGAAGACGGACAACATATTCCTTGGAAGCTTCCAATCCGTTGAATGTCACGGACAAGTCCTTGGTGGAATCCGCTTCTGCACCATCGAGGGAGTAGGTGTAGTTCTCCGCACCGTAGACTTTGCTCCAGTCCACACGGAAGCCTGACACAGTTACTTCGCTGACCTTTGCCTCGGGGGTCTTCAGGGTTTCGCTCAAAGTCTCTTCCTTTGTCTCGGAACCGCATCCGGCGAGCAGGAAGAGAACCGATGACGCAGCCGTAATGAAGGCTGACTTTATCATTCTTGAAGTCTTCATCATTTCACAGTCACGTTAATGGTCCTGACGGACTGGTTGCCGTCGGTGATCCTGATTACAGTCTTGCCTTTGGACACTCCCTTGATTGTCAGGACGCTGTCCTTGAGGCTGACTTCCACTATCCCTTGCGCCGCCACTGAATATGTCAGCACATCGGTCTTGTAGAAATATTCCGAAAGGTTCACGGTCACCTCGCCACCGCGGCTTACGGTGACATCCGGGATCATGGCCACTTTCTTCACCGCCAGCAGAAGCTGGTAGGTGTCCAGCGAGCCGGCTCCCATATTCCCGAAATAAGGTGCGTCGCAGAACGGATCGACCGGGGTGACGCTTGAAAGAAGCGCCTCCTTCAGCATCTCGTTGGTCAGGCCTTTTTTCTTCTCGGCTCCGTAGTACCAGCTGACCGCGAGGGCGCAGGCTCCGGAGACGTGCGGGCAGGCCATTGAGGTTCCGTTGATTCCCTCGTAGGCAGAGCCGCCGTCCCCGGCCACGCTGGTGCTGTAGACTCCACCGTAGGTCGAGTTGAGGGAAAGATCACCGCCCGGGGCGGAAAGGCTTACCCATTTGCCGTAGTTTGTGAAATAGGACGGTGTTCCGAGCCATGAGGTGGCTGCCACGCTGACCACAGCCTCGTCCGAGGCAGGGTAGCAGAGCTCGTTGGAAGCGTCGTTGCCCGCCGCGAAGATCACGATTCCGCCGGCCATAGGCCCTTCCTGCTCACCGTTCTCGTCCAGTCCCGCATACTTGATGAAATAGTGGATGGCATCGGCGAGAGCTGAGTAATTGCCTCTGGTCCAGTCATTCTTGGACAGAGCGCCGGCCGTGTAGCCCCAACTGTTCTGGCAGATCACCGCACCGTTGTCGGCGGCGTACTTGATCGCGCGCACCTGTGCTCCGAGACCGCCGCCAGAGTTGCCGGATTCGGACGCGCCGAGAGTCTCGCAGGACATGATCCTGACTCCGTCACCATTTCCAGATCCGCCGGCTATTCCGTTGACTCCCACGCCATTGTTGTTGACGGCGGCGATGGTTCCAGCGACGTGCGTCCCGTGCATGTTCTCCGCCGAGAATGTCAGCTTGCCCTTGTTGTCAGTGAAGTTGAATCCATAGACATCGTCGATGTAGCCGTTGCCGTCGTCATCGATGCCGTTGTCCGGAATCTCTCCCTTGTTCACCCACATGTTGGCGGCGAGATCCTCATGGTCGTATTTCACGCCCTGGTCCACCACGGCAACGATGACATCCGGATTTCCCGTGCAAAGCTGCCATGCGGCATAGACATCAGCGTCAGCCCCAACGACAGTGGAGTTTGCATAGACATTGCCAGTGTTGTTGTAGTGCCACTGCATCCTCTGCGAGCGGACACTCTCGTTGAAAGGGAAAGGAGTATTCCTTGCCGATGAATATGCCCTCGTGGCGACCGGTTCCTCATTTTCCGCCGCCGTTGCTTTTGAATATGCCGACACGGCCGTCGGGATGGAATATTCAATGACCTCCACCCCGTCGCATCCTGAGAGCATTTCCGCCACTTCCTTCGCTGGAACAGTCTCATCATACTTGGCTATGAACCATCTGTCCAGTCCTTCCTTTCTGGTTCGCGCCTCGAACCGTCCGCATGAAGGGAACAGGCGTTCGAAGCTGACAGAGCCGACTGTCATCAGAACCCTGTCGATCTGTGTGTTGCCGGAGGTCACGCCTCCCGCCCTTGTGATGGTCTCCTTCGCGGCTCCGGCCCTCATCTTCACGATGATCTCGCCTTGGATGGCCGCTTCCGGCGAAAAGACAACGATAGGCCCGCTGTCTTCCGACCCAGGCCCATTGTTCTCATTTCCACCGATTCCGTTGCACCCCGCCAACGTGATGAGCAGCGGAGCGATTGTCAAGAATCTGTTTTTCATTATTGATTGTTAAAAGTTTATTCCTTCACGCATCTTACCTGACCGGTATAGACTTGCGCCCTTGTCTCGTATGCCGCCCAATAGCCATTGAACGCCGCCACATAGTGGGCACAGTTCTGGTTTTTGCCCGCGTCAGTGTCAAACACCTTCTCCTGGCTTGTCAGGTAGAATGTCTGTCCGCTGGCGTAGTTGTAAGGCGTTGTTCCCGGGAGCGAGTATGCTGATGGATAGATGTTGCCGGCCATCGTGTAGAAGTCCCCGGTCTGCCTCCAGACACGGCCGCAGTCTTTCTCGGCGTTCCAAAGTAAATCACTGCTGATTCCCGTCTCGTCATATTCATTGTGCCTGCCGCCTGTCTTGATGCTTTCATTGCCGACCGCGGTTCCCCACATGTTCTTTCCCGGCACCTTGTAGCCTGGAGGACACGGATCGAAAATGGTCTTCTCCTCACCCCAGAGTCCAGGTTGTACGCTGTCCTTGTCAGATGAGCTGATGTACCATGAGTAACCGCTTGAGTAGTAACTTACAAGAAATCTCATCGGATGCTCAGCCGAGAACGGAATGTTGCCGGGAGCCGAGAACATTGCCTTTGACTTGAATTTGGAGTCGATCTCCCACTCTCCGGTGCCGTCACCGACTTCTTTGTTCTGCTTGTTCCATTCCGGTTTGTTATCGCAATAGTCCTTTGCGTTCTCGTAGTCGGTGATTCCGCTGTAATCCGCATAAGGTGAACGTGAAGGGATGAACGGATCCTTTCTGCCCATCTGGTAGATCATGCCTCTGTTGTCTATGTCCATCGGAGTGTTGTTGAGCGCACCCAGGTTGCGGTCCATGATCTGTGCGATGACATTGCCTTCCGGGCCTATGTGGTCATGTGTGGTGACCTCGTTGTCAGTCACCCAGATGTGCCAGCTCCATAGTACCTTGCCCTTGGCGTTCTTTACGGCGATGAGGGCGTTACCCTCGCTTCTGCCGGTAGAGAATGAAATGTAGCCTCCGTTGTAGGACGGCGCCCCGTTGATAATCTCGTAGGACATCGTGCGGTCACCGTCGTTTCTGGCTTCCCAGAGCAGATCGGCATAGGCGACATCCTTGATCCCAAGTCCTTCGCTTTCGATGTACTTGCTCTTGCCGTCCTTGCCGCCGTTGCCTTTGATGTCAGCGCGGAATTTGTAAGCGCTGTTTGTGTGAGCGATGTAGCAGTTCGCCGTGCCGGCCGCACTGAGGTCTATGGCGTCATCGGCCCTTTGGGTGATTTTCAGTGAAACCTCC
>ERZ1031808.166-NODE-166-length-12794-cov-8.699113_pt1 | contig 12794 bp, 10 predicted proteins | sample MGYA00517103_ERZ1031808 | MGnify/ENA primary metagenome ERZ1031808 (study PRJEB33719, sample SAMN04261245) | wastewater metagenome | biome: rural village; feature: human; material: feces | host: Homo sapiens | place: El Salvador | collected 2013-01-14 ...
CTATATTATAATAAAAAACAGTATCTTTGCAACAGAAAAATTCAAAATGCGTTGTGAAACGCTTATCATCATCTTTTACTTATACAAAAAAATAAAACATTGGAGTTCAATAGTGATATTGAGATTCCAATGTTTTTTTTATACACTAAACTGAAACATATTATCATGTAAAGTTGACATATCATCATGTAACGTTGTCTGATTTATAACCTTTCAGTATAAATCAACAGTCTATTTTATTGTCTACTCCCACAATTGATACAGGATTTTACCCATAGACTGTAGACACAGATTATTTCTTTTCATTACCTAAATCTATCTGCGATATCTGATTCAACAGATTTACAGCCTGTCCTACAGTCTTCACATCATTGATGCGAAGCATTCGCTTGTTGAATTTTTCCTTCAGAACACAATCTTGAATATGACTGGTAACGTAAGCGAGTATGCGGTTAAACATCTGACTTCTGTAGAACGGACTGTTTACATTGCTCACAAACTGCATCTGCATATAGCCCTGCTTGAGAATAATCTTCTCGCAACCTAGCTTCTTGCCTACCCTACGCAGACCTACCACATGCATCAGTTCGTCTGCTTCATGAGGCACAGGACCAAAACGGTCTATCATACGCTTGCGGTAAGCTTCTACTTCATCATCGCTCTCCAGGCGGTCCAGTTCACGATAAAGAAGCATGCGCTCACTGTCACCCGGTACATAAGTCTGAGGAAAATACATCTCCAGATCGCTCTCTATGCCACAATCGTCAACGAAATCATCACCCGTAAGCTGGGCACCTTCATCCATCTTCTCCTGATAAAGATCACAGAACTCCTCGTTCTTCAACTCTGTGACAGCCTGAGAGAGAATCTTCTGGTAGGTTTCATAACCCAGATCTTCCATAAAACCGCTCTGCTCAGAGCCCAGCAGATTACCCGCACCGCGGATATCCAGGTCCTGCATGGCGAGATTGAAGCCGCTACCCAGTTCGCTGAACGTCTCCAGCGCCTCCAGACGGCGACGCGCCTCAGGAGTAAGTGCACTCTTAGGTGGCGCCATCAGATAGCAGAAAGCCTTCTTGTTGCTTCTTCCTACGCGTCCACGCATCTGATGCAGGTCACTCAATCCAAAGTGATGAGCATCGCTCACGATAATCGTATTGGCATTGGAAATGTCGATACCGTTCTCTACAATAGTGGTAGAAAGCAGTACATCATAATCGTAATTGATAAAGCCCATGATGATTTTCTCCAAATCTTCAGGCTTCATCTGTCCGTGACCGATTGCTACCCTACAGTCTGGGATATGCTTCTCGATGAGCATCTTGAGCTCCGGAAGCTTGGATATTCTGTCGCATACGAAATAAACCTGTCCGTTTCGGCTCATCTCGAAATTGATGGCATCACAGATAACTTCACTACTAAACGTTACCAGTTCGGTATGAATCGGATAACGGTTAGGTGGCGGAGTGCGCATGATACTCATATCCCGGGCGCCCATCAGAGAGAACTGGAGGGTTCGCGGAATCGGAGTGGCACTCATCGTGAGTGTATCGACATTTACCTTGAGCTGACGGAGTTTCTCTTTGGTAGACACACCGAACTTCTGCTCTTCATCGATGACGAGCAGTCCCAGGTCATGCCATTTCACGGTCTTGGATATCAGCTTATGTGTACCTATCAGGATGTCAATCTTACCCTCTTTCAGGTCATCAAGCACCTCTCTGGTTTCCTTTGCCGTGCGTGCCCGGCTGAGGTAATCTACCCTTACAGGCATGCCTTCCAGGCGTTTTCTGAAGGTCTGATAGTGCTGGAAAGCCAGAACGGTAGTTGGCACCAGCACCGCAACCTGCTTGCTGTCGCATGCAGCCTTGAAGGCAGCACGGATGGCAACCTCAGTCTTACCGAAGCCCACATCGCCACAAACCAGACGGTCCATCGGTCTGCCGCTCTCCATATCCTTCTTTACCTCCTGGGTAGCCTTATTCTGGTCTGGCGTATCTTCATAGATGAAGGAAGCCTCCAGCGTATGCTGCAGATAATTGTCGGCACTGAAGGCGAATCCCTTCTCGCGCCGGCGCTGGGCATAGAGTTTGATCAGGTCGCGCGCAATGTCTTTGATTCGCTTCTTAGCTTTGTCCTTGAGTTTATCCCAGGCACCTGTACCCAGTGTAGACAGGCGAGGCGGAGTACCGGTATCGCTGCGGCGATATTTGCTGATTTTATAAAGCGAGTGGATAGAAACATCCACCTTGTCATTGTTCGTATAGACGATGCGGATCATTTCCTGATAGCTGTTGCCCGCAGGAACCCTAACCAGACCGCCGAACTTGCCGATACCGAAGTCTACATGCACGATAAAATCTCCCACTTCCATCTCCTGCAGTTCCTTCATGGTGAGTGCCATTTTGCCGGCTCTCGCTTTATCTGAGCGCAGGTTATATTTATGAAAACGGTCAAAAATCTGATGATCGGTAAAGAAACAACACTTCTTGTCATGGTCAGTAAAGCCTTCATGAAGCGTCTTGTCTACCGGTGTAAAACGGATGGCGTAGCGCTTCAGCTCTTCGCTTTCAAAGATATCCTTCAGGCGCTGTTGCTGCTTCTGGCTATCTGCCAATATATATAAGGTGTAACCCTGGAGCAGGAAATCCTCCAGAGTCTGACAAAGCAAATCGAAATTCTTATGGAAAAGAGGTTGTGGAGCGATATTGAAAGGTATCACAGCCGGACTCTCTGACGGAGCGACCTTGCCGAACTCGATACGGAGATGAGCCGCTACTGCCTTCTTGAAATCGAGCGGAGAAACGAGGTTGAGCTCGGTCTTCATGTCATGTCTGATGCGCTCAGCCTCTACCTCAGTAGCTCCCTCCAGCTGCTCGGTAAGGCTCTGCGATGAGAAGCCTTCGGTATAGATCTGACCGATGCGGTCGCAAACGAAAGAAAGGTCTTTCGCAACGACTGGCGTACTTTCGGAGAGGAAATTGAGGAAACACTGCTTGTTGCTCTCGATATGGGCGAGTTCGGGCACGATTTCTATCTCTGTGCGCTTCGCCTGCGAGAGCTGGGTCTCAACATCAAAGGTACGGATGGTGTCAATCTCATCGCCGAAGAAGTCGATACGGAACGGATATTCGCAGCTGTAGGAATAGACATCAAGGATGCTTCCACGCACGGCAAACTGGCCCGGTTCATAAACATAATCGGTTTCTTTGAGTTCGAAATCGCGCAGGGTATGAACCACATCGGTCTGAGCAATCTGCTGGCCTACAGTCAGTTTCAGAATCCGTTCATCCAGATTCTGCTTAGCCACAACGAGTTCAGCCAGTGCATCGGGATAAGTGACTACCAGGAAATGTCCTCCCGAAGAGAGGCGCGCCAGCACCTCTGTACGTAGGATTTCGTTCGCAGCATCACGCTGCCCGTATTTCACGGCACGCCGATAGCTGGAAGGAAAGAAGAAGACCTTCTCCTGCCCCATCATCTGAGTGAGATCGTGATAAAAATAGCCTGCTTCATCGGCATCATCCAGTACGAAGAGTACCGAACGTCTCATCTTCCCCTGCAGAGAAGCAAAGAACATCGGAGCCGAAGAGCACAGCAAACCCTGGAGAAAAATGGAATGAACCGACTTCTTCCCCATCAAATCAAAGAGGGCATCCGCCTGTGGCGAACGCCCGTATGTTTTTTCTATCTTTTGGATTTCCATCCAAGTACTGATTAGTGATTACTGATTACTGAGTAGTGATTACAGAGTATTAATCCTTCTTCGGATATTTCTTGAACCAGCCATCCAGGCGCAGTCGCATCACGCCAAAGAAAGCCTCACCAAAGATGCCACCACTCATCTTGCTCACACCTTCACGACGGTTAACAAAGATGACAGGCACCTCCTTGATCTTGAAACCTATTCGATGAGCCGTATATTTCATCTCTATCTGGAAAGCATAGCCCTTGAAGCGGATAGCATCCAAATCTATGGTTTCCAATACTTTACGTCGATAGCAGACGAATCCAGCTGTGGTATCATTCACCTTAAATCCGGTTACGATACGCACGTATTTAGAAGCGAAATAGCTCATCAATACACGTCCGATAGGCCAGTTGACCACGTTCACACCCGAAATATATCTTGAACCTACAGCCACATCATATCCCTCATCGTGAGTTGCCGCATAGAGACGAGGCAAATCATTAGGATCATGACTGAAGTCGGCATCCATCTCGAAGATGAAGTCATAGCCCTGCTTCAATGACCATTTGAAGCCCATGATATAGGCAGTACCCAAACCGAGTTTACCCGAACGCTCCAGGATATGCAGACGACCGGCAAACTCATTAGCCATCAAGCCCTTAACAATGGCAGCAGTACCGTCAGGACTTCCGTCATCGATAACGAGGATATCAAACTGCTTTTCGAGACCGAAGACAGCACGGATGATTTTCTCGATGTTTTCCTTCTCATTATATGTAGGAATGATTACTATGCTATCACTCATAACTTCTTATAATTTTAATGATTCTGATACTAAATAATGTAATACAGATGCAAAATTACAACTTATTTTTGAAATAACAAGCGAAAATCCGAAATTATTGGTCCGGATTCTCTACAAAACCCTGATATTTCTTGTCAAGTCCGTTCATGATCGCCTCATAGCTCTTGTTCATCTGGTTCTTGATATTGTCAGCTCCCTTGCCAATCGGCTCGATAGGCTCATGAATGGTGAGCTTCAGAGGATGCCAGAAAGCCCAATAGATGTCCTTCATGCGAGGCTTCACATCAAAACTGCCATTGATGGTAAGCGGACATACCGGCAACTGCAGTTCATCGGCAAGCATGAAAGCACCGCGGCGGAACACGCCCATGTGCCCCGTAAACGAACGGGCACCCTCTGGGAATACCACCAGCGACATGCCCTCTTTAAGCACCTCGCGAGCACGGTCATAAGAAGCACGGATCTTAGAAGGTCCGCTCTTGTCTACAAAGATGTGGTGCGCATACTCACAGGCGATACCGATGAGAGGCACTTTGCGCAAGCCCTTCTTCATCATCCACTTGAAGTTTCTGCCCAGAAAACCGTATATCAGGAAGATATCGAAAGCGCCCTGATGATTGGCCACGAAAACATAACTCTGGTTCTTCTTGAGATGCTCACGTCCCTCCACCTTTACAGGCAGGAGGAGGATGCGGACCCAAAGCCAGGACCAATACTTGCCGGGATAATAACCCCAGAAATGGCCATTGCCCAGCATACATCCCAAAACAGTAGTTAAACTAGTTAAAACGCTAGCTACCAACAGGATAGGCAAGCATATTACAAGTTGATACAGACGATATAAGTACTTCATTTTCTAATTAAGAATGAATAATTTAACACTCAACATTTAACATTAAACACTCAACACTCCTCATTTTCTTTTGAGTGTGATGACCACGATTTCTGCCGTAGCCCCTATGCGGATTGGAACGGTACCGCCCAGACCCGATGTGGTATAGAGCTGGCAACCCTCCTCCTCGAAGAGGCCGTAATCATAAGGAGTAAACATCGACGGACGCAAGCCCAGTACGCTGACCTGACCCGCATGCGTATGACCGCTCAATGTAAGCTGCGGTGCTACAACCAGCGAATCCTTCCTGTCCGGTCCAATCACATCGCCATCCTCATCCTTCTCCTTATTAATAGTAGAAGGCCAGGTCTCGCGCCATTGCTTTGGCATATGCTGCAGCATCAGCACGAAAGAACCCGGTCTGATGCCATACAGCGCCTTTCTTACGTTGGTGCGTTTTGGCTTGTCATAGTTCTCTGTACCAGCCACATAGATACTGTCAGCGCCTCTATGCACCGCCACATGTTCATTCATCAGCAGGTGCCATCCGCAACTCCGCTGGAAGTCCTGCATCCGCTTCTCTAATGCAGCTATCTCCTGCTCGTCATCTACATCCATATAATAGGTGTAATCGTGATTGCCCAGCACACTCATCACGCCGTCTCTGGCTTTCAGACTGCTGAGCAGCGCCTGATACTTAGGCAGTTCATCGGGTGTAACATTCTGTAAATCACCCGTAAAGCAAATCAAATCGGGCTTCTCGGCATTGATGCTGTCGATATCGCGCTGAGGCAGATGACCACGCCAGCCATAGTATGAACCGAGATGGATGTCGCTGAACTGAACGATGCGATAGCCCTCGAAAGACTTCGGCAGATTGGGTACATAGACGGTGATTCGCTTGACCTGCATCTTAGGAAATCCTTCGGTAAATCCGTAAATAAAGCAGAAGAACGCCACCGCTCCCACTAACAGACCGAGGAGCTTGCCCCAGTTGCGATGGCCGTGGAGAAGCCTCATACAGCACCAGCCGAAGACACTGAACAGGCTGAAGACAAACTGCGGCACCGCACATACTGCCATCATTACAAACCAGATGTCGATGAGCACCGGATTGCGGGGCAGGAAGTTGGGCAGCATCGTGATATACGCGCTATAGGCGATAACCACAAGAGCCGGCAACCAGAAAAGTACTCGCTGCCAGAGGCTCTTCAGCCGTAACTTGCCATACTTTTTATATATCCACAGATACGGCAACAGGGTGAATACCACTACGGGTATCAATATTCTTGCTATCATTTCTTGATCAAACTTGATTGAAGATACGTTTTCATTGCCTGCACGGGCACTCCTCTGCGCTGTGCATAGTCGCGAAGCTGGTCGTCTCCTATCCGTCCCAGTTCAAAATACCGCGACTTGGGATGTGCAAACATCAGCCCCGAGACACTGGCATGAGGCGTCATCATTCCGCTTGTGGTGAGCCGGATGCCCACCTGACTCATATCGATGAGCTGGTCGATGATGAAGTTGGCACTGGTATCGGGCAGCGAAGGATATCCTATAGCCGGACGGATGCCCTGATAGCGCTCCTGATGCTGGTCTTCGATGCTCAGCTGCTCGTCGGGAGCATAGCCCCAGATGCTGCGTCTCACCTCTTCGTGCAACTTCTCTGCCGTGGCTTCAGCCAACCGGTCGCAGAGTGTCTGTGCCATCATGTTGAGGTAGTCGTCCGAGCGATATTTCTTCTCCAGACCGCCATCTACCGTCGTGCAGAAGATACCCAGCCGGTCTGTTATTCCACTGCCCAGAGGACGGATGAAATCAGCCAGACAGAGATTGGGTTCTCCCTGAGCCGCCGGATGCTGCTGTCGGAGCATCGGGAAGCGGACTTTCTGCCCTTCCAGCCAGATATCATCCCCCTCGCTGTTCGCCTCGAAGAGTCCGAAGACGGCATAGGTATGATATTCGCCTTCCCATGAATGGAGCATATCGAGCGCCTCAGCCTTCATTTTTTCCTTTTCCTCTCGAGGTTTGCCGCTCAATCCCCAGGCATGATAAAAGTATAGCCAGTTGATATATGGCTCAATTTCGCTTATATTGTATACTATTCTTCGCATCCGATACGATATTTTATTTTACAATCCCCGTAAGATTTCCCTCTTTTCAGGAATTGCTTCTGAACTCCAGTTCCTCTCCTCTGCAAGCGGCATCAAACACGCCTTTGTTATAGATAAGACGACCGTTACAGAAAGTCTGTTCCACTTTCCATGCAAACTCATCACCCTCTACAGGGCTCCATTTACACTTGCTCTGAATCACCTCTGCGGTCACCTTCCAAGGCTCTCCCTTGCGCACCACAACGACATCTGCCTTATAACCCGGACGCAGGAAGCCGCGCTGACTGATAGGGAACAGACGGGCTGGATTATGGCACATCAGTTCAACCAGACGCTCGATACTGATTACCTTTTCGTCAACAAGTTTCAGCATGCTTACCAGCGAGAACTGTACCATTGGCATACCTGATGCAGCCTTGGCACAACCGCCCTGTTTATCCTTCAACTGATGAGGAGCATGATCGGTACCTACTACAGTTATCTTACCATTACTCAGCGCCTTACGCAAAGCTTCGCGGTCAGCAGCGGTCTTTACTGCAGGGTTACATTTGATGCGTGCGCCCTTCACAGCGTAATCTTTATCCGAGAACATGAGATGAGCCACAACAGCCTCGCCTGTAATATTTTCATCGTTACCAAAGAACTCCAGTTCCTTAGCCGTAGTAACGTGAGCGATATGTAGATGCGCACCGCTTTCCTTAGCCAGCTGCACCGCCAGACGGCTGCTTTCATAGCAAGCCTCCTCGCTGCGTATTTCCGGATGATGTTCTACGGCAGGGTCCTCACCCCATTTCTGCTTAGCCAGCTGCATGTTGCGGTTGATGATTTCGGTATCCTCACAGTGGGTCATCACCGGCAAATCCAGCTCTTTCGCCTTCTTGAAGATAGCCTGCAGCGCCTCATATTTATCCACGAGCATATTGCCCGTACTGGAGCCCATAAAGAGCTTGATTCCCGGAACATGATGCGTATCGAGCTGCTCAAAATCATTTACATTATCATTGGTAGCACCAAAGAAGAAACTGTAGTTCACATGACTTTTCTCAGCGCCCAGCTGCCGCTTTGCCTGCCAGGCCTCCAGAGAGGTAGTCTGAGGTACCGTGTTAGGCATCTCAAAATAACTGGTCACACCACCAAAGGCAGCTGCGCGGCTTTCGCTCTCGATGTCAGCCTTCTGCGTAAGTCCCGGCTCACGGAAGTGAACATGATCATCAATCACACCCGGCAAAACAAAACACCCCGAGGCATCGATGACTTCATCGTAATTGCCACGGGGTGCCTCGCCTTCATATATCTCCTTGATAAATTCACCATCCAACAAGAGGTCGCCCACAAAAGAGCGACCCTCATTTATAATGGTTCCATTCTTGATTAATTTCATATTACTAAACTTATAAAATGAAGAGTTTTACAAGATGTTAATGCCCAAGACTTTGAAAGAGCCCTGTTTCTACTCCTGACCTTCTTGCTTTTCAGGAATCGTAGGCGCAGCCAGTTCGTTGGCTGTAGGTGCCGGAGCCGCATCAGGATTTACCTGTGGAGCCGCTTCCATCTCTGGCTGCATGCCGCTCTGGGCATCTCGTGTACCGTTCATAATCTCCTGATTTTCTTGAGCTTTCTTATAATAGTCCTTTACATAAGGATCATTCTTGAAATAGTCGGTAGCCTTGCTCATGATATCCTCAATCCAAGGAGAGAGCATCGGATACTGGTTGCCCATTGTAACGAGGAAGAAGACGCCCGGTCCCAGCACATTATTGAAGTTGTCGGTAACAAACGAAGTGATGAGCTTGTCTTCCTGCTCAGAGAGGCGGATGGATTCCTCGTTCAGCCGCTTGTTGACAGCCACCATATCGCTACCATTCATGATAGCCTGGTCGTGCTTGTGTACCAGTTCGCGCAACTGATTCTGAATCTGCTGGTATTTCTTGAAGAATCCGAAGAGTTTATCGTTCATAGGAGTACCGCTTACCACCTGCTGTGTATCATCGAGCTTCACCGTAATGCTTCCACTCTCCAGCACCAGCGGCAGCACAGGGTCATCATCCATGAAGATATTCGCCATCTTCATAGAGTCGACAGAACCCTGAAAATGGAACTGTCCGTGCACTACATCGCAAGAATCCACGTTCTTGAAATCGTTGTTTTCCAGTATCTTAAGGTACAGCATGCGTCCGTCCAGAGTACTTACGTTAGAAGTACCCGAGATATCGTAACTGTTGGCACAAGATGCAAGTGCCATCAAGGCAATGAATGCGTAAAATATTCTATTCATAAGCTATCTATATCACTTTCGGTGAACAAAAGTACAATCTTAATTTGAACTGACGAAATAAATTGCAGCAATTTAATTCATTCTTACAAGATTTATGTTTTGTTTGCACTCCTGTTGGCCACCGAAAGCTTTTTTCTCGTCCTTTCTATATTACTGATTGTTTTCCTTCTTCAGTTCATGAGAGATGCGATGCGTGGTATACAGTTCCAGCAGGGCTGCGATGAGGAGGAAGACTACCCACTTATTATAGAAATAGGTGATATAGGTCTCATAATTCTCAAACCAGCGGCGCAAGAAAGCATACACAGTATCTACCATCGAGATGCCTGAGAGCACGAAGAAGATGTCTGCTACATACTGCATGCGCTTCAGGCGGTGGATAACCAGCGAAGATCCCTCATAGAACTGCATCGCCTGCATTACACTGAAGAGTATGGTGCCCAGCAGGAACCCCCAGCTCGTTACCTGCACCAGCTGCGGATGTGAAAAACCAAATGCGAAGCAAGCCGCACCGACAACCATCAGCACGCCGCCCAGCAAGAAAATAGCACTTTCCAGTTTACTCAATTGTTTCATTTTCGTCTTGTTCGTTAGTTTTTTCCGGAATATCCGAACTCAATACAAAGATATCTTCATCATCAGCCTTCATGAAATAACGCTGGCGGGCTATCTTCTCAAATGCCCGCACACCATGCTGCATATCACGCAGGGTATGCTTGTCGCTTTCATACTGCTCACGATATTTTTCTATCTCCGAACGGAGCGTAGCTATCTCTATCTGGTACTTAATGTGCTGTCTTACACTGTTGTCGTCAACTACACCAACTACCAGAACACCCGCTACAATCACTATAAGATACTTATAATGAGCGAGATAATTCCATATAATACCAAGTTTTTTACTCATTTCTTCCGAATTTGTTTGCAAAGATAATATTTTTTTGTTATCTTTGCATCATCAATTAAGAAAAAATAATGGAAGAGTATATAGTTTCTGCAAGAAAGTACCGTCCGATGACCTTCGATTCGGTTGTCGGACAGAGTGCATTGACCACCACTTTGAAGAATGCAGTGAAGAGCGGCAAGCTGGCGCACGCCTACCTTTTCTGCGGTCCGAGAGGTGTGGGCAAAACCACTTGTGCCCGCATTTTTGCGAAGGCAATCAACTGCGAGCACCCTCGTGAAGACGGTGAGGCATGCAACGAATGTGAGAGCTGCCGTGCCTTCAATGAGCAGCGTTCCTACAACATCTTCGAGCTGGATGCCGCCAGCAACAACGGTGTTGACCAGATTAAGGTTCTGATGGAGCAGACCCGCATTCCGCCTCAGGTAGGCAAGTATAAGGTGTTTATCATCGATGAGGTCCACATGCTCTCTACAGCTGCCTTCAACGCCTTTCTCAAGACGCTGGAGGAGCCACCTCAGCATGTCATCTTCATCCTCGCCACTACCGAGAAGCATAAGATTCTGCCTACCATCCTGAGCCGATGCCAGATTTACGACTTTGAGCGAATGACGGTAGCCAACACCATCAACCACCTGAAGATGGTGGCTGAGAAGGAAGGCATACAATATGAAGAGCAGGCGCTCGCCGTGATAGCCGAAAAGGCTGACGGAGGTATGCGCGATGCCCTCTCTATCTTCGACCAGGCTGCCAGCTTCTGCATGGGCAACATCACTTACCAGAAGGTGATCGAGGACCTGAACGTGCTCGACAGCGACAACTATTTCCGTCTGGTAGACCTGGCTCTGGAGAACAAGGTGGCAGAGATGATGGTAACGCTCGACGGCATTCTGAGCCGCGGTTTCGATGGCGGCAACATGATTCAGGGTCTTGCCCAGCACGTGCGCAACGTGATGATGGCGAAGGACCCTCAGACCCTGCCACTGCTCGAAACCAGCGACGACCAGAAAGCCAAGTTCCAGGCTCAGGCTCAGAAGGCGCCTACACCTTTCTTATATAAGGCGCTGGAACTGATGAACCAGTGCGATATCCATTACCGCGCCAGCAGCAACAAGCGATTACTGGTAGAGCTCACCCTGATACAGATAGGCCAGATTACGCAGCCCGAGGATCAGGATGTGCCTAGTGCGGGGCGTACGCCCAATAGATTAAAATCCCTGTTTCAGAAACTTCTGGCTCAGTCTAAGCTTGCCTCTCAGGGTGCAGGTTCTGAGCCTTCTGGCAGCAGCGAAAAACGGTCATCACAGCCGGGAGCGTCTGCTGCTACAGCTACTGCTGTGCCTTCGTCAGGGGCACCGACAGCCGCTTCTGCAGCCTCCAATGCTGCATCTTATTCTGCATCTGCCACCGCTGCCGCATCTGCCTCTCCAGAAGGCTCAGCCGCTGCCGGAGCTGCTACTGATGCTGCATCGCCTCACAAGCCACGACTCAAGAATATCAAGCTGGGCGGCATAGGCATGACTTTCTCTAACCTGAAGAAGAAGGAGGAGAACCAGCGCCGCCTGCACAGTCCGTATGATGATACCAATGAGGAAAAAGCGACCATCACGGGCGACCAGAACGAGTTCACCCAGGAGCAGGTGGAAGCGACATGGTTCAGTATGTGTATGAGAATGCAGAACAAGCTGGATTTCATAGGTTTAGCCAACCGCATGAAGAGTATTGTACCGAAGATAACCAACTATCCGCAGATAGAGGTTATCATCAACAACCAGCTCTTGCTAGACGACGTTTTGAACATCAAGAACCGCATTCTCAAGACTTTCGTCTTAGGTCTTCACAACAGCGAACTGAGCATCAGCTACCGCCTTGCCGACCAGGAAGAGGTAGGCAAGGTTCTGACCAAGAATGAAGTTCTGGAACTTCTTATGGAGAAGAACCCTGCGATGAAAAAACTCACAAAGGACCTGGATCTGGTCATGACATAGAAGATACTCCACACGATACGAAATTCTCCACTCCATGTAGGACAACCTATACGGAGTGGAGAAAATTGTTTTTACAAATATCAAAACTTGGTGCTATAAGAGATACATAAGAGTGAAAGACCAAAGAGCGTTACAGCGTGACAGTTGTGACAGTTGTGACAGTTTTCAGCGGAGGGGGTATA
>ERZ1031808.170-NODE-170-length-12642-cov-6.391595_pt1 | contig 12642 bp, 10 predicted proteins | sample MGYA00517103_ERZ1031808 | MGnify/ENA primary metagenome ERZ1031808 (study PRJEB33719, sample SAMN04261245) | wastewater metagenome | biome: rural village; feature: human; material: feces | host: Homo sapiens | place: El Salvador | collected 2013-01-14 ...
TTAAGAAAGTGGCGTTCATTCTCGCAGCAAATGCTATCTCTTTCATGGAAGAGATGATACTCTATAGCTTGGAACTTAGCATACTTTCGCTTTAGCCCAATATTGAAAAGACGGTTGAACAGATCGAAATCTTCATACCCATAGCCTATTAACTCCTGGTCGAAGCCATTTACTTTGCGCAAATCCTCAAACCACATAGCCATATTGGCACCTCTGCCATAGAAGCGACGCTTGTGGTAAAGGTTTTTTGTACAAAATGTGAGAAAAGGTAGCCATAGGGCATTTTCTTTCCGTCTTACGCCTTTAGTGTAAAACGGGATATTTATCTTCTTTTCTTTGATAAGCTTAAGGGTGAGCTTATTTTTTAAAGAAGCTCTACTTCCTATAACAAAATATCCTTTTTCAGCTAAGCGCTCATGATCTGCGATAAAATGACGCTCCATAATGATATCTCCGTCAATAAACACAATATAGTCTCCATGGGCCATGCGAAGAGCATTGTTTCTAGACTCTGCCAGGCGAAAGCCTTTATCTTCTTGCCATGCATGGAGAATTGGACATGGGAAATCTTTGGCGAAGTTTTTTATAAGTTCTCTTGTATTTTCTTTAGAACCATCGTCTGCGATTATTACTTCGTCAGGTATACGTGTCTGAACTTTTGCGCTCATAAGGCTCAAACGTAAAGCCTCGGGGCGATTATACGTGGATATGATTAGTGAAATCTTCATTGTTTTATTATTTGAGAGATTTTTTGCCTTTGTATAATTTTATCATAAACTGTAATAACTTACTGTTTGGATTGGAGCGCCAATGCTTGATATACTTGTATAACAAGAGTGGGCTACTCATGATAATATGATTAGAACGTTCATATACTTCTGGACATGTAATCTCTAGTTTTTTATCTAATTCTGTTAGTATCGTATAATCTGGCTGTTGACACTTCAATAAATAGAATTTATATATGTATCTTATTCTTTTAAACAACTTCTCGACCAGCATATCTTTTATTGCAGAGTTTACATTGGTGAGTGTTGCATAACTGTCTAAAATGTGGCTCGTACATATGAGATTGTCCTTGAAATGCTTTGCCGAGAATGTGTTAGACATGGTCTGCCCTTCACGACCTAATGTGTATATGTAGAGAACTCCCGGTACATACTTAAACGTTCTGATTGTAGTTAATGGCATAAAAATCCATTCTTGGTCAGTATAAGAAATACCTTCAGTTTGCTTGTAATTGATAGCTAACAGATTCTCGCGTTTGTATGTAATGGCGTGCATCCAAAGATTGATGATGTCTTTATGACAGCAATAGTCTGTAAACTGCAATGTTTGGTTGCTTGGCAAGTTAAAAGTCACATGATCTTCTTTGCCATTTACATGAGACTTGGAAAAGTCTGTTATAAATGCATCAACATCTGTCTTTGAGGCAATATCTACCAAGTTCATTAAAGACTCAGTATTGAATTTGTCGTCAGCATCTAGCACTTTAACATATTTTCCTGTCGCTTCTTTTAGTCCACGATTGATGCAAGAACCATAATTGCCATTTGGCTTATCTATAGTTCTAAATATATGTGGATATTTTTTCTCATACTTTTTAGCTATATCCAAAGAATTGTCCTTGCTTCCATCATTGATAATAAGAACCTCTAATAGATTGCTTTCGATAATCAATGATTTTAGACAAGTATCAAGATACTCACTCATGTTATAAGTAGGTATGATAATTGTAAGAATCTTGTCCATATACTTTTGTTTATTGTTTCTTAAATGCTTCTTTAGGAATAAATTTTGACCAAAACTCCTTTCTGTGCTTACGGTCATATCCGTGTGCAGCCATAGGAAGTTTTTTGTTGTTGATTTTATAGCATAGCTCTAGTTTGCGATCAAATGCAAAATCTGCAGCTTGCTCTATCGTTGGTAGTTTAAGTTCTGTTGGAACTAAAGCCCAGAATATATCTTCATTGTGTAGGGGATCTTCAAAAGAATTATACAGTTGAATTTCTTGGGCATACTTGATGCAGAGCTTCTTGAATAGTTCTACCTTTCTCAAACAGAACCCGCCATTACCAATTCTGCCAAACATTTGGCAATGGAGATTTTTGTTAGCAGGTTTTAACTTTACTTTCAGTTGGAGATATTGTTTCATTGGAAAGTGCAGATACATATTTCTGTTAGGCCATGGTGCACCAACAAGATCGATACCCATATCTATCCATTTCATGAGATCATCTCTGAATATCCATACATCTGTCTGACAGATAAGGAGATATTCGTAATCGCTGAATAAACTATAAAAATCGGGAGATGTCATCATTTCGTTATATCCCATAATACCATTAATGGTTCCTAGCCACTGATTACTTACTTCGATTTCTCCTACTTGTGGATACCTTTCTTTTAAAGCATTAGTATTCAACCCTGTAGGCTTTATCAGTACAGTAGGATAATTACGTAGAATTTCGAGATTATTGTCAAGAGCAACAATCTCTTCTTCACGTAAATCCCTATATATAGGAATAGCTATAATGACTTTCTTGTCTTGAATCATTCTATCTAAAATTAATTTCTTTTAATGTCTTTGTCAGAAAACTTCCTTTATTCAGTTTCTGTGCCAAATTTACCGCTTGCTTTTTCATCTCCTTTTTCTGTTCCGTGGTAAGATTGGCAAGTTTGTCATCCAGCTCTTCCAACGAACTGATGGTTATGCCAGCTCCTGCTTCTTCGATGATAGGAGCTACGGCAGCTTCTTTCCAGATGATGAGCGGCAAACCGGCACGGAGGTAGAAGGATACCTTATGAGGAGAATTCCATTTCAGGTATTGACCACTTTCTCCTGAACATCCATCAAGCGAATTGCCGTCCCATACCAATCCGAAGTCTGCATCAATGTGCTTAATAAAATCCTCTGATGGTACAAATCCCTGATAAGTAATCAGAGGATTGTCCTGCAGACCTTGGAGTCCTTCTTTGTTGCCACAAACCAGTAATTGCCAACTGTTCAATGTTTTGGAAAGATCTACAAGGAATGAATTCTTTTTCATGCTCAGACCTCCGGCATAGACAACTTTTACCAGTTCTCTTTCTGTTACTTCTTCAAGGCATTGTGATGCAGAACGATAGTCGAATAATCCCAATGCGCCTACTGGCTTTTTTAATCCATGTTCTTTGAGCCATCCTTTCATGTTTTCGTTTGATGCGATGATATAGTCGCTGTTCGAAAGACGGTTTATCTCTTTCTGGATAGTGAGCTTTTTTCTGCGGAAAGAACCTAGATCGTGAATCAGCGAAACTGTTTTGGCTCCTTTCAGATGAGCTACATGGCAGAGAAAAGAAAAGTACTTCTTTACAGGATATTGCAAGAACAGCACATCGCCTTTCTGGATTAAGATACAGGCACGGATAATGCCTATCAAGTCTAGAAAGAATGCCAAAATCTTACTATTCTTGATAGTGCGTGGCAAGCCGAGATTGATGGCTCCCATTTCTGCTAGTGTATCTTCGTTATCTGTTTTTGCCTTATTGCCGGCACTTGTCAGATTATAATAGTTGCGACTAATATAGCAAAGTCTGTTTTGTTTCATATTTTATATTGTTTATATGAGTTTTACAAGGACACGGCCATTTATAACTCTAATGGGAATGGAATTTTATGTTTCTTCCCAAATTGAATCCAGAATTTAGCCCGTTCCTGCATGACATAGGCTACTGCCTTCTCTGTATCTATGTTGCGCAGCAAGGCGTATTCGCTAATCAGGATACGGGTGAATTCTTTAGGTCCCCAAAATCTTCTGAGATTATAAAGTCCTTTCTTCTCACTTACTGGTCCGAAATTCATTCTGTTGATGTCAACCAGCATGAAATGGAAGCCTTCTTCATCTTGTTTCCAGAGAATATTGCCAGGAGTAAAGTCCTTGTGGAGGATTTCGTGCAGATGGATGTTGGCAGCGAAATGGGCCAGAGCTTTTGCCAGGCATTTATATTCTTCCGGTTTAGCATCTACTACCTCATAAAGTGTATGTCCATAATCACACTGGATAGTGATAAGATAACTGTATCCTAAGAGATTTAGAAAGTTGCGCTCTTCTATGAGTGCTAATGGCTCTGGAGTATTGATGCCTTTTCTTTTCAGAATCATAGGATATTCGAATGCCCGTTGACCTTTAGGCTTTCTGATATTCCAGGAATAAATGAGCTTGTTTGGTCCATGTGGTTCATGAAAGCGCTTTATGTTAATCTGTGTTCCATCTGGTGCAGTTAGTACCTTGATGAGATTGCGCCCTGTATAAATCACACGCCCTTCCTGCTCGAAAACATCAGGGATGCTCTCGATAAAGGCTCTCAGATATTCGTATTTAGGATTTATCTTAATCTTTCTCATTCTTATTCTGATCGTTTAAAATGAATGTTTATACTTCTTTCTTTATGCCTGTGCGGATGGATTTAATTTACAGTTAAATAGTCTTCTAGCAGAAAAGGAATGATGCCGACATATATTACGCCGTCATTATCTGTCCATATCTTTTGGCTGCCATCGAGAACAACAAATTTACGAAAGAAGTCCTCCGTATTGTGAAGCGAGAATGTTTCTTGCGCTTTCTTTTCGGGAGTATCAACGTTGAGGGCTGATTGAATATATACTTTTTCATTACCCATGTTGATGACAAAGTCTATTTCGTATTGGCTTTTCTTGCGTTTGCCTTCAATCATCTGTTCTACCTCAACAACCCCGACGTCAACATTGTAGCCTCTATGAATGAGTTCGTTAAATAGCATATTCTCCATCAAATGTGAACGCTCTTGTTGACGAAAGTTTAGCTTGGCATTTCTTAATCCAAGATCTACAGCGTAGTATTTTTGAATCGTATTAAAATACTTTCTGCCTTTTATGTTGTACCTTTTGGCACTATTAAATAGAAAGGCATCTTCCAAGTAGTCAAGATAGTTCTTGATGGTATGGTCTGATGTGGTCTTATCTAATAGTGTTGCCGCAGTACATGCCAGCTTATGTGGGTTAGTCAGCGAACCGACTGATGAGGAAAGGGCATCAACCAAAGCACTCAGGACTATATCGTCTTTTAGTTTGTACCTTTCTACAATATCTTTCATATATACATTTGTGAAGAGTCCTTGAAGATACTTGACCTTTTCATGCTCATCAGGTTCTAATACAGCTAAAGGCATACCGCCATACATGATGTATTGTTCAAAGGCATCTGTTTTTTCGAGTCCAGAATATGAGAAAAACTCTTTAAAGGACAAAGGAGATACTCTAATTTCTGTGCCACGGTCTCTAAAATTGGTGACGATATCCTTTGATAGCATTTTGGAATTTGATCCAGTGACATAAATGTCAAGGTTTGACCGAACCATCAAGTCGTTCAAAACATCATAGAAGGTTGTATATAGCATATCTTTGTCTTCATCTGGAACCAAAGATTCATCGATATTCGTATTTTTTACCTTATATGACAATTGAATTTCATCGATCATCACGTAATACTTCTTTTTCATATCTTTGGTTTGCTCTAGAACGAAGTCGTAGAGTAAATTGGGATTTCTGAATTGAAGGTCGGCTTTTCTGTCTAATGCTAGCTCGACAAAGCTATCTTCAGGAGTTCCCTCTTCTAGCAATCTCTGCTTAAAGAGGGTATTCAGCAAGAAAGATTTGCCACAACGCCTAATGCCTGTGACAATCTTAACCTTCCCATTCCATCTTTTTTGCATGAGTAGATTGACATATTCTCTTCTTTCTATAGCCATATTTCTTTGCCTTTTATGATTCGTACTGCAAATTTAGTCGCAATTGCGACTGTTTTTGCAGTGCAAAGATAAGAATTTATATTGAATATTCCAAATGTTTCTGCAAAAAATGTCGCAATTGCGACTAAATTTGCAGTAGAAAGAGCAGATGTGTAGAAAAAACAGGTCATCTTTTGATTCTATAGGAATTACTTTGCCGTTTTTAATTTCATATCGCTTGTCAAACTCCTCCCGTGTTCGCTTCCATCTGTTATGCGTCCATAAATAATAAGGTGGATTCCGGCGGATGGTTTCTTCCAGCATCAGGAAGAAAGCCCTCAAGATGGGTGGCATCATGTATCATCTGTATCACCAGGAAGCTTCTAGGACCAATGAACAATATCATGTGGAGGTTTTACAGCAGGTTAAGCTCCACCAGCAGAAATGGTGCCAGAATGGCATTGCCTCAAGAGTGGCTGATTGCTAATATAAAAGAAATGGTCATCATGTAGGAAAACCCTATATGATGACCATTTCCTTTCTTGCTTCAAAATCTGCGATAGTCCTGACGATTTCTTCTGAGATATCATCGGATACGTAAGAGAAGTCCTTGCCGGTTCGGATTGCCTTGAGGAAGGAGAGGAGCATATAGCGCAACCCTTCTCCATCCAGCTGGTAGAAGTAGCGCTTGTTGTTCTGCGGATTCTCGTATCTCACCTCGAAGTAATCGGTCTTCCACCATGGGGCTGGTACGTAGATGTATCCCTTGGTGCCCGAGATAATCAATTCGCCTTCCGACTTCACGCCTTGACCAACCTTCAGCGAAGCTACGGCATGAGGATAGAGGAAGGATATCTTGGTAAAGGCATCATAGCGCTTTGCTTCGTCCAAGAAGTGAGTGGCTATCTGTTTGCTGCTGTATTCTGTGCCCAGAAGCTGGAAGATAGGCAAGAGTGCCGTCGGTCCCCAGGCGCAGATACTGTTCCATTCGTAAAGACTCTTCTGTGAATCCTGGGTCGGGTCAAAGTCTACGAGACTGGTGCAGGTTGCATCCACCGACATGATATCACCGATGACACCGCCCTTAGCCAAGAGTAAGAGTCGGTAATAGGCTACGGAATAGGCGGTCTTGATAGAATCCATCAAGACTACCTTCTTATCTTTTGCTATTTCCTTGAGTTCTTTCCATTGCTGAGGCTGAAGAGTGATAGGCGATTCGCACAATACGTGTTTGCCAGCTTCTAATGCCTCCTTTATTTGAGCATAGTGCTTGCTTGGGGCAGAGATGACATAGAGCGCATCGCTTTCATCCAGGAGTTTCTGAAAACTGGCTGCCTGCTTTTCCGCTGCCTGCAGATTTTCTGAGAGATATTGGTCGTTGAGGGAGAAAACCTTTCCTGCCTCCAATCCATTGACATATTGGCTTTCCCGCTCTATCTTGTTGAGGATAGGCGATTCGCCAACCAGTCCGAGGCGAACCACCTGCTGCTCGCTTCTGATCTCCGTGCTCGATACGCCCTGAGTGCGGTCTAGATAAACCACCTTGCAATAAGCGTTGAGATAGTCAAACTTGCCTCTCCAGTCAGAACCTACGGTAAAGATATCTACGTCCAGTCGCTTGATGTCGTCAATCTTCTGTCCCTCGTATTCCTCGATGATGATTTCATCGGCAATGCCAGTGGCACGCACGGCTTCCACTCGTTCCATGAGGGATTGTTGTACATTGATTTTGCCACGCTCACGGTCGAAGGTATCCGAGGTTACGCCCACGATGAGGTAGTCGCCCAAAGCCTTGGCGCGCTCCAGGAGACGGATGTGACCATAATGAAGCAGGTCGTAAGTACCGTATGTGATGACTTTAACCATAAGTTTCTCTATCTTGAAAGTTCTCTATACCTTATTATATATATTATAGCAGCCCCTTTATAGCAGTCCCTTAGCCTGCATATCCTTCAGTGCATCAACGAGAGTGGTGTTGTCTTCCGGACTCAGGTTGCCGAGATGACCTACACGGAACACCTTTTCTGCCATGTCGCCACCATTAGGACATACCCAGATGCCATATTCATCTTTCAATTTCAGGAAAATGTCGTAGGCTGAGGCGTTCTGTGGATGCAGAGGAGTAACGGCATTTGACATCGATTGGGAAACGATGGTGAATGGCAGGTCCTTGATCTTGCTTCTGAAATCTTCTGCAAGCATTTTCATGCGCTGGTTCTCGCTCTCCACACCGCCATTGCGCTCTATCTCCTTCAGGCGGGCATGAATCTGCAGTAAGGTTCCTACGGCTGGGGTGAAAGGAGTCTGTCCACGCTCACCATTCTTCAAGGCATCTTTTAGGTCGAAATACATCGACTTTACCTTGTTTGCCTCTACTCGTTTGATGGCTTCTGCATCAAGGATGATGACAGAGATGCCTGGAGGACACGCCAGTGCCTTCTGTGAACCCGTAATCATTACGTTCACGCCGAGTTCCTTCATGTTGAATGGGTCCGCGAGGAAAGAACTGATGGAATCTACTGCCAGGAAGATATGGTTGCGATGACAGAAGTCGCTGATCATCTGGATGTCGTAGAGTACGCCGGTAGAAGTCTCATGTAGATTGACGAGGAAGCCGGTGTAGCCTTGTCCCTCGTATGGTTTGAGGTCTTCTGCCGTGAGTGGAGTCCCCATCTCAAGCTTGATTTCTGTATGTGGAATCTCATGAATTTCACAGAGTTGTACGAATCGGTGACCAAAGCTACCGCCATTCACTACCAGTACTTTGTCGGCAGGAGTGAATACATTCATGACCACGGCTTCCATAGAGGCTGTGCCCGAACCTGTGATAAAAACTGTGCGGGCATCGTCTGATGCCTTGGCAAACTGCTTCATCAATTGTTCGTTCTCCTTCATGATGGCGGAGAACTCTGCTGTTCTGAAATAAGGCACCTGCTCAGCGCCGATGGCTCTAACCTCATCGCTTGCCATCACAGGTCCTACTGTAAAATTAAGCATATCTTTATCCTTTTTTGATTCTTCCAAATGTCTTGATGCTGGTATATTTGCGCCAGAGATTCAGCTTTCTGTTCTTTGGTACACCATGGCGACGGATATAGTCTTCTGCTCCGTCGAGCATGCGCTGGCATACGTTGCCGTCCAAATATGGATCGTAGTTGTCTACTATCCACTGTCTCTTGGCTATCGCCTCAGGGTCTGTGAGGGCATGGTCGTAGGCGGCAATCAGCTGATCAGGTTCCGTGATGTTTTCCCAGTAGATATCCTTGGATATGGTGCCGAGGGTGATTACTGGGCGAGAGAGCAGCAGGAACTCATAGATGGTAGAAGAGGTATCGCTGATGAGCGTATCTGCCATCAGCTGATATTTGGTTACGTTCTCTCCCTTGTCGATGAAGAGAACATCCTTCTTGGTTGCAGCCCATTCACGGTATTCATCTACCCATTCCTGGCGGGTAAGCGGATGGAACTTCATTACTACCAGGGCATTGCGCTCCTTAGCCAGCTTGCCCAGCTCTTCCTTGATGTAAGGAAGCGAAGTGAGTTTTGGCGAGAAGGTAGGAGCGTAAAGGATCAAGGTCTCCTTGCCGCTTTCCCTGAGCAGTTTCTCTCGGTCGGCATCATATTTATGCAGGTTTTCCTTGATCCAATCCTGCTTAGGCCATCCCGTTTCCAATACTTCGAAGTCGCCATATTTCTTTGCTAAAGCCTCGAAGTGAGAAGTGAAGTAAGGACCTTGGGTGAAATAGGTGTCAAAGTAACGGCGGATAATCCAGTGGTCTTTCTTCTCTGCGGCATAGCCGTGGAATACCTGTATCTTGACGCCTGGCAGATAGTAAGGCACAATGTTGCCTGGCACATAGATAGCCTCTGGCTGGAAGTCATAGACTTCTTGAATAGAGTTGGTCCATTTCACCTGGTCGGCATATGGAAAACTGTCTATCTTTGGTTTGTGGATATACCACAATATCTCGTGTGGCAAATGTTGCTTTGTCACATGTTCTTGTATCGGATTAAGTATGTCTATGGCATACTTGTTTTCACAGAAAAGAACTATTCTCATGATTCTATAGAAATTACTTTGCCGTTTTTAATTTTGTATCATCTGTCGAACACTTATTTGTAGTTCAACAAAGAATATTTATACCTCTTCCATTCGTTTCATTTCCCATCCAGCAAACTGGATGATGATTTTATGCAATGTCGTGCCTTGGCGCAAGACTTCTATTCTTGGTGCTGCGGCATAACGATTGATCTGTTCTACTGCTTCCTGCCATTGTGCCTCGGCTTTTGCCTCAAAATCCTTGGCTGGCAACATCTTCAGTTCGATGATATAGCTATGCTTGGTAGGATAGTGAGTCAGGTCGGGCAAGAGGAAGAAATCACAATAGCCGTGATTTAATTCAAGCTCGGGAGCCGTAATGTAATAGCTGCTCAGATAGAGATATGCCATAAAGAAACCTTGCAGGTTGCGCTCGGCTTCGATGCCATCTCTTACTGATGCCACTTCGGCGTAAGCCTTCGACATAAAGCCCAAGACATCTTCCCATTTTCCATAGAACGCCATGCAGGTGAGCATATAACCAAACTCATTCAGGTTGATATGGTTGATTTCCTGATATTGCTCCTGCAGATAGCCATAATATTGACGGCGGACGTTGTTGTTCGGGATTCCCAGGAGCAACTGGTCGCCGAAAGTATCCTTGATGGTAAGCATGCCGTAATAGAACAGTAGGCTTGGGAAGTATTCCGGCTTCACAATTTCGCTGGCTGGGAAGGTTTCGTATAGATTTGATACGATGCTGCCTTCCTCCGTAATCCTGCGGATGATGCCCTTGCGGTTGCCGTCTAGCTTGTCGAGCTGGAGCAGTCGCTTCATCTTGTTGTAGTCGGTCTTCGTGTTTGGGTCTATCATCTGTTTTGGGGCTTTACCATCGTCCATATAATTACGGAGATAATATAACACCATATCGCAATTGAAAACCCTGACCTTGCTGTTTAAGCATGCCTCTGAGAAGCAATAGTTGTCATACCACGGCTTGATTTCTGCTATCATTGCCTCGATATCGCTATCTGCCGGTATTTGTCCCGCATCACGATAACGGGTAAACATGGCTCGTACATCTTCTGTGCTGAAGCCCAGCATCTTGTCAAACTCGGGCTTGGTTGAAATATGCCAGCCAATGTTGAAACCGCTGGTAACATCGTCTAGTGTTACAGGGCTTACACCCATCATGAAAATCTTGGCGAATGAGCCCTTGAACTTCTTGAAGTAGTCGCGGTAGAAACCGCTGGCATGCGTCATCGCATGATACACTTTTTCACCCTGTTCATTGAGCACGGTGTTGGTGAAGTTGTCGTATTCATCGATGATGAGATAAAGCTGATAATTGTGTTCTTTTGCGTACTTTTGGATAGTAGAAAGTTTGTTGGATGCTATCTTCTCTGCAAGAACGGTTTTTCTGGTTGCTTCATCATAGAATTGTGCATATCTGTTGATGAAAGCGTCAAAGCAGATATTGCAATATGAATTGAAGCGCTCTTCCAGGTTGTCGATGTTTCCTCCTACCTGCGAGAAATCGAGCGTCAGTACCTGATACTTACCCTGTAGAGGGGTAGGCTGACTGCCAATCCAGAGACCTCCGAAGATTTCCTGGAACTGGTCTTTTATCTTGCAGTCATAGTAAGCTTCGAGCATACTGAGGAACAGGCTCTTGCCGAAACGGCGAGGGCGAATGAATATCAGGTTGTCGGGTTGAGCCTCCAACAACGGAATATACATAGTCTTATCTACGTAATACTGATTTTCTCTGATAACTCTCAGGAAATCAGAGACTCCATAAGGTACTCTTTTTGCTTCTATCATCTTGTAACCCTTTCTATTATTAAGATAAACTCTATTTCTCTTGGAACAACTCTATTCTCTCGGTACAACTTTCCCCTTCACCACCTCATATCGCTTGTCAAACTCCTCCCTGGTTCGCTTCCATCTGTTATGCGTCCATAAATAATAAGGTGGATTCTTGCGGATGGTTTCTTCCAGCATCTGGAAGAAGCGACGGGTAATCTCGTGCTCCGGCAGGGAGTTCGGATTGCGGGTGATGAGTTTGTAGGTTGCCGTGTAGTAGCCTCGCTTAGGGCGGGACATCTCTACATAGAACACGGCATCGTTCATCTTCCTCATGATTCTCTCACCGCCAGTAAATACTGGGGTTTCGGGATGGTTGAGGAAAGGAAGCCACAGGTGGATGTTCTCCCACTTGGGACCCTGGTCGCTGATGTAGCCGAAGAGGCTGCGGATGTTCTTGCGTTTGTAGTCTACGAGATATCGGAGGATGTCCTTCTTAGGGATAGGCACTCCGTTTTCTTCGTGAGAGCGGATGCGCTTGAAGAGTTCATCAAAAGCTTTATTGTATAGTGGATGATAGATGAGGCCCATCTTGCGTGACTTGGGCAGTTCGATGCCTACACATGAGAGCCACTCCCAATTGCAGTAATGACCGAGAATGGCTGCCACATCCTGACCTTCCTGGAAACATTGTTCCACTTCTTCGCTGTTGTATACCTTGAATCGGCGGCGCAACTCCTTGTCGCTGATGCTCAGAAGTTTAACCGCCTCGAAGAAGTAATCGCTAAACCAGCGGTAGAATTTCTTCTCGATGTCAACAATCTCTTCTTCTGATTTCTCAGGGAAGGAGGTGGTGAGATTCTTACGCACAATGCCTCTGCGGTACTTGATGACGTAATACATCATGAAGTACTCGAAGTCGGCAATGCAATAGAGCAGCCTGAAAGGCAGCAGCGATATTGCATAAAAGAATGCATAAACAATCTTAACCATCTGTAAAACTATAAATTCTTAACTATTAACTCTTTACTCAATTACACCTGCTGCAT
>ERZ1031808.173-NODE-173-length-12546-cov-5.940357_pt1 | contig 12546 bp, 12 predicted proteins | sample MGYA00517103_ERZ1031808 | MGnify/ENA primary metagenome ERZ1031808 (study PRJEB33719, sample SAMN04261245) | wastewater metagenome | biome: rural village; feature: human; material: feces | host: Homo sapiens | place: El Salvador | collected 2013-01-14 ...
GCGCTCGGATTCGATCAGCGGCACGGCCTGACGCTGCATGTTGGTACCCATCAGCGCTCGGTGGCCCTCGTCGTGCTCTAGGAACGGGATCAGGGAGGAGCCGATCGAGACCATCTGACGCGGCGACACGTCCATCAGGTCGACTTCGCTGACCGGGACATCGACCGCCTCTTCCTCATCCTTACGGGCAAGGGCCTGGCTGCTGACGAACCGACCGTTCTCGTCGATCTCCTGGTTCACCTGGGCGATGACGTGGCCGACTTCCTGATCAGCGGTCATGTGCACCACTTCATCGGTGATCTGGCCGTCGACGACCTTGCGATACGGCGTTTCGATGAAACCGAACGGGTTCACGCGGCCGAACGTCGCCAGCGAGCCGATCAGACCGATGTTCGGGCCTTCAGGGGACTCGATCGGGCACATACGGCCGAAGTGGGAGGCGTGCACGTCTCGCACTTCCATCGATGCGCGGTCGCGCGACAGGCCGCCGGGGCCCAGGGCGGACAGACGGCGCTTGTTGGTCACGCCGGCCAGCGGGTTGTTCTGGTCCATGAACTGGGACAGCTGGGAGGTTCCGAAGAACTCCTTGATGGTCGCGTTCACGGGGCGGATGTTGATCAGGGACTGCGGGGTGATGGCCTCGGCGTCCTGCGTGGTCATGCGCTCGCGCACGACGCGCTCCATACGGCTCAGGCCGGTGCGCAGCTGGTTCTGGATCAGCTCGCCGACCTGGCGGATACGACGGTTTCCGAAGTGATCGATATCGTCCACGTCCACGTGCAGGTCGACATCCTCGCCGTTGCGCTTGCCCGGGAAGGTCTTGCCGCCGTCGTGCAGGGTGACCAGGTACTTCAGGGTGGCGATGATGTCGTCGCGGCTCAGGGAGCGGTCGTTGATCTCGTGCTCCAGGCCAAGCTTGCGGTCGATCTTGTAGCGGCCGACGCGGGCCAGGTCGTAGCGCTTGGTGTTGAAGTAGAAGGAGTCGAGCAGGTTGCGTCCGGCCTCCGGGGTGGCGGTGTCGGACGGGCGGATCTTGCGGTACAGGTCGGTCAGGGCCTCGTCCTGCGTCTCGATGGTCTCCTTCTCCAGCGCGTCGAGCACGAGCGAGTAGCCTTCGAACGCATCGCGGATCTCGGGCTTGGTCATGCCGATGGCCATCAGGAAGACGATCGCGGACTGCTTGCGCTTGCGGTCGACACGCACGCCGAGCACGTCACGCTTGTCGATCTCGAACTCCAGCCATGCGCCGCGGCTCGGGATGATCTTCGCGCCGAAGATCTCCTTGCCGGTGGCGCGGTCCCGGCTGCGGTCGAAGTAGACGCCCGGGGAACGCACGAGCTGGGAGACGATGACTCGCTCGGTGCCGCCGATGATGAAGGTGCCGTGCGGGGTCTGCAGCGGGAAGTCGCCCATGAACACGGTCTGGGACTTGATCTCGCCGGTGTCGCCGTTCTCGAATTCGGCGTTGACGTACAGCGGCGCCGAGTAGGTGTAGTCCTTCTCCTTGCACTCCTGCACGGTGTGGCGGGGCTCCTCGAAGTACGGCTCGGAGAACGTCAGGCTCATGGTCTGCGCGAAGTTCTCGATCGGGGAGATCTCGTTGAAGACCTCGTCAAGGCCGGACATGTGGGGAACGGTGTCGGTGCCGTTCGCCTCGTCCTCCTCGACGCGCTTCTTCCAACGCTCGTTGCCGATCAGCCAGTCGAAGCTGTCGGTCTGCACGCCCAGCAGGTAGGGCACGGGGATGGGCTCGCGGATGGAGCCGAAATTCACACGGTCCGACGCCTTGTGCAGATCAATGTCATGCTGGTCGGCGCGTGCGATGATGGTGGTGGTATTCGTCGTAGCTTGAGTGTCAGCCAATGGACGTTCCTTATCGCTCGCTAATGTCGTTATCGATATGTTCCCGGAAACGCCGCAGATGGCCACCATATGCCGAATCGCGGGCGTTTCATCTTTGTCGACATGCCCGCTATATGACATGCACTTACGCAAATTCCAAATTTTAGCACAAATCAGCCGTCGGCGCAACATACATCACATGCGCGACACGCCGCACGCTGCGGCCGGACGCGGCAACCGCCGAGCCCGCGGCGAGCGGCCCGCTCAGGGCCGTCGCCGCACCTGACCGTCACTGCACCTGGATGGTGACCGGATCGCTGACCGCCTTGTGCGCGTTCTTCAGACTCAACTGCGCGGTATATGTGCCACGGTCCACCTTCGGCAGTTTGCTCTGATCCTCCACGCACTGGTCCCCCGTGCGGGAGGCGCCCCATGTCATCTTCTGCGACGTCCTGTTCATGTCGCTGGTCTTCGCCAGCAGCTGACGGTTCGGGTCAGCGGGGCAGGAGTCCGAACTGTATATCGTCTGGTCGCCGGACGACACCGTCAGCACCACATCCGACAGATCCAGCAGGCAGCTCGACGTGCCTTCATAGCTGATGCTCGCCGTGAAGTCCAGGGAACCTCCCACCGGAACGCCTTGGGAAGCCGCCGTCAGCGACAGCTTCACATCGGACGCACCACAATCATTGACGCCGCTGGTCTTCTTCGGCGCCGGCACCGATTCACGCGCGATCGGTGTGGGACGCAGCAGGCTCATGCCATCCACCACGCCGCGGCCGAGACTGTACACGCAGAACACCACCAGCGAGACCGCGGCCAGCACAACGACCAGCGCGACCGCACGGCGACGACGGTACATCGCCCGTCGTTGCGGGCTGACGACGCGCTTGCGCGGCTTTTGCCGCGAACCGGGTCGCGGCTGACGGGTGGGCTGAGTGGGCATGCCGTCCAGTCTACCTCAGGCACGCTCTCAAAACTCGCAGATAGAGGGGTTTTCGGGGATAAACCCCCTCTATCTGCGAGTTTTGAGAGCGCACTTATTGGGGTAACCGCAATGAACCATCCGGGAGCATGTCGACCAGGCCATCGTCGTCGAGGGAGGCGATGCATTTGTCGAGCTGGACGTGATCCGGCCACAGGGATTCCAAGCGTTCGCGGGCGAGGATTGGCTCAGCGCGCAGCGCGTCGAGGATGATGCCGCGCACCTGACGGTCGGTGCCTTGGAAACGCTGGCGCGGGCGGGTGCGTCGCTCTCCCAGCCCGGGGCGGCCCGCCGCGAGGAACGCGCAATGCTCACCGATCGGGCACTGGTCACACAGCGGGTTCTTGGCCGTGCACACCAGCGCGCCGAGCTCCATCACGGACTGGTTCCATATGACCGACGGGCGGGTGCTGCGCTGCGGCACCTCGCGGATTGCGGATTCGGGGGCGTTCACCGTCTCGCGGGCATTCGCGGCTTCGATGGCATCACGAACGTCCGTCTCATCATCCTGCGGAAGGACCCTGCCGGCGAGCGCCCGCTCGGCCGGACTGGCCGCTCCCCCGCGCGATTCGACTCCGAGGAATACGCGCGACAGCACCCGGCGGATGTTGGTGTCCACCACCGCGATGCGCACGCCGAAGGCGAAGCTCAGCACCGCCGAGGCGGTGTAGTCGCCGATGCCCGGCAACGCGGTCAGCTCGTCGTAGGTTTGCGGAAGCCGGCCGTGGTATTGCTCGAACACCACGCGGGCGCACTCCTGCAGCCGCAACGCCCGGCGCGGGTAGCCGAGCCGCCCCCACGCGGTGATGACCTCCGCCGTGGAGGCCCCCGCGAGCGCGGTGACGTCCGGCCACACGCGCATCCAGTCAGTCCAGTACGGCACCACCCGACTCATCTGGGTCTGCTGGCTCATCACCTCGCTCACCAGCACGCCCCAAGGCGTCGCGCGCCCGAATCGCCACGGCAGGTCGCGGGCGTTGGCCTCCCACCATGCGGACAGCAGCGCCCGCACGCGAGGCACAGCGCACTCGCCCACAGGTTCGGCCGGCGTATCGTTCCGTATCTCTGGCATCGCTCCATTGTGCACGGCGACCGCTACATCATCACGGCGCCGCGCGATTTCGCCGATTCGGCGGCACAACCTTACCCGCAACGGGTCGCTCGCTGCGGGTAAAAGCATTCGTCCGGATTCGGCAGAGTGTTTGTGGCCCCCGCAAGCGCAGGGCGAATCGGCCCTGCATCAGGGGCACGGCATGGGAACGGCTGGTCTCATACCGCGGCTGTCCGCCGTAGTAGAAGTTGTTCTTGTTCTGCCAGGCGGCGTCGACGTTGCTCACTGCGGTCAGCCCCTCGGTCCGTGAGGCGGGGGCGATCCGGTACGCGCCGCTCTCGGCGCCGTACAGGTCGTCGAAACGCGTCACCGGCTGCCCCTCGGATTGGTACACGCGCACCCAGTCGACGAGGAAATTGCTGTCCTGCTTCGTGGCCTGCTTCGTGTAGTCGACGTCGCCGACCCAGCCGTCGCCGACCTGCGTCTCCGGAATCGGGAACATCGGTCGCGAATGCATGCCGTCGACGTCCTTGCCGGCCGACGTGGGCGTCGACGACACGCCTATGCGGACCAGCGGATAGGTGCCCGGCTTGAGCCCTCGTGGATGCGGTAGCGGTTCTTGTATTCGAACTGCAGCCACCGCTCGCCGGTGCTGTTGTGCACGGCGTAGTTGTCGTCCTGCTTGCCGTCGCTGATCGCCGCGATGTTGGTCGGGTCGAGGCCGTACACATACGGCAACTTGCCGAGCGCGATGTTGCGCGTCTCCTGCGCGTCCGGCAGGGTCTCGCCGTCCTTGAGCTTGGCGATGACCTCGATTTCGCGCAATCCCACGCCGTTGCCGTATCCCTTCCATGAGGAGTTCGTGTTCTGGATGCAATGGCCCTTCTGCCAGATGCGCACGTACCGCGCGGTGACGGGCGTGGTCAGGTTGATGGTCTGCGCGGCGAGCTTGGTCGCGGCGGTTTCCTCGACGTCGGCGGTGCCGAACAGCACGTTCGCGTCGGAGAAGTCCTCGTTGGAGGACACTTCGACCTTGATGCGCTTGAACGTGTTCAGCGCGTTCTCATACCCATTGCGGTACAGGTTGATGGAGTGTATCTCTCGGCTCGCCGAAATCATATTGCAGGTATACGTCGTCCCAGCTGGCGTATCCGTTGTTTTCCGCGCTGCCGTTCTCTTCTCCGGCGATGATTTTGGTGATGTTGCTGTCGGTCGGGCCGAATCCGGTGTCGCCGTCGCCGATCAGATGCGTGCTGTTGGTCGTGGGCAGTTTGCCGGTAAGTATGTTGCCTGTGGTGGGTTCGGCGGCCACCGCGACTGCGGCTGCAACCGAAACGGCCAACGCGCATGTGGCGGATATGGTCGTGATACGGCGGAATAATTGTCTCATGGTCTCTCCTTCGAGCAGCTGTTACGGGTATGGGCTGTTTTAAGCTCGAAGGTCGAAGACAACCGGCAGAGACAAGGCGGGATGATGAGCGAAACCAAGGGTGCGGAAGAGGCCGAGGCGAAGGTCGAGAAGATGTTCGAGTACGGCTACCGCAAGTCGAATTATGGTCCCGACGAGCTGGTGACCGACGCGCACGGCAATCCGATCAGCGTTGTGGACGCGATGCTGTCGGCCGAGAAGGCTGCCGCGACGGAGACGGTCACGCCGCATCTGTGCTATTACAGTCCGCGCATCCCCGGCAATACCGGGTCGGCGATTCGCCTGTGTGCGGTGACCGGCACCATCCTGCATCTAGTGGAGCCGCTGGGGTTCAATCTTCGCGATACCAAGCTGCGTCGTGCCGGGCTTGACTATCATGACATGGCTCACGTGGTGTTGCATCCGAACTTCGACAATCTGGTCGAGTCGATGCCGAATTCGCGCATCATCGCGTTCACCGCGCATGCGACGAAACTGTATACCGAGGTCGAGTACAAGCCGACCGACATTCTGCTGTTCGGGCCGGAGCCGGGCGACATTCCCGACCCGATGGACATCATGGCCGGCCCGCACGTGGCCGAACAGGTGCGGCTGCCGATGCGCCCGAGCCTGCGCAGCCTGAACCTCACCAACTGCGCCTCCATCGCCATCTACGAAGCCTGGCGCCAACTAGGGTTCAAGGGCGGAGCGTAGGGAGGAAGCCCAGTGGGCTTCCGAGTAGCGACGCCGAGCAAGTCCCGACAGGGACGAGCGAGGAAACCATGAGCCTCGCGAGGCAAAATCACAATTGCCGGCAGTGCGCGAGCACGAAGTGCGTCACTGTGCGTGGAAGTCGTCACTGTGCGTGGACGCACACTCAGTGACGATTCCTGAAAAACATTGCAATATCAAGGGTTTGCCGGTACGTCACTGTGCGTGGGCACACGCACAGTGACGCTGCCCACGCACAGTGACGCGTTGTTAGCGTATGTGTAGCCCCTTATACCTCGCAATCCATGACGATTTCCACGTCACGATGCATTTCCCGGTCGGCATGAAGCCCTCGGAGGCGTGGTTTAAACAGCGCAACCATTCCACTCACCGCTTGAATCAATATCCGATATATCTTGTCTCGATCCATGAGACAAGTCGCGGATTGCGTGCCATACCAGGGCAAAAACACCCATTTTTGCCTTGGTATGGCACAGGCGATTTCGGCATCAATTATCTACGGCATACGGTTTCGGCCATTTTCCAACAATATCGCGAAACAGCCAACTGCCACGACATGGATTCTAAGCGCTTACATCTCATTCTGTGGCACAAATTGTGCCACACTAGGCTCAAAACACCCATTTTCGCCCTGGTGTGGCACACAATCGAGGACGAGACCGCTCCATAAATCACGCCCGGCCATCTGCGAACCCCAGCCGAGCCCACGACCATGTCAGAGCCGCGCCTGGTACAGGGCAAAGTCAGCAAGGCGGCGCAACAACAACATCTACCGACGCACGTCGAAGACCCACACGGCCCACGTCTTGGTCATACGGCCGCACGAACACACGATGTTTGCGCAGGCTCTTGCGGCCGGAAAGGCCTCTCATGAATCCACCCAATTTGACCTCGCCATTGCCCGGTCTGGCCTCTCCCGCAGGGCCGGCCGGCAACGAGCGAATCACAACGACTTGCCTGGTATCAGACTGCACGGCCATATCCCAGCTGTGGCAGACGCGAACCCGGTCCAGATACGCCGGCAAAGCCCGCTGATCCCACCATGCGTCTTCAGTCCACAACGCGTAGCGCAGCGGAATATCCCGGCGCCCGGATGCGGCGAGCACGCCAAGTATGCGGGGACTGTCTGAGATGATGACGGCATTGCGGTGCACGTTCCCGCCGACGGCCTTCACGATATAGTCGGCAGGCATATCGTTCGCCGGATCATAGATGTTCCGCGCACCCTCGCCCATCAGCGGATAATCGATCAGCCGAATCAACGTCATTGGGAACTTGAAACGAATCCAATACCCCGACGACACACTGCGCACCTGCGACAGCATCTGCGCGATCCACGGCGCGTGCGCATACGACGGCGAGCACGATCGCATTGATGATGGTCACGACGAGCACCGCATAGTAATGCAGGTACGCGCCGGCGAGGGAGAACAGCGCGAATCCGATTCACTCGGTCACGCGCACGGGCCCACTGCCGCGCGCCTTGATGCAGATGCGCATCGCGAACAGGAAGCACATCGTGACGGCCAGCACCGCCCATGAGTACATGAGGATCTGGAACGCCATGCGCATGAACGGCGGGGCGAAGCACGCCAACGCCGCGAACAGCCGTGCGGCGCGCGCTCCCCAGTCCCGGCGCATCATCGCGTATCCGGCGACGACCAGCGCACATGATGCCGCCGCCGACATCAGACGGTACGCCACCACATGTTCGCCGAACACGAGCCGCACCAGATTGAGCAGCATGTAGTAGCCGATCGGATGCACGTCAAGCGAGCCCAGATTCCATATGCCGCTCCACCCGTGCGAGGTGAGCGCCACCGAATAGCTCCGTCATACCAAATCGCGTGGCCGAACGCGGGAATCAGTAGGTACGCACAACCGACGGCCAGCAACGGAACCACACTACCCGTCAGCAGACGGCGCAGGCGACACAGACGGCACGGCAGCGGAGAACGGGACGGATGCCCTATGCCGGATGAGGCCAAAATCGGATGATGCCTGTGTCTGATGCATGTCATGCGCCTTCTGCCGACATCATAAATTCAACGTCGTTTTTCTCTATTCCCCTACGCCGCAAGTGTATGCACAGTAACCTGATGCCCAGCAAATTCCCCGCCGATATTCATCAGTACTCCACTGCTGGAATCGGCGACGGGGAGGGGAAGAAAACGTCAGGCGGCTTGGATGGGGATAATAATGAAAGCGGCCGTTCCCGCGCACATGCGGAAACGGCCGCTTGAGATATCGGCAATATCAGCTCAGCGATATCGCTGCGACACCGGCTCACCGAGGAGCGCCGCGCAGCCCGTCAGTTCTTGAAGCTGTGGATCGGGGCCGGGATACGGCCGCCGCGGGTCACGAACGCCTCGCAGCTCGTCTGGTTCACCGGCATGATCGGAGCGTAGCCCATCAGACCGCCGAAGTTGGCCATCTCGCCAACGCCCTTGCCCGCCACGGGGATCACGCGCACGGCGGTGGTCTTCTGGTTTACCATGCCGATGGCGGCCTCGTCGGCGATCATGCCGGAGATCGTGGCGGCGCTGGTGTCGCCGGGGATGGCGATCATGTCAAGGCCGACCGAGCACACGCAGGTCATGGCCTCCAGCTTCTCCAGCGTCAGGCAGCCGGATGCCGCCGCGTCGATCATGTTCTTGTCCTCGGAGACGGGGATGAACGCGCCGGACAGACCGCCGACGTAGCTCGACGCCATGATGCCGCCCTTCTTGACCTGGTCGTTGAGCATTGCCAACGCCGCCGTGGTGCCGGGAGCGCCGACCTGCTCCAGGCCGATCTTCTCCAGCACTTCGCCGACCGAATCGCCGACCGCGGGCGTCGGAGCCAACGACAGGTCGATGATGCCGAACGGGATGCCGAGGCGGCGCGAGGCCTCCTGCGCCACGAGCTGGCCGACGCGCGTGATCTTGAACGCGGTGCGCTTGATTGTCTCGCACAGGAACTCGAAATCACGGCCGACCGCCGCGTCGAGCGCGCGAGACACCACGCCGGGGCCAGACACGCCGACGTTGATGACCGCATCGCCTTCGGTCACGCCGTGGAAACCGCCCGCCATGAACGGGTTGTCGTCGGGCACGTTGCAGAAGGCGACGAACTTGACGCATCCGTAGGAGTCGTTGTCGGCGGTGCGCGCGGCGATGTCCTTGATGATGTGGCCGAGCAGTTCGACGGCGTTCATGTCGATGCCGGTCTTGGTGGAGCCGACGTTGACGGACGAGCAGACGATGTCGGTCTCGCTCAGCGCCTTGGGCAGCGAGCGGATCAGCAGCTCCTCGGCGGGGGTCATGGACTTCGACACCAGTGCGGAATAGCCGCCGATCAGGTCGACGCCGACTTTCTTGGCGGCACGATCGAGCGCGTGCGCGATCTTGACGAAATCGTCCTCGCTCTTGCATGAGCTCGCGCCGACCAGCGAGATCGGGGTGACGGTGATGCGCTTGTTGACGATCGGGATGCCGTAGTCCCGCTCGATCGCCTCGCCGGTGGCGACCAGGTCCTTGGCGTAGGTAGTGATCTTGTCGTAGATGTTGTCGCACACCTTGTCGACGCTGTCCGCCGCGCAGTCAAGCAGCGAGATGCCCATCGTGATGGTGCGCACGTCAAGCTTCTCCTGCTCGATCATCTGGTTGGTCTCACGGACCTCCATGATATTCAGCATGATTCGTTCCTTTCGAGACTCAGACGCGGTGCATCTTCGTGAAGATCTCCTCGCGCTGGCAGCGGATGCGCACGCCGATCTGCTCGCCGAGCTTGTCCAGGTCCTCGACGATCACGCCGAACTCGTTGTCCGCGCCGGAGTAGTCGACGATCATCATCATGTTGAAGAAGCCGTCGATGATGGTCTGTGAGATATCCAGCACGTTGACCTTGTGATCGGACAGGTACGTGCACACGCGCGCGATGATGCCGACCGTGTCCTGGCCGACGACGGTGATGATTGCCTTGTTCATGGGACTCCCCCGCTCGAAACCGATTACTGCAAGTAGTGTCAAGTATATGGAGCGGGCGTGAAATACTGCCGAACCGTCCATTTGGGCGTGTCCGCAGGCCATCGGCCGAATCCGACGTCGGCATTGTTCACGCAGGGATCATCCAGGCGCAAACGGACAATCGTCCACAATGTGAGCAGTATTACCATCGCTTTCATAAGTCGACTACACCTTTACATCAAGCACAGCGGTGTGTGAGCGCATCGCTGGGGCCACAAGCTCGGGCGACGACGCCCACGCACCCCGCTACCCGCGAGCATATCGACCACGCACCGCACAATCGGTCGCGGCGTCGGCTCGTATCAGAGATTGAATGAATTAGAGGGGTTAGACTTTCATGTCTGCTACTGCTACCGCGGCCGTGTCCAAGGCCGGTGCGGTGAAGAAGGACTCGGTTCCCGAGATCATTGCCGCCTCCATGGTCGGCACCGCCATCGAGTTCTACGACAACTACTGCTATTCCATCGCAGCCGCCAGCTATTTCGGCACTATTTTCTTCCCGGCCGCGTCGAAGGCCAATCCGGCGCTGGGCACGATGTACGCGTTCCTGACGTTCGCCGTCTCGTTCCTCGCCCGCCCGTTCGGCTCCATGCTGTTCGGCCACTTCGGCGACAAGATCGGCCGCAAGACCACGCTGGTCGTCGCCCTGATGACGATGGGTATCTCCACGTTCGTCGTCGGCCTGCTGCCAGGCTATGAGCAGCTGGGCGCCTTGTCCATCGTCATCCTGTGCATCTGCCGCGCCTGCCAGGGCGTGGGGCTCGCCGGCGAATGGTCCGGTGCCGCGCTGGTCGCTACCGAGAACGCCCCGGCCAACAAGCGCGCCCTGTACGGCTCCTTCCCGAACCTCGGCGCCCCGATCGGCTTCTTCTGCGCCTACGGCCTGAACCTGCTGCTCGACTCCACGCTCGGATCCACGGCCATGCAGGCCTGGGGCTGGCGTATCCCGTTCCTGTGCTCCGCAGTGCTCGTCATCATCGGCCTGTACGTGCGTCTGCGCATGACCGAGACCCCGATCTTCCGCAAGGCAGTCGAGCAGGACCGCGTGGTGAAGCACCCGCTGCGCTCGCTGCTGCCGTACTGGAAGGAAGTGCTTCTCGGCACCTTCGCCATGGGCATCACATACTCGCTGTTCTACGTGCTGGGCACGTGGTCGCTGAGCTACGCCGTCAAGGTCATGAAGCCACCCTTCAGCCAGAACGAATACCTGGCCATGCAGATGGTTTCCGTGGTGTTCTTCGCGATCTTCATCTTCGTGACCTGCATCTACTCCGACAAGCTCGGCCGCAAGACCGTGCTGATCTCCACCACGCTCGCGACGCTGGTGTTCAGTCTGTTCGCCATGCAGTCCCTGCAGCACAACGTCCTGACCGTGATGCTGTTCCTGTGCGTCGGCTTCGCGCTGATGGGCGGCCTGTTCGGCCCCTGCGGCGCCTATCTGCCCGAGCTGTTCCCGACTCACGTGCGTTACTCCGGCGCCGGCCTGAGCTACAACCTCGCCGCCATCTTCGGCGGCGCGTTCGCCCCGGCCATCTCCACCGCACTGGTCAAGTCGACCGGCGCCGTCGAGTCCGTCGGCTGGTACCTCGCCGTGATGTCCTTGCTCGCCCTGATCGCCCTGTTCCTGATCAAGGAAAGCAAGGACGAGGATTACGAGAAGTGATCTGAGATAGATAAAAAAGGGAGCGGCGAAATCCGCTCCCTTTTTTGGTTGTCGCAGCGAACGGTTCTCAATAAGAAAGGTGCGAGCCTCATCGCGCGCGAAACGAACAAAACAATCGGCGGAAGTCCGGAATTCCGGGCTTCCGCCGATTGTTCATATGTGCGCTTTTGTGAGGAATCCTCGCACGTTTCTTATTGAGAACCGTTCGCTGCGATAATCAGGCCTCGCGACTGGCGCTGGGCGCGGCAACCGCCGGCAGGGCGCGCGGCGCATGGAAGCCACGAGCCTCGAACTCGTCGGCGATCTTCTGCGCGACTTCCTGGCTGCGACCCTTGTCGACGAGCGCGATGATGGAGCCGCCGAAGCCGCCGCCGGTCATGCGCGCACCGTAGGCGCCATTCTTGCGGGCCACATCCACCGCGACATCCAGCTCGGGCACGGTGACCTCGTAATCCGCGGCGAGCGAATCATGAGAGGCGTTGAACAGACGGCCGGCGGCCTCGATGTCACCCTGGGCGAACGCACGCACGAAGGAGCGCACGCGCTCGATCTCGGTGACGACGTGGCGCACGCGCTTCTTCATCGTCACGTCGGGCAGGGCATCCAGCGTCTCCTTGAGCGCCTGGAACTGGTCGTCGGCCTTGGAGATGCCATCGGCGGCGACGCGCAGATTGGCGACGCCGAGAATGCGGGCGGCCTCCTCGCAGGTGGCGCGACGCTGGGCGTACTGGCCGTCGTTGAGCTGGTGCGGTGCCTGGGTGTCGACCACCAGCAGCTCCAGACCGTACTTGTCGAGGTCGAAGGCCTGCTGGGAGACGTTCTCCAGCGGGGTGAGCTCCGGACGGCAGTCAAGCAGCA
>ERZ1031808.174-NODE-174-length-12523-cov-135.939926_pt1 | contig 12523 bp, 20 predicted proteins | sample MGYA00517103_ERZ1031808 | MGnify/ENA primary metagenome ERZ1031808 (study PRJEB33719, sample SAMN04261245) | wastewater metagenome | biome: rural village; feature: human; material: feces | host: Homo sapiens | place: El Salvador | collected 2013-01-14 ...
TCCAGCTCATCCTCATCACCATCCAACTCAAAAACACCAGCAAAACCAACTAGCGTAAACACACCATAGGTTACTTTCCCCGATACACGGCAGCGACGCCGAATGTGATGAACAGTCCCAGCAGGAAGATCAGAGCTCCCGGCCGGTACGTGCGGCAGAAGTCGACCATATCCGGCTGCGCCAAAGGCACTGCCATGATATACACCAGCGCAGCGAACACGGCGCCGAGCGCGGAAACAACCAAGAACGTGCCTACGGCAGAACGCAGCAGGCCACGGCATCCCACGAAGACGAATACCGAGACCAGCAGATAGAACAGCAGGCCGTACGCGGGCAGCATATCGATAATCGGCAGATCATTCATGGCATATCCTTTCGTGGCGTAATCCCATTCGACCTGTGCATGGCCAAAAACACAACATCGTGTCAAGTAATCGCATGATAGCAGGTTTTGTCCGGCTGCGACCGTGGCCACGATGAGCGGCATGGGACATGATGACATGACCGGGGCTGCGGCACAGACGATCCGTATCGCCCGTATTGGACAATGATCCGTTCGCCCTGGATGCGATGTGCGCGATGATCTCGGCCGTTTCCAAGGACTTTTATGTCATGTGGGGCACGGGTTCGCCCGCAGTGGCGATCGAGCACCGCCATAACCCGCATACCAGGCCGGACGTGCCGGTGTCGGATCCTAAGGAATCTGTTGGTGTCGCTGCAGCTCATTGCCATTCCCACTGAAGAGATGATTGGCGAAAACGATACTCACTACCTATTCATTAGGCTTCAGCTCGTGTTCGAGCACAAGTTTCATCTTGCTGTTATCCATCAACCATGCGTGTAGGTCTCGGTCCAGGATCATCGCCAGAGCGAAGCACGCCTGCGTCGCATTCTCCAATGCAATCCGTCGATTCTCACCCGGCAGAGGTATGCCGTTGACAAGCGGCTCATGGTGAGCGACCCGATTACGCAGGGCATGCACTGTTTTTACGATATCCAGCGCGTACTTTCTCGTCCAGCGTTCTTCCACTGCACGGGCATACTGGCGCCCATTGGAGAATGTCTTATCGAGTCCTTTGCGCCATAAATCGTTCTCATAATCTGCACGGCGCTGGTCTGGCCACTTCGTGTGGATTGTTCCGCCGTCTTCCAAGAGATTGCGCCAAAATCCGAATGTCAATGACGCTATGAGATGGCCATGCGTATGATTTTTTCGCTGGTGCGGGGTGAGATGGTTCCACGCTTCACGAATCTGGTACTGGGTTCGGTCATCGAATTGTAGCCCTGCCATATACCAGTCTTCAGTGCCATTCTGCTCCAGAGCGAGGAGGGAGAGTTGCCGGTCCATGCGGTTGCGCAGAGCGACCTCGAGGATGGCGATGTCGCCCATACAGGCGCTGGCCATGTCGTGATCCCACAGGTACAGCTCTAGCGCTGGGCATGAACGTCTTTGAGCCTCATAATTGTAGGTGGCAAGCCGTTCATCGGTAATGCACGCGCGCAGCGCCTTCTCCCGCGGACTTCCTTTCCTTGGAGTCCGTGAGAGGAAATCAGTTGTTGAATTTGACTGTCGGCTCATGGCTCATTATGATATATCAAGAATTCCCCCAAAGGGCCTCTCCGGACGGTCTTCGACTCAGCCGTGATGCACTGGGGGTTTCTTTTTATCTGGATAATCGGGGCTTGGTTGGTCTGGGCTCTTCTTCAGGACAATCGCATATGTTTCGGGAGTGCTCAGCTTTCAGACGAGGCATTCGAAGAAATGCCATTCCGAGGAATCGGCATCATGGATGATGATCAGCGTGCCGCCCTCGTTGGTTATCTCCTTATGAGGCCGGTCGTAGAGCGCATCGAGCTGTGTTCCCAGGTTCAATCGCAGGGTCGCATCCGCTTCCTTGATTATGCGGATGTTCTCCTGGGGCAGTTGGCCACTGGAGTAATCCCTGCCGTCCAGAATGGTGCCGTCGACTTGTTCTGGGTCAGCGGCGACCTTCACGTACCGGTATCCGTCCCCATGAAAGCTTTCCTCGTCCTTGCTGACGATTGCCCGCGCATCCTCGGAAAATGAGATCGAGAACGTCTGCGACAGATTCGAAACCGGACTATAGCCCTAGTATCGAGTCCATCCGAACCATACTCCCGCCACTACCAACGCCGCGATACCCAAAGCGATGATCGTTCCGGCCCGGCCACCGGCGGAAGGTTCACCTTTCCATACGCGGTTTCCCATCGTCGGCCTCCTAGCCTTAGCCGTAGGGTCTGCTAGATCAAAGTGTGTATTACTGATTAGCGTGAGGTCGCCGCCACTACGTGAGCGGTCGAAAACCTCATGCCACCCGGCAAATCCGAGAAGCGGTCGGAGAACTATTCGAAGCCGTCAGCTAATCCAGTGTTGAACGTACGCGACGACACCCAGAAACGCTCCTACACCCGCTCCGAGGAAGACGAATCCCCATCCCAACCAGTCAGCAAATCGATTGACCGGGGATTTCGCAAAGCCCTCCATCACCGAATTCGTTCCAGTCGAGCCCTCCCCTGATTCATGGTTGTCCTCCTCGGCATCCCTGCATAAAACCCGTTAGTCCAATTCAATCCGTTCGCGCCCGCAAGCGCAACATCGTGTCAAGTAATCGCATGATAGCAGGTTTTGTCCGGCTGCGACCGTGGCCACGATGAGCGGCATGGGACATGATGACATGACCGGGGCTGCGGCACAGACGATCCGTATCGCCCGTATTGGACAATGATCCGTTCGCCCTGGATGCGATGTGCGCGATGATCTCGGCCGTTTCCAAGGACTTTTATGTCATGTGGGGCACGGGTTCGCCCGCAGTGGCGATCGAGCACCGCCATAACCCGCATACCAGGCCGGATGCGCTGGTGTTGGATATGGCGTTGGGGGAAAAAATCACGGGCGCTGACGTGTGCCAGCGCATCCGTCGCAGGAGCGGCGGGACGGGCAGCGTGTTCACGTACGTGCACCGCGTGGCCGACAAGCTGGGAGTCGCCAGCCGCAAGGAGGTGCTGGACGCATGCGCCAGATACGATCTGCTCTGCCCCGGCTTTCCGACCGGCTTGGCCTGCGGCATGCCGGGCATCCGGTGATCGCGGCGTCCTGCGCCGTATTGTCCGTGGCGGTGCTCGCGGAGTACGTGTTCTCGATGGCGGCACGGGTCCCCGGCACCGCGACCGTGCGCGATATCATGTTGGCTCTGGCTGTGCTTGCCGGCCTGGTCGGCGGCATGTTCCGCCCGGACCGGTTCCTGTGGCCGGCGCTTGTCACGGGCGTAATCCTCATGCTGGATGTCCCGATGGTCACGCCGGGACCGACGGCATGCCCGCCGACGAACACGAATACCAGCAACAGCTCGACGAATTGCGCGACGCCGCCAGCCGGGCCATGGGCCACACGCACGAGGTCATCGACTCGCTCGAAGAACACACACCAGCGCAAGCCAGCCGGACACCGAACAAGCCCACTGGCAGCTGGAGGCCGTCATTCCCTTTACCGGCGTGTTACAGACAATGGAATGGTGATGTTCGCGTTCCAGTTGTCGGAATCATCGGTGATGTCGAACGTCCCGGACATGGATTCGATAACGGTTCGGTATCTCTTGAGGCCGCTGCCGAGTCCGAGCCGTACCGCTTCGTCCTTTAGTACGTCGCTTGCCGAAATGATGACGTGCCGCCGGTCGAAGGAGATCGTGACGGCGTACCATTCGTGCGGGGCGGCGTGCTTGGCGATGTTCGCGTACAGTTCGTTGAGCAGTCCTTCGAGAAGGTCGAGGATGTCGTCCGCCAGTGGATGGTCGAACGTCCCGAGGATGTCGTCACCTTGGAATCCGAAGCCGCCAAGGCGACGTCGTTGCGATTGAATGATGCCGTCAAGCCGTTCACGCTGCTGTTCGATTTTCCTGTCGGTTTTGTCGTCGTTATTTGTTTTGACGATGCGGCTGCGATCGTCTGGTTTGTCGGTGCGTTCAAGTTGTCGTATCACCTGGTGGGTGTGGTCGAGCGCCGTTTCGGCGATGGCGCGCAGATCGGTGAGTTGGCGCTGATATTGCTCCCGATCGGCGGGGCAATCACTGCGGCTTGCCTGGTCGATGCGCAGGATCATGTAGGCGAGGTCGTTGCTGATGGTGTCGTGCAGGTGACGCGCCGTGTGTTCGCGGTCGAGTCGTTGCCTGAGTGTCGCGGTCGCCTGCCGTTGGGCGAACAGCAGGTTGAGACTGAACCCCAGCGACAATGGGCATAGGCACATGATGATCATGCCTACGATGTTCGACGAGGTGAGGTTGTTCTGCATGTTGTTCGCGGCGAGGGCGGCGAGGGCCGCCAGTGCGGAAGCGGCTCCAAGGCGGGGTTTGACGAACGAGAGGACCGCTATGGAGGTCAGTGCGGCGATCATGATGGTCGTCAACGGCGAGAACAGCCACAGCAACGCGTATCCTGAGACCGCGAACAGCAGACAGGCGGCCCATACCGGTGCCGCTCCGAGCATGGCGCACAGGACGGCGACGAGCAGCGATATGCGTATGGTCGACCATGACAGCAGGTTCTGGGATGAGTACACGCCCATCTCTACGGGGATCGCCACTGCGAGGACCAGCCCCGCGGCCAGTATGGCTGGGTGGTGTATACGGTTCAGAGCAGATCGTATCGGGCGCATATGGCGAGGGCCTCCTTGCGGTCGGCGGCATGGAGCTTGCGGCATGCCCTGTTGACGTAGGTGAAGACGCTGCCCTTGCTGACATTCAGGAGCGCGGCTATCTCGTCGGTGGATGATCCATGCGCGTAGAGGCGCAGTACGTCCCGTTCCCTGGAGGACAGCGATGGCTTGTCGTTTTCCGGCAGCCGGCCCTCGGTCGCGTGTCCTTCGTTGAGTTTGCGATTGGCTTCCCGTGCGGTGGGGAATCCGGTGCCGGGGACGGGCTCGCCCTGTGCCGCGCATCGTATGGCCTGCGGGAGCTCTTTGACGATGTCATCTTTGGCTATCAGGCATTGTGCGCCCGCCTCGACCGCGTCTTGCCGATATGGATCAAGGTCATAGGAGGTGACGCACACCAAGCCGATCGTCGGAGTGCGCCGACGGATTCTGGCGCATATGTCCGCGCCGGTGATGCCTCCCAAGGCCATGTCGACGACCAGCACGTCGGGTCGCGCGCCGTGGGTCATACAGCGCTGCAATGCCATCGCCGGGGACGTGGTGCTCCAGATGATGTGGAACCGCGGGGAGAGACGGCTCGTCATCACGGCTATGGCGTTGAGGGCGAGCGAATCGTTGTCCAGCACCCCGATGGAGATGGTATGCGAGTCCGATAGGTCTGTCATGCCACCCATCGTATGCGCATCCCATGCTCCTCGACGTATCGTTGTCATGCGCGCGCATGACAGTCTTTTGCTCCCGGATCGCCGTCTGTGGGCTAATGGTTGGCGACAGTTGTGCAATCGTCCGAAGGAGCATGATGATGAAATCGGGAACACGACGCAGGGCCGCCATTCTGACCGCAGTGATGCTGCTGTCCGGTTGCGGGACGACTCCGAACGGCGGCACCTCGGGAAGTGGCGGCATGCTGACCTGGCAGCAGGCGAACGAGGAATACAAGGCGACCGTCGAGGATTTCCCCTTTGAACTGATGAACGGCGATGCGTTTCCAGCGAATATACCCAAGGCGCAGGCCGCGTCCTCGCTGTATGCCAAGGGAAGTGGGGAAGGACAGGCGTATGTCTACTGGCAGTGCTCGGTGGAACGCGACATTCTCGACAACAGCCAGACCAACGCGGAAGCAGCCCGAGGCGCCCTCCAGCAGCTGCGCAAGCTGCTGGATACCGACTGGTTCAAGAACTACTACGAGGACAAGGATGGCATATACGAGAACGATGTGATCGGCAAATCCGAACTCGGCGACTATTCGACCATGCGGGACTTCTACACCACGGACTGCACATGGTACCGGCATGAGAACGGACTGACGAAATGAATGCGATCGCACCGTTCAAATGCCTGTTGGCGTGCGTGACGGCCACGACGATGTGCGCGATGATGACGGCTTGCTCGCCGTCGCGGACGCCATCGTCCGACGCCTCCTCCACGGCGAAGCGGCCAGCATCCACGGTCGAGGTGCGTAGGGGCGGCATCACGCCGTTGTCCTCTTCCTCCACCGGCGTGCAGGTGGCTCCTGTGTTCTCGCTTACGACTCCGGCGAAAGGCTGGTTCCACTCCACGACTGATCAAGGAGCATACGTGCATGCGGGCGACGTGTTGGGTACCGTCGGCGATCAGCAGGTCACGGCTCCGGTCGACGGCGTGATCGAAACGGTCGCGCAGGACAACGACATGGCCGCGGACTATCCGCTGTTCTCGATACGGTATGGCGGCATGAGCGCCAGCGTGGACGCGACCGCGCTGCTGGCGACCATAGACCCGGACCAGCCGTTGACGGGCCGATTCCAGATCACCGACGCGCAGGGGCCCACGGACTGTGCCGCGGTAGTGAATGACGGCGTCGCCACTCCGCCCTCATCAGCGGAAGATACGGCCGGATCGGCGACGACTGCGCATGGGACGGAATCGACTCGCACACTGCAATGCCTGTTCCCAAAGGACGTGCAGGCGCGTCCCGGGCAGAACGCCACCGTGGTACTGACCGCGACGGCGGTCGAGGACGCCTTGATCCTGCCTGTCACCGCAGTCGCCGGCAGGCTCGCCTCCGGCCAGGTCAGCAGGCGTGACGGAGATTCGTTCGCCACCGTGAACGTGAAGTTGGGGGCATCGGACGGCACGTCGATCATCATCCTCGACGGTCTCGAGGAAGGTGACATGGTGTCCGCGACAGCTCCGAATCTCACACCGGGAGCGCAATCATGAGCACACTCATCCGGTTGGAACATCTGAGCGCCGAAGTCCGGCTGCCCGACGGCGAACGCCTGACGACGGTGGACGATGTCAGCGCATCGTTCGAGAGGGGAACGTCCACCGCCATCATCGGGAAATCAGGATCCGGCAAAACCAGTCTCGCCTCCATCGTCGGGCTGCTCAACAACGACTATGACGGAACGCTCTCCTATGACGGGCGGGACTGCGCCGCGTGGAACGACGCCGACCGGGCGCGCTTCCGCTGCCGGCATGTCGGCTTCGTGTTCCAGAACTACTCCCTCATACCGCATCTGAGCGCATGGGAGAACGTGGCACTCCCATTGCAATACCGGGGGGCATCCCCCTGCGGGTCATCAGAAGACGAGCCTCGCGCATGCTGCACACCGTCGGGCTCGGGAGCCGGACGGTGTGCAGCATGCCGTCGCGCCTGTCGGGAGGCGAACAGCAGCGCGTGGCCATCGCCCGAGCGCTGGTGGGCGATCCCGATCTGCTGATCTGCGACGAGCCAACCGGCGCGCTCGACACCGAAACCGGCGACATGGTCGCCGACATACTGTTCCGACATGTTCGTGAACTCGGGGTCACACTCATCCTCGTCACGCACGACCCGCAGCTCGCCGCCCGATGCGAACGCCAACTGACGATCGACAGGGGGCGACTGTCGTGATCCGCATGATCGCCAAGGATCTGCGCATCAACCCGTTGCGTACCAGCCTCACCGCCCTGTCGATGTTCATCGGCATCATCGCCCTCATCGCCGGCGTTCTCGTCGGCACGCTCGGACGCGACTATCTGGAAGCGGTCAACGCGCGACTGGGAGGCAAGTCACCCACCTATAGCGCCATCGTCGACGTGCCATCATCGGTGAACATACAAGTCGTCACGGCTTTGCAGGAACGCCTCGCGCATTTCCGTCCGGGAATCGCATCGGCGCAATATCACCTCAACGACCTCGCCATATGGGCGTCGTCCGGTGACGGCAACACGGAGATACGCCGCGTCACCATCATCATCACCGACGCCGAACGGACAAGAATCATGCCCGCCCCCATCATCGAGGGCACATGGCTGACCGGAGCGGGCGAACCCGCCACGCTGGAAACCGCAGTCAACGAAAGCGCCCGCCAATACGTGCATGATGGCACCGTGGCACTCGCCCGGACAGGAAATCCGCAACAGGTGCCGGCACGGGTGAACGGTGTCATCGCCGACGGGACGGACACACCCACCATCTACGTCAACGCGACCACACTGCAACGCTACTGGCCGCAAGCCTGGGAACCGGATGGGCTGACCATCCTCGTCCATCCCAATGAAGGCGTGGACGATCAACACGCCAAAACCGCGTTGGACGATCTGTTGTCCGACGTCGGGACCGGCAGCATATCGTCATGGAACCGTTCCGACAACGCCGATGATTACGAGCAGGTCATCGGTTTTCTCCAACTCGGCGTCACCGTCACCGCGATATTACCGTTGTCGGTATCCGCCATCGGCATGATCAACATCGGATTGGCCGGCATCGAGCAACGCTCGCACGAGCTGCTCATCCGCCGCGCACTGGGCGCGACCAGAGCCAGCATAGCCATACAGGTCATCGGCTCGTCAGTGCTGCTCGGCCTCATCATCGCCTTCGCCGCGGTGCTCATCTCCGCGGTGCTGGTCTGGGCAATTCCGTGGATGATGCCCGCCGACTCGCCGCTGGAACCGCCCGCATACCCATATACGGCGGCGATGATTGCGGCCTGCGCGTCCATCGTCACCTCGCTTGTCGGCTCTCTTGCCCCGGCCATCAAAGCCATACGGCTGCAACCCGCGCTGGCGTTGCGATGAACCAGAAGCCATTCTGAACAAGCCCGCCGACAGCTGGATGGTCGGCATTCCGATCATCGATTGCATCCGGTAAACAATCCGCTTGCGGGATGTGTACCATGGTCGAGATGCCGCAACCGCAGAATGTTGACTATTAGCATACAAATACATACTATTGTCTTACGTAATGATGGTGGAGGTTAATGTGAGCATGGCATCCGTCACAGTCCGCGTGGATGCGGACACCAAGCAGAAAGCCGCAAACATAGCCGAGGATCTCGGTCTGGACTTGTCTTCGGTCACCCGCGCCTTCTACAAGCAGATTGTCCGGGAGAGGCGCATTCCTCTAAACCTTTCCTATACGACCGTGCCGCCTGAAACCATGGAGGCCCTTGACGAGGCGAAGAACAGGCTCGCCGACGGCCAACCTCGTTTCAACAGTGCCGATGAGATGTTCGATTCGTTGGGAATCTGATCAATGCTCAAACCGGATTACACGGCGGCATTCCAGCGAGATATCAAGAAGCTCAAACGCAGGCACGCTGATTTACGCCCGCTGAAAGAAGTCATTCGTCTGGTGCTTGAGGACACGGCGGACTCCAAGGAAGCATTGAGGCGTAGGCATCGCGCCCACACACTTACCGGTGATCTAAACGGCGTACTGGAATGCCACATCGGCAATGCCGGCGACTGGCTGCTTCTATGGATTCGCGATGATGGTACCGCCATGTTCATGCGAACCGGCAGCCATGACGAACTGTTGGGCAAATAGCGGGTTTACAGCCTGCTTTGAACCAGCCGATGGCGATTTGAGTGCGGCAGCCGGCCGTGCCCGCAGAAGTCGGCATCGCCGCGCAGCGTGCCGGTCTGCAATCGCTGATCGACGAGGAGGAGTCCAGACTCGAAGCCCCGGGATTCACCGGCGACAACCTGCTCGCCGAACCACACCGGCTGCTCACGCCGGAGACCATGCGACTGCTGTCGGGCCTGCTGGCGGAACTGTACGCGAACATCGCCAAACACACAGATCCGGGCGAATTGGTGCGCCATCTGCGTCACCTTCGACACGGACGCCATTCATATCTCCGCCAGCGACACCACCACACCCGCCGACATGGGACTCGGCCTGGGCAGCGGCCTCGACCGCTACCGGACCATCATCGAAACACGCGGCGGCACCTTCCAAACCCGCGCCGGACAAGCCCACTGGCAGCTGGATGTCAGCATTCCTGCCAAGAACTAGCCAGGCTTGGGACTCGGTAATGCACGCGCGCAACGATTTCTTCTGTGAGTTTCTGTTCTTCTACACAACTTAATCCGATATGCCTTCCGGGCGTGTCGTTGCTCGTGTCGTGAACCGTCGGTTTGTTTCTAGCTACATACATCAATGAACGTTTGTTTACGATGTGCCGTGGAAGGAGCCGCATACGCAGGATGACATGACCTCGCCCGGTGGGGCGGCGTGTGCGACGAGGATCTGCTCGTGCGGGTCGCCTCCGGGGACGAACGCGCCTTCGAGACCCTGTATGGGCGTCACGCTGCGGCGGTGCGGGCGTTCGTGCGCGTGCGCGTGCCGGATGCCGGCACGGCCGAGGAGGTGTGCGCCGACGTGTGGTTGGGTTGCTGGCGGTCGGCGAGGGCGTTCCGCGGTGACGCGAAGGTGCTGTCCTGGTTGCTGGGCATCGCGAAACGGCAGATCTACATGCGCGTGCGGCGCGTACGCCCGAATGTGACCGCGTTGGACGATGCGCCCGAACCGCGTGACGATGGCCCGAGTCCGGAGACGGCCGTGCTGTCCGAAGCGGGCGTGGATGATCTGACGGCGTTGCTGCGCCGGCTGCCCGTCGAACTGGTGGAGACGGCCACGTTGGCGTGGCTGCACGGCCTGTCGTACCGGCAGATCGCCGATTTGTCGGACGTGCCGGAGGGCACGGTCAAATCCCGTATCTCGCGTGCGCGCCGTCTGCTGCGCGCGCAACTCGACCGCTAAAACGATGCGGATGGAAAGGAACGGTGAATCCTGATGACCGATCATCTTGACGAAACGATCGACCGTTTGACGGACGAGACGCCCGACGGGCATCTGCTTGCGGCATTGGACGCCGTGGAACGATCCCATTCGGGAGACGCGCCTCCCGCTGCGGCGGTGATGGCGCGCATCCGCGCGTCGCGGTCCCCGTTGGACGGACCGGCATGGTCGTGGGCGCGCAGTCTGCGGTTGTTCATGCTGCTGCTGGGCCGGCAGTCGCGGGTGGTGCCGTGGCAGGTGGTGCCGGCCACGCTGGCGTTGATGGCGTTCGCCGGATTGGGGGCGCGGTTCTTCGCGGTCGGCTGGGGTGCGACGGTCGTGTCCCGCGCGTTCTGCTCGATGGTGCTGGCCGGCGTGTTGTTGAGCGTGACGATGGCGTTCGGGGATTCCCGCGCGGACATGATCTCGTCGGCCACCCCGTTGGGTACGGGGGCGGTCACGCTGGTCCGGCTGGTGTTCATACTCGCCTGCGACGTCGTGTTCGGCCTGATGGTGACCGCCGTGATGGGCGCGCAGGGGTATGGGACGTTCGGCGTGCTGCTGGTCGGATGGCTGTCGCCCCTGCTGCTGGTCGCCGGCGTGGGCGCGATGCTCGCGATCCGTTTCTCCTCGGGCGCCGGTTTCGGCGTCGGCCTGCTGTTGATTATCGCAATCCGGCTGAATCCGTTCGGGTTCGCGAGTCTGGCGGACGCAAGCCGGTCCGGTGCAGCACAATCCTCCGGACAGCTAGGTCTGGCCGTCGCGGGGCTGATGGCCTGTGTGGCGGCGGTGGCGCTGGCCGGACGATTGTCCGGGGCGCGCATGGCGGCCGCGACCGTCTGAACGACTCGAAGCCGATAACTCATCTGGTCGTTCGGCATGTCGCGTGAACTTCAGGACAGGCGGCCGCTACCTACTTGGTGACGAACAAAAAGAATGACCGTCAACTTCATCGGACTTCAAGGAGGGTCGGCATGACGGGAATGATTCGCGCTCAGGCAAGGCGCATCGGCATGGGATTGCTGGCAATGCCCGTGGCCTGCGGGATTGCGGTGGCGGCAGCCGGCGTCATGGTATCCGGCGTGTGGTCGCGTACGCAAACATTGATGATGGTGAACTGGCTCGCCCAGCTGATGGTGATCGGCTCGGGTGTGTGCGTGGCGGTCGCATTGACCGGTGACCCGCTGGTCGAGGCGAGCGAGTCCACGCCCATCGGCTGGAGGCGCGTGCAAACCACACGGTTCGCGCTCACGGCTGTATCCACTCTTGTGGGTGCCGTGCTTATGTTCGCGCCGTTGCATGTATTGGGCCTATGGCCGCAGGATATGGGATGGATAAGTCTGATCGCGCCGGCCGGCGCGGTACTGGTCGTGGGCCTGGCCGGGTTCGAGGCCGCCACATGGTCCGCGTCCGCACAGGCCACGGTCATGGCGGTGGTCGCCGTATGGATGTTCCTCGCCCTGCTGTGGGACCCGTACGTGCTCGATCCGGTCACGCAACGCGGCATCCCAATCGCCGTCTCCATGATCGCCGTAGTGTTCGCGTGGCGTCTGCTGGGCGACGAGGAACGCAACGTGACGCTCGCAAGGAGAAGCATATGAGCCCTTGCACCGGTTTCCGGCATCTGACCCGCGTCCACATGCTCATCGTGTGGCGGCAACGTTCATTATGGGTCGCGGCTGTTCCGCTGGCCTTGCTCGCGGTCCTGCTGGGCGGGATCTCCCCGGCAGGACCGCATGACCACGGTGCGGGCGATCTGGCGTTCATGGCAAAGACGATGGCCATGTTCATGCCGATCGCCTACATGGCCGCGTTCACCGACTTCC
>ERZ1031808.177-NODE-177-length-12368-cov-5.245269_pt1 | contig 12368 bp, 6 predicted proteins | sample MGYA00517103_ERZ1031808 | MGnify/ENA primary metagenome ERZ1031808 (study PRJEB33719, sample SAMN04261245) | wastewater metagenome | biome: rural village; feature: human; material: feces | host: Homo sapiens | place: El Salvador | collected 2013-01-14 ...
GCGCGCTTGACCTGTTCATGCGGCAGCAGGACGACGAGCGCACCCGCAGATCGCAGAGCCGGCAGCTCGACCTGTTGAAGGAAATCGGCGGACTGGCTGATTCCGGAGGTGTCGCCGGCGCAGCCCAGACGGCGCGGTTCATGCCCATCGCCAGCGTGTCGCTGCGGCTCTCCTTGAGTTTCTCGCTGAACAGCTGCGTGGCGAAATTCCGCATCGAAGTGCCGTTGCGCGGCATCTCCTATGTGGTCAAGGACATCGCCTCGCTGCTGCAATCCGTGAAAAACCGCGAGTTCGTCGCATACGGCAAGAAGCTCGCGTTCGTGCACTCGCGCGACGCCTTTGACGAGCGCTCGCGGAACCTGCTCGACGTGCTCTCCCGCGCGCAGGACATCCGCGCCGTCATCAACAACGACAACAGCGCATACTCCTACTATTATCGGCGTCAGTCGGATGACGCGACGCTGACGTTGTCGGACGGTGAGGTCGCCGAACTGCTCGATACGTACGTCGGCACCGAAGACACGGTGGAATACACGGCTCCGGCACGGTTCTACGCGCCGACGATGCGCGTATCAGTCGTGGACGGCAATCCCGATCTCGGCCTTGCGGTGGAACGCGGCGACGATCCCGAGGCCTCGAACGGCAGTACGGCGGCGGCCGGTTACGTGATACGGCATGCGCAGCGCGTGGAACGATTCATTGAAGGACAGCGCTCGCATTACGTGATCGCGCGGCCGTTTTCCCAAGCCGAATCGGGCGCGGGCGTGGGGTCGGGCGGTCGGGCGCTGCTGAGCGTCGATCGTGCGACGATATACCGGTGCGATGCCGATTTTGCGCAGAAACGGGCACTGCTGAGCCTGCTGTGCGGTGAAAACGATCGCGAGGCGATGTATCTGAGCGAAAGTGATGTGGATCGTTTCGTGCGCACGGTACTGCCGCAACTGGTCTCCCGCCAGGAGAACGAGGCCGGGCGGTCGGTCAACGCCATTGGCGCATCCGCCGGTCCGAACGCGGAGGACGGTTCCGCCGCGTCATCGGTCTTTGACCGGCTCGTGCCGCCAGCTGGGCGTGAAACCGGAGTTCCGGCGCACGGCGGCTTGATCATCGACGTGCCGCCCGAGCTGCTGGCGAAAATGCGCGTGCCCTGCAGGCTCGCGTTTTACCTCGACCGCGACCGCGCCGGGGTGACGTGCGACGCGCAGGCTCATTATGGTGACAAGCATTACCACGTGTTTGACGGCGTCGGCGTCGACGCGTCCATGCGCGACAAGGAGATGGAGCGACTCGCAGTCGAGGCGATGCTCCACTATTTCCCGCGCCCGTCCGGTGCCGTGGCCGCCATCCCCGAGTCCGATGACGAGGCGATATACCGTCTGCTGACCGAAGGATTGGCGGTGTTGCGCGGTTTGGGCGACGTGATGGCGACGCCCGCGTTCGACGGACTGACCGCCATGCCGCGCCCGACGATCTCCATAGGCCTTTCGGTGAAATCCGGGCTCGTGGAGATATCGCCGATCGCCGACGAAATCGACCCGGACGACGTGCCGGGCCTGCTGGCGAGCTACCGTCGGCGCCGCAGATTCCACCGGCTGCGCAACGGCTCCTTCGTCGACATGCGCAACGTGGATATGTCCGACGTCGACGAGATCGCGGATGACCTGGGACTGCGGGCCGCCGATCTGGAATCCGGCTCGATCACGGTGCCCGCCTATGAGGCGTACTATCTGGACCATCAGGTCGACGACGACGCGAAGGACGCAAGCTTCACCGCATACCTGGACGGCCTGCGCGTGATCGATCCGTCCACGTACCGCGTTCCCGCTGCGCTGGTCTCCGTGCTGAGGCCGTATCAGGCCGAGGGGTTCCGCTGGCTCAATGCCGTGTGCGACAAGGGATTCGGGGGTATCCTCGCCGACGAGATGGGTTTGGGCAAGAGCGTGCAGCTGCTGTCGCTGCTGCTTGCACGGCACAAGGAGTCCCGGGCCGAGCACCGTCCGAATCTGATCGTCTGCCCGGCCTCGCTGGTGTACAACTGGGTAGCCGAGGTAGCGAAGCACACTCCCGAGCTGCGCGTGGAGGCCATCGCCGGCACCAAACCGGAACGTCGTGCGATGCTTGACGGCGTGCGCGCCGCACAGCAGGACACCGGTGTGTCTCCGACGCGGGAATCCGCAAGGCCGGCATCGGCCGCGGCCGCGTCCGACGACGTTCCCGACGTGCTCGTCACCTCGTATGACCTGCTGCGGCGCGACATCGACGACTATGCGGGACTTGAGTTCTACTGCATGACGCTCGACGAGGCACAGTACATCAAGAACGCCGCTACCAAGGTGTCGAAAGCCGTGCGCTCCGTCACCGCAGTGCATCGTTTCGCCCTGACCGGCACTCCGATCGAGAATCGGCTGAGCGAGCTGTGGAGCATCTTCGATTTCCTGATGCCCGGCATGCTCGGCTCGTACGCGCATTTCCGCGAACGGTTCGAGATGCCGGTGCTGAGCGGCGACGAGACCGCACAGAAGAAACTGCAATCGTTCGTGGGGCCGTTCATCCTGCGCCGTCTTAAGTCGCAGGTGCTCAAGGATCTGCCCGACAAGATCGAGAACGTCATCACAGTGCAGCTGCAGGGGGAGCAGCGCAAGCTGTATGCGGCACTGGAGCAGCAGCTGCGCTCGGTCATCCTGAGGCAGCGTCCGGCCGATTTCAACACCGGCAAAATCCAGATTCTGGCGCAGCTGACCCGACTGCGGCAAGTATGCTGCGACCCGCGGCTGATATACGAGAACGCCGACGGGCATGCCAGTGCCTTGAGCGCAGGGGTGCAATCCACCGCGAAAGACCCACAGCAGTCCGTGAAACAGTCGAAGGCGCGCAAGACCGTAAGCTCCGCGAAACTGGACGCCATCATCGAACTGGTGGACTCCTGCCGTGATGCCGGCCGCAAGATGCTGATCTTCTCGCAGTTCACCAGCTACCTCGACCTGATCGCGCAACGGTTGCGGGCCGACGGCGTGGAATACGACATGATTACCGGAGCGACGCCGAAGAAACGCCGCCTGGAGCTGGTGGACCGGTTCAACGCCGACGCGACGCCGGTGTTCCTGATCTCGCTCAAGGCGGGAAACACGGGCCTGAACCTGACCGGCGCATGCGTGGTCGTGCACGCCGATCCGTGGTGGAACGCGGCCGCGCAAGATCAGGCCACCGATCGCGCCCACCGCATAGGCCAGACACAGGACGTCAACGTGTATCAGATCGTGGCGAAGGACACGATCGAGGAGCGCATCCTCAACCTCCAGCGCAGCAAGACAGACCTCGCGCAACGGTTCGTGGATTCCGCGTCCTCCGCCACCGGACGGTCGATGGCCGCGCTCACCAAGGACGACCTGCTCGCCCTGCTGGGCTGAAGGTTTTTCCCCACGCAACAGTCAATTCGTCGCGATACCATCGGTGCTTGGATGTTCGTAAAGGAAAGGACGTGATGAGCGTGCGTAAGAAGCTGATGAGCGTGGTCGCCGCGGTGGCGACGGCCGCTGCCATGGGTGCGACCGGTGTCGCTGCCAATGCCGCTGATGTTGTTGCCGTGCCGCAGGAGGGGCTGTCCGACACGGGTGCGTCGATCGCCATCGTCGTGGTGCTTGTCGTGGTGCTGGCCGCGATTGGCGTGGGCGTCACCGTGGCCCGGAAGCGTCAGAGCGCTACGGGCGCACACGTGCAGGGCGAGGACGAGGGCGCCGCCGAGAGCGGACTGGTGGCCGATGGTGCTGATACGGCTGATACGCAGACCGTGCAGTTCGATGATGCCGCTCCGGCCGCGGATGACTCTGACGCCGGTTCGGAGGAATCCCGCGACTCCGAGTGATTCCGGAATAACCGCAATGTGCAAAAGGCCCTCTTCGGAGGGCCTTTTGCGCTGACATGGTGTTTTGCCGGTGTTTTTTCCCAGTCGGCCTTACGGCCGGTGGTTCCGTCCGTAGGCGAAGGCGAGCCGGCCGGCGAGCGAATAAGGTCGCGCCCGCAGGACGGGCGTCCTTGACTGCAGGGCCCGAAGGGCTGTCGCGAAGCGACTGGGGGTGGTCCCACATCGTGAGTGTGATTCGAGGTCTACGATCCGACGCTATCTGCATTTCGAGGGGTTGATTCGACGGCCGCGAAACATCTATCTACGTTTCGAGGGGGTGCCGAAACGTGATACCTGGAGTATTGAGCGCCAATCGCCATTGGAACCATGCCGTTCTGGAGGCGTTCATACTTGGCCACCAACCCCCTGAAACGCAGATAGATGTCCCATGGGACTCGAATCAACCCCTTGAAAGCGAGATATCGCCAATCAAGGCTTGAAAATGTCGCCCACAGGCATATCGGGCCCACATGAGATGTCGACACTGACGTTGATGGGCGATACACGGCGTACTGTTGAACCATGAGCATGAACGATCGGCAACAGGCCCATGGGCAACCTGATGATGAGATGGAACCGGAAGGCCGGCGGCAGCCGGCTGCTGGAGACGGAAACCCCGAAAAACTCCAGATGCCTGCCGGTGACGCCCCGCAGCAAGTTGGGCAGCCGATGCAATGGACGGCCGGCGAAACGCCGCAGCCTTTGCCGTATTCACGGCCTGTGAATCCGCCGCAATCCGTGAACCGGCCTCAGCCGGTCGGCCACTCGCAGCCGCCGGTGGCGGGACAATGGGCACCGGCTTCTGAGCCACGTCCGATGCCTCCGATTCCGTCAGGAACAGGTCAGCCGGGGATGCGTCAGCCGATCCAGTCGTATCCGCCATATCCGTCACAGCTGTACCCGCCATACCCTCCGTATCCTCCATATTCCTCGGCGCGACGACTCGTCGCGCCGCCCATCCCTGTCGCCCAGCCCGTCCCGATCGACCCGGTCAAGGCCCGCCGCCGCTGGCTGCGAGGCACCGTCACCCGCCACGCGGGCCTGATATTCGCCTACCAGGGCGTGTTCATGGGCGTGAACGTACTGGCCTCGTTCGTCATCGGCATCATACTGGGCCTGAGCGGAGCCGCGGGGCGAGGAACGCTGACGGCCGAGTCGCTCAGCGCCGCCCTCGTGCAGCTGACCGGCGTGATCATGCTGCTCACGGTGCTCGGCGGCATGGGCTTCATACTGCCGATGCGCCGCAGGATGATATTCCGTCGCGACTTCTGGCTCGGCGAGCCCGGCCATGCGCGTATGAAACCATCGTGGCTGCTGACGTTCATCATCCTGGTCATGGCGATCCAGACGGCGATCGTCCTGATCCAGCTCGGCTTCTCGATGTTCGGCACCACGTTGCAATCGCCCACATCCGACAACATCAGCGAGGCCTCGACCAACATTTGGATGTGGCTGTATGTCGGCCTTGCCGCGCCGGTCGCCGAGGAGCTGGTGTTCCGTGGCGTGCTGATGCGCGGCCTGAAGCCGCTCGGCCGGAATTTCGCCATCGTGACCAGCGCGCTGATGTTCGGCCTGTTCCATGACGATGTGGTGCAGGGCCTGTTCGCGTTCGGCTGCGGTTTGCTGTTCGGGTTCGTGGCGATGGAGTATTCGCTGGTGTGGTCGATTGTGCTGCACGTGTTCAACAACGCCGTGCTCGGAGGCGTGCTGCCGTGGCTGGCGGGCCTGTTCGGCGACGCGGGGGACACGGCGTATACGCTGGGACTTTTGGGTGTTTCGATCATCGGCCTGATCGTCGTGCTGGTGAAATACGGCGGGGGATTGCGCGCCTATCGGCGGGTGAACCGCAGTGCGCCGGGAACGTATTGGGGGTGGACGTCGCCTGCGTTCCTAATTTTCGTGATCGTGAATGTGGCGATCACGATACTGTCGTTCGTCACCGCGATGATGGGCGTCTGACCAGCCTGGCAGACGGCCTGGCGAATGCTCCCGGTGTTGCGGGTCTGCCGCTGTTTTTACAGTGGATATATCGTCGTGTTTGTGGCGCCGGCAGCGGTCCGGCGTCGGTTGAGTGTCTGGAGAGCCATGAGTGATTTCGAGCCGTTTTACAACGTTGACTTAAGTTATGAGGATAATTATGCGCGCGGCCCGTTCGGCGAGTTCGCCGCGGCGCTGCGCGGTGATGTGCCGGCCGGCGAGGCCGCTTCGCCGGCGAAGTCGTCGTTCTTTGGCATCCCCGTTGACCTGCCGTTCGGCATTCCGGCCGGGCCGCTGCTCAACGAGCGGTTCACCACGGCCGCGTTCCGCATGGGGTTCGACATCGCCACGTACAAGACCGTGCGCTCGCGCGCGTGGGGGTGTAATCCGTTCCCGAACGTGTTGGCCGTGCACCCGACCAGTGCCGACGGCTCACTGACGCCGGGCAGCGCCGAACTTGATGAGGGCGTGCTTGCGGACACGGACTATCGCCTGCCGATTTCCATTTCGAATTCGTTCGGTGTGCCGTCCCGCGACCCGGATGAGTGGCAGCCGGACATGCGCCGGGCCATCGCGGCGGCCGGCCCGGGGCAGGTGCTGCTACCGAGCTTCCAGGGATCGCGTGTGGAGGGCATGAGCGGCGACGACTATATCGCGGATCATGTCGCAACCGCACGATTGGTGTGCGAGACCGGCGCCGACCTCATGGAGATGAACACGAGCTGCCCGAACGAGGGTCATAATCGCCTGCTGTGCCATGACCCGCATCTGGTCGGCCGCATCACCGAGGCCGTCAAGGGCGAAATCGGCGACCGGCCTCTGATCGTCAAGCTGGCGTATATCCCGCCGACCGAGGTCGAGGGTGGCTGGGGGCCGGATCGCCGCGTGATTGACGATGCCGCTCTGGAGCTCATGGTGCGTCAGACCGCCGCCCGCGGCACGGTGCAGGCGTTCAGCACGATCAATACGATTTCGGCCCGGCTCGTCGACGCGAACGGCGGGCAGGCGCTGCCCGGCAAGGGGCGCGACCGCAGCGGTGTGTGCGGCAGCGCGATTCGCGGGGCAGGCCTTGACATGGTGTCGCGTCTTGCGGCGATTCGCGAGCGGCTGGGGCTTGACTATGCGATCATCGGCGTGGGCGGTGTCGTGGCGCCAGAGGATTACCGGGCGTACCGCGCGGCCGGCGCCGATGCGGTGATGAGCGCTACCGGCGCGATGTGGGATGCCGAGCTGGCCCGCAAGATCAAGGCGGATGACTGATCCGCTGTATCAGCAAATCGTTCTCAATAGCGTTTGTGCGAGTACTCCTCACATTTGCGAACAAAACGAACATCGGCTTACTCGTTGGAATATCGGTCATATGCATACAATCATGTTCGTTTTGCCGACGACGGGACTCGCACGTTTCTTATTGAGAACCATTCGCTGCGACATGGTAATCGGCTTCCGGCGCATTTCACGTGCCCGCCACATGCCGTATGGCAAACTAATGGATGTGATGTCCGGGGTGGCCCGGCGAATGAATAGGAGTGTTGAGGATGGCGGAATCGGAGAACGATGTCCTGCATGTGGTCGGCGGCAAACCGCTGAACGGCACGATCAAGGTGCGTGGCGCGAAGAACTTCGTGAGCAAGGCGATGGTCGCGGCGCTGCTCGCCCCCGGCAAGTCGGTGCTGAAGAACGTGCCCGAGATTCGCGATGTGCATGTGGTGTCCGATCTGCTGCGCCTGCATGGCGTGGATGTGGAGGTGGATGGCACCAACGGCATCGTCAACATCGACGCGACGCATGTGCAGCTCGCCGATGTGGCGGATGTCGACACGCTGTCCGGCTCTTCGCGCATTCCGATCCTGTTCTCCGGCCCGCTGGTGCATCGTCTCGGCGAGGCGTTCATCCCGGCGCTGGGAGGTTGCGCGATCGGCGGCCGTCCGATTGATTTCCATCTGGAAACGCTGCGCAAGCTGGGTGCCACGGTCGACAAGGAGCACAAGGACGGCATTCACATCACCGCTCCGAACGGCCTGCACGGCGCGAAGATCCATCTGCCGTACCCGTCCGTGGGCGCGACCGAGCAGACGCTGCTGGCCGCCGTGCTCGCCGAAGGCAAGACCGAGCTGTCGGGTGCCGCAATCGAGCCCGAGATCATGGATCTGGTGGCCGTGCTGCAGAAGATGGGCGCGATCATTTCGGTGGATGTGGATCGCACGTTCCGCATCGAGGGCGTCAAGGAGCTCAATGGCTTCACGCACACGTCGCTGACCGACCGCATCGAGGCCGCCAGCTGGGCGTCGGCGGCGCTCGCCACGCGCGGCGACATTTTCGTCAAGGGTGCTACGCAGCCGGAGATGATGACGTTCCTCAACGTGTTCCGCAAGGTCGGCGGCAAGTTCGAGGTGACCGACAGGGGCATCCGTTTCTGGCATCCGGGCGGCGACCTCAAGCCCGTGGCCATCGAGACGGATGTGCACCCCGGTTTCATGACCGACTGGCAACAGCCGCTGGTCGTGGCGCTCACCCAGGCGAATGGCCTGTCGATTGTGCACGAGACCGTGTATGAGAACCGATTCGGCTTCACCAAGCCGCTTGTGCAGATGGGTGCGACGATTCAGCTGTATCGCGAGTGCCTCGGCTCGCTGCCGTGCCGTTTCCGGCAGCGCAACTACAAGCATTCCGCTGTGATTTTCGGACCGACCCCGTTGACCGGCCGCGATATCGACGTGCCGGATCTGCGTGGCGGTTTCAGCCATCTGATTGCGGCGCTTGCCGCGTCCGGCCCGTCCAATGTGCATGGCATTTCGCTGATTGACCGCGGCTACGCGGATTTCCGCGGCAAGCTCGCCGCGCTCGGTGCCGATTTCGAGTAACGGTACAGAGAGCCTGTAGGGCCCCGATTTCCGCTGAAGGAATCGGGGCCTTCTCTGTGACTGATTATGGTCGATGAAAAGGATGCCCCGCCGTCGTCAGTCGTCGAAGTGCGCGAACAGCGACGCGGACAGCAACGCCATAGCGATGAGCACTGCGCCTGACGCGATGAATATCGCGGCGGCGGGGAGATGATCGAACGCCCAGCCGTACGCCATCTGCCCGAGCGGCTGCATGCACATGGCCAGCGCAGACAGCAGCGCCATCACTTTACCGAGCATCGCATCGGGCGTGCGCATTTGGATTGCGGGCACGGCGATGATATTCGCGCATGAGCAGATGACATCGCCGATGCAGGCGAAGGCCACGAGCGCCATCAGCCGCGTCCAGTTGCCGCCAGACAGCATGCAGGCCACGCCTTGGGGGATGACGGTCAGCCCGAGCAATGTCAGGATCTTCGTCATATGGCCAATTTTCAGCCGTCCGGCCATCATCGTCACGATGAGCATGCCCATCAGGGCCGCGACGCTGATCAGTCCGTCGGCAATGCCGTAGACGGTCGCGTCGAACCCCCATTGCGTGCGGATGACGAACGCGTATCCGACGGCGCCATAGCCGAGTACGACGAAGTTCAGCGCGGAGGCGAGCAGGACCATTTTCAGCAGGTTCGGTTTTTCCCGGGTCAGGAACCGCAGAGCGGCCTTGAGGTCGTCGAGTGGCGTCGGCATCTCCTCGTCGCGTTCGGGCATACCAAGCCGGATGAAGCATTCGATGGCCGCCGCGCCGGCGAATGCCGCCACGGAGACGGCCATCATCGGCCGGATGCCGAAGAACGAGTACACGGCGCCTCCGAGGAAGCTGGGTATCAGTGCGCTGACCTGCTGCACCTGACTGACTATCGCGGCGCTGGTGTTCAGCGTCGCATCCCCGTTTTGGCGCAGCATCTGCGGCAGCGCGGATTCGACGGTCGGAGTCTCGAAGATACCGAGCAGCGATAGCGCCACCTGCATTACGCCCACGGCGATGATGCTGAATCCGGCGGCGGAGAACCAGACGAGCGCGAGCGCGACCGTCACGGCGGACGCCGCGTCGAGGATGACCATGAGCGTGCGGCGGTTCATCCGGTCGGCCAACACGCCGCCGAACGGGGCGCCGAGGATCATCGGCACGAACGATATGGCGAGGATGGATGCGAATGCGGTGGCTGAGCCGGTCTCGTCCAGCACCCACATCGACATGGCGAAGCGCAGCATCATGTTGCCGAACAGCGAGATGCCTTGCCCGGCGACGAGCAGGATGAAATTGCGGGAGCGCAGCGGATGCGCGGCCTTTGGCTGCGCTTGCGGCTGCGGTTGCGGTTCGGGGGAAGTGTTGGGTTGCTCTGTTTCGTGCTGTGCCGCGGGAAGCTGTGTTTCGGAGGGTTGTGCCGGTGTGGTGGGCATGGTGGGTTCCTTTGCTGCTGGTGGCGAGTTGGTCTCGGTGTTTTGCGTTGGTGGATTTGGCGTGAGTTTGATGGATGGCACGGCAATGTATTGGGGCGGACGATTTTGACGCCGGAGTTGGTGGTTCATCGGCAATCATTCATACCGACTGACGGTATGTAAATCGGTGCTGGAGCAGGGGCGAAACATTCGTGCCGCGTCCTGCCCCGGAGTCAGCGTCGTCTAGTGTGCGTCGCTTACCGGACTGGTGCCGCCTCCGTCTTGTTGCTCGGCGGCGCTGCCGCTGCCGTCGCCGGCGAAGGCCATCATGCCGTCCGTGGCGAGATCGATGAGATGCTGGTCGAAGACCGGCGCGTGCAGCGCGTCGAGCATGTGGCGAGGCATTGCAGACGATACCGCAGCTGCGTGCGCGTGGCAGGGAAGAAGCATGGCATCAGCCAATAGTTGCATAGCAGGGCCAGCAGCTGCGCCACTTCGCGCGGGTATTCGGTGGGGATGGAGCCGTCCAGCTGGCCTTCCTCGATCAATGGCTCGAAGTTTTTCGGCAGCTCGGTTGACCAGAATCGCATGTTGGCGGTGAATGTGGCGGGATCGTCGAAGAACGGCACGGTGGCCTTGACGAGCGCCAGGTGCGCGGCGTCTCCCAGCGAGTTGGCGAACAGCGAGCGGAGCTTTTCCATCGCGTTCATGTCGTCGCGTTTCGCGATCTCGTCGCACAGGGCCTGGCTGGCGTGCCAGTCGTCGGTGTTCAGTCGTTCGAGGATGGCCTCTTTGGACTTGAAGTGGTGGTAGATCGCGCCTCTCGACAGGTCTCCCAGCTTATCGATGATGTCCTGGATGGAGGTCTTGTCGTAGCCTTTCTCGGCGAACAGCTTTTTCGCGGCGGCGAGGATGCGGCGTTCCGTCACCTCGGGGTGCGGGTTGCGTGCCATGGTTCCTCCTTTCGATATGTCATCAGTATACATACCGACAGTCGGTATGTATACTGCGTGTCATGATTGCGGCCGTCTGTAGGGCCTTCTCGGGGTGGCGGCATCGCGCAAAATGGGCAAAACCGTATTAGATATCGGTTATATGCTATGTTGGTCAATGTTGGGCGTTGGCGCTTGACCGAACGAAAGAAGGCACATATGACAGATCCCAATGCCGGTTTCCCCACTGGAAACAACTCTTATGGAGCCCCGCAGCCCGCTCAGCCGGCTTCGGACGCAAACGCGGCCTATCAGCAGCCGCAGTACACCGCACCCGTGCCGCCTGCCCAGCCCGTGCCGCCTGCCCAGCCCGTGCCGCCTGCAGGGGCACCCTATCAGGCGCCGGCAACCCCCGATTACGCGGCGAACATCCAGAACTCCGTCGCCGGTTTCGCCCAGAACCTGGGTGGCAAGAACGTGACCGTCGGAGGCCAGTCATTCGACTTCATTTCCATCATCACCTACGTGGCCGGCGTGCTGGCGATCATCGCCTGCATCGTGCCGTTCGTGTCGGCGTTTGGATACAGCGCCAGCCTGTTCCAAGGCGGGGACGGATGGATTGTCCTCGTTGCGGTTCTTGCCATCGCGGCGCTCACGTTCTTCAAGAAGCACCTCCCCGCAATGATCATTTCCGCCTTGGTGCTGGTACTCAGCATCTTTGAGATGGTGTATTCCAAGAGCAAGATCAACAGTAGCTTGGACGAGTTCGGCAGCAACTATGGCAGTCTGGGAAGTCTCGCGTCCGGCTACGCGAAGAATGCGGTGGCTTTCGGTATTGGTGCATACTTGCTCGTCATCGCGGCGCTGGGCCTGATTGTCGGCACCGTGCTTGCGTTCGGCAATCAGAAGAAGGCCGCGAAGGTCGCGGTGCCGGGTGTTTCCGCCCAGCCGCAGTATGTGCCGACGGCATTCCCCGGTGCTCCGGTCCCGGCACCTGCCGCCCCGGTGTCCGATGCCGGCGTTCCGCAGGCTCCCGCTGCGCCGCAGGCCCCGACCGCACCGGTCGCCTCGACTGCGTATGAGCAGCCGGCGCCTGCCGTTCCGGTTTACCAGCAGCCCGATTCGGACGCTTCCTACCCGGGGCAGACCCCGCAGGCCTGATTTCTAGGTCTTCCGCGTTCCGCGCCTGATCGGCGTGAAGCGTGACCAATGAGCTGCTGTGCAAGGGCTTTGACAAGAGCCTCAAGGCTGGCTGGAAGGATGTGCAGCGCACCGTGA
>ERZ1031808.192-NODE-192-length-11787-cov-5.723747_pt1 | contig 11787 bp, 8 predicted proteins | sample MGYA00517103_ERZ1031808 | MGnify/ENA primary metagenome ERZ1031808 (study PRJEB33719, sample SAMN04261245) | wastewater metagenome | biome: rural village; feature: human; material: feces | host: Homo sapiens | place: El Salvador | collected 2013-01-14 ...
AACGCCGGTGACGTTCGATAATCTGGGCGAAGAAACCCCGGCCGATAATCCGCAGGCCGCACAGACGCAGGAGGCCTCACAGGCGCAGGAGTTCGGTTCGGGATTCGCCGAATCGCCGCTCGATGAGTCGACGACCGGGGACATGCTGCCGGCGGGAGAAGCCGAATTCTGATGATCTGCCGGCAGGCAGGCGCGGTTCAGCCTGCCTGCCGGCAACGGATTACCAGATGCGTACGCGCTTATCGGGGTCGAGCCACATGGCGCTGTCGGGCGTCACATCAAACGCACGGTAGAACAGGTCCACGTTGCGCACGATGCCGTTCGTGCGGCATTCGGCAGGGGAGTGCGGGTCGATCTGCAGGTATTTCTCGGCGAGCTCGTCACGGTTCTTCGAGCGCCAGATCGAGGCGTAGCTCAGGAAGAAACGCTGCAGGCCGGTCCATCCGTCCATCACCGGGGCCGCGGACAGCGACTCCTCGATAGCCTTCGCGGAGCCGTCCTTGTCGCGTCCCGCGGCCTCGTCGAGCGCGAACGCGTAGGCCTTCAGCGCGATGTTCACGCCGCCGAGGTCGCCGATGTTCTCGCCGATGGTCAGCGCTCCGTTGACGTGCGGCGCCTTGTTCGGCTCGTCGGCGTACTTCTCGTCCAGCTGCGTAGGCACGAAGGCGTTGTACTGCTCGATGAGCGCCTTCGTGCGCTTCTCGAAGTTGGCCTTGTCGTCGGTCGTCCACCAGTCGTTGAGCACGCCGTCACCGTCGTACTGTGCGCCCTGGTCGTCGAAGCCGTGGCCGATCTCGTGACCGATCACCGCGCCGATGCCGCCGTAGTTCGCGGCGTCCTCGGCATCCGGGTTGAAGAAGGGAGGCTGCAGAATGGCCGCCGGGAACACGATGACGTTCATGCTCGGCTCGTAGTAGGCGTTCACGGTCTGCGGGTTCATCAGCCACTCGCCCTTGTCGACCGGCTTGCCGGCCTTGGACAGCTGGAAGCCCCACTCGTAGAGCGCCGCGGCCTGCATGTTCGCCACCAGGCCGGCGTCAGCATGCACGTCGAACGCGGTGTAGTCGCGCCAGCGCTCGGTGTAGCCGATCATCGGCGTGAACTTCGACAGCTTCTCCAGCGCCTTGGCCTTGGTCTCCTCGCCGAGCCAGTCGCTGTTGGTGATCGACACGCGGTAGGCGTCGATCAGGTTGCCGACCAGCTGCCCCATACGCTGCTTGGAGCTTTCGGGGAAGTGACGCTTGACGTATTCGCGGCCGACGTCCTCGCCGCAAACGCCGTTGACCAGGGAGACACCGCGACGCCAGCGGTCGCGCTGCTGGGTGGTGCCGGACAGCACTTTGCCGTAGAAGTCGAAGTTGGCGGCGTCGTAGTCGTGGCTGAGCAGGCTCGCGGTGCCGATGATGACGTGCACGCGAGCCCACAGCTTGAGGTCGTCAAGGTCAGCGTTGTTCCAGAAGGCGTCGAAGCCCTTGAGGAAGCTGGGCTCGTGGACGATGGTGTGCTGCAGCGCGGCCGTCAGGTCCACCGGCTGGGTCTTCGCCGCCGGCGTGGCGTCGTAGGCGCCCTGCCAGGCGTCGGCCCACGCCGCGATGTCGAAGTGGGCCAATTCGTCGCTCAGCGTGGCGAAATCGGTCGGGTTGTAGGTCTTCTGCGAGTCGCGCGTGGCGACGTTGTCCCAGTGGTTCGCGGCGATGCGGGTCTCGACATCGAGGAAGCGGCCCGCCTGTGCGCGGGTGGTCTCCTCGTCGCCGTAGCCGGCCAGACGCAGCTGCTTGGCGACCATGTCGACGTAGGCTTCGCGGATCGGGGCGTAGTGGTCCTCGCGGTAGTAGGCTTCGTCGGGCAGGCCGATGCCGGACTGTTCGAGGTGCACGACGTTCGTGCCGGGGTTCTTGGGGTCGCCGAATACGGCGATGTCGAAGACGTCCGGCCCCATGTCGATGGGCTTGAGGGCTCCGATGGTACGGGTCAGCGCCGCCTTGTCGGCGGCGTGGTCGATGGCGTCGAGGGCGGGCCTGATCGGCGTGGCACCGGCCGCCTCGATGGCGTCGGTGTCCATGAACGAGCGGTACAGCGCCTGCGACTTGGCTGCGGGGCAGTCCTCGTCCTCCAGGATGTCGCGGATCTGGCTCTCGGCGTCTTCCGCGAGCTTGTCAAAGGAACCGTAGCGCGCCTTGTTGTCAGGCAGCCGGTACGTGTCGATCCAAGGGCCGTTGACGAAACGGAACAGATCGTCGGATGGTTTGATAACAGAGGAAAAAGCGGCCGTATCGAGGCCGGACGTCAAATCTGTGGTCATGGTCTCATACTAGCCGGGTTCGGTGACGTTCCTTCTGACCTTCCGCGGCCCGTCTTTTCCCATAGCGAACGACACGCAAGGTATTGGACGGAACGGCGGGTTGTGTTGATGGCATGAATTGGACAACTTGTCTAGAATATGGTGGTGACGGTGACGATATCGAAGTGGCCCGCTTCGGATGCCCGCACACGGTTGACGGCAGGCCGCATGAACGGTGAAGGAGTCATGATGAGCACATACGATGGCGGGCCTTTCCCGCACAGCGACGGACATGGCGACAACGGGCGCGGTGACGGCGGACAGCCCGGCGGGAACGGACAGGCCGGCCGTGCCGGAGAGCCGGAATACGGAGCCTACGCGCCTCAAGGCCAGCCTGCGGGCCGGCAATACCCGTACGGGGGAGCGCCGCAGGACGGCGCCTCATCCGGCCAATACCAGACGCAGCCAGGCGTCGCATCTGACCAGCCAGGCCGCCCGTACGGCCAGCCCTACGCCTACCAGCCGCCGTTCGGCCAACAGCAGCCCGGCCAGCAGCAAGGGCAGGGCGGCTGGGAGGACTTCAGCCCGTTCCGGCTGATCGAGGAGATGCTGCCGCAGAAGGCGAAGAACGCGATCCGCGGCCTGTACGGCATCATCGGCGTCGCGGCGATCGTGCTCGGCGTCGCGCTGCTGATCTGGCCCGGCAAGACGCTCGGCGTCGCGGCCGTCGCACTCGGCATCTACTTCGTGGTCTCCGGCGTGATCCGCATCGTCAGCGCCATCGTCACATTGGGACTGCCGGCCGGATGGCGCATCCTGGACATCCTCATCGGCATAATGCTGTCGGTCGGCGGTGTACTCATGCTGAAGAACGCGGCCCTGTCCGGACAGGCGCTCGCAGTGTTCATCACGATGGTGGTTGGCCTCGGCTGGATGATGGAAGGCGTGATGGCGCTCGCCGAATCATGGCGCCTGCCGAGCTCCGGCTGGGCGGTGCTGTACGCGATCATCTCGATTATCGCCGGTCTCGTCGTACTGGTCTCGCCGGTCTCGTCGATGCTGTTCCTGGTGATTTTCTGCGGATGTGCGCTGATCGTCATGGGTGTTTCCTCGATGGTCCGCGCGTTCAAGTTCGGCCGTCCGAGGCGTAAGTAACCCCCGCACAGTAGGCTGGGTTGCATGATCGAACTGAAAACCGCTAAGGAAATCGAGGAGATGAAGCCGGCCGGTCGTTTCGTCGGCGAGATTCTCAAGGAACTCAAGGCCATGACGAAGGTCGGCACCAACCTGCTGGAGATCGACGAGTACGTGCACAAGAAGATCGTCGACCGCAAGGGCGCCGAATCGTGCTACGTGGATTATGCGCCGGACTTCGGCACCGGCCCGTTCGCACACTACATCTGCACGTCGGTCAACGACGCAGTGCTGCATGGCATCCCGTTCGACTACAACCTCAAGGACGGGGACCTCGTCAGCCTTGATCTGGCCATCAGCGTCAACGGCTGGGTCGGCGACTCCGCCATCAGCTTCGTGGTCGGCAACGACCCCGACCCGAGCGACCTCAAGCTCATCAAGTGCACCGAGGAGGCGCTCGCCGCCGGCATTGACGCGGCCCGTCCGGGCAACCGTCTGGGCGACGTGTCCTCCACCATCGGCGACATCGCCCGTTCGTACGGCTACCCGATCAACTTGGAATTCGGCGGCCATGGCGTCGGCCACATCATGCACGGAGACCCGCACGTCGCCAACGACGGCAAGGCCGGCCACGGCTACCGCCTGCGCCCGGGTCTGGTCATCGCCATCGAACCGTGGTTCCTCAAGACCACCGACGAGATCTACCAGGACCCCAAGGACGGCTGGACGCTGCGTTCCGAGGACGGGTCGCGTGGCGCCCACAGCGAGCACACGATCGCCATCACCGAGAACGGTCCGGTCATCCTGACCACCCGCGACTGACCGGCAACCGGTCGTCCATCGCCCACGGTCTGTATCGGGCGATGCCGTCGCCGCTTTGGCATGTGATGATGTCCACGTGCTGGAGCGGCGTTTTTGGTGGAAACATGCACGCAATATAGTGTGTCCAATACAAGGCACCGGGACGACGAATTCGATAATTTCGACGACTTGACAATTCGAACGACTCAATCAAGGGATTAAGGAGCGTGCATGGCGACAGCTGAACTTCATGTGGATTCGAATCAGTACACGCTGCCGGTCGTCAAGGCTTCGGCCGGCCCGGATGGCATCGTGGTCTCCAAGCTGCGCAACGACGGCTGGGTCACGCTTGATCCCGGCTTCCTGACCACGGCGCAGTGCGAATCGAAGATCACGTTCATAGACGGCAATCGGTCGATCCTGCGCTACCGGGGCTACCCCATCGAGCAGCTGTGCGAGCATTCCGATTTCCTTGAGGTCGCGTGGCTGCTGCGACACGGCGACCTGCCGACGCAGGCGGAATACGACCGGTTTTGCAGCGACATCAACCACAAGACCATGGTGGGCGAGGATTTCCGCACGTTCATGGGCTCGTTCCCCCGTGCCGCCCATCCGATGAGCGTGCTCGCTGCGGCGGTGAACGCGCTTGCGGCGTTCTACCCCGACACCACCGACATCACCGACTCCGACCAGCTGGATGAGGCCGCGAAGATCATCATGGCGAAGGCGCGCACGGTGGTCAGCTACATTTTCCGGCGCCGCCGCGATGAGCCGATGCTCTACCCGGACCTCGCCCGCGGCTACGTCGACGATTTCCTGCGCATGTGCTTCGCCGTGCCATACGAGCGGTTCGATTCCGACCCGCTGTACGTGCACGCGCTCGGCCGTCTGCTCATCATCCATGCCGACCATGAGCAGAATTGCTCCACGTCGGTGGTCCGCATCGCCGGCTCCGCCCACGCGAACCTGTATGCGGCGATCTCCGCCGGCATCAACGCGCTGTCCGGGCCGTTGCATGGCGGCGCGAACGAGGCCGTGTTGCGTCAGTTGAAGGCGATCCGCGACTCCGGCAAGTCCGTCCGCCAGTTCGTGGAGGACGCGAAGGCCGAGGGGCATCGCATCTCAGGCCTGGGGCATCGCGTGTACAAGTCGTATGATCCGCGTGCCGCGATCGCGCGCCTGTATCTGGAGAAGATCATCGCGCGTGAGGACACCCGCAAGCTTCCCGCCGACGAGCGCGCCCTGTTCGACGTCGCGGTTGAGCTTGAGGACATCGCGCTCAACGACGAGTATTTCGTGTCACGTCACTTGTATCCGAATGTCGACTTCTACACCGGCCTGATATACCGCGCGATCGGTTTCGATCCGGCGATGTTCACCACGCTGTTCGCGCTTGGCCGCATCCCCGGATGGATCGCCCAGTACCGCGAGATGCTCGCCGACCCGAACACGAAGATCGGTCGTCCGCGTCAGGTGTACACCGGCGAGGTGGAGCGCGCCTACATCCCCCTGAATCAACGCTGACGGAAGCGGAAAACTGCGCCGATGGCATTGAGCGTTGGCGGGCGGCGTCAGAGACCGCGCGCCAACGCCCAATGCCATCAGTCAGCTCGCTCCGCTCTCAGCAGTCTCTGCGACGCTGCTCGTCGCGCATGTATTCGAAGCACATCTGTGTCTGCTCGGCGTCCGACAGCGCGCGGTGCTCCTCGACGTCGGCGATGTCGAAACGCTGGATCAGGTCGACCAGCCGGTGTCGGTTGTACTGCGGGTACATGCTCCGGCTCATCTGCAACGTATCGATGATGCGGTTCGGCACCGCATGGTGCAGGATGCGCTGCGCCGCCAGGTCGATGAACTTGATGTCGAACTGCATGATGTTGTGCCCGATCATCGCGTCGTCGCCGCACCAGCGCAGGAAGTCGGGCAGCACGGTGTCCAGCGTCGGTGCCGGTTCGAGCATGTCCGGCGTGATGCCGGTCAGCTGCGTGATGAACGGATTGAGGTTGCGCATCGGATTGACCAACTGCTGATAGGTGTCGACGGGCTTGCGGTCGACGACCTTCACCGCTCCGAACTCGATGATGGTGTCCCGATACCAGCTGACACCGGTGGTTTCCAGATCCAGTACGACATAATCGTCGGGCAGTGTCCCGTCGGGCAGCATCGGTGTCTCCTCCCGGCGGCATGAAGCCGCCTCGTAATGGTCGTGGCGAACTCACTACTGTACATCACCATTGCGATACGATTCGCCGTCGTCGGCTTTCCGGTGTCGCAGGCTCCGAAGAAAAGAAAACCCGGCCCAAAAGGGCCGGGTGAGAAGGAGAAGAGAGAGGGGGACAATTGTGGGGTTACCTTGAGTGACCTCGCCGGCTCTTGCCGACAACCTCCATATCACTCCACCATCCTGGAAGCTGTGCTGTGATTGGCATGAATATATGCCGGTACGTTTCCTTCCGGTACCCTGGGAGCCGTTTCCGGATGCGACTTCCAGCGGTATTCGTCACTGCATGGAGATCTCGTCGATGGCTTTCAGCTCCTCGTCGCTGAAGTCCGTGTTCTTCAGCGCCCCGATGTTGTCGATGATCTGCTGCGGCTTGGATGCGCCGGCGAGCACGCTGGTCACGGCGTCGTCGTGCAGCAGCCAGGCGAGCGACATCTCGGCGAGCGTCTGCCCGCGCTGCTTGGCGATCTCGTTCAGGGCCATGATCTGGCCGTGGACGCGCGTCACGTCGTCGGCGTGCAGGAAGCGCGGATCGTGCGCCACGCGCGAATCCGCGGGGATGCCGTTGAGATACCGGTCGGTCAGCAGACCCTGCGCGAGCGGGCAGAACGTGATGAGACCCTTGCCCAGGTGCTTGGCGGTGTCCTTGAGCCCGTTGCGCTCGACGGTGCGGTCGAAGATGTTGTATTTGTTCTGGTTGATGATGAACGGCACGTGCAGTTCATCGAGGATCGTCGCCGCCCGCTCCAGCTGTGGCCCGTCGTAGTTCGACAGGCCCACATAGAGCGCCTTGCCGCTGGCGACGGCCTGGGCGAGCGCGCCCATCGTTTCCTCCAGAGGGGTCTCGGGGTCCGGACGGTGATGGTAGAAGATGTCGACGTAGTCGAGTCCCAGGCGTTCCAGGCTCTGGTCGAGTGAGGCGAGCAGGTATTTGCGGCTGCCCCAATCGCCGTACGGGCCCGACCACATCTCGTAGCCGGCCTTGGTGCTGATGACCAGTTCGTCGCGGTGGGCGGCGAGGTATTGCCGGATCAGCCGTCCCGCGTTCTTCTCCGCGGCGCCGGGTTCGGGGCCGTAGTTGTTGGCCAGGTCGAAGTGCGTGATGCCGTGGTCGAATGCGGTGAGCACCAAGGCCTTCATCTGGTCGTAGGGCGTGATGTCGCCGAAGTTGTGCCAGAAGCCCAGCGATATGGCCGGGAGCTTCAGGCCGCTGGCGCCGCAGCGCTTGTACAGCATGGCGTCGTAGCGCGTCGTGGCGGGCGCGTAGGTGCCGGTGGGTTCGAACATGGGTGCCTCCAGGTGTCGTCGATCGGTTCGATGTCTCCATTGTCACGCTTCAAGTTGGCTTGAGTGCAAGGGCGCCGGCGTGTCATCCTCGCGGCTACGATGTCGAGCATGGAACGATACACAATCCGCGAGGTCGCCGACATGTCCATCGAGGACCTCAAGCGGTTCTTCGCGTTCGAGGCCGACGAGCCGGAGCATATCGACGACATCGTCGCGCTGCTTGAGGACCGGCGCGCCGCCATCGAGGAGCAGCGCAGGACGCTGGACGAGGCCTATGCACACGTGCTGCGCAAGCTGCATTATTACGGGATCCGGCCGATCTCGGCTGCTGCTGCCAGACCGCCGCTGCGGCCGTTCGGCGACACAGCCCCTGCGGGGATTCACGGAGAAGCAATGAAACCGCATGCAGTCTATCGTCCCTGTGGACAACACGACTGCTGCCGCTCCCGCCGAAAGTCCAGACGCATCTGATGCCAATCCACGCCGGTATCACGGGGAATCGCTCGCCGGTCAGCGCCGGGACCGCAGCCATGCCCGCTGCGCCGCGATGATCGCGGCGGTGACGGCCATCATCACCACGAACGCCACCGCGAACCATGCCCACATCGGGCCGGTCATCGCAACCACTTCGAACAGGTGCGGCAGGATGAGCAGCGCGAACGGGGCACCCAGCACCATCGTCACGCAGACGAACACGCGGATCTTCGTGAACGGCACGCAGCTCTTGATCACGGCGACCATCGACGCGGCGACCAGCAGCGCGAACATGACCGTGCGGTTCTGCGTCTCGCCGAACGGAGCGATGAGGCTGAATGCGATGATCATGCCGGTGACGACGATCGCGAACGGCGCCGCCTTGCCGAGCGCAGTGGGCAGGAACCGGCCGCGGATGCGTCGCGTGTCCGATTCGAATATCGTCAGGAACGACGGCCACGCCTCGATGCAGGCATCGACAAGCGTGATCTGGATCGGAATGAACGGGAACGGGACGTTCAAAGCCAGGCAGAAGAACGACACCAGCACCGAGTAGATCGTCTTGATGAAGAACACGGCGGCCGTGCGGGTCACGTTGTTGACGACCTTGCGGCCCTCCAGCACCACCTGCGGCAGGTAGGTGAAATCGGAGTCGAGCAGCACGACCTGCGAGATCTGGCGCGCGGCGTCCGACCCGGAGGCGATGGCGATCGAGCAGTCGGCCTCGCGCAGGGCGAGCAGGTCATTCACGCCGTCGCCGGTCATCGCGACCTGATGCCCGGCTCGCTGCATCGCCTGCACCAGCTGGCGCTTCTGCTTGGGGGTGACACGAGAGAACACCGTGTATCGGCCGGCGACGTCGTCGAACGTGGAATCCGGGGCGTCCGCCGGCACCGAGGTCATGTCGATGACGTCACGCCAACGCTCCAGGCCGGCCTGCCGGGCGACGGCGGCGACGGTGTCGGGATGGTCGCCGGAGATGACCTTCACGTCGACGCCCTGGTCGCGGAAGTACGCCAGCGTCTCCTTGGCCCGCGGGCGGATGTTGTCGCGCAGCGCGATCAGGAACATCGGCTGCAGCGCATCCGGCAGACGCTCCTCGTCCGTCCACGCGCCGGGCAGGTATCCGACGGCGATCAGACGCAGTCCCTGACCCATCAGCGCGGCCGCCTCATCGGGCAGGTTCGCGCCAAGGATGCGCTCCGGGGCGCCCAGGAACACGGTTCCGGTCGCCGTCGCGGCCGACTCGCCCTCCTGCGCGTGGCGAGGCGCGTCTGCCGCACCAGCCGCTGCGCGCATCGTGATGGCGCCCCATTTGCGCTTCGATGAGAACGGGATGATGGCCTGCGCGGCGAAACGGCCGTCACCGGCGGGCGCCGCGGGCTGCCCGGCATCGGCGGTGGAGCCGTCGGCGCCGAAATGGGCGCGCAGCGCCGCGATGGTCACGTTGTTGTCCTCGCTGGCGTCCAGGTAGGCGCGCAGCAGCGCGTCGGAATCCTCGGCGGCACCGCGCTCGCCGAGCGGCACGATCCGGTCCACGCTCATGTTGCCGTCCGTCAGCGTGCCGGTCTTGTCGAGGCACAGCACGTCCACATGCGCCAGCGTCTCCAGCGAATAGATGTTCTGCACGAGGATCTTGGCCTTCGCGAGGCGGATCACGCCGGTGGCCAGCGACACGGAGATCAGCAGCACCAGTCCCTTCGGCAGCATGCCGAGCAGCGCCGCGGCGGACGACACCACGGCGTCGTACGTGCCGGAGCGCCGCAGGAACATCGCCTCGACGAACAGCAGCACGCCCAGCGGGATGATCAGGAAGCTGGTGAACCGGGTGACCTTGCGCATCGAATCCAGCAGCTCGGAGTGCACGCGCTTCTCCTGGCGCACCTCGTTGATCAGCGAATTCGTGTAGTTCTCGTCGCCGACGTGCGTCACACGGGCGTACGCGCGGCCGGAAATCACCGAGCTGCCGGAATACAGCTCGCTGCCGGCGGTCTTGTCGATGGAGTCGCTTTCGCCGGTCAGCAGCGATTCGTTGACTTCCAGACGGCCGTCGATGACCACGGCGTCGTTGCAGATCTGCTTGCCGGAATCCAGCACCATGACATCGTCCTTGACGATGTCGCCGGCCTCGATGGTCGTCTCCTTGCCGTCGCGCAGCACCACCGCGTGCGGCTGGTTGAGGATCGTCAGCTCGTCGACGAGTTTCTTCGCCTTGAATTCCTGCACGATGCCGATGACGATGTTGAGGATGATGATCGCGATGAACAGCATGTTGGAGTACGCGCCGACCGCGAACAGCAGTATCGCTATAGCGAAGTTCAGTGCGTTGAACAGCGTGCAGATGTTCTCGCGCAGTATCGCGCCTGTCGATTTGGTGACGCTTCGCGCCCCGGTTTCGCCCTCGCCTCGCGCGCGGCGTTCTTCGACTTCAGATGTAGTGAGTCCTGTCATGGTTTCGACTGTATGGGAAAACTGCTGAGGGGGGCGCTAAAAAAACGCAAAGCATGCTTGATACACACACTTGACGCGCGAGGGCCGTCACGGTTCCGTCATGTCAAAGCGACGCAAAGTCGTTTGTTGTCGGTTTTATTCCCCATGCTTGCGGTGAATCACGAGGCGCTGGGGGGGGAACGGGTCGGATACAGTGGTGTCATATCGCAAATCATGGAGACATACGACGAACCACCCATGGGTAATAAGGGGAGCATCGTGCTGCAGATCAAGTCGATTTCCAAGCAATACAAGACCGGCGATTTTGTGCAGAAGGCGTTGGATGACGTCAGCCTGAACCTGCGCGACAGCGAATTCGTGGCGATATTGGGCCCGTCGGGTTCCGGCAAGACCACGCTGCTCAACATCATCGGCGGCCTGGACCGGTACGACAGCGGCGACCTGATCATCAACGGGGTCTCCACCAAACGGTACAAGGACCGTGACTGGAATTCGTACCGCAACCACACGATCGGCTTCGTGTTCCAAAGCTACAACCTGATTCTGCACCAGACGATTCTGTCGAACGTGGAGCTCGCGCTGACGATCTCCGGCGTATCCCGTACCGAACGGCGGGAGCGTGCCCGCAAGGCCCTCGAACAGGTCGGGCTGGGCGACCACATCAACAAGAAGCCGAACCAGCTGTCCGGCGGGCAGATGCAGCGCGTCGCCATCGCCCGCGCCCTGGTCAACGACCCGGACATCGTGCTGGCCGACGAGCCGGCCGGAGCGGTGATCCTGGTGGTGCTCAGCATGGTGCTCACCCTTATCGGCGGCCTGATTCCGTCGCGCAAGGCCGCCAAGCAGGACCCGGCCACCGCGCTGCGCACCGAATAGCAGGCGTGATCCGGCGATGCGATACCTATGTGCGCCTGATTCCTTCAAGGAGAGCCTGACCGCCGCCGAGGCGGCACGGGCCCTGGCCGAAGGCATCCGCCGCGGCGACTCCGACGCCGAAATACGATGCCTGCCCATGGCTGACGGGGGAGAGGGAACCGCGCGGGCGCTGGCCGACGCCACCGGCGGCACGATGCTGACGGCCGGCGCGCACGATCCCCTCGGACGCCCGGTGCAGGCCGGGTTCGCGCTGCTCGGCGAC
>ERZ1031808.198-NODE-198-length-11625-cov-4.105877_pt1 | contig 11625 bp, 7 predicted proteins | sample MGYA00517103_ERZ1031808 | MGnify/ENA primary metagenome ERZ1031808 (study PRJEB33719, sample SAMN04261245) | wastewater metagenome | biome: rural village; feature: human; material: feces | host: Homo sapiens | place: El Salvador | collected 2013-01-14 ...
GCGGCCAGGCGTTGAAGAGGTACCAGCCGTTGTTCGCGATGACGACGTGCTCGGTCGGCACGCCGTGGAGCGTGCGGAGGCGCATGGGCGCGGCGTCCATCGAGAAGCAGCCCGCGCCGAACGCGAGGAGGGCGGAAAGACCCAGGTGGAGAAGTCGTTTTTTCATGTGCGGAAATTATAGCAAATCGGCTTGACGCCTGTACCCAAATAATTCCACGAAACGCGAAAAGCGAAAAGCCCCGTGGCGGTCTTCGTCTACACGCGCCACCTGCTTGACGAAACGGCGGTGATGGATTAAACTGAAGTTTTCCAAAAGAATGGAAACCGGTCCTCTACGGGCGAGGGACATCTCCTTCACGGGCGGTACGGATGGAACCGGTGTCGATCTTGCTGCAGCCGCCAACTGGGACGGTGGCGCGCTCCCAACGGCGGATGACACGGGCGTTGTTACCGTAGGAGAGCATGGGGGTGGGTACGTCCTTTCGGGTAATCTCGCCCTGGGTGGAATCCGCTTCGAGAACAAGACCGCCCCCGTTTCGCTTGTCTCCGAACACACGCTTACGCTGGGCGCGGCGGGGCTCACGCTGACGGGGGCGGGCGGCGTCGAACTGCGCGTGCCGCTTGCGACGGCGGCCGATCAGACGTGGAACTTCGGCATGGGTGCTGCGCACCTCCATGCCACCGTTTCGGGCACGGCGACGCTGACGATTGCCAAGGCCGACGGGAGTTCGACGGTCGTCTACTACCACAAGGCCCCGAACTACGGCGGAAAGATCATCGGCAAGACGGAGGTGCGCTACTTTGACCGTGGCAGGTGGGCCGATTCGTACGAGGGGTCCGCCGTCGTCTATTTCATGATGACGGGAAACGTCGAGATTACCGCGTCGGAGCTTCTGCCCGGCGGGTATTCCAACACGGCCTGGGATCCGAACACGGTCTGGTGCCGCCAGGACGGCTTGGATCTCCAGAACAACCCCACATACGGCTATCTCCTCTACGATACCGACAACTGGACGTGTGGCGGTGTCGGGCCGATGCTGAGCGCCGGACGCATCCGGCAGACGGGCGGCGTCCTGAAGGGGCTCGGGCATGGTCCGCAGTTCGGCAGTTCGCACCCGCAGAAAACCCAGCCCGGCTATGGCAATTCGTATCCCGTCTCCTATCTTCTCGAAGGCGGCGTGCTTGAAGCTCGGAACGTCACCCTGGGCGATTATCAGAAAAACACGCGGCAGCCCTATGCTTTCAAGCAGACGGGTGGGCGCCTGTCGGCCTCGGTGGTCAGCATCGGCGGCGGGCGGCAGTCCAATGCGGGGACGTGGGCGGAGTATGTCCTCGGCGGCGGTACGCTTGACGTTGGCGTCGCGCAGACGGAACGTATGCGCGCCATCCAGCTTTTCGCCGCCGGCGACGATGCGGGCGGGGGCACCGGCCTTTTCCTCCAGACGGGCGGCGTCGCGCAGGTCCATGCCGTCCGCTGGGGTGCGGGTGACGTCGACCATATCGGAAGCCCGCTTCAGAACAGCGCGGAGAGAACGCGGGCGCGGAACAGCCGTGGCTTTGGCCTCTTCGAGCTTCGGGACGGCGCATTCAACCTGGGGGCGGGTGGCTTTGGCGTGTCAAAGTGGTGGAACACGGTCGCGACGAACGCCGGCTACGCCGTGAACCTGTGGGGCGGCACGCTCGTTTCGACGGTTGATCAGACGTGCAAGCTCGCGTTGAACCTGCCACCGTCCGAGACGCCCTTTACGCTCAGGACCGACGGCACATTCCGCCACCTTGCGCCGCTTGCGGGCGAGGGGACGCTCGTGAAGACGGGTGGACAGGCGCTCTACCTGACGGACGCGACGCGCTTTCGCGGCAGTCTCCGCGTCGAGGCGGGCGAGGTGTCCCTTGTCGGAAACGGCTCGTTCGAGGACCTGACGGAGGGCGCGTTTGTCTGGACGGGCGACGACGTGCAGGCGAAACAGGCGCTCGCGGACGGCGATGCGCTGAACGGGTGGACAGCGACGGACGGCCAGACGACGTTCACGCAGCTGCCGACGCCCGCGGAATCGACAGTTGCCGTGACGGCCCCGACGCTGAAGGCGGGCGACGCGGCCTTCGCGGGCCATGCGTCCGTTTCGTTCAACAGGTCGGCCCTGAAGCTCGCCGCCGAGCAGAATCCCCTTAGCGGCGTCCCGGACTTCACGGTTGCCCTCGTCTTCCGCATTAATCAGGGGAATCTGACATGTACGGAGAATATAGACTACACATGGTTGTATGCAAGCAGTCTGCTGGGAAGTTCGGAGGCGTCGATCACGCTGTCGCACACGCGGGAGGGCAACCTTTCGTCCACGCCGCGCGTCGTCTTCGGCTGCACGAGGGACGGTAAGAACGGAGGACAGTATTTCTCGGAGCCGGACTACGACATGAACGACGGTCGCGCGCATGTCGTGGTCATTTCCTGCACGACGAACGGCGTGGCGATCACGGGCGACGGCTTCGATGGCGTGAACGACCTCCCGGCGTCCGCCACGGCGTGGTTCCGGAACTGTGCGCTCTATCTGGGCGGAAAGTGCAACGAGGACAAGTTTACGCATGTCAACCAGTTCACCTACGCCCACCTCGCGGAACTGCGACTCTACCCGAACCGGGCGCTCTCCGAGGTGGAACGCTTCCGTGTCGGTACCGCGCTCGCGCGTACGTATGGCCTGAACGAGCCGGGGACAATACGCTCCCAGGCCCGCGTGGCGGGGTTCCCGGAGGCGTCAGCCGAGCCCGAGGTGCCTGCGACGGACTATGTGTGGGATGCGGACGACCTCGCCACCCTGAAAGATGGCGGCGACCGCGCGGACAGTGCGGAGGTGACGGCGTGGCCCGTTTCGGGTACGGCGGAGGACCGCCTCGCGGCTACGAAGGCGAAGTGCAGCGGGCAGACCCTGAATGCGCCAACGTTCGTCAAGGGCGCGGCGAACGGGCACGCCGCCGTCCGTTTCGACCGGGCGCGCAAGACAGGTCTTGCCACGGCGGAGAATGAGAATCCGCTCAGCGGGGCTACGAGCTGGTCGGCGGTCGTCGTTTTCCGCACGACGGTCGACAGCGCGACGGGAACGGGCGGGGCGTCGGCTGCGGAAGTCTCGGGCGGCGAAGGCATCTTTGGTGCGCGCAATAACTCATGGGCGTGCAGCGACTGGGGGGTTCTCCTGGCACCGGGAGGGCACGATCCTGGCCGCCTGGGGGTTTGGGCCGGAAAGCGGGTACTCGACAAAGCGCTGCTTCTTCAGTCGAAATCCGTTCCGCCTGAACGACGGACTGCCACATGTCGCCGTCCTCACGTGCGACGGCGCGGCGCCAATGACGCGGTATTTCGTCGATGGCCGCGAAATCGCGACTTCAACGTCAAAGGTCGATCCCCAGACAACGGAGAGCGGGGGAACCCCGTTGATGTTCGGGCTGCTCAACCACGGCGCTGCCTTCGGTTACTTTTCGGGCGACATTTTCGCAGCGCGCCTCTACACGCGGGCCCTGGCGCCCGAGGAGTGCCGGCAGGTCTGCAACCACTACGCGACGCGCCTCGGCTTCGCTCGGAGCGGCATGATGCCGGTCGGTCTTGAGAACCTCGAGGCGACGGGCCTCGCCGCGACGAATGTGACGGTTGCCGACGGTGCGACGCTGCGTCTGCCGCGTACGGACGCAGCGCCCTACTTGGTGAGACCCGGCGTCTCGCTGAATGGCGCAGGTACGGTGAAGGGGACGGTCCGTTTCGCGTCCGGCGCTGTCCAAGCGGCGGAAGGTCCTTCCATTGAGGAAGCACGCCTCGCGCCCGGCGCGGTACTTGCGGTCGCCTATGGTACGGTTGCGTCGCTCGGCGCGACGGTCGTCGAGGGCCCCCTCTCCGTGCGCATCGAGGCGCTGCCCGCCGATGGACCGGTGCGGGCGAAAACGAAGCTCTGCACGTTCGCGTCCCTTGACGTTGCGGAGGGGGCGACGCTGACACCGGTCGGCGCGCACGTGAACGGGTCCATGTCGCTTTGCGTGGTTGACAATGACCTCTACCTCGTCGCGCAGCGCGGCCTTACGCTGATTATCCGCTAGGGAGAAAGGTGGGAGACCGCCCGCTGGGCCGAATCGCACAATCGTACCCGAGATGCGCCCGTCTCCCGCAACGGCCTTGCGTTGTGCTATAATGGCGGCATGAAGAATGCGCATGTCGTTTATGAGACATAAGAACGAGAATGTGACGGGGGGCCTCTTTGCGGCGGCGGGCGTTTCGTCCGAACCGGTCGCGATGACGGTTTCGACGCCGCTGATCGACTCGGCCCTGGTCGCAGAATCTGCGGTCTGGCTGTCGAAGCGGGCGGTCACGCTCGGCAACCTCCTCGCCAGCGACCGTGCGGCCGAATACGTGGCGATTCTGCGCGCGTTCGCCAAACTGCGCGAGGGACACGAACCCGAGCCGCTGCATGAGTCCGTCCTGCGCGAGGTCTGCGGCGAAGACGCCTCGTCGGACGCCGAACAGCAGTTCAAGGCGTCCGTCCGCCAGCTGAAGGACTGGAAGCTTCTCACCGAACGGATTGAGAAGGAGCGTCTGCGCGGCTATCGGGACAAGCGGCGGGACAAGTTCCGCTATCGGCTGGAGGATGACGCGATTGCCTTCGTCGGCTGGCTCGAGGACCGCCATGCGAAGGACCTCTCCCCCGAAGGTGCGGACATCACCGGAAACCTTCTCGACATGCAGTGCTCGCTTCTCCACGAGCTGCGGCGCAAGCTGCGGACGGTCGATCCGGAGAAGGTCGACTACGAGTCGGCCGGCGACATCCTCTATCGCGTCGAGCAGCTGCGCCTGTATGTCGAGGCGACGGCGAAGACGCTGCAGGTCCTGAATCTGCGCCTCCTCGCGTTCGGCACGGTCTTCAAGCCGGACGAGGCGAAGGTGATCGTCGGCGAGCTCGGTGTCTTCCTCGAGCGGTTCGGACGGCGCTTCGGCGTCCTGCGCGAGGAGATTGTGACGGACCTCCTGGAACTCGGAAAGGCATCCCATGTCGGACGCTGGACCGCCTGCGTCGAGCGGCTCCGCACCGAGGCCGCGCGCTTCACGCACATCTCGTCCGTTCGCGTTCCCGATCCGTTCCGCATTCTCGCGGATGCCATGGCCTTCTATGCGCCCGAGGGCAGTCTCGTTTCGCTGATGTCGCGCGTGACGGACTCGGCGCGTCGCGTCTGGGGCAAGCTGAATGCGCGTCTGCGCGAACTCGAACGGCGCAATCACCGGCTCGAGGATCTGGGGGCTCGACTCAAGGAATTTGCGCTTCTGGCGGAAGACGAGGTGCCGTCGAACTGGATGCGACGGCTTCTCGAGACGGCCTCGCTCCGCGGCGACGCGCAGATCAGTCCCGACGGCGAGAAGGCAAAGCATCCGCTTCCGAAACTCGTCGAGCGCAAGAAGCGCGAGCGCATCGTCACCTGGATCACGCCGCGGAAGGTCGGCGAGAAGGCGGACGTCCTCTCGATTGACCAGGCACGCGGCGACCGGCTCAAGGAGTGGATGAAGGCACGCGGCATCTCGCCGTCCGCGAACGAATCCGTCCGCCTGAGCGCCGGACAGTACGCGTCCTTCGACGACTGCCGCGGACTCGTCCAGCTCATCGAAAGCGTCCGTCTCGGAAACGGTGCCAAGGCCCGTCGCTATCTCGGCGTCGAAGGCCGCCCCGAATCCGCCCCCGTCGAAGTCGCCACCCCCGAAGGCGCCCTCGCCTTCGAAGACCTTACCCTCCGTGTGTATCAAGAGAAGGATCCCAAATGAAACTCGAAGCTTTGATTGAAAAGGGGGATGCGACGTCGCAGCTGGTGCGGGCGGCGCTTAATATCCTCTTGGAGTCGCCGTATTTCTACAAGACGGATGACGAGCGGGCGTTCCTGACTGTGATGCGGTACCGTCAGGCGTTTGCCGCGTTCTTCGAGAAGATGTTCGGTTGGACGCTGGTGATGGACGCGAAATGCATTCGCCTCTACAAGCCGAAATGGTACAACGAGGCGATCACCCAGGCGAACCGCGATCTCTTCGGCTTCACGCGCCGCGACGCCTGCATCGGTTTCCTCTTGCTCCTTGAATTCTTCGAACGCGAGGCGCGTGAGCAGGGTGTGACGACTGAGGATCGCGAAAACCTCAAGTTCCTTTTCGGCGACTGGCTTGAATATTCGGCTTTGCGGTTCCGTCAGCTCTTCCCGGACAAGACCGACGCCTATACGGACGAGAAGGTCCGCCAGACCCTGCGCGAGATCATGCCGTCCCTCGAGCGCTACCGTTTCCTGCGCAAGGTGCGTCCCTCTGCCGACGAATCGGTCGGCGAATCCGAAACGATCTACGAAGCCCTGCCCGCCATGTGGCACTACCAGGCCAACCAGCTCGTCGAGTCCGTCACGTTCGAGGAGAACCCGGCATGAAACCGTCCGAGAACTACCGCGTGACCGCCGTTCGGCTGGTCGAGTTCCATAACCTCGGGACGACGACCGTGGAGCTTCCCGAGGGCGGACACCTCTTCCTCCTGGGCGACAACGGATCGGGAAAGACGACGCTCCTTGATGCAATCCATCTCGTCCTCACCGCCGGACGGGATATGGAGTTCAATTCGGCCGCACGTGTCGCCGGGGCGAAGGATTCGGGCGGCCGCAGCTATCAGGGCGTCGTCCTCCGCTACAATGCGGTAACGGGGCGTCCCTATCGCGAGACCGGCATCACGTATGCCGCGCTGGAACTCACGTCCGATTCGGGCCGCACGCTTTCCCTCGCCGTCGGCCTTGCCGCCGAAGGCATGGACGTCGCCATCGAGCGCTGGGGCGGACTCGCATCCGTCCCGATCGCTGACCTTCCGCTGACGGTCACGGAGAACGGACGCGAACGCGCCGCGACGCCGAGCGAATTCAAGAAAGGGATGAACGATCTCACCGGCGGCCGCGCCTATGCGCACATCAACGACTATGCGAAGGCTGTCGGGGAACGCCTTTTCGGCGGCGAGGAGAAATACGCCGACGTGTGCAAGCTCCTGCGCACGGGCAAGGCCTACCGCGAGATCGCCGCGCGTGCGGCAAACTATGACGAACTCTTCCGTCAGCTCCTTGAGGATCCCTCGCGCGACACGTTCGAGCCGCTCCTCAAGGGACTTCGCGAACTCGAGGAAAGCAAGGGCAAGCTCGAACAGATCGACGAGCGCGCGAAGTACCTGACGGACCTCCAGCGCGAGAGCGACCGGCTTGCGGACCATCGCCTCGGCCTCGCGCTCGTTGCTTGGTCCGAGGCGGAAGCGATGCGCACGCGGGCGGAAGCCCAGGTGGCGCAGCTGACGGCGGCGCATGATGCCGGCGAGCAGGAAAAGGCTGCGCTCGCGAAGCAGGCCGTCGAAGCGCATGCCGAGACGGAGCGCTTGCGCGGACGCCTTGCGGAACTGCGGGCGAAGGATTCGTCCGGCCTCGTCAGACGCGAGAAAGAGGCGCGTCTTCGTCTCGAGCATGCGGCACGCCGCACGGCCGAAGCCCGCACGGTTGCCGAAACGCAGCGGATGGCACTTGTCGCCGAACAGAAGGGACTCTCCCGCGTCCAGAAGGACCGCGCCGCGCAGGCCAAGGCGTCCGGTGACTTTTTCCAGAAGCAGGCCAAGACGTCCGGACTTTCCTTCGGGACACTGACCGACGCGCTCTTTGCTGTTGCGAACGGCGTCCTTGACGTTTCGACCGAACCGGCCTTTAACGAGGCGCGGCGCGTTGTTGTCGCCAGCCGCGAGGAGCGGACGCGTGCCGCCTATGAGGCGGAACGGACCAGTGGTGCGGCACAGGAGGCTGCCGATGCGGCGTCCGTCGAGTTGAAGCGGCTGACGACGCAAGGCGAAAGCCTGCCGCAGGTTGCGGGCTTTGCGACCGTGCGCGAAGAGCTTCGCGCCGCGATGATCTCCGCCCGTCCCGTCTATGAGCTTCTCGAACCCGCGCCCGGCTGTGACGCGCGTCACCTCGCTTTGCTCGAACGGCTCCTGGGCGCTGATTTCCTCGCGACGTGGCTGGTGGATGCGGACCAGGCCGATGTCGTGCGCCGTGCGGTCTGGCAGGAGGGGACCGCGGCGGCTGTGTCCGAACGCGGACAGAACGGCGCGGCCGATCCGTCCGTCCTCACGCCTTGGCTCGGCGCCTACCTGTCGTATGAGGAGTCCGATCCGGAGGCGATCCGCCTTGTCGCGGCGCAGCTGGTGGCGAAGACGGGACCGCACGACGCGGACTTCCTGTCCCTCAAGACCTGGAGCTATCGCTGCCGCGAGGGGCTGTTCTCGGACGTGAAGCCGCGGCTCATCGGACGCAAGGCGCGCGAGGCGGAGCAGTCACGGCTGGTGCGTGCGGCAGAGGCGCGCGTAGCGGAAGCGGAGCGGACGCTGAAAGCGGCGCAGAAGGCGGAGGGCGAGGCGAACCGCGCGCTCGCGTTGGTCCGTGAACTCGAGGAAAAGCTTGAAGCGGTCCGCACGGCCGATTGGCGATTGGGCGAAGACTGCCGCGCCGCGTCCTCGCGTGTGGCGCGGGCGGAGGAGAGCGCGCATCTCGCGGAGTCGCGGCTTGGTGAACAGCAGGCGGACGAAAAGCTGGTTCGAGACGAGCTGGACGACCTTCGCCTGCAGATGCGAGAGGCCGGCATTGACGAATCGCTCGAAAAGAAAGTCGCCTCCTTGGAACGCAAGGTCGCGGCAGGCGAAGATGACGAGCGTCGCATCCTCGAAGCCTTCGGCGCGGTGAAGGGACGTCTCCAGGCGTTGGCCGATCAGCAGACCGTGCGCGCTGTCGAAGCGTCGCGTGCGGCGGAAGAGGCCGCGCGGGTGGCGGCGTCACTGGCGGACAAGGTGCCGGAAGGGGAGACGGTGGCGGACCTTGTCCGTCGGACCGACGCGGACCTCCTCGCGCCGAACGCGGACTTCGCGATGCGCCGCGAGCGGCTTTACGCCGATGCCCGTGTCGCCGAGGCGACGATTGCGAACAAGATCCGCGATGCGAAGGGCGAGGCGTATTCGTTCTCGTTCGATGTGGCGAACAATATCATCGCAGACCGGCGCGGGAGCGTCTTGCGTGAGGTCATGGCGGATGAGTCGCGTCGCCTGGACGAATTGCGCGAGGTCATCGACCGTCGGAGCCGCGAGGTCTTCGAGCGCATTTTCATGGGCGAGGTCATGCAGCGGCTGTATGTCAACTACCTGCAGATCGACGGACTCGTCAAGCGGATCCAGCGCAAGCTGGCGGGACGCCGCTTCGGGTCCAACCGCTACGAATTCACGGTCGCGCCGCTGCCCGAATACGAAGGCTTCGTGGACCTCGTCCGCAAGGGACATCTCCTCGACGTGGCGGAAGGGAAGGACGAGCTCAGGACGTATCTCGAGGCGCATCGCGAGGAGATCATGAACGCGGACCTCGATACGGTGCCGCCGCTCTTCGACTACCGCAAGTGGTTCCGCTTCCAGCTGAAGGTGCTGGTGGAGAATGAAGAGGGCAAGGTGATCGACCGCAAGCTGAAGAGCATGGGCTCGGGCGGCGAGCAGGCGGTGCCGAACTATCTCCTCATCCTGACGGTGGCGGAGTTCCTCTATCACGGGAGCGAATCGTCCGATCCGCCGAAGGCCGCACCGCTTCTCTTCGACGAGGCCTTCTACGGCATCGACGCGGCGCGGCGCGATCAGCTTCTCGCGTTCGCGGATGATCTCGGGCTCCAGCTCTTCGTCTCCTCGCCCGATCAGGACGGTGTGAAACGCGAGATCAAGCATTCGGTCTCCCTGATCGTGGTCAAGGACGAGAACCTCGACGTCCACCTGAGTCCGATCCACTGGAACAACACCCCCAGCCAAGGCGGCCTCTTTGGAGACGAAGGCCCCGCCGTGGGCATGACGGTGATGGAGGAGACGCGGTGAAAGTCGGCGTTGAGCCCGTGACCGAACTTCTGTCGGAAGCGCCGGCGCTTCGTCCGCTTTTCCTGCGGTGGGCTCGGGCGACGGTGAAGGGGAGACGGCTGCCGGAGTCGTTTACGGGACCGGCGATCGACTTCGAGGCGCAACGGCGGCTGGAGGCGCTGTTGAAGACACGGACGGGACGTACAGGGGACGGGAAGGTCTTCGGGACGTTGCTGCCGACGCTGCGCGAACCGTCCGTCTGGCAGGAAGTCGCCGCGGCGCTGGGCGTGGGCGAAGCGGTTCAGGCAAAGGCGGAAGCGGTCGAGACCTTCTTGCTTCGGCTTGCGTGGCAGTACCCGGCGGCCGGATTTGCGCTGGAGGCCCTGGGCGAGTCTTCGGAAGTCGTGCGCCATCTGTCCGATTCGGGGAACCGTCCGAATTGGAAGACGCTGTTCGCATCCGTGCTGCGGATGACGCGCTGCCAGCCCGGTCGGTTGATGACGCTGTCGCAGCTGGGAGCCGACTGGTTTAACGACAGCAAGATCCTGAGGTCGGGTCCGCTGAGGAGACAGCTCGTCCTGATTGTGGCGGCATTCGCGCGGACGGCATCCGATGATGAAAAGGAAATCCTTGCGTCGTTGGGCATTGAGGCGAATCCGTATACGAGTGCGGTGACGGTTTTCGCACCGTTCGGATTCTGGCTCGACGACGGCACGTACTTCGACTTCCCGCTGCAGCTCTACCGGAAGGGACTCGTCTGTCAGCTGCCGGCGGAGACGGTGCTGCGGATCGTGCGCATCGACTGGCGTGGGGACGAGAAGAAGATCGCGACAAGCGAGAACGCCGCGCCTCTTATCCGGTTTGTTGCGGTGGGGCGACCGGTCCTCTACACGGAAGGCTATCCCAATTGCGCGGTGCTAGAGTTGATGCGGTGCCTTTCTGGGCAAGGGCTTGTCGCTGCCCATTGGGGCGATGCGGATCTTGACGGATTGAACATTGCCGCACTGGTGCAGGACAATATGCCGGGCTCGCGCATTGTTGCGGAGGAGGTCATCGCGGTGCCAGGCTGCGTTCCGGGGATCCCTCTGACGGACGCGCAGCGGCAGCGCCTCGCGCGATTCCTGGAGCGCAATCCGGCATGTCCGTACGGGGACTGCCTCAAGATGCTGCTGGACCGCGGATGCTGGTACGAGCAGGAGTCCTTTCCGTTGGGCTGAAGGAGTGTCGTGATGAACAAGTTTACGCCAGAGAAACGCTCGAAGATCATGTCCGCGATCCGGTCGCGGGACACGCTGCCTGAGATCGTCGTCCGGAAGTGGCTTTTCGCACAGGGGTTCCGCTTCCGCGTCTGCGACAATGTGAAACATGCGATTGGAATGACGGCGGTCGTCCTGGCGGCTGCTTCGCTTCTGGTGAAAGCGTGCTGGCAATTCTGCTGACGATTTGATAGGATGAACGGATGAAACTCAAGAACAAGCTTTTGGCAATGGCGCTGGCGGGATCCGTCCTGCCGGTTTGGGCGGCGGGCGAGGCCCGGTGGATTTCCTATCCGGGCGATTACGGCATCTGGTGGGGCAACGAGCTGCAGAGCCAGCGTCTGCAGTGGGGTTCGCGCCTGACGCCGTTCTGGCCAATGTACGAACCGCATACGCGCGTTCTTTTCAGAAAGGACAACCTCGACATCCGCGAGGACGAGGAGCTTGAGGTCCGTTGCGACGGTCACGCGGCGGTCTGCTAC
>ERZ1031808.219-NODE-219-length-11204-cov-3.479056_pt1 | contig 11204 bp, 10 predicted proteins | sample MGYA00517103_ERZ1031808 | MGnify/ENA primary metagenome ERZ1031808 (study PRJEB33719, sample SAMN04261245) | wastewater metagenome | biome: rural village; feature: human; material: feces | host: Homo sapiens | place: El Salvador | collected 2013-01-14 ...
GAAGCCCGGGTAAGCTTCTCGGACTCCAACGCAGTGACCGTCTCGGCGACATTTTTAAGCTGGCGGATATTTCCGGGCCAGCGGTAGTTGATCAACAGGTCAATGGCATCGTTTGTCAGGGTCACCTTGCCCATTCCGTATCTCTCGGAAAAATCCGAGGTGAATTTCCTGAACAGCAGATAAATGTCCTCCTTGCGTTCACGCAGGGCGGGCATCATTATCTGGATAGCGTTCAGCCTGTAGTACAGATCCTCGCGGAACTTGCCTTTGCCGACAGCGTAGAGAAGATTGACATTCGTGGCCGCGATGACCCTGACATCGGTCTTCTGAACCTTGGAGGACCCTACCTTGATGAACTCACCGTTTTGAAGGACCCTGAGCAGCTTTGCCTGTGAGGCAAGAGGCAACTCCCCGATCTCGTCCAGAAACAAAGTGCCTCCGTCCGCCTCCTCGAAATAGCCTTTCCTTGTCTCGATCGCACCGGTGAAAGAGCCCTTCTCGTGACCGAAAAGCTCAGAGTCAATCGTGCCTTCCGGGATCGCGCCGCAGTTTACGGCAAAGTATTTGCATGTCTTGCGGAGACTGTTCTGATGGATGATCTTTGGAATATTCTCTTTACCGACGCCGCTTTCACCTGTGACAAGGACAGTCAAGTCAGTCGGAGCCACAGCGACGGCTGTCTCCAAGGCCCGGTTAAGAGCGGCATCATTGCCGATGATGTCGTATTTGTTTTTAAGTCTTTGCAGTTCTTGTGAATCCATAGTATTTGCACAGAGTTTGGCAAAGTTAACAAAATAATAGTTATCTTTGTATATTTGTTAGCAGCATTGGAATGCAATCTTTAATCATCAGTAATATGAAAAAGACACTCAAAATTTTTGCCGCGGCTCTCATCGGTATGGCTGCGGTCGCCTGCTCTTCAGCCGAGAAAATGGCTGAACTTGCTGACAATGTGGTCGTAAAATGCGACCCTGCGGTTCTGGAATGTGTCGCTGGCAGCATCGACGCCACTGTCACAGTGACCTATCCTGCTAAGTACTTCCACCCTAAGGCGATCCTTGAGGTCACCCCTGTTCTCGTTTACGATGGCGGCGAGGCCAAGATGACCCCGTTCATGTACCAGGGCGAGAAGGTGAAGGACAACTACAAGGTTGTCGCCAAGGCCGGCGGCACCGTGACAGAGAAAGTTCACTTTGACTATGTGGAAGGCATGGAGCAGGCTCATCTCGAGCTTCGCGGCATTGTGAAGCACAAGGCGAAATCCTACAAGCTTCCTGTAAAGAAGGTCGCTGACGGTGTCAACACTACCTATATGCTTGTAAAGGCTGCCGGTCAGGTTCCGCTCAAGGCTGACGGTTACCAGGCCATCCTCCAGCAGACCGCCGAAGGACAGATCCTCTACAGAATCAACTCTGCCGATGTTCAGTCAAAGCAGCTCAAAGGACAGTCCATCAAGGATTTCCAGAGCGCTCTTGAGGAGATCAAGGCCAACGAGAGAAAGACCCTCGTAGGTACCGAGGTCGTTGCCTATGCCTCACCTGACGGTGGCGAGAAACTCAACGACAAGCTTTCAGAGAGACGTTCAAAGTCAGCTGACAAGGCTTGGAACAAGGTAATGAAGGGCAAGGATGTCGCCGATCCTGAGGTCAAGAGCATAGGTCAGGACTGGGAAGGCTTCCAGGAGCTCGTCCAGAACTCTGACATCGAAGACAAGGATCTTATCCTCCGAGTCCTCTCCATGTACAGCGATCCTGCTGTCCGTGAGAGCGAGATCAAGAACATGTCATCCGTTTACACCGAGCTGAAGAGCGGTGTTCTTCCTGAGCTCCGCCGCGCGAGGTTCATCGCCAACGTAGAGTTCAAGAACTACACATCAGACGAGCTCATGGAGTTGGTTGAGAGCAACATCGACATCCTTGACGAGCCGGCTCTCCTCCACGCCGCCACCCTCACCAAGGATCTTGACAGCAAGGTTAAGCTTTACGACAAGGCAATCAACAAGTACGACAGCGAGAAGGCCAGGTTCAACCTTGGAGTAGCCTACCTCAACGCCAACGATGTCAAGAAGGCAGAGAAGGCTTTCGCTGATGTTCAGAAGAAGGACGCCGACCTCACCAACGCACTTGGCGTGATCGCACTCCGCAAGGGTGACTACGAGACCGCCGCCAAGAACTTCAAGAAGGCCGGCACAGACGCCGCCAAGGCCAACATCGGTGTAGTTGACATCCTCACTGGCGACTACGACAAGGCTGTAGAGGATCTCAAGGACGTGAAGGGCTGCTGCCACAACACTGTTCTCGCCTACATCCTCACAGGTCAGCTTGACAAGGCTTCCAAGGCAGCTCACTGCAAGGATGCGAAGGTTGACTACCTCAGAGCCATCATCGCCGCCCGTCAGGGCAACTTCGACCAGGTCAAGACCAACCTTGACTCCGTAGCGAAGAAAGACAAGGCTCTCGCAGAGAAGGCCACCAGGGACATCGAGTTCGCTGAGTACTATAAGTAATCTTTCACTTAATAAATAACAAAAAAGCCCGGCTTCATCGCCGGGCTTTTTTGTTATTTATTTGACCAGCCTCACGCCTTTCGGTAGATGGATACTGGATTTGACAGAACCGTCAGCGGATTTCCTGTGCGAGACGGTGATCGGGCCGTAAGGTGTAGGATAGGAGCCTTCCACCCATTCCAAAGAACCAAGATGAGGATTGATCCTGACCTTCTTGAATCCTGGTTCGACCGGTTCGACGCCAAGCACATGGGAACTCAGCCAGGTGGTAGGTCCGGAGGCCCAACCGTGGCAGAAACTGTGACGCAGACCGACATAGCAGTAGGCACCGCCGTCGGCGTGGATGTCGTACTTCCCTTCCGGAACGATCTCGTCAATCCTGCCGGCACCGGCGGCCTTGGAATAATCGAAATCCTCCCAGAACGTTGTCGCGCCGAGATCCAGCATCGCTCCCCAATATTCCGAGATCATCTTCATAGCCTCATCGTAGTTCCCGCTCTTGGCCAGCGCCTCAAGCATATAGTAGCCCATAAACGATGAGAATCCATTGGCTCCGCCGGCCAGAATCACATCACGGACCTCGTCAGCGCCGGCCATATTCTCAAGATAGAGAAGGGCGGCCGCCTGCTTGCTGGATGTGACGGAAGGTTTATACTCCCGCAGTTTCAAGGCCGCTGCCGAACACTCTTCTTTCAGCTTGCTGTCTCCCAGCCATCCGGCCATATCAGCTCCCGCCTCCATAGCCCTTACGGAAAGAGCCTGAAGCCCGGCGTGAATGGCATCCGGTTTCTCGGAAGTAGGCCAGTCGATGAACCGTCCGTCCTTGAAGTTCTCCTTAGATCCATCGAAGTTTGCCATCACCGTGTGCAGAAGTTCTGTCAGATAGGCGTGCTGCTCACGGAGGTAGGCAATGTCACCGTAATATTCATAAAGATGGTGCTGAATGATGATCCACCATAATGAATATGAGCATATTCCGTTCATCCAGACAGTCGGAGGAGTACTGTTCCGCACATAGTCAAGACTCTTCCGGACGACCTTGTGGTCGCCGAACACGGTGTTCACCGCCATCACCTCGGGGTGCATATCCCCTATCCAGACAAGGCGGTCCCTCTTGATGCCGTCCCAAAGATATTCCTGCATACTCAGATGAACCGTGTAGGCTCCGGTCTGCCAGATTTGGTTCAGCCTCTCGTCGCTGCAGCGGAATTGCCCGACGTAAGGGATGTCACGGTAGCGGGAGATTGCCCTGACCGCTACCAGCAGTGCCTCCGCGTCCTCACCGAGCAGGTCCAGACGCACAAAGCGGAAGCCGGTGTTGCCATATTCAACGGCCCCGAGCCAAGGGACTGAAATCTCGAAGTCTCTGACCGAATGCTCGTTGGTGGCGGTGGCGCCAGCCTCGTCAACGCTGCTCAGCGCCTCGCTCACAGACTCTCCGAAGCAGACACGGAAGCGCGCGGCCGCCTTGTCACCGGACATAGCCCTCACGATCTGAATGCCACCTTGAATCTCCTTTCCGAAGTCCAGCAGAACAGAGCTCCTGCCGTCCTTTCCGTTCCTGAATATGCAGACATTCGGTTCGTTGGTGGAAACCTGTCCGCAATACGGCCTCAGAAGGTTCTCCGTTCCGGTAACGCCGCCTTCGGCAAGCATAATCCGTGTCGGAGTGATGTATTCACTCACAAACTCAGCGTCCTGACGCTGAACACTCTTTCCTTCCTGAACACGGGACTCCTGTCCGGAAGCCAAGGTCGCCGCCCCCAGCAGCGCACCAAGCATAAATATCTTCTTTAACATATTCACAAACATAATGAAAAATCGTTGAATACGAAAAAGGCCCGGCGGAAATCGTCGGGCCTTCAATCGTGCGGTAGGTGAGAGTCGAACTCACACGGGCTTGCGCCCACTACCCCCTCAAAGTAGCGTGTATACCATTTCACCACTACCGCAAAGTATGTCCCCCAATTGCTTGGGATTGCAAAGATAGATAATATTCCTGAAATACCAAAATTTTTTCAAGAATTATTTGTATCTTTGCACGCTTTCACGAGTTGGAAGCGACGGTAAATAAAATATTAACAATTTAAAACAGATTCACAATGGCTGTTAAAATCAGACTTCAGCGCCACGGTAAGAAGAATTTCGCATTCTTCCACATTGTTGTGGCTGATTCCCGCGCACCTCGCGACGGACGTTTCATCGAGCAACTCGGCTCTTACAACCCTAACACCAACCCTGCCACCATCATCCTTGATGGCGAGAAGGCTCTCAAATGGCTCAATGTCGGCGCTCAGCCTACACTCGTGGCCCGCAGAATCCTCTCTTACGAGGGAGTTCTCCTTAGGAAGCATCTCGATGGCGGAATCGCCAAGGGCGCTCTCACACAGGAGCAGGCCGACGCCAAATGGAACGCTTGGAAGGCGGAGAGGGACGCTAAGATCGCCGCAAAGAAGGCTGGCCTCGTAAAGGATGCCGCCGAGAAGGCCAAGGTCGCTCTTGAGGCTGAGAAGAAGGTTAACGCGGAAAGGGCCGAGGCTCTCGCAAAGAAAGCCGAGGAACTCGCCGAGGCTCAGCGCAAGGCTGCTGAAGAGGCAGCTGCAGCAAAGGCCGCCGAGGAAGCCGCGGCAGCAGCTGAGGCCGCTCCTGAGACTCCAGCGGAGGCCTAATCCGATGTCCAGGGCAAAGTCAGAACTTCTGCGTGTTGCCCGGGTACTGAAGTCCAACGGTACCGAAGGCGAAATCCTCATTGGATTCCGCGAGATAAGTCCCGAGGACCTGAACCAAACGGAACCGGTGTTCATCACATTTGATGGACTGCCGGTTCCGTTTTTTATTGAATCTTTCTCAAGAAAAGGCACGAACCGCGCGCTGGCCCATCTGACCGGAGTCAAGAACCTCGAAGACGCGGAGGAGCTCGTCGGCAAGGACATATTCGCCAAGCCTGACGGCATCAATGAATATGAAGGCTCGGATGATGGACTGACAGTCGATGACCTGATTGGTTGGACATTACTGGACGCGGACAATAAGAGTCTAGGCGAAATCACTGACTACGAGGACATTCCAGGCAACACCTGTCTATATGTGGAGACAAAAGACGGACAGGTCATGATTCCTCTGCACGAAGATCTCATCCTGTCCGTCGATGAAGACTCAAAGACCATCTCGGTGAATGTGCCCGATGGTCTGATCTAAAATTGTTCCTAAAAGTCAACTCCTGTTCTTCTTTCGTAGTCTTCCTTGACATCAAGGTAGAAGGACACCTGCGCCGCCTGTGCGTAAGGGTAGAGCCACAGGAAACCGATTCCCAGAGTAAAGAGACACAGGATGAACCATCCGGCAAAACTAAGATAAAGGTAGAACAGGTCAAACTTGTGGCTGTACATCATGTCCTTGCTAAGGTTGATCGCCTCATTGGCCGAGAGTTCCGGCTTGTCCACAAGGATGTAGTTCGTCATCGCATAGGAAAGGGTCTTTATGATCCCCGGCACAAAAAGCAGAAGCGACCAAAGGAAGACGAAGAATCTGTTCAGGAACATGCCCCAGACATGATGCCAGTAATTACCGAACCCGATCTTGAACTCGTTTGAAAGGACCTTGTCGTCACCATCCGTGAAAAGTGACTTGAAACCATTTACCAGTCCGACCAAAAGCGGGAACGAGAATGAAGACCGGATACCATTTCATCATGTCGGCGGCAAGCTGCAGGTTTGTCGGATCGTCCGACAGCTGCATGGCCTTTATCTCATAAGGAGCGATGAAAACTGCCAAAACAGCCATATATGCCAGCACGGCAAGCACAGACGGAGCCCACCGGCCTTTCAAAGCGGCCAGAGCTTCGTTTTTATATTCCTGGTTCTCTTTCATTACGGCAATTATTTAGACTATCGAAAATCAAAAGGGGACGCGCAAAACAGCTTCTTAATGTCAACCCGATGTCAGTACTCCACAGCGACGGACGCAAGGAGAATGTCAAGACAGAATGTAGGAAGCAGCGTTGTGGAAGACACGGAAAACTTCACTGCATCCACATCGTACCCTCTTGCGGTCTTCATGTCCCAAGCCGTCCAATCCTTCACAATCTTATGCTCGGCACCGGTGTAGTCAACCAGATAGAACTCCTCAGTGCAGACCGGCATGTCGTTCTTGAAGAACGTTGCGGTCACTTTAAAGTAGTCGCCGTCAGCGATCTTTCCCTCGTCAGCCAGTTTTTCGGTGTACTTGGTGTTGTTGATGTAGAACCCAAGCACATTACAGGTGGATTTTGTAAAATAGTCCTTGTACTTGAACACGATGTCATAGCCTGACGACATCGACGGAAAGTACACCGCGTATGTCTTGTTGGCAAAACCCGTTTTCGGCTCGGTGTAACCGGCATATTTCCCGGCGGATGTGAAAATCAGAAGCTCATCCGTGTCTTCAGCGCCTCCTTTTTTCGCGGAAACCTTCCAACCGCCGCTGAAGCCTGAATTCACATCATTGCAGCTGGTGCACAATGCTGAATAGTTGTCAAGCATAATATACTTATTATAGTACAGGCTGTCAACTGTCGGATACTCCTTAGGTAAATCGAGCACATAGGAGAAATTTCCCGTCAAGGTGTAGCTCATAGTGGAAGGTTTGTTCTCGCAGGAAGCGGCGACAATGATGATGGCCGCCAGAATGAAAAGTTTGATCGAGTTTTTCATAAAAAATCACTTTATCGTTTAACTTGCCAAAGTTACAACATAATTTCAATAGTGCCAACATAATTTGTGGGGCCTGTCAACCAAATATCCTCGAAAGAGGCCTTTCCGTTTTCGAATATCGGGACAAAATCAACAATGAGGTCGGCGATGGCAGCCCTCACGATGCACGAGACACGGTCATCAGTGCCATTACTACCAATGACTCCTTGTGAATATGCGGCTAAAGCCGAAGCCACTATCCCGGTGCCACAGGCCAATGTCTCTCCCTCAACTCCTTTCTCGAATGTACGAATATTCAGAATCACTCTGTCGCCTTTCCGCTCCGGTTCCACAAAATTGACATTCGTGCCGACTGGAGCGAAATGTGGATCATGACGAAGGGCCGCGCCATCCGACTGGACAGGATATTCACTCAAGCCATGGACAAACTTGACAAGGTGGCGTGTGCCGGTGTCCAGAAAGCAGACGTGTTCCTTCGGGAATGATTGGATGCCGGACACGTCCCGCATCTGTAAGCGGACTACTCTTTCCGGAGTTGTCGGCCCGGAGGAAGTAATGATTTCCGCATGATGAAGCCCGTCAGCAGCCTCAAAAACAATATGGCCATCGTCCTTGGATATTCCCAGATCAGCGGCGAATGACACAATGCAGCGTCCTCCGTTGCCGCACATCATTCCTCCGCTTCCGTCAGGATTGTGGAAAACCATCCTGAAATCCGCCAAGTCACTGTTTTCCAGAAGCATGACTCCGTCAGCCCCGAAGCCGACATGACGGTCGCACAGATGGCGGATCATTGTCGGCGAAAGGGACAGATGCCCGTCACGATTGTCAGCGAGGAGGAAATCATTCCCGGCGCCATGGTACTTTGAGAAGCCGTACATCATTTGACCGCGCGGTCAGGGACATCCATCTTCAGATGAGGATTACGGCGTGAATACACGCTTAGCGAAAGCGCCAGAAGCAAGGCCACGACACAGACGGCCACGAACATCACTTCAACCCAAAAGGCACCGGCCTCGCTGACTCCTTTGTCGAGGTTGGTGTCGGCAAGGATTTTCCCGGCGAACATTTTGAACGACATAAGTCCAAGATTCTGAACCCAGTATATTAATGAATATGCGGTGCCAAGCACTTTGTTCGGTACTATCTTAGGCACGGAAGGCCACATCGCCGCCGGAACCAAGGAATAGCCGAAGCCCAGAAAGACCATACTGAGGTAGCCATAGAACGGAATTCCGGAAGGTGCGAAAGCAAGCATCAGATGGGCAATGAGAGCAAGCACAGCACCGGTGAGCATCCAGCGTGTGCCGTGGCCTATCTTGTCCACCAACAATCCGAAAATAGGGGCGAAGACAACCGTGGCGAACGGAAGCATCGAAACCATCCAGCTGGCGGCCTCGACCGGCACGTCAAATCGTGGAATCAGAATGGACGAGGCGAATTTCTTGAATGAGACCACACTGCTGTAGAAGAACACGCACAGCAGGGCAATCACGATGAAATGCTTGTTTTTCAGCAGCTTCACCACATCTGAAAAACGGAACTTATCCTCCTCGGCGGTCTCTACCGTGTCCTTCAGGCCTGCCTGGCGGTCGAACCTTGCATCCATCGCCACGAATATCGCCCACAGAACCATCCCGACAAGCATCAGGATCAATCCCAGAAATGCCGGAGAGGCTGTCTCCATCAATGAATATGTCTCCCCCACTCCCTTCTCTGCCACCAGTTTCGGCGAGATGACAAGGGCAAACGCCGTTCCGAGCCTCGCGATGGCCAGTTGGAGTCCCATGGCAAAAGCCATGTTTCCATCCTTGAACCATTTGGCTATCGATCTCGTGACAGCGACACCGGCGATCTCGCTTCCAAGGCCGAAGAACATGCAGCCGATGTAGGCTATTGTCAGAGAAGTTTTCGGCGGAAGGCCTGAGGTCAGCGCATAGGCGACAAGGGCGGCGCCTCCGGCCATCATCGTGACGAAGATGGAGCCGGTGATCCTCACTCCCCACTTGTCCAGAAGCATGCCGCAGACCACCAGTCCCCCGAAGACACAGAGAACCGAATAGCCGCTGGTGTAGAGTCCGTAGTCAGCCGAGTTCCAGCCCAACTGAAGCGCGGACGGGTTCTCGAACAGGTGGGACAGCGTCGAGAACATGTCATCGAAGTAGTACGACGCGAACATCGGCACCACAAGACAGGCCAGCGCTATCCAGCACGAATATTTCCTTAAAAATCTTGCCACGATATTAATGTATTAGTTTTCATTCATTTAAGCTCAAATCACCCATATACCACTTCCTTTCACAATCGATCAATCTTTCATATTCCTGCACCTTGCGGCGGGGAGGGACTTGACTCAGCGGGCGTGGCCGCCCGTGGCCACGTGAACGGGAGGGGCCTTGAGCGAAGCGAAGGGAGGGATTTACCCGTCGGAGCCAAGCCCCTCCCTGCCGCAAAAAGGCCTTGTATATTCAAAAAAAACTACTTCTGAATATTCGGCTGCTCAAGGCCGAGGTGGCGCTTGCCGTCAAGAACCTTGAGGTAAAGGGCGATCAGAAGGGCGGCCACACCGAATCCAGCGAAGATGACGAGCGGAATCGTGTAGTTGTAAGGGATGAACTCGGCGCCGGCGGCCTTGGCCGCGATGACGGGAGGGTTGTCGGCGTTGACGCTCGCCAGAACACTTCCGATAAGCTTAGGAACGAAGCAGAGGCCGATGTTCTGTACCCAGAAGATAAGGCAGTAGGCCGAGCCGAGAATCTTCTCGTCGATGATCTTCGGAACCGATGGCCATAGGGCGGCCGGAACGAGCGCGAAACTGATGCCAAGCACCACAATCGTGGCGAGAGCCAGGAATTTGCTGTGCGTCGCAGGCAGCGCGAAAGCGAACACCAAGTGGCAGACAATCAAAAGCAGAGCGCCCCAGATCAGCATCGTAGCGCCCTTTCCCTTCGTGTCAAGAAACCTGCCAAGGAACGGAGTGATGATGGCGGCGCCGATCGGGAACCACCTGAATATGTCAGAGGCTGTCTTGGCGGAGATTCCATCCAGATTGCACTGGAGCATGTTCGCGCCATATCTCTGGAACGGGAAGATCGCTGAATAGTAGAGGACGCACAGAAGGGCGACAACCCAGAAACTCTGCGAGGAGAAGATCTTGCCGAGATCGCTGAGTTTGAATTCCTCATCAGAAGACGGCTCTTCTGATTTGACTCCTGCCTCCACAAGCTGCCCGTCGAACTTCTTGTCCATAACGCTGAACACAAGGAAGTTGATGAGGCCGATGAGAAGCAGGACAGTGCAGAATCCGACAGGACCCTGCACACCACCGAGTTTGGAGGCGAGGATAGGGCTGATCGAGAACACACAGAAGACTCCTACACGGGCGATTGCCATCTCCACGCCCATCGCCATAGCCATCTCCTTGCCTTTAAACCATTTGGCGATGGCTTTGGAGACTGTCGTGCCGGCCATCTCGCAGCCGCAGCCGAAGATCATAAAGCCAAGGGCGGCCATTTTGGCGCTGCCAGGCATTGAGACCCACCAGGTTCCGAGCCACTCGCAGAAAGCCGTGGTCTGGAACCAGTCTGTTATACCTATATATTTAATCGACGCTCCGATGAACATCATCGAAGCGGAGAGTATTCCCGTGAAACGGACTCCCATCTTGTCCAGGATGATACCGGCGAGAATCAGGAAACCGCAGACATTGAGGATGTACTCAGCGCTGGCGTAGGTTCCGAACACGTCCGGGCTCCAGCCCCTCTGCTGCTCGATCAGGGCCTGCAATGGAGACATCACGTCCACGAACATGTAGCCGAAGAACATCATCAGCGCGATAAGAATGAGGGCGGTCCACCTTGCGGCCGGCGAGTCATTCATCAGTTTTTGGATCTTTTCTGACATTTGATTATTTCTTTAAAATATATTCGTAATGAATGTAAAAATATTCAAACAACTTGCGAATATAAGAAAAATGTCGGAATAAAGTCGTACCTTCGTCCTTATGA
>ERZ1031808.225-NODE-225-length-11015-cov-135.857026_pt1 | contig 11015 bp, 13 predicted proteins | sample MGYA00517103_ERZ1031808 | MGnify/ENA primary metagenome ERZ1031808 (study PRJEB33719, sample SAMN04261245) | wastewater metagenome | biome: rural village; feature: human; material: feces | host: Homo sapiens | place: El Salvador | collected 2013-01-14 ...
AAGTTGTATATATATATGTGAGGACATGAAATTCTGAATTATGTAGCTCAAAATGGGCCTTTCGCTGTTTGTGGTGGGTGGTTTGGGTGCGGGGTGATGCCGGTCGGGTAGGTTGGAGGCATGGATGCCTCTCACCTGTTCACCGCCGCGCTTCGGTTGCAGTCACCTTGGAAGGGTGGGTCCGTGGGCTTCCGTGACGCCGGCGGCGGCCGGCGGGAGCTGCGCATCATGATCGGCTTCGAGCCCGGCGCCCGCTTCCATTGTCCCGAGACGGGCTGCCGGGAAGACGCCTGCCCGGTGCATGACAGGCGGGGGCGTGTGTGGCGGCATCCGGACTTCTTCCGGTACGAGGCGTTCATCCACGCCGTCATGCCCCGCGTCACGTGCCCCGTGCATGGGGCGGGGACGGTGCCCGCCCCGTGGGCCAGGCCCGGCGGCGGGTTCACGCTCCTGTTCGAGGCGTGGGCGGTGGAGATGGCCCGCCGCCTGCCCGCCGGCACGTTCGCCGATCTCGTGGAGCACGATGTCATCAACGTGACGCCGGGCAAGGACCCGGCCACGGTCGAACGGTTCTCGCGTGATTTCATGGACCACAACGGGGTCCCGGAATATGTGCGTCTGGTCGCCTGCGACATGAGCCCGGGCTTCCCGGAAGGGCATCCGTGGGCATCTGCCCCATGCGCGGCGGATCGTCGACAGGTTCCACGTGGCCAGGCACGCCGACGAGGCCGTCGACAAGGCCGGGAAGACGGAAGGCCGCTCCGACCCGCTGCTCAAACGGACCGAGTACCTGTGGCTCAGGAACGGGGAAAGCCTGACCGAACTGCAGGTGGAGACCAGGCGCAGCCTGACGGGGCGACGGTTGAGGACCGGCCGCGCCTGCCGGATGCGCGAGGTCCTGCAGGGCATCTGCACGGACGGCCGCACCCCGTCCGAGGCATGGGTGCGCCTGCATCGCCTGTGCTCGTGGATGATGCACTCCCGCCTCGAGCCGATGAAGGACTTCGCCCGCATGGTCCGACGCCGCTTCGCCGAGATCGTCGCCTGCTTCGGGCACCCGTACGCCGACGCCGTGCTCGAGGGCGCCGACGGCGTCATCCGGAACGTCAAACGACGGGCGAGAGGCTTCCGCGACATGGACCACTCCGTCACCATGATCTGCCTGACCTGCGGCGGACTCGACCTCAAAGCCGTCACCACCACTTGACCATCACCCACCACAAACAGCGAATAGCCTTCTTAGTTATTTTAGGGTCTTAGGATGCTGGACAGTTTGCGGTGACGTCTTGTTGGATGCCGGAGGGGTCGCCGAGTTTGGCTTTGTCGATGTTGTCTTTGAAGAATCGTCGGGTCGCGTCATCGGCTCGGTCAGGGCTCATGAATCCCATCTCGGGGACTTTCTCCAGTTCCTTGAGCGCTTCTTCGCTGCGTTCCGGTTGAGAGGAATAGGTGTTGAGCCATTCCTTCTCCCACGCGCACTGGAAGAGATTGGATGCCTGGGTGTCTCCCCATCCTTGTTGGAAGGACGTGCCGGAATCCGACGGCATGGATTCAGGCGGGGTGTAGTCCTGGGGCCAGGAGAGTTTGCCGATGGATTCCCGGTATTCCTTGTTGATCTCGTCGTAGCCGACGATTTTCCTGGAGTCGCCCGCATTCGAGACGTCGCCGTTGGAGCAGCTGGCGAGGCTCAGGGCGAGGATGCCGACGCATGCCGTCGCCAGCGCTTTCTTGCCTGCGTTTGTGAGGGTGGATTTCATCTTGGTTGCATCTCCTTGTTGGTGATGTGTGTGGTGTTTGGACTACCGCAATGCCAGTGCCGGTTGGAGCCTGGCCGCGCGTATGGCGGGGACGAGGCTCCCGATGATCGAGGTCGCCAGCGCCGCCGAGACGGCTGCGATGGCGGCGGCGACGGGGAACGCAGGGGGCTGCAGAGGCGAGTATGACGGCAGGAACGCCGGGAGCGCGCCTACCGCGCATGCCGATATGGCGACGGCCAATAGCGACACCGAAAGACCGATGATGAGCTGGCTTCCGATCACCAGGCCTATGAGGGATGCCCGCGTGGCGCCGAGCGCGCGTCTGACGAGGAGCTCGCGTGTTCTGGATTCCAATGACGCCAGGCCGATGTTGACGATGCCGATGGCCGAGACGAAGAGCAGCAGGATGGCGCAGACGCCGAACGCGATTTGCATGACCGCGATCACCGATTCGTAGCTTTGCGCGTTGTCGATTGTCTGAACGCCGGACACGGAGCCTCCTATGGAGTCGAACAGGATGTCCTCGACAACGGTCCTGACCCGTTGCTTGCCGAGTTGCGGGAGATCCAGCCAGAGGATGGTAGCGCTTCGCGAAACGATCCTCATGTATTGGGTCAGCGCCTGGGCGTTGACGTAGATGGTCGGGTCCGTGCGTCCGTCGTTGACGACGCCGGTCACGGTGAACGGGGTCGCGATCGTGGTTTGGTTTGTCTTCGCGTATGCGGTGGAGTCCTTGGGAAGGTTCTGCTCCGCGGCGAGATTGACGACGATCGATGCGGTCGATCGTTCGCCGCCGGCGTACCAGCGTCCGGATTTCATCGGAAGGTTGTAGATGCTCGAATATCCGGGAGTGGTCGCCACGACGTCTCCCCTGATGCCTCCGTTTGACTGCGTTCCGGGAGAGAACGTGATGTCGGTATCGAGGTTGAGGATGATCGCCGTCTCATGGTTCTTGGCCGCGATTGCGTCGGCGAGGCGCGAGAAATCATCCGCGTCGCTCAGTCTCGGGCTGTTCATGGAAACGGTGACCAGCGGGGTGCGCCCGTAGAGTTGTTCGTTGATCGCCACCAGGTAGTCCTTGCCGATGGTTCCCGCGAGGACGGCGAGTATGACCGCCACGATCCCTATGAGCATCGACAGACCGGTGAGTACGGATCGCAAGGGGGCGAGCCGTAGATCCTTAATCAATTGACGGAGCATGGAGCTCGCCTCCGGACATGGTGTACGTGATGTCGCAGGTGGCGGCGAGATCATCGTCATGGGTGACGAGCAGCAAGGTCGTGGCATGCTCGCGCACTGCGTCCCGCAGCACCGAAAGCACCTCGCCGCTGGTCTTGGTGTCGAGTGCTCCGGTCGGCTCGTCGCAGATGAGAAGTTCGGGCTGGTTGACCAGGGCGCGGGCGATCGCAACCCGTTGCTGTTCGCCGCCCGAGAGTCTTTTCGGTAGTTCCCCCGCCTTGTCCCTGAGACCGACCGAAGCGAGCGCGGCAAAGCACCTGCGCCTGCGGGCCGAGGCGGAAGCGACCGTGGCACGGGGACGGCGGGCATGCTGGCCGTACCACAATGCCAGCTCGACGTTTTCAAGCGCCGATAGATGACCGATCAACGAATAGTTCTGGAACACGAAGCCGATGTGCCCGGCCCTCATGAACGAGAGCCGCCTGTCGGACAACGCGCCGACGTCTTGGCCTTTGTACAGGTAACGGCCGCTGAACTGCGTGTTCAGCATCCCGATGATGCTTATCAGGCTGGTCTTGCCGGCTCCCGACTTGCCCACTATCGAGTATGTCATGCCGGCGAACAGCTCCAGGGAGACGTCGTTCACCGTCGTGAGCCTGTCCTTGTTGCCCAGGGTCACGACGGCCGACACTCCCTGCAAGGCCACGAGCGGCTTCGTTGATTCAGACATGCGGTGCCGCCCTACTTGGATTGCGGATCCAGATCGGGAGGAGTGGCCGACACGGCGTCTCCCGCCTTCAGTCCCGAGGTGATTTCGATGCGGGCGCCGTCCGTGACGCCCAGGCCGACGTCGACAACCGTGCCATCGGGACGGCGGACCTGTCCCTTCTGCAGTCTGCCGGCCACGGCGGTGACCGGCAGCGACGCGACGTCGTTGCGTGCCTGTGCCGTCACGACCAGTATCGCCGACTGTCCCGCCCTCACCAAGGAATCGGTGGGAATGAGGCAGGCGTAGGAATCGGAGACCGAAATCGTGGAGGACTGTCCCTCCACTCCGGAGGATGCGCCCGAGGCCAATGGCACGACGCCCGAGCAGTCCGTCGGGCCGACACCATCCGTGACCTGGAATTTCCCGGCGAAAGGAGCGTTGCCGACGGTCGCCACGAGATTGGATAGATCCCCGGTCAGGCCGAAGCCGTCGAAACGCAGGGTCATGACCGGATAGTTGGCGGGGACGGTCGTTCGCGCAGCGATCACGCTCACGACGGTCGCGCCCACGGGGGAAACCAATTGCCGGTCTTCGACACTTCCCAGCACAGTCCCTTGCTCGACCCGCTGGCCGGATTCCACCGACGGGACGAAGACGCCGACTTTGTTCGCCAGCACGGCGAAATCAACGCCAGCGCCGACCTGCGCTTTCAAAGAACGCGTGGGAACGATGTCGCCGGTCTCGACCCGCACCGTTTGCGCGGTCCGATCGCCTGACGCACTTGCAGGTTGCCCTCCATACTGCTTGTTCTCAGTCGAGGAGCAGCCTACAAGTGCAAGAGGTATCAGCAAGATAACAATCGCCCGCTGCATACGTCGAATATTCATCTTGATCTCTTTCAGTATGTCAATATGAAGGATAAGCCATCTGTGCCTTAACTCTTCCAATATTAGAGAATACCGTATCTTCTGCACAGATGTCGAACCATGAGCTTTAACGTCTGTGATTTAGAGGGGATACGATCATGCGAGCCGTTCCTTCCTGTTTGGGGCAGTTGAAGGCGTCCTCCGTGGTTGGAGGAAGAAGATAGCTGATAAGACAGCACAAGAGCATGCAAATGCATGAGAGAGGATTCGCTGATGGCAGAGGATGGCGCTGCGACGAAGCCAGTGTCGTTATGGAGGGGCACGGATTACGGCCAATGGCTAGTGGCGGACACATGCATATCGCTGTCAAACAGCATCCAGGACTTCAGTCTGCCGATCATCGCGCTGTCGATCACTGGATCGCCGGTTCTGGCCACACTTATTGATTCTGTCATCGGGTTCGTTCGTGGCGCGCTGGAGCTACCGGGCGGTCTGCTCCAGGACAGCGTGGATCGGCGTAGGCTCATGACAATCTTCGGCGCCACGGGGTTCGTTATCTTCCTGACCGCTGCTGCATGTGCGCACGTGGGCGTACTGGGATACGCGGCGCTGGTCGTTGTCGCTGTGCTGTTGGGCATCCGCGGAGGCCTGCTTGGGGGCCCTCCAACACAATGCTCAGGGGTAAGGAGAATCTGGGGAAGGCCGCTGCCGGCATTGACGTTGAAGGGATTGATTACGCTGCCCGGACCTGACCAGTGGCAACAGCACATCAAACGTTGTGGCCTGACCACGTTCTGAATTCACGCTTCGTATTCTCACCCATCGGCGCATGAAATCAAACGAGGTGACGACATCTCCTAAACCTGGAGGATTCGGGAGGTGGCTATCTATGGATATTTCAGGACGTAGCATGGCAGGACTGCAGATTTGTATCCAAGGCGAGTACTGCATCGCAGGGTCAAAGACAGTGTGACATCGAGCCTGAACTTGACCGGTTTGACAGTAATGATTGAGCTCAGCTGTTCATGCTCACAGTTCACATCAGGTATCACTTCAGCATTGTCTCGAACGCGTCAATGTGATTACCGAGCAGGAATGCGATGACGTATCGGTCATGGCGGATAGAGTGGCAGATCAGGCAGCCCAAGCAGGCCGGATTGCCCATTACCAACTGATCGGAAATACCGAAGGATATTTTCCCTCTGACTTGGCGCGCATCACGATGTTTTTCCAGTGGGAGGATTCACGCACATTGTACGGTTTGCAGGTGATTGATATTGTTCGAGCAAAAGAACTACAGTAGAACAGATGGAGATGCGCTATGAATTATATGACTTTGAAAGAGGCAAGTGAGAAATGGGGTGTAACGCCTCGACGGGTAAACTACTATTGCGCCGGTGGCCGTATTCCCGGCGCTGTGAAGATGGCCGGCGTCTGGCTGGTTCCCAAAGATGCAGAAAAACCGTTGGATAAACGATGTAAAGCAGATAAATCTATGGGTGGTGATAATACATGAAACGAATCTTCTATGTCGAAGATGATTTGAGCTTGATCAATGGATTATCCTTTGCAATTAAGAAACAGGGATATGAGATTGATATTGCCCGGACAAGTTCAGAAGCGGAAAATCTGTGGATGAACGGGAAATATGATTTAGTTATATTGGATGTATCTCTGCCAGATGGTTCCGGCTGTGATTTATGTAAGAAGATTCGTCAGAATTCAAAGGTGCCGATTATCTTTCTGACCGCAGCAGATGAAGAGACGGATATTATTATGGGCCTTGACATAGGAGGCGACGATTATATTACAAAGCCTTTCAAATTGGCGGTATTTCTGTCAAAGGTCAATGCTCTGCTTCGCAGAAGTGAGAACTTCAATCAGACTGATACAGAATTGAGTTCAAATGGAATAAGAATACAACTACTAGAGCATGAAGTTTACAAAGATGATGTTCTGATCGACTTGACGGCCAGTGAATATAAATTGCTGTGTCTGTTTATGGAGAACCCAAACATTGTCCTGTCATCGGAGCAAATTTTGAGCAGGCTTTGGGATTGTGAGGAAGACTATATTGACAACAGCACCCTGACGGTATATATCCGAAGATTACGCATAAAAATTGAGGATGATCCCGGCAATCCACAGAAGATCGTCACTGTTCGGCGTTTTGGTTACAAATGGAATAAGACGGAATAAGGTGTGCTATGCGAATACTGGCAAACCGAAAAATCAAACAGCTTTTCATCTGTATCCTATTGATTGTCATTGGTTTCTCGTCATTCTCCGTTGCTGCGGTCAGTCTGCAATGGAAGTTTGCAGCACTGTATGTATTGGTGTCTGCAATTTGCATGGGAGCTTTGATCTTTATCTCTTTGTATTTCTATTGTAGAAAGCAGGAGCAGATCATGGAAAACGCTGTGACACAGATACGGAGATATATTTCCGGCAATCACGATGCACGGATCGACTGTAATGACGAGGGCGAATTATATCGGTTGTTCCATGAAGTAAATGCTTTGGTCGCGATCTTAAATGCTCATGCAGAGAATGAGGGAAACGCAAAGATTTTCTTGAAAGACACCATATCGAACATATCCCACCAATTAAAGATGCCTCTTGCGGCTCTGAATATATACAATGGACTTCTGCAAGAAGAAACTGCTAGTTCTCCGGCGATTAAGGAATTTACTGATCTTTCTGAACAAGAACTTGACCGAATAGAAGTCCTTGTCCAAAATCTTCTCACGATTACGAAGTTGGATGCCGGGACGATTGTTCTGAGAAAAAGCGAACACTATGTTGATGATATGATGGCGCAAATCCAAAGGCGATTTGCATTTCAGGCGCAGCAGCGGGAAATAAATTTGAATTTTGCTGGACAAGATACTGTCATGCTGATCTGTGACGCGCATTGGTTTATGGAGGCAATCGGCAACATCATAAAAAATGCTCTGGATCATACGAAAGCAGGAAGTACCATTCAAGTTTCGTGGCGTGAGTTTACATCAATGGTGCAGGTTGTAGTAAAAGATGATGGAAGTGGTATCCACCCGGAAGATCTTCCCCATATCTTCAAGCGGTTTTACCGCAGCCGTTTTTCAAAAGACACACAGGGTGTTGGCTTGGGGCTTCCGCTTGCAGAAGCGATTATTGAAGCCCACAGCGGAACAATAGAAGTAGACAGCGAATTGGGCGTAGGAACGACGTTCACGATCAATTTTCTGATTCCTACAAAATTGTAGGGTGAGTGTCATCTTGCAGTAGGATTCGTATGGTACTTTTTCTATGCCAAAATAGAAAGAGGTATTAGAACAATGAACTTATTAGAGGTGCAAAACCTATCAAAAACCTACGGAAACGGCGAGGCCACTGTCCATGCCTTAAAAGGTGCAACCTTTTCTGTTCCGAAAGGTGAATTTGTTGCCATAGTTGGTGAATCTGGTTCCGGCAAGAGCACGTTGCTGAACATGATCGGTGCATTGGATACTCCGACTTCCGGCAAGGTATTTATTGACGGCAAAGACATTTTCTCTATGAAAGACCGTAACTTGACGGTATTTCGCCGTAGAAATATTGGCTTCATTTTTCAGAGCTTCAACCTGATCCCGGAGCTGACGGTAGAACAGAATATCATTTTCCCGGTGCTGCTGGATTACCAAGAACCCAATAAAAAGTATCTGGAAGAATTGCTGGCGGTACTGAACCTGACCGCACGGAGGAACCATCTTCCCAGCCAACTTTCTGGCGGCCAGCAGCAGCGTGTCGCTATTGGACGCGCCTTGATTACACGTCCCTCTCTGATCTTGGCAGACGAGCCGACCGGCAATCTGGATACGCAGAACACAAGCGAAGTCATTGCGCTGCTGAAAGAAGCATCCAGAAAATATGAGCAGACCATTGTTATGATTACACATAGCAGAAGCATCGCCCAGACCGCAGACCGTGTTTTAAGGGTATCCGATGGTGTACTGACGGATTTCGGGGGGTGTCGTGAATGAAAAGCTATCTTAGTCTCATTCCCATCTCCGCTAAAGTTCACCGCCGTCAAAATCGTATGACGCTGCTTTGCATTGTGTTTGCTGTGTTTATGGTAACAGCAGTATTCAGTATGGCAGAAATGGGTTTCCGGATGGAACAGGCCCGATTGGTTGGTAAGCATGGAAGTTTCTCTATTGGCGACTTGCTCGGCAGTTCCATGGGGCAAACCCTTCTTTCTGTCGCGGTTGTTCTGTTCCTGCTGATTTTGATTGCGGGCGTTCTGATGATTTCCAGCAGTATGAACAGCAGCGTTGCACAGAGAATCCAATTTTTCGGAATGATGCGCTGCATTGGTATGAGTAAGCAGCAGATCATCCGCTTTGTCCGCTTGGAGGCATTGAACTGGTGCAAGACAGCTATCCCTATCGGTCTTGTTTCAGGGGTTGTTGCTACATGGGGACTCTGCGCGGTACTGCGTTTTGTAGTCAAAGAAGAATTTTCTGATATTCCCCTCTTTGGCATTAGTATCTTTGGCATTGCTGGCGGTATCTTTGTGGGGCTGATTACTGTACTGATTGCCGCAAATGCTCCGGCAAAACATGCTGCTAAGGTATCTCCCATCACGGCGGTGTCTGGAAATGCAGGTCACGAAAAGACAATATGTCATTCGCCGCATGCAGGCTTCGGAAAGATTGAATTCCTTCTTGGTGTCAGGCATGCAATCTCCGGGAAGAAAAATTTATTCCTGATGACAGGTTCTTTTGCACTTAGCATCATCCTGTTTCTGAGCTTCTCTGTTATGGTCAATTTTGTGGATTGCCTGATTCCTCAGTCGGCTGCCACATCAGATATAGATATTGCAAGTGCTGGCGGTAATACGATCCCTCGGGAACTGCTTACATCCATCCGCGGAATGGATGGAGTGAAGGAAGTTTACGGGCGGCGTAATGTGTCTGATGTTTCTGCCAAACTAAACGACGACGCCAACTTCTCTGGCACGGTCGATCTGATTTCTTATGACGATTTTGATTTACAATGTCTGAAAGAAGACAGTGCTTTGAAAAGGGGAAGTGACCTGTCCAAAGTTTCTGGGGACAGCAATTTTGTTTTGGCAACATCCGATCAGGGCAGCACATGGAAAATCGGTGACACTATTCAGATTGGGGATAAAACCCTTACCATAGCCGGACTGTTAAAGAACGACCCATTCAGTGAGAATGGATTGACAAATGGGAAGCTCACATTGATTACCTCTGATGAGACATTTGTTCGTCTGACAGGAGAGGAAGGTTATTCTCTTGTGCAGATACAGACAACGGGAGATGTTACGGACGAGAATGTTCAGGCAATCCAGAATTCCGTAGATCAAACATATAGCTTCCGAGATAAACGCGACGAACGCACTACGGGAACTTATATGGCTTTTGTTTTCTGTGTTTATGCATTTCTGGCAATAATTGCACTGGTAACAGTAATGAACATTGTCAATAGCATTTCCATGAGTGTGTCTGCCAGAATGAAGCAGTACGGGGCTATGCGGGCAGTGGGAATGGATGAACGGCAGATGGCAAAAATGATTGCTTGTGAAGCATTCACTTATGCTGTTCTGGGGTGTGTTGTTGGTTGTGCTATTGGCTTGCCGCTTAGCAAATCGATGTATGATTTCCTTATTGCGGAGCATTTTCCATCTGCTGTATGGCAGTTCCCAACTACCTCTTTGGGCGTTATTCTTCTGTTTGTCTCGATTGCGGCAATCGCAGCTGTATATACTCCGGCAAAGCGAATTCGCAATATGTCAATTACTGCAACCATCAATGAATTATAGTTTCATATTTTGATCTGCCGGACGACGGCAAAAGAAAAAGCCGTCGTACAGCAGCACTCTGAAACGCTTGTTCACCCTGCGGCGGCTTTTTAGAGCCGCCGCTTCTTTTTGTCCGAAGGTTCACGAAGACCCTACCCCTTGCAAATTGGCATGGCAGCAATAGGAGGATGCCGCCATGCCAGTTTTATTTTTTTGTAGTCCGCATAGCCTGCACCAGTTAAAAAAGCATAGCTCCGCCTCCGGGTTATTCCGGCTATGTATGCGGAATTTGTTGGAACCTTAACTATTATGTCATTTCATGCCTCCGAGTGGCCTTGTGCCGCCCGGGCGCTTCTGCGTTCTTATGGGGTAGCTTCGGGTCATGTTGGCCCGAAGTCATTCCCCCGGTGCCGCTCCCCGCCGCCTTCGTTTCGGTCGCTCGTCAACCACCAACCGAAACGGAGGTCAATATGGCTATTATCAATCTGCGGGACTTTTATCCGTTTTATACGTCGGATTGCTTTATGGAAGTATCGGACGAAGTTGCTGAAATGTTCAAAGAATTTGACCGCAAGGAGGCTGACTACCGGCTGCGTACATACCGCCATAAAGCCTACTATTCACTTGATCGGGATGATGGGCTGGAGCATGAGGCTGTGCATAAACCCCGGATTCAACTTGTAAGTGCAACGGCTGGTTTCGGGTCGGCTTGTTTTGAT
>ERZ1031808.243-NODE-243-length-10658-cov-4.733755_pt1 | contig 10658 bp, 9 predicted proteins | sample MGYA00517103_ERZ1031808 | MGnify/ENA primary metagenome ERZ1031808 (study PRJEB33719, sample SAMN04261245) | wastewater metagenome | biome: rural village; feature: human; material: feces | host: Homo sapiens | place: El Salvador | collected 2013-01-14 ...
TTGCGGCTTGCCCTCTGTGCCGCCGACGGCGGCAGCGGTGCGTCGAGTCGCCGCACCCTACAAAGGGATATTGAAAATTTAAACAGCCGTGAAAAACGGCGAATCCGTGCTATAACCCCTCAGTCTCGGCTTCGCCAAGCCGCCTCCCATACAGGGGAGTTGTAATTGCAGCTGTTCTGCAAATCTCAATTTATCAATCTGTATACACAACAAAAGTCCCGGCAGATATCACTGTCGGGACTTTTCTGTTTTATGAATATTCCGTTAAAAGGCAGCGCGATTTTTCAGTTCATTCCGGCGCTTCCGACTGCGTCGAAGAGCCGCTGTATCTCGCTGTTTAAGGCCGCGTTCTCGGGCGACGAAAGCTCCGGGTCGCGCGCCATAATCTCCTTCCCCGCCTGCTGCGTCTCCTCGAGCGTGCCTCTGTCCTTCAGCATATCGGCAATCTTCATCTCCGGCAGACCGTGCTGACGCGAGCCGAAAAATTCGCCCGGACCGCGCAGCTTGAGATCCTCGTCCGCGATTTTGAAGCCGTCCGTTGTAGTCTCCATGACCTTCATTCGCCTTTGCGCCGTGTCGTTTTGCGCGTCGGTGATAAGAATGCAGGTGGATTTATATTGCCCGCGCCCGATGCGCCCTCTGAGCTGATGCAGCTGAGAGAGCCCGAACCGCTCGGCGTTTTCTATAACCATTATCACGGCGTTGGGCACATCGACTCCGACCTCGATGACCGTTGTCGAGACGAGCAGCTGCGTTTCGCCCTCGGAGAACGATTGCATAACCGCTTTTTTGTCCGCACTTTTCATCTTGCCGTGCATAAGCCCGACCGTATAGCCGCGAAAAGCTCCGTGCTGAAGCTCGTCTGCATATTTTACGGCGGAGGCAAGCTCCGTATCGTCCCCGTCGCCGTCAACGAGCGGGCAGATTATATAGCCCTGCCGCCCCTCATCGAGGTGCTTCTTGACATAGTTGTATGCTCTTTGCCGAAGCTCGGAGGTCACGGCGTATGTCTCGATTTTCTGCCTGCCGGGCGGCAGCTCATCGAGCACGGAAATGTCCAATTCGCCGTAGATTATCAGCGCAAGCGTGCGCGGAATAGGCGTTGCCGACATGACGTAGAGGTGCGGATTTTTGCCCTTTTCGCCAAGCGCGTTTCTCTGCTCAACGCCGAAGCGGTGCTGCTCGTCGGTTATGACGAGCGCGAGAGATTTGAATTCAACGTCCGACTGTATTATGGCGTGAGTTCCTATGAGCAAGTCTATATCGCCCGCCCTGAGCGCCTCTTTTTTTCTCCTTTTTTGAGCGGCGGTGTCCGAGCCGGTTAGCAGCTCGACTTTTATCCCGCAGCCCTCAAACAGCTTTAAAAAAGTCTTGTAGTGCTGCTCGGCGAGCACCTCGGTGGGCGCCATGAGCGCCGACTGCATTGAATTTTTTGCCGCCGAATAGACAAGCGCTGCGGCGACTGCGGTCTTGCCCGAGCCGACGTCACCTTGAAGCAGGCGGTTCATCTGCCTGCCGCTCATCATGTCGCGCATAGCCTCCTTGACCGCTCTGCGCTGTGCGCCGGTCGGAGAGAATGGGAGAAGCGAGAAATATTCGTCGCTAAAATCTCTCTCTATAACCGCGCCCGCATTTTTCTGCGTCTGCGAGCGCATTTTTTCGAGCCCTAACTGCAATATCAGCAGCTCTTCGAATATGAGTCTGCGCCGCGCCTCCTCGAGATAGTCGGGGTTCTGCGGAAAATGTATGTTCCAAAGCGCGTCCGGCAGCTTCATCAGGCAGTATTTTTCGCGCAGCCAAAGCGGTATGGGGTCAACAAGCTCATCTTTGCACTGAGTCAGCGCCGTTTTCACGAGCTTTTCTATCATCTTTGAGTTTAAGCCGTGTGTCTGCGGGTATATCGGCCTTATCCTGTCTGCGTCCTCGGCGGGCTCTATCTCGGGCGAGCTCATCTCCTTGCGGTAGAGATTGCCGCCGACCCTGCCGAAGAACAGAAATTCGTCGCCCGCGGTGAGCTTTTCCGCCGCAAAGCGGCTGTTGAAAATGGTTATGCCCATTATGCCGCTGCCGTCGGTGATTTCCGTCTTGTAAAGCGTCAGACCTTTACGGATAAGATTCTTGCGCACGGGTGAGCCGACAATGCCCTTTATGCAGCAAAGCTCACCTATCTGCGCCTCGTTTATGCTTTTAATTTGACTCCAATCCTCGTATATTCTCGGATAGAGACGCACAAGGGCGTTGACATCAGAGACGCCAAGCCGCGACAGCATCGCGGCGCGCCTCTCGCCAACGCCCTTTAAGTATTTTATATCAGTATCGAGCTTCATCTTATTCGACCGAAATTATGAAATAATAGACGGGCTGACCGCCGTTTATGACGGAGACTTCGATATCCGAGCCGAACTTTGCGGTCAGCAGGGAGGCGAGCTCCTCTGCGTCCTCCTCGGAAGCGCCGTTGCCGTAGATGAGCGTGACAAGCGAAGAGCTTCCGCGCTTGAACAGGTGCTTTGTGACCTTGAAAGCCGCCTGAATGATGTTCGACTCTATAGTGGTTATCTTGCCGTTTTCCATGCCGAGTATCTGACCCTCTCTGACGGACTGCCCGTCAATCGAGCTGTCGCGCGCGGCGAAGGTGACAAGACCGGTAGAAACCTTTTCTGCTGCCTTCATCATCGTCAGATGATTCTCCTCCGCGGAGAGCGAGTCGTCAACATTGAGCAGAGCGGCAATGCCCTGCGGAATGGTCTTTGTGTGCAGTACGCGCACATCGCGGTCGGTCAGGGGATCGACCTGCTCCGCCGCCATGATGATATTCTTGTTATTGGGGAGGATAAAGACGTGCTCTGCGGGGGTGGAAAGCACCGCCTTGAGCAGATCGTCGGTACTCGGGTTCATCGTCTGCCCGCCGCTGACAATCTGATCCGCGCCGAGCTCGGAGAACAGCTCGCACAGACCTTCGCCGGACGCCACTGCGACATAGCCGAACGGCTTTGTCGGCTCGACTATCTTCATCGGCTCGGGCTGATTTTTCGGAGCGGCGCCCCATGCGGCGTTCTGATGCTCCTGATGCATATTCTCAACCTTGATATTGGTCAGCTGACCGAACTCAATGCCCTTTTGGATAGCCTTTCCGGGTGCGTTCGTGTGAACATGAACGGTTATATCCCTGCCGTCGTCCGTGACGGAGACACACTCGCCGATAGCTTCGAGATAGGCGCGCAGCTCGCGGATATCCCTGTCGTTATCGCGGCGGGAGATGAACTCCGCGCAGTAGGTGTAGCGGTTGTCCACGGGATGATCGTCCGCCTTTTCCTCGCTCTTTGCCTCTTCCGCTTCCTCGGCGTCGAGATTGACCTCCTTGCCGTGGAACACGTCGGACATGGCGGTGAAAATGCAGACAAGTCCGCTGCCGCCCGCGTCAACAACGCCCGCCTTTTTGAGCACGGGGAGGATGTTCGGCGTGTCGGCAAGGGCGGCCTTTGCGCCCTCAAGACCGATGTCGAATACTTTTACTGCGTCTGTCTCGCCGTCGTTTACCGCTTTTCTCGCGTACTCGGACGCCGTGCGGATAACCGTGAGAATGGTGCCCTCGGTGGGCTTCATGACCGCTTTGTAGGCCGAGGAGCTGCCGTGCTCGAGTGCGGAGGCCATCGCTGCACCGTCAGCCTCTTCGAGCCCTTTGAGTCCCTTGGAAAATCCGCGGAAAATGAGCGAAAGTATAACGCCGGAGTTTCCTCTCGCTCCGCGCAGCAGACCTGAAGCCACGCAGCTTGCAACAGCCGAAACGTTCTCGCTGTCGTCCTTGACTCTGACCTCGCGTGCGGCGTTGGTTATTGTCATGGACATATTTGTGCCGGTGTCGCCGTCAGGCACGGGAAAGACGTTGAGCGCGTCTATCTCCTGGCGGTGAGAAGTGATTAATTGCGCCGCGTAGATAATTGCGTTGCGCAGAAGTGCTCCTGTGATTGTCATTAATTTTCCTCCCCCAAAAGCATTGCCGCTGTGCGGTCGATGCAAATCGGTTTTATTCGCTCTTCATTCCGTCAACATAGACATTGACGGCGTGGACTTCAAGCCCCGTAGCCTCTTCAACGGTGTATCTGACCTTGTTGACGATGCTCTGGCATATGGCGGATATGTTGACCCCGTAGGATACTATAATGTGCAGGTCAACAATAAGACCCTCTCCGTCCTTTCGCACGTTGATGCCCTGGTCGGCGAAGTGACTGTTCTTTTTAAAGACGGAACGCAGACCCTGGCGCACGTTGCTGTTGGCCATGCCGGCAACTCCGAAGCAAGAGGATGCGGCGTTGCCGATAAGGGATGCAAAATAGGGCTGGGATATCTCGATAACGCCGAGATGATTTTCAAGTCTTATCAAGGAAAGTCCTCCTTTCAAAAATAAGAAGTAAGACTCTCTATCCATCTGATTATTATACTATAAAACCTTATACTAAATCAAGCTCTTTGAGAAATCTTGCGAGCGCATCCTGCCACGGGGGCAGACGGTCGAAGCCCGCGTAGTCGAGGCATTTCTTTGAAAGCCGCGAATTTTTCGGGCGCTTGGCCTTTGCGGGGTACTGCTCGGTGGTGCAGGGGACTATCTCGGCAGTCTTTCCCGCCTGACGCATTATCTCTTTTGCGAACTGCGCCCAGGTGCAGAAGCCCTCGTTTGAGGCGTGGTATGTGCCGTATTTCTCGGTCTTTATCATGTCGCAGATGAGCCTTGCGAGGTCGGGCGTGTAGGTGGGCGAGCCAGTCTGGTCATCAACGACCGTCAGGCTGTCGTGCGAGTCGGCAAGGCGCAGCATTGTCTTTACGAAGTTTCCGCCGTTTATTCCGAACACCCACGAGGTGCGTATGATAAAGTGTTTTTTGCATTTCTCCGCCTCTTTTTCGCCGCCGAGCTTAGTTATCCCGTAGATATTCTGCGGATTTTTCGGAGCGTCGGTTTCGAGCGGCTGAGTGCCGCTGCCTCCGAAAACATAGTCGGAGCTGATATAGACGAGCTTCGTGCCGATTTTTTCGCAGGCGAGGGCGATGTTTCGCGTGCCGTCAACATTGACCTTGCGGCAGGCGTCGCGGTCGTCCTCGGCCTTGTCCACAGCGGTATAGGCGGCACAGTGGACGACTGCGTCGGGGCGAAGAGAGGTGATATATTCCTCCGTTGCCTTTTCGTCCGTTATGTCGAACTCTTCCCTGTCCGCGCCCACGGGCTCATCCCCGAGGGCGTTCAGGCGCTTTATAACATCGTAGCCGAGCTGTCCGTTTGCGCCCGTGACTAGTACCTTCATTGAAAAAACATCCTTTTTATCAGTTCTTGAGGCTCTGGAGCGGAGCGGGTATGCGCCCGCCGCGAGAAATCATTTTTGCGGGGGAAGCGGTATTAAGCGGCATTATCGGACCCGAGCCGAGCAGTCCGCCGAAGTTCAGCTCCTCGCCGGCGCTCTTGCCTATGGCGGGAATGAGTCTCACTGCCGTCGTCTTGGAGTTTACCATGCCTATTGCCGCCTCGTCCGCGATAACGGCAGAGAGCACATCGGCCGTTGTGTCACCGGGTACGACTATCATATCGAGGCCGACGGAGCAGACCGCCGTCATCGCTTCAAGCTTCTCTATTTTCAGTGTGCCCGCGCGTGCGGCGTCTATCATTCCCGCGTCCTCCGTGACGGGGATAAACGCACCGGAAAGACCGCCGACGTGCGAGGATGCCATGGTGCCGCCCTTTTTAACGGCGTCGTTGAGCAGAGCCAGAGCTGCGGTCGTGCCGTGGGCACCGCACTGCTCGAGCCCTATTTCCTCGAGTATGTGCGCCACGGAGTCGCCGACTGCGGGCGTGGGCGCGAGGGAGAGATCGACTATGCCGAACGGCACGTCGAGCCTGCGCGAGGCTTCGCTCGCGATGAGCTGGCCGAGGCGGGTTATCTTGAACGCGGTTTTCTTTATCGTGTCGGCAACGTCGGTGAGGTTGCCGTCAGGAATCTTCTTGAGTGCGCAGCGGACAACGCCGGGACCCGATACGCCGACATTTATCACGCTCTCCGGCTCGCCGGGACCGTGGAATGCGCCCGCCATGAACGGGTTATCCTCGGGGGCGTTGCAGAATACGACGAGCTTCGCCGCGCCGATGCAGTTGTTGTCTGCTGTGAGCTCGGCTGTTTTTCTGATGATTTTGCCCATGAGCGCCACAGCGTCCATGTTTATGCCGGTCTTTGTCGAGCCGATATTGACGCTCGAGCAAACGTGCTCGGTGCGCGCGAGGGCTTCGGGTATGCTTTTGATAAGCGCCTCGTCGCCGGGGGCAAAGCCCTTTTGAACGAGCGCGGAGTAGCCGCCGATGAAGTTGACTCCGACGGCCTGCGCCGCCTTTTCGAGCGTGAGCGCATATTTTACGGGGTCGCCGCCGGACGCTGCCGCAAGCATGGCGATAGGGGTGACGGCGATGCGTTTGTTGATTATCGGCACGCCGTATTCCTTTTCGATCTCGCAGCCGACTCTGACAAGCTTTTCCGCCTTGCGCGCTATCTTGTCATAGACTCTGCGGCAGGAGTCGTCGATATCCTGCGAGCAGCAGTCGAGCAGGGATATGCCCATGGTGATTGTGCGTATATCTAAGTTTTCATCCTCGATCATGTGTATCGTTTCGAGAATGTCTCTGGTGTTTATCATAGTGAAAGCTTCCTCTCAGAAAGTGCGTGGTTATACATGATACATCGAGTCGAAAACGGCCTCGTGCATAACATGGATATCGAGCCCGCGGTCTTGACCGAGGCGGCTCATTATATCGGAGAATTCGGATAGCGGCACGGAGCACTTCTCCGTGTCAACGAGCATTATCATGCAGAAAAGATCCTGCAAAACGCTCTGCGTCACTTCGGTTATATTCACGTTGAGCTCCGAGCATTTTCCGGATACCTCGGCGAGAATACCGATTATGTCCTTGCCCGTAACAGTCATTACAGCTCTCATTTTATTCGTCCTTTCCTGTGCGTTTTTCGGAATAGTATGTATACATTCAGTATCAAGATATTCTATCATATTTTATGTATATCCTCAATAGCGGTTGAACAATTTGAATTTTTTTGTATTTAATACTGTTACTTAGTGAAAAAATATGTTATGATATTGTATACTTTAACCGTCATTACCGTGGAGGAAAAGCGATGCCGCAGAGAATAATCGACACTCATGTTCATACAGACAACTCACCGGACGGTCATCATTCGGCAATGTATATGTGCGAACGCGCAGAAATGGCGGGGCTTCGGGCGATAGCTTTTACCGACCATGTCGAGGCGGACGCTTACAGACGGGATCACTATGACCGTGTGGCGCTCCAGTCGTTTATAGACGTCACAAAGGCGCGCTCGGCATTTTGCGGCAAGCTGCTCGTGTGCGCGGGAGTTGAGCTCGGTCAGCCGATGTACGACGTAAAAACCGCCGAGGAAATACTTTCAAACCTGCCCTATGATATGGTCATAGGCTCGGTGCACAATTTTAAGGACGAGCAGGATTTTATGTATCTTGATTATTCTCAATGGGATATAACCGACCTGCTCAACAGATATTTTGACGAGCTGATAAAGCTTTCGCGCTGGGCGAAGTTCGACACCTTGGCGCATATGACCTATCCGCTCAGATACATCGTCGGCGAGCACGGCATAGAGGTTGATATGTCAAAGTTTTCCGATAAAATTGATGAAATTCTGACTCTGCTCGCCGAAAACGAAAAGGCTCTCGAAATAAACACCTCGGGACTCAGACAGAAGCTCGGCGCGACTATGCCCGAGGAGACTGTTGTCAGACGCTTTAAGCAGCTCGGCGGCGAATTTGTGACCGTCGGCTCGGACGCCCACTATGCAAAGGATATCGGCGCGGGGATAGATGTCGCCATAGAGATAGCGCAGCACAGCGGCTTTGACTGCGTGACGCTGTTCCAGAACCGTATGCCCGTTCAGATTCCGATAGAGTGAAAAGAGAGGTGCAGTCATGATAGAACTCAGGGCAAACGCAAAAATTAATCTCTTTCTTGATATTTTGGCAAAGCTGCCGAACGGTTACCACTCGCTGTTTATGGTCATGCAGTCGGTCTCGCTTGCGGATATTGTGACGGTGAGCGAGAACGGCGAGGGCATTATCCGCCTGACCTGCTCAGAGCCCGCTTTGCCTACGGACAGCAAGAACATAGCCTACCGCGCGGCGCAGGCCTTCCTTGAGAAGGCGGGGCTCGTCGGCAGGGGCGTTGACATACATATTGAAAAGCATATCCCGTTTGAAGCGGGGCTTGCCGGCGGGAGCGCGGACGGCGCGGGAGTTATCGTCGGACTGGACAGGCTCTTTAAAACCGATATGGGAACGCAGAAGCTCTGCGATATCGGGCTTAAAATCGGCAGCGACGTGCCGTTTTGCATCTCGGGCGGCACCATGCTCTCCCAGCACACGGGCGGCATACTCTCCTGTCTTCCGCCGCTTAAAAGCTGCTTTGTCGTGCTCGCAAAGCCCGCAACGGGCGTCTCGACTGCGCGCGCCTACGGGGATTTCGATTCCGCGAACTATATATATCATCCGAACAAGGTCGGTATGCTCGACGCCGCCGCAAACGGCGATTTCGAGGGCATATGCCGTCACGCGGGCAACGTCTTTGAGCAGACAATAGAGGTGCCGGAGCGCGTGAGAATAAAGAGCATTATGCGCCGCTGCGGCAGCTCGCTTGCGCAGATGAGCGGAAGCGGCCCCACCGTTTTCGCCCTGTTCGAGTCGGAGCGCGACGCCGAAAAATGCCGCGACGAGCTCGAAAACAGCGGACTCGTCAAGAGCGTCCACCTGTGCAAAACCGCCGAGAGAGGCGTTGAACCGGTGAATGAGGTGTAAAGTGAAACGACTTTACATTTGATTTGAATAAAAAGCCAAGACAGCGAACAGAGTGCTCTGTTCGCTGTCTTGGCTTTTGGAGAATAACAATGAAAAAACCGGAAAAGTTTGTGGTTGTCTTGTTTATGTACCCTGAGCGCCTACCATTTCATAGTGCTGCTGGGCGTCCTGAGGGATCATGCGGTAAATTTTGCCGTTGTCGTCAACGTCGACCATGCTTATCTGTATATCCGGCACAAGGGTGTGCAGGGCGGAGACGAAGTGCGAGCTTCTCTCTTTGGGGAAGCCGGTGACGATATCAACGGCGCCCTTCTTTTTGGCGATGACCGCGGCGAGAATAGCGGGGCTGTCGTTAAAATATACGCTCATTTGCGCGTTTTCGCTCCTCGCACATTCATAAAGCTCTTCAAGAACCGCGGGATCGGGGCTTACGCCGTCCCTCTCATGGAATACACTGAGAACCTCGAGCGGAACTCCGTACTGCTTGGCTATGACGGAGCCGGAGCGGATGAGCTGTTCGCATTTGCTCTGCGGAGTTACACAGACAAGAACACAGTTTTTGCTTTTCATCTTGCTGATGTCCTTTCGTAGTTGGTAGCCGTTTGGCTTTCCTTCCCTCTCGCTACGGTTATATAATACCATCGGATTGTGTACTGAATAGTAAAAATTCATTAAATCAAAGTAAAGAAAATTTGTACGAACCGTGAATAAGCGGGGTTGCGATATTTTTTTAAATATTGTATTATAAAGACGGAAGAAAAGCGGGCACAGAAATCATATGCTCCGTGCCGCTCGGAAAATGACAAAAAAGAGGGAACGAAATAAGAACAAAATAAAATGTAATGTAATATAAAGCGGATTGCTTTGTCTGTACGGGAGGTGCGATATGTACACTTTTGACGAAAAATTCAAAAAGGGCGCGGCGCGCGCGTTCAGGGCGCAGAACGGGATGACCGCATTTTTAGGCGGACTCAATAAGCTCCTGCCCGAGCCGCCGGCATTCGGAGAATGCAAAACAAAAGAGGAGGAGCCGACGGTTGCACGCATTGCGGACACCGCCGGAGATCGCTGGTATCTCGGCTTTTCGGAGCAGAGCATAGTGCCGCGCGATGTCGGCGAAAAGGCATATTATATCGGCGGAAACCTGTCGCTGCCGCCGCGAAGGGTGCGCGGAGTGCTCGATGATATCAAGGTGCGGGTCATAGCGCTCAGCGACGGCGAGGGGAAGGCTGCGGAGATTTTCTGCGTCGTTGACTGCATAGGGCTTACGAATACCACGGTGCGGCGCATCCGCAGGGAGCTCGATTCATTCAGCCGAACCGATAACGTGGGGTATATAAATGTTTTCTCCACCCACGCGCACAGCTCGATAGACACCATGGGCATATGGAGCGTGACGGGGAAGAAATTTTTTAAAAACATATCGAAGCTGATTTCCCGCGGGCAGCCCGAGCCGAGCGTTGACGGAGAATTTATCGACCGCATAATCAGAAAAACCAAAAAGGCGGTTGCCGAGGCAGTCGGAAATATGGAGCCGGGGCGGCTCTATGCGGCGCAGATAGGCACGAACAGCATTGAAAAGCTTGAAAAATATTCGGAGGAGAAGCCCTATGACGATATGACTATCGACGAGTACGGAATGAGAGACTTTCTCTTTGCCAAGCGGCCGCCGCGCGAATATTCGCCGCGCCTCAACCGCCTGCGCTTCGTGCCCGATAACAAGGCCTCCCGCCCGACCGTTCTGGCAAACTTCGGCGCGCACCCGTATGCGAACGGCTTGAAGATAA
>ERZ1031808.246-NODE-246-length-10540-cov-4.716738_pt1 | contig 10540 bp, 9 predicted proteins | sample MGYA00517103_ERZ1031808 | MGnify/ENA primary metagenome ERZ1031808 (study PRJEB33719, sample SAMN04261245) | wastewater metagenome | biome: rural village; feature: human; material: feces | host: Homo sapiens | place: El Salvador | collected 2013-01-14 ...
ATAAAACTCGCCGCAGGCGAATATAACTGAAAAGCACTCGTTCTTTGAACGAGTGCTTTTCCTGGTGGAGATGGCGGTAATCGAAACCGCGTCCGAAAAGGGCTCCCCACAGCTTTCTACGGGCGTAGCCTGTCTTTTATATTTCCCTCGCCGGAGCGCCGTCAGGCAGGCTCACCGGTTCGGTAGTTCCGTTGTTCATGACGGGTTACGGAGCGCTCACCCGTGCACGTTCACTGCTAATCGACGCCTTATACCGGGCCGCAGTACTCCCGGCAAAGACGGCTGCTATTTAAGCAGCTTGTAAAACTGTTTTGTTGTCGTTTATTATTTAAACGTATGGGTTTTATAGCGGTCCCACACCGCTGCCCGCTTACCGAAGTTCAACCTCCCCGTCGAAATCCTTTCATCCCCGTATGTCAAACGGCTCTCGCCGATTGAATCAGAAGTTTTTCATGCTGCGCTCGATATTCCGCGCGGCGTCCTTTTTTGCGGCGGTCTCGCGCTTGTCATAGAGCTTTTTGCCCTTGCACAGCCCGACCTCGACCTTTGCACGCCCCTTGACAAAATATACGCTCAAGGGGATGAGGGTCAAGCCCTCCTGCTTCGTCTGACCGAGCAGGCGCATTATCTCGCGCTTGTGCATCAGCAGGCGGCGCACCCTCAGAGGGTCGCGGTTGAAGATGTTGCCGTGCTCGTAGGGGCTGATGTGCATTCCGTTGACGAACAGCTCGCCGTCAACTATCGAGCACCACGAGTCCTTTAGATTGAGCTTGCCCTGGCGGATTGACTTGACCTCTGTGCCGCAAAGCTCAATTCCCGCTTCGAATCTGTCGAGCACGAAATAGTCGTGAAAAGCCTTTTTGTTTTGGGCAACGATTTTCTTTTGTTCTGCGCCCATGGCTCTCACTTCCTTTCCGCACGGGCAGTTTTCGGAAAAATATTATAACGCCCGGCGGAATTTTTGTCAAGGCAATACCGCGCTCAGGCCTTATTCTTGAGTTTTGTCAAAAATATGAGCAGCGAATACATTTTATGCCTGAGAAGCAGGAATTTTATATTTGATGCCTGTGAGGAATATTTGTCCGCCCTGCGGTCTGTACACAGCTTGAAAAGCTCAAGCTCCTCGCTCTGCCGAATGAGCTTTAAGGCCTCTTTTTTCGGCAGTGCGGTCGCGGTGGGATAGAGAAAGCTGCGATATATATATCTGCTCAGGCAACAAAGCAGATCTTCCGTTTTTTCATCGTAGCAGCCGTCCGACCGAATGAGCGAGCGTATCTCCGCATTTGCGCAGGACGTCAGGCGAAGATCGTTATACGAATATGTCTTAGTCATTTGGGAAGCAAAAATATTATAGTTGTAAAGCGATATCGGCAGATAGCTGAAGGTGTTTAGCCGGCTTATCATGTGCGCCGAGAGAAGCTTATCCTCGCCCCGGCTGTAGCCCCGGTAAAACTCCGTATCGAAAGTATAGGCGAACGCGCTTCGCCTTATGCATTTCAGGCACAGAGAGTTGAATCTCGACGAGAGCAGCAGCTCCCAAAGCTCGCGCTTGTTGCTCTTGTCAAAGGTCTTTCTTTCGTCGAAAAGCTTTTCGTGCACAGAGGTGCCGTCGGAATAGCATTTGCTCAGGTCGAAAAACACCATGTCGCAATGACTTTTCTGAATTTCTTCGTTTATTAGCATGAAGATTTTCGGGTCCACTGTGTCGTCCGAGTCGAAGAATATGAAGTAGTCGCCCCGCGCGTTTTCAAACGCGGCCCTGCGCGCCAAAAGCAGGCCCCGGTTTTCGGTGTGAATGACGCGCACGCGGCTGTCTTTTTCCGCATATTCGTCGCAGACTTTGCCGCTGCCGTCGGTCGAGCCGTCGTCGATAATCAGAAGCTCAATGTTTTCATAGCTCTGAGAGAGAATGGAGTCAAGACAGTCGCGCAGATATTTTCCGGTGTTGTATACGCAAACCGCCGCAGTAAAAAATACAGACATAATTTATCTCCTATATGTCCGCGCAGCAGCATTTAGAGCGGCGTTTTTGCCTGCTGTGCTCATCTTTAAGCGTGCTGTCTATGGCTATTCTGCGGATGATGTCCTTGACGGTTATATCAAGCCCGCTGCCCTCGGAGTAGTCCGCCTCAAAGGCGAAATCAACGCGGTTGTGATATAGCAGGTCGCTCACGCCCTCGAGCTGGCGGGGATTGTTGTTGTGCACGGCTATGGAGCAGCCGCCGTAGGCCTTGACCATCTTCATGCATGGGACGTCCGAAAGCCCGTCGCCGATATAGAGCATATTTGAAAACGGCACGCGGCGCTTACTGTCCGGAGTCGAACGGTTGAGGTCTTTGTCGTTTGACACGTCGAGCACACCCTTGTTTATACGATATACGAACTGGGTCTTTGCAGTATAGTTGACGGCGGTTTTCGGCCAGACTGCCTCACCGTTTTCGCCGTAAAGGAACTCGCAGGCGAAAATCTCCTTGAAGCATTTGCCTATCTCGGAGCCTTCGATAATCTCTTTAAGTCCCGAGGAGAGGACATAGTGCTCGACTGTTACGCCGTTCTCGCGCCCGAAGCGGTTGAGGCGGTCGAACCATTCGGGCAGGCCGTTATAAAGCTCTATCGCGCGCCCGCATTCCATGACGCTTTTGCGAGTCAAGGGAATGCCGCACTCCTGCGACTTCTTTATCATGATATACATATAAGACAGTATCTTGTCCATATGCTCTTCCTCGGCGTAGCTGTTTGCGAGTCCCCAGAAATCCGAGGCCTCCATGCCCACGCTCGGAATGAACTGATACTCCTGCATATCCTTTGTGCAAAGCGTGCGGTCGAAGTCATAGAGTATCGCCGCAACAGGTCTTTTTCCGGCCATTTAAAACACCTCCGCAAGAAGCTTGATATATATCGGAATGCTACACTATGAGTGTACCAAATTTTCACCGAAAATGCAACATATATGTATCGCGGCTTATAATGTGCACAGTATTTTGTGGTAATCTTTGTGCACTTTTTTCGAATGTTTGTGGTGACAAGAACAGTTTTGTGGTATATAATAGATTCACCGGGACGGAAAGACCGACTTATTCCGTCTCGATTTTTATGACTTCAAAAAGGGGTGGCGATATGCGCGTTCGAGGGCTGCAAAAACTTACATTACTCGACTTTCCCGGCAAAATGGGCTGCACCGTGTTCCTCGGGGGCTGCAATTTCCGCTGCCCGTTCTGCCAGAATTCGGAGCTCATTCTCCCCAGCGGGGACGAATACGAGATTCCGGAGGAGGATTTCTTTGCGTTTCTCAAGAAGCGTCAGGGTATGCTCGACGGCGTGTGTATAACGGGCGGCGAGCCGCTTGTCAATAAAAACGTCGATGACTTCGCAAGGCGCATAAAAGACATGGGCTATCTCGTAAAGCTCGACACCAACGGCACATTCCCGGATAAGCTGCATGCTCTTATAGACGCGGGGCTTGTCGACTATGTGGCGATGGATATCAAAAATTCCCCCGAAAAATATGCAGAGACCGTAGGACTCGAAAAGTTCGACATGGAGCCGATATTCGAGAGCGTACGCCTGCTCATGGGCGGAGAGACGGACTTCGAGTTCCGCACGACCGTCGTGCGCGAGCTGCACAGCGCCGAGGACTTTGAAAAATTAGGCGAGTGGCTCAAGGGCGACGAAAAATATTTTCTCCAGAGCTTCACCGATTCCGACTTCGTTTTGCAAAAGGGTCTCAGCGCCCACAGCCGCGAAACACTGCGGACTTTTGCCGATATAGTGCGGAAAAATGTTCCGAGGGTTGAGATAAGAGGAGTATAAAAGTCTCAGAATTTTAGAACATCTTGGGGTTCAAAAATAAATTCTACACAATATATTGTATTTTGGTGTTGACATTTGCTGCGGCTGCCTCTATAATTGAAGCAGACACCGCAATTTATGCGTATAACTTGAAACAATGAAGAAAACGGAGGCATGATGATGTACAAGGTAGTCAAAAGAGACGGAGCGGTCGCCGAATTTGATATAGCGAAGATATCCGCGGCTATATCGAAGGCTTTTGATGCGCTCAACAAACAAACCCATCCGACAGTCATCGACCTGCTTGCGCTCAAGGTCACTTCAGACTTCGAGAGCAAGATAAAGGACGGACTTATCGCCGTTGAGGATATTCAGGACAGCGTCGAGTCGGTGCTCAGCCAGGCGGGTTACGCCGATGTCGCAAAGGCGTATATCCTCTACAGAAAGCAGCGCGAGAAGGTCAGAAACATGAAATCGACCATTCTCGATTACAAGGAGCTCGTTGACAGCTACGTCAAGGTATCCGACTGGCGCGTTAAGGAGAACTCGACCGTCACATATTCTGTCGGCGGACTTATTCTCAGCAACTCCGGCGCAATTACGGCCAACTACTGGCTGTCCGAGGTCTACGATGAAGAGATAGCGAACGCCCACAGAAACGGCGATATCCATCTCCACGATCTCTCCATGCTCACCGGTTACTGTGCGGGCTGGTCTTTAAAGCAGCTCATTCAGGAGGGACTCGGCGGCGTTCCCGGAAAGATAACATCTTCTCCCGCAAGCCACCTTGCAACCCTCTGCAACCAGATGGTCAACTTCCTCGGCATTATGCAGAACGAGTGGGCGGGCGCTCAGGCATTCTCCTCGTTCGACACCTATCTTGCCCCGTTTGTTAAGGCGGACAACCTCTCTTACCGCGAGGTCAAGAAGTGCATAGAGTCGTTCATCTTCGGCGTCAACACCCCCAGCCGTTGGGGCACGCAGGCTCCGTTTTCAAATATAACTCTTGACTGGACGGTTCCCAACGACCTTGCAGAGCTCAACGCCATAGTCGGCGGCAAGGAGATGCCCTTTAAGTACAAGGACTGCAAGAAAGAGATGGATATGGTCAACAAGGCGTTCATCGAGACGATGATCGAGGGCGACGCCAACGGACGCGGCTTCCAGTATCCCATCCCGACTTATTCTATAACCCGCGACTTTGACTGGTCGGATACCGAGAACAACAGACTTCTCTTCGAGATGACCGCAAAGTACGGCACTCCTTATTTCTCGAACTACATCAACAGCGATATGGAGCCGAGCGATATCCGCTCCATGTGCTGCAGACTTCGCCTCGACCTGCGCGAGCTTCGCAAGAAGTCCGGCGGTTTCTTCGGCAGCGGCGAGAGCACGGGCTCAATAGGCGTCGTTACGATAAATATGCCGAGAATCGCATATCTTGCCGAGGATGAGGCGGACTTCTACCGCAGACTCGATAAGCTTATGGATATCTCCGCGCGTTCGCTCAGCGTCAAGCGCACCGTTATCACAAAGCTTCTCAACGAGGGTCTCTATCCCTACACCAGACGCTATCTCGGCACTTTCGAGAACCACTTCTCGACGATAGGCCTTATCGGCATGAACGAGGTCGGCCTCAACGCCAAGTGGCTCAGAGCGGACATGACCCACGAAAAGACTCAGCAGTTTACAAAGGAAGTCCTCGACCATATGCGTGAGCGTCTCTCCGACTATCAGGAGGAGTACGGCGATCTCTATAATCTTGAGGCAACTCCCGCAGAGTCCACCACTTATCGTTTCGCAAAGCACGATGTCGCTCAGTTCCCGGATATCATCACCGCAGCGAAGGACGGCGGCACTCCCTATTACACCAACAGCTCGCACCTTCCCGTTTCGTTCTCGGAGGATATCTTTGAGGCGCTCGACATTCAGGATGATCTTCAGACGAGATACACCTCCGGCACAGTCTTCCACGCCTTCCTCGGCGAGAAGCTGCCCGACTGGACCTCGACTGCTTCTCTCGTGCGCAAGATTGCCGAGAACTACAAGCTGCCCTATTACACGATCTCCCCGACATATTCCGTGTGCAAGGATCACGGCTATATAGCGGGCGAGCACTTCACCTGCCCCGAGTGCGGCGGTCAGACCGAGGTCTACAGCCGTATAACCGGCTACTATCGTCCCGTCCAGAACTGGAATGACGGAAAGACGCAGGAGTTTAAGGACAGAACCGTCTACAATCTCGGCGCTTCCCACCTCAAGAGCGAGCGCACCGTCAGCCACACCGTGGCGGACGGCAAGCATGAGGCGGCTCCCAAGGCTTCCGACGGCGCAAGGGTCATGCTCTTCACCACAAAGACCTGCCCCAACTGCAAGATAGCCTATACTCTGCTCGACAAGGCGAATGTCGGCTATGAGAAGGTCGATGCGGAGGACGAGAGAGATCTGACGGCGAAATACGGCGTCAGGCAGGCTCCCACACTTATCGTCACCGACGGCGACGGCTACGAGAGCTTCGTCAATCTTTCAAACATCAAAAAGTTCATTGAGCAGTGCTGATGCACTGATAAAAGGCGGAAGATCGGGTGGAGCGCGGCTTCACCCGGTTTTCGGCACATTGAAGAAAACTTTGCCGCTTAGGCGGCGGATATTCAGAGGGAAATGAAATGCAGCAATTTGATATCGTTATCGTCGGCGCCGGCACTGCCGGACTTACGGCGGCAATTTACGCGCTCAGAGCGGGAAAAACAGTGCTCGTGACGGAGAGCGAGTCCTTCGGAGGGCAGATAACCTCGTCTCCGAGAGTTGAAAATTATCCGGGAATCGCGCAGATAAGCGGCAGCGAATTTGCGGATAACTTAGTCTCTCAGGCTATGGAGCTCGGTGCGGACGTTGAGCTCGAGAGGGTCATAAAAATAGTCGACGGAAAGATAAAGACCGTCATCACCGACTCAAACAGCTATCAGTGCAAGTGCGTTATAATCGCCACCGGAGCGCGTCACAGGCCGCTCGGAGCGGACGGCGAAAACGACCTTGCGGGCAGGGGAGTGTCCTACTGCGCTGTATGCGACGGAGCTTTCTATAAGGGTCAAAACGTCGCGGTAGTCGGCGGGGGAGACAGTGCCCTTCAGTCGGCGCTCTTCCTCTCGGCTTACTGCAAGAGCGTCACGCTCATCCACAGGCGCGGCGAGTTCAGAGGCGAGAAGGCACTTGTCAAAAAGCTCGGCGAGAAGGACAACATAAAGCTTCTGATGAACACGAATGTTGTCAAGCTCATAGGCAGCGATGAGCTCGACGGGATAAAGATATCGACAGACGGCGAGGAGCCCCATGCAATTCCCATGGACGGGCTTTTCATTGCCGTCGGCCAGATGCCTAACAACGAGAGCTTCAGGGATGTAGCCGACCTCGACGAGCGCGGCTATATTATTGCGGACGAGAGCTGCAGAACAAAGACGCCCGGCATTTTTACCGCCGGCGACTGCCGCACAAAGGAAGTACGTCAGCTGACCACGGCGGCGGCGGACGGCTCCGTAGCGGCGCTTGCGGCCTGCCGCTATATAGATGATATGGAATAAAAGATGAAGCGCCGCAATACATGAACACACAAAAACAGCCACAGCAGTCTAATGTGCCCCCTGTCTACTTGACAGGGGGCACATTAAACACTAGTCGCGGCTGCTTTATGTTATATAATATAATCTTTGTATCTCTCGAGGAGCTTTGCGTCCGCGGTGACGGTCATTTTGAGTCCGTCTGGGCGGTATTCCTCGCGGTCGAGCGCACCCTTTTCGCGAAGGAGCGCGGCGTCGGAGCCCATGGAATACGGAAGCAGCAGCGTGACCTTTTTGCGCGTCGGGGGCAGAGCCCTGACCATCTCGTTTAACAGTCCGTCAAGTCCCTCGCCCGTGAGCGCGGATATCTTGACGCTGTGCAGTCCCGCCGAGAGCCACGATAAATCGGGCGCGGCGTCGCACTTGTTGAACACTGCGATTATCGGCTTGCCCTTGCAGCCGAGCTCTTCGAGAAGTCTGTTCGTGACCTCAAGGTGCTCTGCGCAGTCGGGCGACGATGCGTCGCAGACGTTTAGTATCAGCGTCGCGCTTGCGGCCTCCTCGAGTGTCGATTTAAAAGCTTCGACAAGCCCGTGCGGCAGGCGGCGGATGAAGCCGACCGTGTCTATGAGCATGACCCTTCTGCCGTCCGGCAGAGTCAGAGCGCGGGAGGTGGGGTCGAGCGTTGCGAAGAGCTTGTCCTCAGCGAGCACGCCCGCCTGAGTCAGCGTGTTCATCAGCGTCGATTTTCCGGCGTTGGTGTAACCGACTATTGCAACAGTCTCAACCTCGTCCTTCTCGCGTCTCTCGCGTGCAAGCTTTCTGCGGCGGGAGAGCGATTCAAGCCCGTCCTCAAGATTCTTTATCCTGCGGCGGATGTGGCGGCGGTCTGACTCGAGCTTTGTTTCGCCCGGTCCTCTCGTGCCGATTCCTCCGCCCAAGCGCGACATACTCGTGCCCTTGCCGCCGAGCCGCGGGAGCAGATATTTAAGCTGCGCCAGCTCGACCTGCAATTTGCCCTCGCCGCTTCTTGCGCGTGCGGCGAAGATATCGAGTATCAGCTGCGTGCGGTCAACGACGCGCACGTCGGTTATGTCCTCAATATTTCTCTGCTGCGACGGGGTCAGCTCGCTGTCGAAGATGAGCAGGTCAACGTCGTTGTCGGCGCAGAAGGTTTTTATCTCCTTGAGCCTGCCCGAGCCTACGAACGTCGCGGAATCGGGAGTCTCGCGCCGCTGAGTCACGCGCGCTTTGACCTCGGCTCCGGCGGTCTTTGTCAGCTCCTCGAGCTCGTCGAGCGACGCCTCGCAGTCATATTCGCCCATGTCCACGCCGACAAGCACGGCGGTTTCGGGCTTTTGTATATTTTCAAAAAGTTCCGTCAAATCGGTTCCTTTCCGAACAGCTTATTCCAGGCCGTTGGGGTTCTGCGACTGCCAGCGCCAGGAGTCGGCGCACATATCGTCTATGTCGTACTTCGCCTGCCAGCCGAGCACTTCCTTGGCCTTGGTCGCGTCCGCATAGCAGCAGGCGACGTCACCCGCGCGGCGGGGAGCTATTCTGTAGTTTATCTTTAAGCCCGAAGCCTTTTCAAACGCCTTGACAACATCGAGCACGCTGTAGCCCTTGCCGGTGCCGAGGTTGTAGACCTCGCAGCCGTCGATCTTCAAAAGTCTGTCAAGCGCCTTTATGTGACCTATCGCAAGGTCGACAACATGGATATAGTCGCGCACGCCCGTGCCGTCCGGGGTCGGGTAATCGTTGCCGCAGACGTTGAGGCACTCTAACTTGCCTATGGCGACCTGGGTGATATAGGGCATGAGGTTGCCGGGGATACCGTTGGGATCCTCGCCTATGCGGCCGCTCTTATGCGCTCCGATGGGATTGAAGTAGCGAAGGATAGAGACGCCCCACTTGCTGTCAGATACGCAGAGATCCTGAAGTATCTGCTCGATGAAATATTTCGTGGTGCCGTAGGGATTGGTTGTGCCGCCCGTGGGCATATCCTCCTTGAGAGGGGAGGGGTTCTTGCTGCCGTAGACGGTTGCGGACGAGCTGAAAACGAGCTTCTTGCAGCCGGCCTTATTCATCACGCGGCACAGGCACACGGTGCCCGCTATATTGTTGTCATAGTAGTTGAGCGGCTCCTTTATGCTCTGCGGCACGCTCTTGAGCCCCGCAAAGTGGATGACCGCATCAATCTTATTCTCGGCGAAAATTTTTGTCAGCGCCTCTTCGTCGCGGATATCCGCCTGATAGAACTTAAAGTCCTTGCCCGCAAGTTCTTTTATTCTTTTGAGGCTTTCGGGCTTGCTGTTGACAAAATTATCGAGTATAATGATATCGTATCCTGCGTTGAGCAGCTCTATGCTCGTGTGCGAGCCGATGAAGCCGGCACCGCCGGTTACTAAGACAGTGGACATTGAAATTACCTCCATACTCTTATTTAGTTATATTATACTCACAAAGTAGGTAAAAGAAAAGAGCAAAAGCGCTTTTTTGCGCCGAAAAATGCACGGAAAAGGGGGACAAATATGGAACTTTACGATAAAATTCATTCAAACGAGGAGCTCAAGACTTATATCCTCGCGGGCAACCGCGTTTTAGGCGAGCTGGGCTTCACCGAACACGGACTCGCCCACGCGGGCACGGTCTCCAAAATGTCGCGGGAGATACTCGAAATTCTCGGCTACAGCGACCACGAGTGCGAGCTTGCGGCGATAGCCGGCTATATGCATGATATCGGCAATATGATAAACCGCTGCGACCATGCGCAGAGCGGCGGCATACTCGCCTTTAATATTCTTCGCAGCCTCGAGGTAAACCCGAAGGACATAGCGATGATAGTCGGCGCGATAGGCCATCACGATGAAAAGACGGCGGCGCCCGTCAGCCCCGTTGCCGCGGCGCTCATCCTCGCGGACAAGAGCGACGTGCGCAGAAGCCGAGTGAGAAACAGCAAAACAGTCAGCACGGATATTCACGACAGAGTCAACTACGCGGTCGTGGACTCGGAGCTTGAGGTTGACGGAGAGGAAAGAATAATCATCCTGCGTCTGAAGATAGATACGGAAATCTGCCCGGTTATGGAATACTTCGAAATTTTTCTTGAGCGCATGGTGCTGTGCAAAAAATCCGCCGCCCGTCTCGGCTGCAGCTTCGAGCTGATAATCAACGACACGAGATTGCTGTAACTG
>ERZ1031808.247-NODE-247-length-10536-cov-7.098846_pt1 | contig 10536 bp, 11 predicted proteins | sample MGYA00517103_ERZ1031808 | MGnify/ENA primary metagenome ERZ1031808 (study PRJEB33719, sample SAMN04261245) | wastewater metagenome | biome: rural village; feature: human; material: feces | host: Homo sapiens | place: El Salvador | collected 2013-01-14 ...
TTATTCTACGGGCGGGACTGGAGGGGCGTGGGCTACGAGGAGTTCCGCGAACGCTTATCCGCCTACCTGACCCACTACAATGAGACTAGGATTAAGAAGTCACTGGACTGGATGAGCCCCGTGCAATACCGCAAACACCTTGGACTGGCCGCCTGACCGTCCAAAAAACATCCGCACTCCCTTATCCGTATCTGGATATTGTAGTAAAAAGCCCAAGATAAAGTTATGCAAATGTTACGGCTGTAACCAATGCGGTAGGTTATGGGCGTTGGACAGAAATGCAGAACGCTAGGAGGCGCATGTGCGCACTCAAAGAGATTTTCTGCGGCGCTTTCCTATTTCATATTTTTAATCTTGGCGTCGTAGACATATTTTTCGAGAAGGCGAATCTGCCGGGTTGCGGCACAGCGAATGCGTTGTGCGGGGCTGAGCTTGCTGATGAGTTCATTGAGTTCAGCCTTGTCCTTCTCATGCTGTTGTTGGCTTGCAGGTTCGCGGAAGTCTGGGGCGGTGGTTTCCTCGTGGAAGGCTCCGACGAGCGTGTAGTAGCTACGGCCCGGGCGCACTCCCTGTTCCAAGCACAGGCGGAAGTTCGCGGCTCCTGCGGCAAAGTTGTCGTGGTAGAAGCTGAAGCTACGTTCCTTGTGCGTCACTGAGCCGGCAGATTGCAGCCAATTGTAGAGATTTACGTTGAGATCGGCCACCTTGCGCATACGAGTGTACAGGTCGCCAGCCACCATCACGTCCTGCGCATACATGCCCTCTGGGAATCGAATCCCATCCCACAGCTCGCGCTTGTACAGCCGGCACCAGTTTGCCTCGTTGAAATAGCGGGCTTCGGTATTGCGGCCGAGTTTATCTCCGATCAGGCGCAGGCTTTTGCAGAACACGGTCTGGTATGCGGCGAGTGGGTGCTCGAACACGGTGATTGTGCCGGGAGCTTCGGCGCCGATTTGAGATTCCTGAGCCACTTCGTCCAACTGGGAGACTCCGAACTGACGCCAACGCGCCTTGCTCATATCCGCTCCGGAGTTTTGCAATGCGTGCAGCAGGTATTCAATATTGCAGCGGTCGAGGATGTCGTCATTGTCGGCAAACGCGATGTATTCGCCACGTGCGGCGTCTAGTCCAGCGTTCTGGGCTTTGGCAATGCCGCCGTTCTCCTGATGAATCACAGTGATGCGGCTATCCTGCGCAGCGTACTCATCGCAGATTGCGGGGCTGGAGTCATTGGCCCCATCGTCCACCAGAATCACCTCAAGGTTCGTGTATGACTGCTGCAGAATCGAATCAATGCAGTAACGTAGGTAGTCCTCGGCATTGTACACCGGCACGATGATGGAGATGAGGGGATCGGAGTTTGGCAAGGTTCGGTGTTTCCTTTTTCGATTATTCTATGTGGACATATCCAGTATGACATGTTTCTTGATATTGTTTGCCGGAATCATCGTTCAATTGTGAGTGAATCACGAAAGGCTACTGACCGTGATATGCGCCTTGAGGAACTCGTCGGTGGTGAACAATCCGGAATAGTCACCGGACTGAATCTGGCTGATCAGCGATTCGTAATCAACGGTGTCTCCGGTTTGCAGCTCGGTGACGTCCTCTGCGTCTTCGGCAGATATAGAGGAGGGAGCGGTGACGGTGACGAATGCCCATCGTGTGGCCCACAGTTGCACGGGCGTATCGCCGATCTGATATCGCTCGATAAGACTGTTACCGATATCTCCCGCATTGGTGTCGCTGGAGACTTTGAACGTGCACAGCGAGTAGTTTGGACGATCCTTGTCTGTGACGGTAATCGTGCTGTCGTCTACAGAGGTGCTGACTTCGTTATGCCAGGAATAGGGCAACGTGACGCGGTAGGAGTCGGTTTGCGCGCTGAGTGATGCCGTGACCTTGTCGCTGTATTGCCAGACGATGTCGATGGTGTTGCTGCTTTGCCGCTGAATCCGGTCGTAATCGCCTACTGACGTCTTTGTCCAGGAATCGGTGAGCTTAGTGGTGTCTGGGATGTCGAGTTCATCGGCCATGCACGAACGCTGTGTTGCGCCATCCATTTGCCCCTTGGAGGCATGCAGCCATACTTTGCTGTGATTGGTGGAGCGTTTCCACGCGAATGCATTAGGGGCGGGATTGTTTTGCGGCGCACATTTCAGCCACGCCTGATCCAGCTCGCCATCCAGATCAGTGGGCGAGGAATATGCCTCAGTCCAATCGCCTTGGGTCGGGTCGGCGACGGCGGTTTGTGCCGAGCTGGAATCCGACTTGTATTGCTGATTCTGAGATAACGTCTGAAGTGGCTTGGTTTTTGTTTCGCCTTTATAGTGAGGCGGCTTGCGACGCTTGATTCGTATAATACTCGGTTTCCACCGCTTCCGGTGTCCCGTAGCCCAGGGGCCGGTGCAGCCGTTTCGAGTTCCGCCACGAGACCCGCCGGAACGTCGCCGGCCCCAGGTCCTTCGGATCATGGAAGGGCTTGCGCCGCCAGACGAGACCGGTCCTGTACGCGCCGTCGGCGGATTCGGCCATGGCGTTGTCGCGGGAGTCGCCGACCGTGCCGGTCGACGGCAGCATGCCGTATTCCATCACCCTGGCGGCGTACACCGTGCCGGTGTACCGCACGCCATGATCGCCGTGGCGGGCGAGGCCGTCGGCCCCGCCGCGCGACGCGGCCCACGCGATCGCCTGCTCCAACGCCTGCAGGGGCGGCTCCTCCGTGTTCATGGTGGTGGCGCACGCCCGGCCCACGATCCGCCTGGCGAACATGTCGGTGACGGATGCGGTATACGCGGAGCGCCCGTCGGCCATGCGCCCGTAGGTGATGCCGGCCGCGTGCAGCCGGTCCGGCGCCTCGGCCTCGAACTTGCGGTCCACCAGGTCGGGCCTGCCGCCCGTGCCCTTCGCGGGCCTGGTGGCGACGGAGCGTCTTTCCACGCCTGACGCCCCGCATGCCGAGCCCGCGCATGATGTCCATCACCTGGTCGCGGCCCGCTTCCCCGGGATCCCGACCCTTGCCGACGAGCCCATGCCGCACCTCGCGGCATCCGTACACGGCGGAGAACCCGCCGGCATGGATGTCCATGACGTCGCGGGCCGGCGCCTCGTGGCGCGCCCGCATGCGGCTGACGGGCCCTGGCCTGAACATGCGGTAGCCGCGCGGCGTGAGGGAACCGCAGTCCGGCGCTTCGGACAGGACCTTGCGATCGGCCCGGCCTTGAAACGGTTCCCGTATTCGTCGATGCACGCGGCCATCAACGCCGTGTCGGGTCGAGCCCGGCCGCGGAAAAAGCCGGAGCCGTCGTCGATATCTCGTTCGCCCGGCGCAATTCCGTGTTCTCCGCCCGCGGCCGCTTCAACTCCGCCATCGCCTCCTGCGCGGACCGCTTCGTCTCCGCGGCGGCCGTCGCGTCCGACCGGCCGTGCCGGCGCCGCAGTGATTCCGGCGCCATCCCCGGATCCTTGGCGACCTGTTCGATCGCCTTCGTCTCCGACGAATACGACGACCTGGACTCCGTCAGCAACCTGACGGCCTTCGCCCGGAACTCCGGAGTGTATCGAGCGCCCTTTGCCATGGTTCCATCATCTCCCATCGAGTTAGAGGAAAAGCGGAACAAAAAACAGGCCATATCAGTCGCACCTCAGTTGCTCGATTGTGGTGTGTTTCTGCGAGTTGGCGTCCACAGTACGAGCTGGTGACTTTTTCTTGAACTCCCTGATTGGGAGGAACAAGTATGCTTGAAACATCGTTGTGCAGTTTTACTGCGCCCGTGCCTTTAAGGAGGCGCATTGTTGACCAGCGACCGATTTATCAGCGATAATCTTTCCCATTTTCTTTGCGGAGCGTTGCAAGCGTCTTGTCCTTGCGTGCCTTTCGTCCGTCCTTATTCCGAATGGTGCCGGTTGGAAGATCGTGCTTCTTTTCATACGTGCCGACAGTGCAGTCGCTTCTTGTCTTACGAACTTTGCCGAACATAATCCGTCTCCTTTGGCTTTAGGCTATTCTAATTGTTAAGCTTGCGCATCATTATATTACCTATTGCTCGAGCGGTGGATAGCTCGACGTTTGTCGTAATGTTTGAGCGCGAGATCTTGGTTTGTTTGTCATAAATGGCGAGCGCGTAATCCCGCATGGCCAAGTCGGTTTGCGGGGATGCTTGCCTTATGGAAGGTCAGGAAACGCCTGTGGGACCAGGCGCGGCGCGGCGGCGACGGGTACGCCGTATTGAAGAACCCCGGCGACCTGACGGACCGACAGTCCGCAACGCTCGACGCCATCAGGAACACCGGCCCGAGGGGCCAGCTCTACCGCGCCTGACGGCTCAAGGAACTGCTGCGCACCCTGTTCAAGCACCCGATCGACCAAGCCACGACGGAACTGAACCGCCGGGTGTTCTGGGCGTCCCATTCGCGCATCCCCGAGATCGTCGAACTCGCCAGGAAGATCAGACGGCGCCGCCCCGACATCCTACGCACCATCGAACTGGACTACTCCAACGCCAGGCTCGGGGCGTTCAACAACAGGATCAAGGTCACCGTCCGCATGGCCTACGGCTTCCGCCGCGTCACCAACCTCATCGCCCTGGTCATGCCCAGATGCAGCGGACTCGACATACGACTGCCACAACCCGCAATCTAACCCACAAAAACATCAGAAGCCTCACTAAAATTCAATTGTTGTGAAGAACGCAATCAGGCCTGTTGTGGATCATCAGACGGTCGACTGATGATCCGGTCTTCTGCCACGCTCTTCAGGTGCTGGCCATATGGAGATTTGCCATACTTCTCGGCGGCCTCAAGCAACTGGTCACGAGTGATCCAGCCATTTTCATAGGCGATTTCCTCGGCTACGGCGATAGGAAGGCCCTGTGCACGCTGTACGGTGCGTACAAACTCCCCGGCCTCGTACAGGCTGTCCATGGTTCCGGTATCCAGCCAGGCATAACCACGGCCCAACGTCTGTACCGTCAATGAATCATCGTCCAAATACATCTGGTTGAGATCGGTGATTTCCAATTCACCTCGGGCGGAAGGGCGAACTTGTTTGGCGAATTCGGTAACGCGTTCGTCATAGAAGTAGAGTCCTGTCACAGCATAATTACTAGCAGGATGCTCAGGCTTTTCGACAATGGAAATCGCCTTGTGATTTTTGTCGAATTCCACCACGCCATAGCGTTCTGGGTCATCCACGTAGTAGCCGAATACCGTTGCGCCATGCTTCACAGATGCCGCTCGGCGCAACGTCTTTCCCAAACCATTGCCGTAGAAGATATTATCTCCCAGAACAAGAGCACACGGCTCACCCGCAATGAACTCTTCGCCGATGATGAAGGCTTGAGCGAGACCGTCTGGGGACGGCTGAACCTTGTAACTGAAGTTCACGCCATACTGTGAACCATCTCCTAGGAGACGCTCAAAGTTAGGCAAATCCTTGGGTGTGGAAATGATGAGGATATCGCGAATGCCCGCCATCATCAGCACGCTAAGCGGATAGTAAATCATCGGCTTGTCGTACACCGGCAATAACTGCTTGGAGGTAACCGTAGTAAGAGGATATAGCCGTGTGCCGGATCCACCAGCTAAAATAATACCTTTCATCGCTGCTCAAGCTCCTTTGCCAGATAAGTTGTGAGAGACTGCTCCCAATTCTGTGGATGGTATCCAGTAGCTTCCAGTTTGCTGAGATCCAGTGAGCAATTCTGCGGGCGCATGGCAGCATGGTGTTCACGAGCATACTCAGCTACGGAGTTAGCGGTGATGGTATCGGGATCGACTCCAGCGGTTTGGAAGACGAGTCGTGCGATGTCATACCAGCTCGCGATGCGTCCGGAACCGGTCATGTTGTATGTACCGTAGGAGGCGTTGCTGTCAAGCAGGTGGAAGATAGCTTTCGCCATGTCATCAGTAAAGGTCAGACGGCCAAACTGATCGGAAGGTGCTTCAGCGTGGGCATTGTTCTGAGCCAACCCCAGCATACGGGTCACGAAGTTGCGTCCCTCTCCAATCACCCAGCTGGAACGAAGCAGATAGTGCTGAGGCACGTTCTCCACGAGAGCGTCGCCCGCAGCCTTGGTCTGTCCATATACACTAAGTGGAGCGAATTCCTCATCCTCGGTATGCAGTTCCTTGGTGCCATCGAACACGTAATCACTGGAGATATGCACTAGCGTGATGCGATGTTCGGCAGCGATGCGGGCGAGGTTCTTTACTCCTTGGACATTAGTTCTCCACGCATTCTTCCGACCCTCCGTCGTTTCCGCCTCATCGACAGCTGTGAATGCTGCGGCATTGATGATGGTGCCGTACAAATCCCAATCAATGGCAGCGTAGGCCTCGGCATCGGCGATATCGAACGTATCGGTGTCGTGATATTCGAATCCGCGCAGGTCATGGCTTTCGGCATAGCGGCGGATTGCACGTCCCAGTTTGCCGTTGCTACCGAACACCATGGTGCGCTTAGGTGCCATTGGTTTGGCGTCTTTCAGCATTGGATGATGCAGGTCCGCCTCCGAGCGCTCGGAATCCTCCAGTGGAATGGGCCACTGAATGTTGAGCTCCGGATCCGCGAGATTGACGAACGTGTAGGTCTTCTTCTGCTCAAGGCTCCAATGGGCGTTGACTAGATAGGTGTAAGCGGTACCGTCCTGCAGCGCTTGGAAGCTATTGCCGACTCCGCGCGGCACATATATTGCCTTGCTGGGATCCAAGCGGGTGGTGAAAACCTGGCCGAAGCTGTCGCCAGGACGCAGGTCTACCCAAGCACCGAAAATTTCACCGGTCGCAATGGAGATAAATTTGTCCCACGGTTCAGCATGAATACCGCGTGTCACACCTTTTTTGGCATTGAAACTGATGTTGTTCTGCACAGGACCGAAGTCAGGAAGTCCCAGAGCTGTCATCTTTGCTCGCTGCCAGTTTTCCTTGAACCAGCCACGGTTGTCTCCGTGAACCGGCAGGTCAAATACCAGCAGACCAGGAATATTGGTCGTGGTGACCTTGAGTTCCTTTTCAAATTCCAATGACATTTATTCCGTCTTTCTTATCAGTTTCAATACGTTTCCCAAGCGGTGCAAGTACAAGTTCACTGACCCTGCTGCTTGTACTTCGCTTCCGTTGCGGCTTTGACGGGTTCCCACCAATCACGATTGTCGGTATACCACTTAATGGTGTGTTCCAAACCACTCTGGAAATCTGTATGGCGCGGCTTCCACTCAAGCTCGGTCTGAAGCTTGGTGGAGTCGATTGCATAGCGACGATCATGTCCGGGACGATCTTTGACGTGGTCGAAATCATCGGGGGCCTTGCCCATGACTTCAAGAATGTCCTTCAACACGGTGATATTGTTCCGCTCGCCATTGGCGCCGATAAGATAGGTTTCTCCCAAGACACCCTTGGTAAGGATGGTCCACACGGCGGATGAGTGATCATCGGTGTGAATCCAGTCACGGACGTTCAGACCGTCGCCATACAGCTTAGGACGAATACCTTCCAAGATATTAGTGATTTGTCGCGGGATGAACTTTTCCACGTGCTGGTACGGACCGTAGTTGTTGGAGCAGTTGGAGATGGTCATGCGCACACCGAAGGTACGGCGCCATGCGCGGACCAGCAAATCCGAACTGGCCTTTGTGGAAGAGTACGGGCTGGAAGGATGGTAAGGCGTTTCCTCGGTGAATTTATGAGGGTCGTCAAGAGCCAGGTCACCGTAGACCTCATCGGTGCTGACGTGGTGATAGCGCACATCGTATTTGCGTGCCGCTTCTAGAAGGCGGAACGTACCCTCCACATTGGTCTTTAAGAACGGCTCCGGGTTGGCAATTGAGTTGTCATTATGCGACTCGGCGGCGTAATGCACGATGGCATCATGTCCGGGTACCAGCTTGTCCAGCAGTTCAGCGTCGCAGATGTTGCCATGCACAAAATCAACGTGGTCGCCGAGCAATGGCTTGATGTTGTCAAGATTGCCCGCGTATGTCAATGCGTCCAACACTGTGATGTGCACGTCAGGGTGGTTGTTGTATACATAATGGACGAAATTAGAACCGATGAAGCCGCAGCCGCCGGTCACGATGATGTTTTTTGGAGTAAACACTTCTTGGGTCATAGTGTATATGGTAGCCGTCAGTGAGTACTATGTTAGCGTTCTAATGCCTTAATAAGAATGAGTTCTTCACAAGGATGGACATATTGCGCGGAACAGGTGGCAGAGCTTCGGATTTCTGGAGCAGCTATTAAAACTGGACAAGAGCATAAGATGGGTGTTTGCGCTAGCCAAGGCTGGCGTTGATACACCCCTTGCTAGAATTGGATGTTTATGAGGAAACTTGTGCAGCGGGCGAGAGATAAATACCGCTATTCATTGGTGGTGTTCAAAGAGCTGGTGAAAACTGATTTCCAGCTCCGATACCAAGGCTCGTTTTTGGGCATGGCATGGTCGGTGCTGAAACCGCTCATGCTATTTGCCGTGATGTATGTGGTGTTTGTTCGGTTCCTGAAATTCTCTGACGGCACGCCAACATTCCCGATCTCCTTATTGTGCGGTACCTGCTTGTGGTCTTTTTTCACGGAGGCCACCACCGTTGGTATGCGTGGCATTGTCGATCGTGGAGATCTATTACGCAAGGTTCATTTCCCTAACTACATTATCGTTGCTTCCAACACCATGGGATCCATGATTTCTCTGGGCATCAACATGGTTGTGGTCGTATGCTTCGGCTTCTTTGCCCACGCACACTATACATGGCGTATTCTGCTGGTACCGTTCAATGTGTTGCAGTTGTATTTGCTGGCTTTAGGAATATCGCTGATATTAAGCACGTTGTATGTTTACTTTCGTGATGTGGCGCATATCTGGGATGTACTGATGCAGGCTATGTTCTATGCCACACCAATCATCTATCCAATCAGTGTGATTGCTCAGCGAGCACCGGATTTCGCATGGGCTTCCAAGTTCCTCATGCTGAATCCCAGTACGCAGGTCATCATGGATATTCGGCATAACCTGCTATCTCCGGAATACATACCAACAGTATGGACGTATCTCGATAGTAGGTGGTTGCCGTTTGTTCCATATATGCTGACCCTGTTAATTGTGGTAGTAGGTGTGCGCATATTCCGCAAGTACAATGCTAAGTTCGCGGAGGTGCTGTAAACGATGAGCAGTGAGTATGGGGTGAGTGTGGAAGATCAGAGTTCCGTCGTTCTTAGCGTCAATCATGTGGCCAAGGTGTTCCGATTGCCGACTGAACAAGCGAGTGGCTTGAAGATGGCGTTCTTGAATTGGACGAAGGGCATTAAAGGATACACTGAGCAGCACGTACTGCGGGATATTACGTTCGATGTTCAGCGAGGCGACTTCTTCGGCATCGTCGGTCGTAATGGTTCCGGTAAATCTACTCTGTTGAAGATCATCTCCCAGATTTATGTGCCTGAACAGGGAACTGTGGATGTTCGTGGCAAGTTGGTACCGTTCATCGAACTTGGTGTCGGGTTCAATCCTGAGTTGACTGGTCGCGAAAATGTGTATCTGAACGGTGCATTGCTGGGTTTCAGCCGTCCAGAAATCGACGCGATGTATGACGATATCGTTGAGTTCGCTGAGCTTGGCGAGTTCATGGATCAGAAGCTGAAGAACTACTCCAGTGGTATGCAGGTAAGGCTTGCATTCTCGGTAGCCATTAAGGCTCAGGGAGACATACTGGTGCTCGATGAGGTACTGGCGGTTGGTGATGCTGCGTTCCAGAAGAAGTGCGATGCCTTTTTCAAGAGCGTGAAGGAAGATCCAACAAAAACGGTCATTCTGGTCACGCACAGTATGGATTCGATGAAAAGGTATTGCAACAAGGCCATACTGATCAGCAATGGAGAGATCGTGTGCTCTGGCGATCCTCGCAACGTGGCAGACCGGTATAGTCTCGAAAACGCCCAAAACAATGATTTTTTCAAGACCAAGGGGCAAAAAAAATACATATACCCCCATGGGTTGAATTCTCGCGTTCCGGTTCTTAACGTGACTAGTGAAGGGCCTAAGATTGTCGATGGCAAGAAGCCCCTTGAATTCTCTGTTGAGTATGAGTTTAACGAGGACATTCCCGCTTATCTAGGAATTATTTTGCAGGATTCTCGTAGAAGTGGACAAGTCTATGACGTCGATACACAGACAGAGTGCAAGGGCATGCCAATCGAACCTGGCCACCATACAGTGAAATATTCAATCCCTCTGGACATGTTTAATAACGGTGAGTATCGTATTTTCGTTACGTTGCGTGCGCAGACTGATAAAGATGCCGAGAAACCTGAGTTTTTGGCGTTCACGAATGATGACAACAGCTATTACTTCGCCATCAGAAATGATCGAAATGGCGAACAGGGTGTGCTGAGTGACCGTGCAATACAGTTTACGGCGATGTGAATAGCTGATTATAGGGCCCGTTGTCTAATTGAAAGTGCAACACCCCGTTAGATTGGAGATTGTCTAGAAAACCAGTCCGGAAGGGATGTTGCACCTATGGGGGAAGTATATTCGCACCTGTCGGA
>ERZ1031808.250-NODE-250-length-10505-cov-5.230909_pt1 | contig 10505 bp, 4 predicted proteins | sample MGYA00517103_ERZ1031808 | MGnify/ENA primary metagenome ERZ1031808 (study PRJEB33719, sample SAMN04261245) | wastewater metagenome | biome: rural village; feature: human; material: feces | host: Homo sapiens | place: El Salvador | collected 2013-01-14 ...
CGTGGGCGCCTTCGCGTACACGGCGCGCCGGGGACGTCGCGCCCTACCATGTGCGACATGGGAGGGCCGCGCTTGTCGCGGCCGTCTCGTCGGTGTCCGTCTTTGGAACGCGGATGGTTCGCATACGCAGTTTTGGCAAAGACCGATGTGGTTACGACGCCCGGAATACCGGGCTACGCCACAATCGGTCTTTGCCAAGGTGCAGGGACGGGAACCGGCGAGGAGGCGCGGAGCGTGGTAGGGGCGGACGTCCTCGGCCGCCCGCGTGTCCGTGGCGTCCCCGTGGGCGCCTTCGCGTACACGGCGCGCCGGGGACGTCGCGCCCTACCATGTGCGCGGACATGGCGGGAGCGTGGTAGGGGCGGACGTCCTCGGCCGCCCGCCGCCACGGCCGTGACACGCGCGGCCCTCCCGCATCCCTTGCGCGCTCGAAAAAAATGCTGTTCAAATTTTTGAGCAGTCAGCCGGGAGGCGTCTCGTGAAGTAAACTATGCCACGTTTTCTCCAAAAACCAGAGGGGGTACACTGAAGCCATGAAGATTGGAAGACTGAATCGGGCGTCATTTGCGAAGACCGCGCGAAGGGCGATGTTTTTGTTCGCGTTCGCGGCGCTTGGGACACAGGCGGCGACCGTCGCCATGGTGGACGGGACAGGCTACGAGACGCTGGAGGCCGCGATTGTTGCGGCTGAACCGGTTGACGGCGTTGTCACGTATGAGATCTGTGGTAAGGCAGAAGTTTCCGCAACGGGTTGGATCCAGGTGCTGAAGAAGAGCGGTCTTTCGAACGTGAAGAAGGTCGCTTTTGTCGGTACGACGAAAGACGCCGAGATCTGCATCGCGGGTGGTCTCGCGATTCTGGCGGACCAACAGTACGACATCGATGTCAGTTTCAGGGACCTGAAACTGAGCAAGCCGAACCCGGAATACGGCGGTGACTACGGCCACAGCACGAACTACTTCACGACGTGGCTCCGCAACCCGGGCGCGGCGGAAAACACGGTCACCTACGAAAACTGCACGTTCCCCAATGGAGCGTGCAATAACCAGTACGGTAAGACCGTCTATACGAACTGCACGTTCGCGAATGGAACGACGGGGCTCTACAACCTGTGGATCTACGGGGGCTCGGTTGAGATGGACGGTGGTGAGTTCACCGGTACGCGCGGCATGAAGGTGTACACGGAGGGGACGCCGGCAACGGCACCGTCCGTGGAAGTGAAGGGGACGGCATTCAGCGGGCTGACGGAGAAGGCCGCCATTGTGGTTTCCAAGGCGGCAACGGTCAAATTTGCGGAAGTTTCCGTTGCGGATTGCTCGAAGGGTCTTTTCCAGAAGGACATCGAAGGATCGTTGGACGATCAGAAGGTGACGGTTACCGCGAACGGCTCGAAGATTTCGGGGAGTTTCGAAATTACGGCGAACAGGGAACCGGAAACGGCCAAGACCGAGTTCAACATCACGGGCGGTATGTTCACCGCCGAGGTCTCGTCCGACTACTGCGCCGACGGCTTCACGGTCAAGGCGACGACCGATGCCGACGGCAACACGGTCTACGGCGTGGTCGAGAAGACAGAACTTGTCAACTATGTGACGCTTGAACTCGTCTTCGGCGACAATGTGGCGGATGAAGACGTTGTGGCAGCCAAGGCCCTGTACGCACAGGAGAAGTACGAGACCTGCAAGACCGCGAACGAAGCCTACATGGCCCTGTTCGGTGTAACGTGGGGGAAGGGGTACCTGGACGTGACGGACAACACCGCTCCGCTCTACAAGTATGCCGGAAGGTCCGGCTCCGTGAGCGAGGTGCGGTTTTATATCCATGGTACGTTGGCTGGCTTCACGTCCCTGCAGTCGAGCGGCAACCAGATTGACTGCACGGTTGGCGGCAACCACCAGATCTCCCGCACGAGCTACAGCATCATCGGTGTAGACGGGGCAGACGGTAAGGCGAAGTTGACGGATGGTAACGTCCAGGCCTACGTCGCGGGCGGCTACGCAAGCATGTTCACGGCCTCCGGCAAGCTGACCATCGACAATATCGAATTCACTTCGACGACCTCCACGACGGTTGGTGCGTCCGCTACGCGGGCGACGGAAAGCGACACGGAGAACGAAGTCGCCTCCGCCGAGATGGAGATCAAGAACTGTACGTTCCGTGGCCGCCTGTACGTCTACGACAACTTCGAGAACCAAGGTAAGATGACGTACAGCATCCACAACTGCGTCTTCGACGGTTCGAATTACTCCGGTGATTCGAACGCCTACGCCATCTTCGCCCAGTGCAAGGGCGGTAACAACCTTGTCATTAAGGATAATGCGATTGCTGGCTTTGCACGTGGTATTAATATAGACCACGCGAACGTCCATGCGACCATCGAGGGGAACACGATCTCGGTGACGGACACGGGCCGTTCCTGCATCCAGTTGAGCAGCCTCGCCAAGGCGGACATCGTTGGCAACACGCTTGAATTGACGGGCGGCAACGCCATCACGCTTCACGAGAAGCTGCTGACGCTCGGTGTGGTTCCCGAGGTCTCCATCTCCGGCAATACGGTGACGGGCACGGGCTATCTCATCTATGACGATGCGGTGGCGAACAGCAAGGCGTTCACGTCCGACAACCTCAAGTTGACCTATGCGACGGACAACACGGTTGCCGAGACCGTTGACACGACGAAGGGCGTGAAGGGCTCGACGGCGTATATCACCTCCACCGCCGTGAACAATGAGGTTCAGCACTATGTCGCGCAGGTCGGCACGACGGGGTACACCACCCTCGCGGCGGCAATCGCGGCGCTCTCCGCCGAGAACCACACGCTCACGCTCCTGAAGGAAAACGCCTGGGACGCGGCAACGCCGGTCTACTGGGCGGCGGGTACGCAGAGCGGCTACGCGGCGACGCTGACGGAAGCGCTGACGGCGGCGTACAAGGCGAATGCGGGTGCCATCACGATTGTGTGCCGTCCGAGCGCGGACGTCGGAACGATGACCCACGGCCACGTCGCGGACGACCTCACGATCTACGGCAACAAGGCCTACCTTTCGGGCGGCGAGTGCGACCTGGAGGTCGATCAGTACAAGTACAGCCGCGCGACGGGCGCGCAGGCGACGGACGGCGCATATCTTGAGAAGGATATTACGATCACGGCCTACGAACTGGACAACCTCGGCGTGTGGGGCGAGCGTCACACGGCCCACAAGGTGACGGTCAACCTGACCGACTGCGACGGCAAGGCCCTTGAGGGCAAGACGAATGTCCAGCGCGTCTACATCTCGGGCACGACGGGCGTCAACAACATCACGCTCACGGGCTGCGACTTCCTCACGAAGGCGACCGCCGTCTACTCGAATGCGAACGGCGCGATCAAGGCGGTGAACTGCTCCTTCACGGGCGGCCAGGTTCCGTTCAACATCAACCACAAGGCGAACGGCACGCAGACGGTCGCGGTCGAGAACTGCACGTTCGAGAACTGCGGCGACGACGGCGACTGGAAGCAGTTCGCCGCGCCGCTTCGCCTCGTCAACAGCGGGGCGGGCACGCAGTCGGCCGAGGTGACGGGCTGCGCGTTTGCGGGCACGGTCGGCGCGAACGGCGACATCCTCCTCGGCGACGGCCGGACGGGCCAGACGTCGAACGACGTTGAATTGAAGGTTGTCAACACGGCGGCGAACATCCAGGCGCAGAAGCCGGGCTACTACGGCGGCGAGACGGTGGACGCGACGAAGAAGGCCACGGCTGCGTCTCCCGCCGAGGGCACGCTCGAAACGAGCGTCGCAAAGCTGCTGCCGGTTGATCCGCGCACGCTCGGCTATGCGACCTCGGGCAAGGCGGAGGCGCTTCCGGCGACCCCCGACATGAACGGCGCGGTGGTGAACGTCACGGCGGCGCAGGCGCAGTATGTGCTGGACGGCGCGTATGGTCCGATTGACGGCAAGACGATCAACTTCACGGAGTCGATCAACGATACGCTCATCCTGGGCCGCGCCTCTAAGTACGACGGGAGCAAGACGGTCTACCGCCATGGCAGCCACGCCGGCGAGGCGCTGTCGTATGCGGACTTCATCGCCTACAAGAACCAGTCGGTATGGACGGAATCGTGCTACTACGAGCGGACGGTTGAGAACGTCACCTTCACGGCGAATAAGGGTGTGACCGTCAAGAACTTTGAAGCCGATGGCGGTGCGCACATCTACGCAGGTGTAGGTACGGCTCCCGTCTACGACTATGTGCGGGATACGGGATCGTGGGTCACGGAGGGGAGCTGCTACTACAAACGCGCGATCCTGAAGAACATCACGTTCAAGGACTTGACCTTCAAGGAAAAGACGGATATCAACACCTCCGAGTCCACGACAGTCTACGATGGCTTCACGTTCAAGGACTGCACATTCGACCTCGGTACGACGGCTGATGGCAACCAGGCCATCCGCTACTACAATGAAAACAACAACGGCAATGTGAAGAACCTCGTGGTCGAGGGCTGCACATTCAAGACTTGCTCCCAGGGCGTCTACACGGCACATGTCAAGAATGTCACAGTCACGGGCAGCACGTTCGACACGACGGGGCACAACGCCATCGCCATCCAGGACCACAATGGGCCGTGCGACCACGGCAAAGTCGTCATCACGGGCAACACGTTCAAGAACATCGGCGACCGCATCATCCGCTTCAACAACGTCGGCATGGGGACGACTGTTACGATTACGGGCAACACGGCGGATGGCAACAGCGGCAAGCTGGACGAGGCGACCGGCAAGCGGGAAATCGTCAAGGCGACAACGCTTCCCGTGAACGCTGCCGACAGCATCACGGCATCCGGCAACAACTGGGGCGAAAACACCGTCGTCGAGGGTGTGTTCATCGATGACTACGCGACCAAGCTCGGCACGGAGGCTTGCCCGTACTCGCGCGAACAGTTCGCGGCGATGACGCGCGCGGACTACATCAAGGCGCAGAAACGCCTCGGCGGCACGCTGTACGTCAACGTCGGCGACTACGCCTACGGGACGGACGGCGTACTCGGCAACGGCGTGCGGGACGACACGCCCGGACAGATCCCCGACCACTCGAAGCTGAACGCCTATGGCGAGAACGGGTATCTCGGCGAAAAGAACGACGGCGCGAACGGCCACGCGGTCGTCTTCGTGGGCGGCACGATCACGAGCGGCGTGACGGGCTACACGTCCATCGACAACATCGGGACGAGCCTCCTCCTCGCCGTGCCGGCCTACACGAAGGTGACGTTCAAGGAGACGGCGTTCAAGAACGTGCTGAGCTTCGACTACCAGCTCTACACGTCGCCGTGGAGCCAGCTCGGCGGCCTTACGTTCAAGGATTGCACCTTCGACGGCATCATCGTCGGCGCGATCGCTTCGCAGGAACTCGCGTTCAACGGGTGTACGTTCAACAACTACGAGAACACGACGGACGCGAACAGCTCGAACCCGACGTGGATCCGTCCCGCCTACGGCAACTGGACGAAGGGCGACAACGAGGGCCAGGGCACGGGCTTCCGTTCGCTCACGAAGATTACCTTCGCGGACAACACGGTGACAAGCACGCGCCCGGTCAAGTTCGAGCGCATCGCGCAGTGGGAGATGGCGACGACCGTGACGGCGACGGGCAACACGTTCGCCATCACGCCGCAGGAAGGCGACAAGGACGAGAAGAAGACCAAGAACGTGGGCCTCTACTTCGGCGCGAACGCCAAGTTCGATCTCGTCGTCGACAAGAACAAGAAGAGCGGCGAAACGGCGGCTCTCTACACGGCGGTCTACTCGGCACCGACGGGTGTGACCTACGCCGGTCTGCCGGCGGGCTCGACCGTGAAGAACGCGGCGGGCGAAGAGGTGGCCACTGAGGATGCGCTGGCGTGGAAGACAACCGACAAGATCACGCTGAAGACGACCGAGGAGGTCGCGTCCGTCACGAACGCCAATGGCGCGTCCGTGAACTTCGCGACCCTCGCCGAGGCGATTGTGGCGGCGCAGGCGGGCGAGACGGTCACGCTGCTCGCGGACATTACGCTCGCGTCAAAACAGTCCATCAGCAAGGAACTGACGCTCGACCTGAACGGCAAGACGCTCACAGGCACGGCGTACCAGACGCTCTTCCTTGGCGGTGGGGCGAATGTGACGATCCAGGATTCGAGCGCGGAAAAGACGGGTAAGGTCGCGAATGGCTACGAGGGCCGCGCGGATCCATACACGATTTGCCTTGATAGTGCAGCGGCGCTGACGCTTGTGAGCGGGACGGTCGAGGCCAACCCGCACAAGACCGATCTTCAGTCCGTGGCCATCAACACGAACAAAAAGGACGGGCCGTATGCAATCAACATCAGGGGCGGAAAGGTGCTTGTTCCGGAATCCTCCACAGATGGCCGGGCCATCGTCGCCAGCAAGAATACGACTTTGAACATCACGGGCGGCGAGATCGTTGGCGGCCTTCACGGCGTGGATGTCTATGGTGATTCGACGACGGCCATTACGGGCGGATCAATTTCCGCGCGTGTTGTGGACACGGGTGTCATCAAGGCGGCATACGGCCTTCGGGCTATTGGCACGGCCTCTGTCACGATTGGCGCGGCAGACGGGACGGCGGATGTCGTGAGCGTCGCGGGCATCAAGATGGATGACGACGGCTACAAGTTGGATGTTCCGACGGTCACGGTGAACAGCGGTACGATTGCGGGGCCTGTCTATTCGATTACAAAGGGGACGATCGTCTTCAACGTTCAAGCGACATCCGAAGATGTCCTTCGGTTTGCGGACGACACGGCAGCTAAGTTTCTGCCGTCGAACTTGGAACTTCGCGCGAAGGATATCGACGGGAAGACGATGTATTATGTCGCCGCGAAGCCTGTCGCCGCGATTGGCGCCATCGGCTACGAGACGCTGGAGGCCGCCCTTGCGGCGGCGAAGGACGGCGAAACCGTTAAGTTGCTCGCGGACGTGACGGAGAGCGTGACGATTGCCGCAGACAGGACGCTGACGCTGGACTTGAACGGCAAGACGCTGAGCGCCGGCAAGGCGAGCGAGGCGCTGACGGTCACGGGGCATCTGACAATTGACGACACGAGCGCGGCGAAGTCCGGGCGCGTTGTCGGCGATGGACGGTATGCCGTTTATATGAACAATCGGACCGCCCATGTGGGAGAGGCTGCCGTCGGCGGTTCGCTCACGCTGAACGCGGGTTCGCTGGAAGGCGCGACGTATGGCGTGTACATTCGGGCGAATCAGGCTGCCTTCACGATGAACGGCGGCAAGGTGTCCGCGACGCAGGCGGAGTCCATCCGTGTCAACAACGATTACCATGCCAAGACCATCTCGCTGCTGAGTGGCGAAGTCGGCGATGTCTTCCTGGGTAGCGACAGCAACACGGAGTTGACGACGTTGACCGTCGGCACGGCTGACCAGACCGACCCCGCCGCCGTCAAGGTCGGGAAGATCGGGTTGCAGTTTAACACGGGGCTGTTCAAGCTCGAACTGTATAACGGTCTTGTCGGCGAACTGCCGGAAATCGGTTCCTGCACGGCGACCTACACGGCGCTTGGCATGCTTGTCAAGTCGAACGCGAACTGCCCGTCGGGCAAGGTGTTTGAGGCAATTGCTTATAACGGCGAAACCTGGTATCGGATTGCCGCATTGCAGAAGATTGCGATTACGTTTGACGGCAGCAAGACGGTCGCGCTGCCCTTCGCGACGGACTGGCTCAAGGCGCATGTCGGCAAGGGCGAGGCTTCCTGGACGACGGCGGCGCTGGAGGAGAAGGCCGAGAACGAGCTTGCGAAGTGGCAGTGCTACCTCTTCGGCCTCGATCCGAACAAGAAGGACGCGAAGGTCGTCGCGACGGCCGGGCAGGGCACGGACGAGGCGATTCCGCTCACCGTGGCGAACGCGGACGCCTCCGCCTCGCCGCTCGTGACGGGCGGGTACGTGACGGTGGCGTACGTCCTCATGGGCTCGAACGACCGCACGGTGTGGACGCAGGTGGCGACTTCCAACAAACGGGACGGCCTCGCGATTCCGCTTACGGACACGACCTACAAGTTCTACCGCGTGGACGTGACGGTCACGTCCGCCGAGGGCAACTAAGGCAGGGAGGGGGAAGACAAGATGAAAAGCAACAGGAATAGGATGAAGACGGCGCTGCGCGCGCTCGTGTGCGCGGCCCTGCTGGGCGGCTCGGCTGCTGCGGCGGTCTCGGAGGACGCGGGGATCATCGGGTTCTCGACGAAGGGCCCCGACCGGTACGCGGACGGCACGACCGTCCTCGACGGCGAGGTGTACGCCCTCGTGTGGACGCGCAGCGGGACGGCGTTCGCGGGGTTCAACGTGGACGGCACGCCGGTGGACCAGCACAACGCCTCGGTCCTCTACGCGGCGCCGCTCGCGAAGGGCGGACGGTGTGAGTCGATCAAGTTCGTGGTCGATCCGCTCATCCTGAAGGGATGGCTGGCGAACGGCGTCCTCTCGCTCCACCTGCTCGACACGCGCGCCTGGGCGGCGGACGGCACGGCGGCGGTGGCGGGCACCACCCGCGTGCAGGGTTCGACGTGCGTGACGGAGGGCGTCTCGGTCGAGACGACCGCCGCCGCGCCCTTCGCCTCGGCGACGGGCGGGACGGGCGAGAAACCCGTCTATGCGGCCTCCTCCGTGGGGACGGAAGTGCCGTCGCCGAAGATCACGGGCATCCGCGTGGAGGGCGACGCGGTCGTGCTGACCGTTGCGAACACGGTCGGCGCGCTCGACTACGCCGTCTCGGCGGGGAGGACGCCGGCGGCGGACGACGACGCGCATGCGTCCCGCCCCGTCTCGGGCGCGGCGGCGAAGGGGGCGGTCATCGAGCTGCGCGTGCCGCGCGACCCGAACGCCACGTCCCAATTCTTCCGCGTGGGGCGCAATCCGCTCAACTGATTTCAGCAAGGAGGGGTAGAAGATGAAGACGATTCTGAAATGGACGGCCTGCGCCGCGTGTGCGGTCTGGACAGGCGCTTCGGCATCCGCCGCGACGGAGACGGTGACGGGACAGAACGTGATCGGGCTCACGACGATTAAGGACGACAGCCGGGCGTATCTGCCGCTCGCGGCGGCGTACACGGGGACGGGCGCGACGGAGCTGACGGTCGCGAACATCGTCCAGACGGCGACGCTCGCCGAGGGCGACGAGCTCTACGCCTACGATCCCGGGCAGAAGCAGTACGATGTCTACACGCTGGGGGCGGACGGGAAATGGACGGCCGTGAAGACGGTCGAGGTGTCCGCATCCGGCACGGCGGAGACGACGAGCCCGGCGGCGGAGGAGCGGGTGATTGCGCGCGGACGCGGCTTCTGGATTGTGCGCAAGGTCGCGGCGAGTGACGCGAAGCCGGTGCGCCTCGTCGGGGACGTCCCGGCGACGGCGGCGACGGTGAAGATTCCGACGGCGGTGGCGGACGGCAAACCCTCCGCCACACTGATCGGCGTGCCGTCCGACTGGAAGCTCAACGAGACCGACAGGATCGACAAGGCCGCGAAGGGGGACAAAATCCGCGTCCTGAACGAAGACGGCAAAGCCTGGCGCGAGATCGTCTACGACGGCACGAAGTGGATCGAGGGCATCCAGAAGGTCGGCGAAAACGGGGCCGTGACGTTCGAGAAGAACGAGAACCCCGTCCTGAAGGGCGGCTATGCCGTGTGGTACATGCGCGCGGGGAAGACCTCGTTCACCCTGGAACTGCCGAAACTGCCGCGCTGAAGAGTGAAAGGAGTCTGAGAGATGAAGATTCGCAAGGTTCTGTTCGCGTGCATGGCGGTGGCGGCGTGCCTGTCGCTGCGGGCTGGTACGCTCTACTGGTGCGTCGATTCGACGTCCGGGGATGATACGAGCAAGTTCATGACGGTCTGCAAAGAGTTACAGACGAAGGGAACGCTCTCCATCGGGCTCTACCAGGGGAATTCGCTTCTGGAGAAGATCGGGCTGGAAGTGTCGGCCGACGGTAACATCGTCAGTTCGGGCCTCTTCGCCATCGCCTCGTCGGTGGAGGCGGATACGGCGTTCCGCTGGGAGATCATGGCGGAGGCGACCTCGTACTTCAGCGAGACGGTCACCTACGACAAGCTGCTCGCGGCGTCGGCGCTGGCCTCCTCGCCCTTGGTCAACCACACGGCGTACAACGTGGCAGGGGCGGGCCTGACGTGGAACCCCGCGCCCGTGCCGGAGCCGACGAGCGGACTGCTGCTGCTCGTCGGCGGCGCGCTCCTCGCCCTCCGAAGGAGAAGGCGTTAGGTTTTAGGTGCTAGGTTTTAGGTTTTAGCTAGGTTTTAGTTAAGAACTAGGGTTGCCACGTGCCGAAGCGGTGCGTGGCTTCTCTTTTGCCGTTCGGGGAGGGGCAGGGGCGTGCCCCTCCCGCGAGACGGAGCAGACCTTTCGGTGGCGCGCGTTTTTTGTGTGGGGGGCACGGCGCGCGAAGTACCCGCGCCGCCCTCGGCGCGTGGCGCTGAGGGGCGACTTGGGAGGGG
>ERZ1031808.252-NODE-252-length-10401-cov-4.201141_pt1 | contig 10401 bp, 8 predicted proteins | sample MGYA00517103_ERZ1031808 | MGnify/ENA primary metagenome ERZ1031808 (study PRJEB33719, sample SAMN04261245) | wastewater metagenome | biome: rural village; feature: human; material: feces | host: Homo sapiens | place: El Salvador | collected 2013-01-14 ...
CGTCGTTCCCTTCTCCGTCTCGTAGGCAAGAGGCGTCAGCTTCTGGACTACCTCCAGAAGATCGACATCGAGAGATACAGAAAGATCGTCAAGGAGCTCGGTCTCCGTCGATAAATTCACGATAGGAACAGAAAAGGGATTGGCCGCGCTTTATGACGCAGCCGTCCCTTTTTTATTAAATGGAATCGAAGATATTCCACGATTTAGAAAGACGCTGAAGTTTTCAGATATATTTTGTTGAGGACACGCGGTAAAAACAGTAAAATGAACATCATCACAAAGAAGATCGAATTATCCGACGGTCGGGTGATCGAGATCGAAACCGGCAAAGTTGCCAAGCAGGCAGACGGTTCGGCGGTGGTCAAGATGGGAGGCACGATGCTCCTGGCCACTGTTACCTGCGCTAAAGAAGCAGCAGAAGACACAGACTTCCTTCCACTTCAGGTGGACTACAAGGAAAAATTCTATTCCGCGGGACGTTTCCCGGGCGGATTCATGAAGAGAGAGGGCAAGGCCTCCGACTACGAGATTTTGATTTCACGCCTCGTTGACAGGGCTCTAAGGCCTCTGTTCCCTGAGGATTTCCACCTTGCCGTGTTCGTCAACATCTGGCTGATCTCAGCCGAGAAGGACATCCAGCCTGACGCACTCGCAGGTCTCGCCGCTTCAGCCGCTCTGGCTGCCAGCGACATTCCGTTCCTCGGGCCTATCTCTGAGGTACGTGTGGCAAGGATCGACGGAGAGTTCAAGATCAACCCTAACTTCAGCGAGATGGAAAAGGCCGACCTTGAGCTTATGGTCGCCGCCACCGAGGAGAACATCATGATGGTCGAGGGTGAGATGAAGGAGGTTTCCGAGGATGTTATGCTTGAGTCCATCAAGTTCGCCCACGAGGAGATCAAGAAGCACTGCCGCATCCAGAAAGAGCTCAACAAGGAGCTCGGCAAGGATGTCAAGAGAGACTATCCTCACGACGAGGAGGACGAGGATCTCAAGAAGAAGATCCACGATTTCGCCTACGACAAGTGCTACGCTCTCGCCAAGTCCGCGAGGCCTAAGCACGAGAGAGAGGACGGTTTCGAGGCCATCAAGAAGGAGTGCGTCGAGTCTCTTGGTCTGACCGAAGAGGAGCAGGATGCCAAGAAGATGATGATCAACAGATATTTCGGTCACGAACAGAGAGAGGCTCTGAGGAATCTTGTCCTCGACGAGGGCCTTCGTGTGGACGGTCGTCAGACCACACAGGTACGTCCTATCTGGTGCGAGGTTGACTGTCTGCCTTGCGCTCACGGCTCGGCTATATTCACCCGTGGTGAGACACAGGCCCTTGCCTCCGTCACCCTCGGAACAAAGATGGACATGAAGGAGATGGACGAGGTTCTCGTACAGGAGACCCAGCAGTTTGTCCTCCACTATAACTTCCCTCCGTTCGCCACCGGAGAGGCCAAGGCCCAGAGAGGTGTTGGCCGTCGTGAGGTAGGTCACGGAAACCTGGCATTCAGAGCTCTCAAGGCCGTTATGCCTAAGGCTCCGGAGTTCCCTTACGCTGTACGCGTTGTCTCGGATATTCTTGAGTCAAACGGATCTTCATCACAGGCTTCGATCTGCGGTGGCTGTCTCGCTCTTATGGACGCCGGTGTTCAGATCAGCAAGCCGGTTGCCGGTGTGGCTATGGGACTTATCACCGACGAGAAGAACCCTAACGGCCGCTACGCCATCCTTACCGACATCCTCGGTGACGAGGATCACCTCGGTGACATGGACTTCAAGGTAGCCGGCACGAAGGACGGTATTACCGCCACCCAGATGGACATCAAGGTTGACGGTCTTTCCTATGAGGTTCTCGCGAAGGCTCTCCAGCAGGCCCACGAAGGCAGAATGCACATTATGGGCGAGATGATGAAGTGCATCGACAAACCTCGCGAGGACTACAAGCCGTTCGTTCCGAGAATCAAGTCCTTCGAGATCGATAAGGACTTCATCGGAGCTGTCATCGGCAAGGGTGGTGAGACCATCCAGAAGATCCAGGCCGAGACCGGCGCTGTCATCTCCATCGATGAGATCGACGGCAAGGGTGTTGTGGACATCGCCACGAACGATGCTGCCGCCATGCAGAAGGCTTACGACTGGATCCAGAGCATCTGCGCTGTTCCGGAGGTCGGCCAGACCTACCACGGAAAGGTTGTCTCAATCCTTGAGTTCGGCGCGTTCGTCGAGATCCTCCCTGGCAAGGAAGGCCTTCTCCACGTGTCAGAGATCGCTTGGAACAAGACAGAGAATGTAGAGGATGTCCTTACAGTTGGTCAGGAAGTTGACGTGAAACTCCTTGAGATCGATGCCAAGACCGGCAAGATGAGACTCTCGATGCGCGCCCTCACTCCGAAGCCGGAAGGCTACGTAGAGCCGGAGCGTCGTCCACGCGGAGGCAACGACCGTGGCGGAGACCGCAGGAACGGCTTTGACCGCAGGAATGGCGGAGACGACCGTCGCAACGGTGACCGCAGGAACGGAGGCTTCGACCGCAGAAACGGCGATGACCGCCGCGGCTACGACCGTGGTGGAGACCGCAGGAACGGCGATGACCGCAGAAATGGCGGCCACAGGAACTTCGGCCCGAAGAACGACTTCAACGCCAACACCGAAGACCACTCCGACAACCTCGACAAGAACACAGAGGAGTTCTTTTAATGAATATGCTCCCTCAAGTGATTGAGGTGGCAACCGAATATGAAAAGAGGGTGACTTTCTGGTCATCCTCTTCTTTTTTACAGCTGAAAACGTACAGCAGAAGGCCTCTGTGTGTACCAAATGAACCAAGACACGCCATCGGTACAGGAAACGCACTTCTAGTGTACAAATTAATGATTCAACTTTCGCAAGTAGGCAATTACCTGCTGTAAAGTACATTATCTCACGTTCAAAGGTGATTGCCCACCCTCATCAATTCACGTTACCCCCTCCCTAAATCCCTCCCCTCGGGGGAGGGGATGCGCTTCGCGCACATTGAATAAGAAAATTCCAGGCCGGACACCCTTCACAGGTTGCCTGGCCTGACTTACATTATCAATATTAAACTTATGGGTTTCAGTCGATTACGGCGAAGGTCATGAGGGAGGAGACGGAGAGGGCGACAAGGATTATCAGCCAGATGACGAACAGGATGAGGCCTGGGTGCCATTTCGGGGATTTGAGGCCGAAAATCAGCATCACGCCGCCGTAGAGCATGATGAAGAGTGGAATCGCGACCACAAGGATGGCTGAGACCATCACTAGAGGGACGGAAATGAAGGACAGAACCTCAGGGGCCTCAATGGCGATGTGCTCTATGAATTTGTTGTAGAAGAAACTGTTGCCGAGGATCTCTCCGCCCCACCAGAATGAGCACAGGAACGCTATGCCGGCGACTCCGGCGAGGAGGAGGAGCACTCAGAATATGACGGAGAATATCCTGCTGATGTTTTTCCAGGTCTCCGTGTCCTTAGCCTTTGGCTCCTCGCGGGGAGTGTTGCGGATTCTGGCGCTGATGTCATCCACGGTGCCTCTTTCACCATGGAGTTCATCGCGCTGGCGGACTGTCTTCACGGCCGGCATGCAGATCCAGAGGACGATGTACACAAGTGGAACGGAGATGTGAATCCAAGGCTCAAGCAGCCAGAAATGGAAGTTTATACCACCCAGTAGAGTCAGGACAACGAATAATATTCTGAATATTGCCGGATCCACATTGAAGTAGGTGGCGAGGCCGCTGCAGACTCCGGCCAGTTTTCCGTTGGCGGGGTCGCGGTAGAGTCTGCGGCGGGGTCTGGCAGAGGTCTTGTTCGTGTTCTTTGATGTACGGTCGGACGCTTCGGCAGGCTCAGCGTCCGGTGCGTCCGAAGTTTCCTCCTCGATGGTCTCCGGGCGGCCAAGGACAGAGATCACGTCATTTACCATAGCGAGGGTGACGACACCGCCCTTGCCGCTTTTCTCCAGAAGGAGCTCAGCCATGCGTTCCTCAATCCCTTCCATGACCTCCGCTCCGCTCTCTTTCCTGGAATAGAACGCTTCGAGCTGGTCAAGATATTCCTTGGCGGCGCGACTGGCGCTGTCCTCCAAAGAGAACACATAGCCGCCTATGCTGATATATTCAACTTGTTTCATTGTCTTTCAATACATTAGGAAGCAGACGCTTCATATTCATTGTTTTATTGTCTCGATGGTTTCCACGATCTCCTGCCAGGCCTGGTCCATCTCCCGGAGCTGCTGACGGCCTTTCTCGGTGATGCAGTAATATTTCCGAGGAGGCCCCTGCGTGGATTCCTCCCATCGGTAGGAAAGCAGGCCCTGGTTCTTCTGACGGATCAGAAGCGGGTAAAGCGTCCCCTCGACCACGATCATATTCGCTGATTTCAAATCATCCAGAATCGAGGAAGCGTAGGCCTCCTTGCGCGCCAGAATGCTGAGTATGCAATATTCAAGGACTCCCTTGCGCATCTGGGAGCGTACATTGTCGGCGCTATTTTCCATAACCGCTCCTCCCTTGGCTGAATCTCGCCATATTCTCGGCCGTCGGCTCAAGGCCACGCATCATACATTTGTCCGCCGGGGTCTTGGCGACAGGAACCACTATCCACAGGACAAGGTAAACCAGGAAACCGGTTCCCCAAAGCAACAATGTCAGAAGGGACACGATCCTGACAATCGTAAGGTCCACATTGAGAAACGCTGCCAGTCCGGCGCACACTCCCCCGATGGTCTTGTTGTCCAAGTCACGGAAAAGCCTCCGGCGGGATGTTCCCTGGGCACCGTTATAGGTGAAATCCACGCCTGATCCGGACCTTGGATATTCATCTTCCGTCCCGGCACTTTGATTCTGTTCCCGGGCATTCGTTCCTGATTCCGACTCCTTAGGTTCCTTGGAGCCGTCCGGCATTCCGAGCTGCTCGACCACCTTCGTGACAAGAGCCAGATTGACAACCCTGTAGGAAGCCCCGCCGGTCCCTTGATCGAACAGTTCCGCGATCCGGTTCTCCAGATCGGCCATCACTTCTTCCTTTGCCGACTGTGTGTCACGGTCAAGACGGGCTTTGAAGTGGTCAAAATAAGTAAGAAGCCTTGCGTAGGCATCCTCATCCATAGAAAAACTCCGGCCTCCAACACTGACATTCACAACTTTTTTCATCTTAACTATTTAATTTTCATTATCTTGTTCTGCGGCTTAAACTTCATCGTCCGCCCCAGACATTGCTTTGCAATCAATTTTACGATGCAAAGATATAAATAATTTCAAATACCTTGCAAGACAAAGTACTAAAAATTTTCTATATACTGTTCAAACAAACCTAAGTGATATTGAAAAAACAAGTTGCATTTCTAAGGATTACTAAAATGAATATGCGAGCATAGTCTATTCTTTTGGCTGCGGCCTTGATATAAATATATCATTCCATATTACGCCAGTAACGCTCAGGTGTGCGAATATGCTCGCACCTGGAAGCGCAACTCGCTTGTCATCAAGTGGATGATGTTTTAGGTGTGCGCGTATTTTCACACCTGTAAGTCATAAAGTAGAACAAGACGGTGGAACTATTCCGAACCAATGGAAATTGATGTATCTTAGCGGAAATATTCAGAACTGATGAGAAAAAGATCAATATTTTTGGCTGTAGCCTTGATAGCCGCGGCGTGCGGATCTCCGGAGAGAATGAGGATGGAGGATCCCGTGGACTATGTGAACCCGCTGATGGGCACGGCCTCCACTTACGAACTTTCGACAGGCAACACCTACCCGGCGATCGCCTTGCCGTGGGGAATGAACTTCTGGACACCTCAGACAGGTGCCAACGGGGACGGATGGACATACACATATTCAGCGACCAAGATCAGAGGTTTGAAGCAGACTCACCAGCCGAGTCCGTGGATCAACGACTACGGCTCATTCTCGATCATGCCTGTGACCACAGGTCCGGTTTATGACGAGGAGGGGCGGCAGAGCTGGTTCTCGCACAAGGCGGAGACCGTGAAGCCTTACTACTATCAGGTCTATCTCGCTGAACACGATGTGGTTGCCGAACTCGCCCCTACCGAAAGGGCGGCGGCGTTCAGACTCACCTACCCTGAAAAGGAGATGTCCTACCTCGTGGTCGATGCCTACAGCGGCGGCAATGCCGAAGTCATAGGTGACAGGAATATGATCGTAGGCTACTCGACCGCAAACCACGGCGGCGTGACCGAGAATTTCCGAAACTGGTTCGTGGTGGTTTCCGACACTCCATTCGAGACACAAACCGTTGACGGACACATCGCTATGGTCGGATTCAAGACGGTGAAAGGTCAGAAGGTCAACCTCAAGGTCGCGTCCTCATTCATCAGCCAGGAGCAGGCGGAACTGAACCTCAACGAACTGTCCGGCAGGTCATTCGATGAGATCGCCGAGGCTGGGCGAGCAAGATGGAACGAGGTTCTGGGCCGCATCGCAGTGGAGGATGACAATCTCGACAATCTGCGCACATTCTATTCCTGCCTTTACAGGTCGGTCCTGTTCCCACGTGATCTGTCCGAGATCAACGCGGACGGCGAAAGGGTACATTACAGCCCTTACGACGGAGCCGCCCACAAGGGCTATCTGTTCGGTGACACCGGTTTCTGGGACACATTCAGATGCCTGTTCCCGCTGCTGAACCTTGTCTATCCTGACGAGAATGTTAAGATGCAGGAAGGGCTGGTCAACACTTGGAAGGAAAGCGGATTCCTACCGGAGTGGTCAAGTCCAGGGCACAGGGGATGTATGGTCGGAAACAACTCAGCATCAATGGTCGCCGACGCCTGGATCAAGGGGCTGCGCGGCTATGACGCCGACGAGCTTTGGAAGGCCGTCACCCACGGAGCCCACGCCGTCCATCCGGAGGTCAGTTCGACAGGCAGACTCGGCTGGGAATATTACGACAGCCTCGGCTATGTCCCTTGTAATGTAGGCATCAACGAGAATGCCGCCAGGACTCTTGAATATTCCTACGATGATTGGTGCATCTACCAGTTCGGCAAGGCACTGGGCCGCAGCGAGGAAGAGCTTGCGCCTTACGCCAAGGCCGCATTCAATTACAGGAATCTCTACGATCCGGAGTACAGGCTGATGGTCGGAAAGAACCTCGACGGCTCGTTCGAGAGGCCGTTCAGCCCTCTGAAATGGGGAGGCAACTTCACCGAAGGCAACAGCCTGCACTACACCTGGTCAGTCTTCCACGACCCTCAGGGCCTGATTGACCTTACAGGCGGAGACGAAGTGTTCGCAAGCATGCTCGACAGCATATTCACAATCCCACCGATCTTCGATGACAGCTACTACGGCTTCCCTATCCACGAAATCAGGGAAATGCAGGTTATGAATATGGGGAATTACGCCCACGGCAACCAGCCGATCCAGCATATGCTCTACCTTTACGACTGGTGCGGCCAGCCTTGGAAGGCGCAGCAGCGGATCCGCGAGGTGATGGACAAGTTCTACAACTCCAACTTCGACGGCTATTGCGGCGACGAGGACAACGGCCAGACATCCGCATGGTACGTATTCTCCGCCCTCGGATTCTATCCGGTCTGCCCTGGATCCAATGAATATGCGATCGGTACTCCTCTGTTCAAGAAGGCTGTGATCAGCCGCCCGGACGGGAAGGCCATCACTCTGGAAGCTCCTGATAATTCGAAGGATAACTTCTACATCAAAGGTGTGAGAATCAACGGCAAGGATTGGAGCCGGAACTATTTCCGCCATGAAGACCTTGCAGAAGGAGCGAATATTGTTTATCTTGTAGGGTCCGAGCCTGACACGGTGAGAGGAACCGCAAAGGAGGACAGACCATATTCATACACTAATGAACAATAAATTATGAAACGCACACTGCTTCTGGCTTCGGCCATTTTTCTGCTCTCAGGTACTTTGACACAAGCCCATGCACCGGCCGATGTGGTTCGGCAGGATCACCAACCGGTCGCTGAGCCAACCGGTCTGGCCGCCGAGCCTGTCAAAGCGACTGCCACGAGCAACACCAAAACCTACGAGTCGCAGCGTCCGGCTCCAGAAAAGCGTCTTTTCCGCTCCGAGGCCGTCGAGAACAAGATCACCCAGATGCAAGGCATCCTGAAGAACCAGCGCCTCGCCTGGATGTTCGCCAACTGCTACCCGAACACCCTTGACACCACCGTACACTTCGGCAAGGACGACGACGGCAACTTCAGGACCTTCGTTTACACCGGTGACATCCACGCGATGTGGCTACGTGACTCCGGAGCGCAGGTATGGCCATACATCCAGCTGGCCAATCAGGATGAACATCTTAAGAATATGCTCGCCGGCGTGATCAACTGCCAGTTCTCGCTGATCTGCTTGGATCCGTATGCCAACGCCTTCAACGAAGGCCCTACCGGCAGCGAGTGGGAGTCCGACCTCACGGATATGAATCCTTACGACCACGAGCGCAAATGGGAGATCGACTCGCACTGCTACCCGATCCGTCTCGCCTACCAGTACTGGAAAGTGACCGGCGACGATTCCGTCTTCGGAGAGACTTGGCTGAATTCCATCCAGGCCACCCTCAAGACTTTCAAGGAGCAGCAGCGCAAGGATGGCCCGGGACCTTACAGGTTCGCCAGAAAGACCGACCGCCAGTTCGACACCAAGTCCAACGACGGACGCGGCAACCCTGTGAAGCCGGTAGGCCTTATCGCATCGGCTTTCCGTCCATCCGACGACGCCACGATGTTTGAGTTTTTGGTTCCGTCCAACTTCTTCGCAGTCACCTCTTTGCGCAAGGCAGCCGAGATCCTCACCGAGGTCAACCACAACAAGAAACTTGCGAAGGAATGCCTCGACCTCGCCACCGAAGTGGAGAAAGCCCTTTATGAATATGCCGTAGTGAACCACCCTAAATACGGCAAGATCTTCGCCTTCGAGGTGGACGGTTTCGGCAACCAGCTGATGATGGATGACGCCAACGTGCCGAGCCTTCTGGCGATGGCCTACCTCGGTGACATTGACATCAACGATCCTATCTACCAGAACACCCGCAGGTTCGTCTGGAGCGAGGACAATCCGTATTTCTTCAAAGGCAAGGCCGGCGAGGGAATCGGCGGTCCGCACATCGGCTACGACTACATCTGGCCAATGAGCATAATGATGAAGGCATTCACGTCCCAGGACGACAAGGAGATCAAATGGTGCGTCGAGACACTGATGAAGACCGATGCCGGCACAGGATTTATGCACGAGTCCTTCTATAAGGATGATGCGAGCAAGTTCACCCGCGCCTGGTTCGCCTGGCAGAACACCCTCTTCGGCGAGCTCATAATCCACCTCACCGACACCGGCAAACTCGACCTCCTCAACTCCATCAAGGTCAAATAGATAAGCTTTCATACTAAAAGGGTGGCACAAAGTTGTATTGACTTTTGTGCCACCCTTTTGACATGAAAAATTTATCTGACCATGGGCTTGTCCTTCAGCATACCCCCCTCGTTATAACGCTGGTTGTTGGGCAGCCCCTTTTTGTTCACACCTTCCATCATCAACGTCTTCAACTCATCCAGATGCGAACGATAAACGCCACGAGGAAGCACGCCATATTTCTTGCACAGAGAGGCCGCCATACCGACCACTTCCCCCATCATTCCGGTCGTACGCATCACACGGACTGTTCCCAATGCCACATGAGTCACACTGATATCGCGCCCAGCCATAAACAGGTTGTCCACATTACGTGAATACAAACAACGGTATGGAACCGCGTACGGATAAATCAGAATATGCTTCGTCACCGCCTTGAATTCATTTCCTGGAAAGTATTCACTGTTAATCGGATCCGGCCAATGCAAATCAATACTCCACGTCGTGGCAAACGAGGCATCTTCGTGGAAGACATTATTTGTAAGGTCATCTTCCTTCAAGATATAATCGCCCAACAGACGGCGAGATTCACGCTTGCCGGCCACATAAGCCACCCAGCCTAATTTCCTGTTCTTATACTGGTCATTATCCTTCAGATGGTTTTTCAAATAACTCCAATTTGAATAGACGACAAGCATTCCATAATCACGAATTCGCTCGAAATCATTGATTTGATCCAAATTCATTCCCGTCTCCCAGGTCCATTCCCCCATCGTCACCTTTTCACAATTCTCATTGAACTCCACGCCATAACTGAACTCAGGGAAAGGACAAGGTTTCTTGCCATCCACAGAATACCACTGGACTGAAGCCCCCATCGTCATCTTGTCAGCATTCTCGGGAGCGATGCTTTCTCCATACTCATCTCGTCCCTCACGCCCCATTCGATAGTCTGCCCCGGCAAGATAACCGATTGTTCCGTCTCCTGTACAATCTGAAAACAGTGGAGCTTCAAATTTTAATTCCTCGCCACTTTCGATATGCTT
>ERZ1031808.253-NODE-253-length-10400-cov-3.890382_pt1 | contig 10400 bp, 9 predicted proteins | sample MGYA00517103_ERZ1031808 | MGnify/ENA primary metagenome ERZ1031808 (study PRJEB33719, sample SAMN04261245) | wastewater metagenome | biome: rural village; feature: human; material: feces | host: Homo sapiens | place: El Salvador | collected 2013-01-14 ...
CGTGGAGATGGACACGGAGTTCTACGACCAGTACAAGGACGTAAAAACGCGGCTGCGCGATCTGAAAGTCACGCTGTCGGAGGCAGACCGGGCGGACATTGCGGACTTTGACGATTTCAGAAGGGCGGCTTCGGGGCGGCTGCGCATTGCAGACGAGGGCGGCCTGCCGGTAGACGTGGCATACAAGGAAATGCAGCAGATGGCGCCGGAGCTGTTCCCGGCGGGCATCACGCACCCAGCGGATCAGCTGATGCAGATGTTCGAGGTGTCCAAGCGCATCGAGAGGGTGCAGCGGTCGCTGGACGAGTTCCACGGGGCGGAAGCGGAGGAATTCAAACGCTGGGCCAAGAACGACTATGAGGCGAGCGTTGAGAACATGCTGGGCTCGCTGCGCGTGGCGCGGCGGTATGCCGAGGCGCGGATGCGGCAGAAGCAGGCGCGGGCCGTGCCAACGACGATGGATGAGGTCAAGGGGCTTTACGCAGAGCTCAAGAGGCTGCGCCGGACGTATGAACGCGCCGCCTCTAAAAATCTTCTGACGGCGGAGGACAACAGCGTCCTGAATCGCCTACTGCGCGGTGATCTCGCGCCGGAGGACGTGCAGGGCATGGAGAACGCGAAGGGCATTCTCGCGATGTACGAGGCGAAGGCGGACTATGACGCGACGGCTGCGAAGATCGCGGACTGGAGGCGCTATCAGAAGGCGCAGAGGCTCGCGGTCGCCGATGCGGCGCTCAAGAACGCGGACCAGGCGAAGGACAAAGCCGCCGGCATCCAGTACAGCCGGGAGACGATGACGCGCAATGTCCGGGACATTTTCCCGGAGGCGGACGCGGAGATCATCAACAGGACGTACTTTGAGCCCGTCCGGACGGCCAGCGCGAACGCGAACAAGCTGAAAAACCAGCTGCGCGAGCAGGTCAAGGCGCTGGACTTAAGCCGGAAGGCCAACAAGGGCGACGCCGTGAGCGAGGCCCATGCGGTGCAGCTGCTGGGCGAGGCGCAGGACAACATCCGGTATCTCGAGCAGCACCCGCGGGCGCAGGACCGGGACGGCAAGACGCTGAACGAATGGCGGCAGATCGTGCTGGATCTGTGGGCAACGAGTCCGGGGCTGGACAGGGCGAAGATCGAAAACGCCGTGGAGACGTTCCGGAAGATCTATGACGGACTCTTTGAACAGATGAATGACGTGCGCATCCGAAACGGCTATGAGCCGATCAACTACCGGCAGGGCTATTTCCCGCACTTCCAGCCGGGGACGACGGACGGCATTCTGGGGCTGATGGGAAAGGCGCTCGGCATCGACGCGGAGGTATCGGCCCTGCCGACGACCATCAGCGGCCTGACGCACACTTTCAAGCCTGGTATCGCCTACTTCGGGAATGCGCTGGAGCGAATCGGATTTGACACGGCGTATGACGCGGTGGAGGGCTTTGACAAGTACGTGGAGGGCGCGGCGAGCGTGATCTGCTACACAGACGTCATTCAGAATCTGCGGGCGCTTGCGCAGCAGGTGCGATACCGAACATCGGACGAGGGACTGCGGGAGCGGGTGGACGACGTCCGGGCAAGAGACGATCTGACAGAGCACCAGAAGGAACTGGAGATCAAGGAGATCATGGACAAGGGACGCTTTTCGCTTTCAAACTTCGCGATCGAGCTGGACGAATACACAAATCTGCTGGCAAACAAGAAAAGCAAATACGACAGAGGCATTGAAAGTCTTGCCGGGCGCAAGGTATACAATCTGCTCAAATCATGGGAGAACCGCGTGGCGGCAAACATGGTCGCGGTCAACCCGGCGTCGTGGCTGACAAACTTCGGCGTCATCACGCAGGCAGGAGCACAGCTCAAGACGACATCCGTGCTCAAGGCGATGGGGCAGACGCTCAAGGGATGGACGAAAGACGACGGCTTTGTAGAACGGAGTGACTTCCTCGTAAACCGGCGCGGAAGTGATCCGCTTGTCCGCACCTGGCAGCAGAGCGCGAGCGCGGTACTGTCAAAGCCGATGGACTGGATCGACACGTTCTCGGCAGACACCATTGTCCGGGCGCGGTACATGGAGAACATCGCGCGCGGCATGAGCGAGGAGGAGGCGATGCGCGAGGCGGACGATTTCGCGGCAAACGTGATGGCGGACCGCTCGAAGGGCGCGATGCCGACGATCTTTGAGTCGCGAAACCCGCTTATGAAAATGTTTACGCAGTTCCAGCTGGAGGTGAACAACACCTTCTCGTATCTTTTTAAGGATCTGCCGCGCGAGCAGCGGAAGAAGGGCGTCCGATATCTGGCATGGGCGCTGTTCAAGTTCCTGATCGGGGGCTACCTGTACAACGAGGTATACGAGTACCTCATCGGCAGGCGCCCGATGCTCGATCCGCTGGGGATCGTCAACGACACGGTTGGCGATCTGACGGGGTACGAGCTGAATAATCTGGTGGACGCGGCATTTGGCGGCGGACTCATCAAGGAGTCGGAGCCGGAGGGCGCGATCGGGACCATTCGGGATATGGCGGTGAACGTCGGGCAGGAAGCGCCGTTTATCGGGAATCTGATGGGCGGCGGCAAGCTCCCCTTCTCCAGCTCCATGCCGAATGTAAAGAACATTCTGACGGCGCTGGACTCGGAGACCGCGACGGACGAGGAAAAGCTGGCGAAGGTCGGAAAAGAGCTTATAAACCCGGCGGCATACTGGCTGCTGCCGTTCGGCGGCGGGCAGGTCAAAAAAATGTGGCAGGGCATCAGCGCCCTGAAGCGGCAGGGCAGCTATACGGCGGACGGGCGGCTTCAGTATCCGATCTACACCGACCGCGAGGGAGACAAGGCGAACGCCGCCTGGCGGACGATGCTGTTCGGAAAGAGCGCGACGCCGGAGGCGCAGGCGTGGGTCGAGGCGGGCTTCGGCGCACTGAGCGAGAAGGCGACGCAGACGTATGAGGCGATGCGCGCCGGTGGCGTTGACCAGAGAGACAGCTATGAGCTCATCAAGGCCATGTCCAAGATCAAGAAGACCGATGACGCGACAGCGAAGGAGCTCAAGATGCAGATGCTTCTGTCCTTTGACATTGAGGACAGCGGAAAGGTGCTGTACTACTACAACATGATGGCGAGCGATGAGGAGCGTGAGGAGCTCGACAAGCTGATGGAAACGGGTGCCGACATGAACGCGTACCTCCGGTATGTGGGCGAAAGGTCCGGCGGATGGACGGAACTGTATAATGCGGCGCGCACGGATCCGACGAACTATGCAGGGCTGCGGCAGGCGGCTATTGCGACGGCGGTCGAGGGCGGAAAAACGCAGAAGGAAGCAGAAGGCGAGATCGACAGCGCACTGCGAAGCCAGCTCAAGGAGGACTACAAGAGCGGAAAGGCAGACGATCAGGCAGTCGGCGCGATGCTGAAGATGTGCTTTGACGCCGATGAGCATGATGTCTACTGGACGCTCGAAGAATGGAAGGGCGGAGAGGACTGGAAGAAGTACGGCAAGTTCCTTGACGCCGTGGAGAAAGGCGTTACGGCAGACACCAGGAAAGTCGCGAAGTACTACATGGAACACGGCGTGGACAAGGGGACGCTGTCCGACCAGCTCACGACATATTTCAAGGAACGCTGGCTGGCGGCGAGCGGAGACGAGGCCGCACGGCTCAAGAGAGCGTACATCAGCGCCTACAAGGCCATCGGAGGCGATGGGGACACGGCCCGCGACAACATGATCAAGTGGCGGCAGGAGGCAAACAAGAAACGGAGGGAAAACAAGTGAGCGCAAGCAATGTGATCCCGGCGGCGCGGGTCAGCCCGCGCATTGCGAACGGGTGTATTTGCTGGTATGAGGGAGACACGTTCTCCCTCCGGCTCCGGCTGGAGATGGAGGACCAGGACGGCGCGGCCGTCACGGTCGGCGCGTCGGACAGCGTGAAGATCACGTTCTACGACCGGATGCGGACGCAGGTGCAGCAGTTTGTGTTTTCCGGCATTGTGGGAAACACGGTGACGCTCGACTTCACGGAGGACGTCAGCGCGAAGTTCCCGCGGGGGCTGTATCACTATGACATTCTGTACACGCACGGAGACAAAACGACGCTTGCAAGCGGGAACATCGTACACGTGGAGTAAGGAGGCGAGGGTATGAAAATCGAGATCCCGGAAAGCGTGATGGTGACGATCCACGGGCTGATCTCGCGCGGCATACAGGCCGTGGAGGTGTCGGACGCGGGGCATCTGATCTTCACGCTGACGGACGGGGCGAAGATCGATCTCGGAGACATCCGAGGCCCGGCAGGGCCAAGGGGAGAAGCCGGACCGCAGGGGCCGGCCGGACGAGACGGAGCAGACGGAAAGGACGGCGAGACCGGGCCGCAGGGTGCGCAGGGGCCGAAGGGAGACAGTTTCCAGACCGTGGTGGAGGACGACGGAAACGGCAACATCACCATCCGGGCGCTGACGACCGAGGGAACCGGAACGAGCGGGCAGAACGGATACACGTTCACGCCGTCCGTCAGCCCGGATGGCATCATCAGCTGGACGAACGACGGCGGGCTCGTGAATCCGGAGCCCGTGAACATCAAAGGGCCTGCCGGAGCGAATGGGCAGCAAGGGCCTGCGGGAACGAACGGAAAAACGCCGGTGAAGGGGACGGATTATTTTACGCAGGCAGACAAGGAGGAGCTTGTGCAGGCGGTGCTGGCAGCGATGCCGGACGGAGACACGGAGGCATATTGATGGCGAAGGTAGTTGTTACAAAGGCGAAGCTGGAGACATTGGCAGATGCCGTGCGCAGAAAAGCCGGGGTGAGCGGGAAAAAGACGATCGACGAGCTGACACAGGCCGTGGATGGAATCAACGTAGGGACAAACACGGCGGACGCAACGGGCGGAGCGGAACAGATGCTTGCGGGATACACCGCATACGGAGCGGGAGGCAAGTTTACGGGGGCGATCGAGAGCTTCAGCGGGTGGGAGGTTGCGCCGTCCGCGGCGCCGACGACCATCAAAGGCCGGCGCTATCTCGCAAGCGACATGACGATCAAAGCGGCAAGGCTGCAAGACAGGACGGTAAAGCCGACGACAAGCAGGCAGACCATCAGCAAGACGGATGCCGTATTTTACGGGCTCGGCACAGTGACGGTGGAGGGCGCGAAGCTTCAGGCGTGCAGCGTGACGCCGAAAGACACAGAGCAGAACATCACGCCGTCAGGAGATAATATCGGATTCTCGTCCGTGCACGTCGAGCCGATCAAAAATATGATTAAATTCATGAGGTTCGTCATGCAAGGAGGCGGCGGAAACGGGCTGCGAATACCAAACACGGACGGCGTTACAAGCATACTTGAGTGCAGCGTACTCAGCGGGACAAAGCTGGAGGAGGTCACGGAGAGCGGCGTCGTGCTCGCCGCTTTCTGGTTAGATGGTAAAAGCCTTGTCAAGCAGGCGTCACACAACGGGTTCCAAGCAATCGTGACATACAATGAAAACCTGAGCTGTTCGGTCGGACAGGATGAGATCATCATCATGAGCTCGCTACAGGGCACGAAGTTCTCAGGACCGCTCGTTGTGTCGGTATACGGAAGGTGAGGTGGGAAACATGGCAGAAAAAGAATTAAGATCGATCCAATTCCCCGGGCTGGAAGACCGGTACGTCGTGCCGGAGGGAGGCGGTGGCGGAGCGACCGGCCCTGCCGGAAAGGACGGCATCACGCCGACGATCGGAGCAAACGGGAACTGGTATCTCGGCGACGAGGATACCGGGAAGCCGTCCCGCGGTGAAAAGGGCGATCCCGGTGCAAAGGGCGCTGACGGAGCGGCCGGTAAAGCCGGCAGCGACGGCTACAGCCCGGAGGCGACGGTCACGCCGATCAATGGCGGCGCGAAGATCATCATCAAGGACAGAAACGGCACGACATCCGCAAACGTGATGAACGGCGCGCAGGGCCTCCAAGGGCCGAAGGGCGACAAGGGAGATACCGGTGTGCAGGGGCCGCGCGGTGAACAGGGCCCTGCCGGAGAACGAGGCCCGAAAGGAGAGCCGGGGACGCCTGCGGTGACGGCGGCGGACAACGGAAAGTTCCTGCGGGTCGTGAACGGAGTCTGGACGGCGGAGGCCGTTCCTTCGGCGGGAGGTGCGTCGTTTTGAGTGAATATTTGACAAACGGTGCGGCGCTGACCCACACGGCAGACCGGATTCGCGCAAAAACCGGCTCGGCGGCAAAGCTCACTTGGGACGATGCGAAGGGCTTCGGAGACGCGGTGGATGCGATTTCGGCAAAAGAAAGCATACAGCACGCGGAGATTCCGGACTATGTGAAGGCGGAGGCGCTTTCGGTGGCGGAGAAGGTCAGGCGCGTCCTGAAGGACGACAGCATCGTATTTTTGGCGGTCTCCGACTTTCACCACGCCGGGCCGCAGACAGACGGCTGGCAGACGAACATCAACGCCGGAAATCTGCACGCCTGCATGGCGCTCAAGGTGCTGGCGTACAGCCTGCCAAGGCTCGATTTTGCGTGTATGCTCGGCGATGTGACGTTCGGAAACGCAAAGACCACGACCGAACTGATGCAGGCACAGTTTGACGAGATCAACGGCTGGCTCGGTGAGGCATGGCGCGATGTTCCGCAGTTCCGCACGGTCGGAAACCACGACACCGGAGAGTACAGCACGCTCGTCGGCGCGGCATTCCTGAAAAACAACATCGGGAAATACAACGAGGGCGCTGTATACGGAAGCGCGGAATACGGCTACTGCTATCGGGACTTTCCGGACAGAAAGCTGCGCGTGATCTGTCTGAACTCCTGTGAGGGCGAGACGACGGGGGGCGCAAATGCTCCGAAAATCTTCTCCGATGCGCAGCTGATGTGGTTTGCGGAGACGCTGAGCGATGTGGGAGGCAAGGCCGATGCCGCCAAGTGGGGCATCCTCGTGCTGGCACACTATCCGCTCGATCTGGGCGGCGCGTATCCCGCGGGAAACATCGTAAAGGCGTATGTGAATGGAGAAGTAGCCGTTGTCGGAGGAGAACGGATCAATTTTCAGGGGAAAAACGCGGCGAAATTTATCGCAAATGTCCACGGGCACAATCACTGCTTCCAGTTCGGAAAGCTCCACAGCGTGGAAAGCGGAAAAGGCACACAGTTTGACGCATGGCGGATGTGCACGCCGAACGCCTGCTTTTACCGCAACAACTCCGGCGTCGTCACCATGTACGGGATTCCGTTCGGTGATCCCGCGGCCTACGACAAGACGGCCGGAACGGGCAAGGACACGGCCTTTAACATCAACGTCATCAATCCGTCTGAGCAGGTGATCTATTCGTTCTGCTACGGCGCAGGAACGGACAGAACCATCGGGTACGCGGCAACGGTCTATCACAGCATCACGAACACGCTGACGCATGTGACGACGAGCAATGACGCGGTTGCTGCCGAGGACGGCACGGAATATACGGCGGCGCTTTCGGCGGTGAGCGGCTACACGATGGAGACGGTCTCGGTCACGATGGGCGGCACGGATATTACGGCCACAGCCTACAACGCCAACACTGGTGTAATCAGTATAGCGGCGGTTACAGGCGACGTGGTCATTACGGCGAAGGCGGCAAAGGTGGTGTCGTATCATAACCTTGTCCCGATCGCTGTGGACACGAGCGGGGCCTCTGCGCCGTATACGGATGGGCAGATGCTCAGCTCCAGCGGCGTATTGTCGGCAAGCAGCCACTTCACGACCACCGGCTTTATCCCATTTGACGGCGGCGCGGTTCATATTTATCGCATCGGCGGTGACGGCATTACATGGAACGAATATGGCGCAAGGCTGGCGTGGTACAATGCCGACTTTTCACTGAAAGGAAACGTACTTGGCTACAATCAGCTCGGGAACAGCATCTATTTCCCGACCAAGGTGGAGGACCCGAACGCCGCTGCGGCATTTTCTACGGACGAGAATGTTGCACCGCCGAAGGGGGCGAAGTATTTCCGTGTGTCTGCCAAGGGCAAGGGCGCGGATCTGATCGTAACACTGGACGAAGAAATCACATGACGGGCAATGCCCGCGAGAAAGGAGCACAAGATGGAAGACGGGATTCAGGCGCAGATCGCCTCCGTGGAGGCGCGATGCAAGAGCAACTCGCACAGGATCGACGAGCTGGAGGCAGACAACAAGGCGCTGCATCAGCTGGCAACCTCGGTGGAGGTTCTGGCCACCAAGCAGGAGACGATCGAGGAAAACGTGAACGAGATCAAGGCCGATGTGAAAAGCCTCAAGGCGCTGCCGGGAAGCCGCTGGGAGGCGGTCGTGAAGGGCGTTATCACGGCGCTCATCGCGGGGCTGATCGGCTTTGCACTGGCGAAGCTGGGGGTGGGTGGATGAAATGCCGAAGATCGTGAAGAAGTCGCGCGTGACCAAGGGCAAGATGGCGCGGGAGCTGGTGTACTACTGCCTCTGGGCGCTGACGGCGGCGCTCGCGTGGGCGATGGTCGTCAAGACGGCGGCGCTGCTGCTCGACCGGACGTGCGACCTTTCGGACGTTCTGGTGTTCGCGGGCGCGGCCTTCGGCGGGGAGCTGCTGCTCCTGCTTGTAAAACGTGTATTTGCAAAACCGAACGACAAAGAAGATGGAGGGACATACGATGGATAATATCAAGAAACGGCTGGGGAATCTGCTGAGCGTGAAGTCGCTGGTGACGCTGGTGCTGACGGGCGTGTTCGCCTACATGGCGGTCGTGGGAAAAATCTCGCAGGACTTCATGACCATCTACGCGGTCATCATCGCGTTCTACTTCGGAACGCAGAGCCAGAAGCTTCAGGATGCGGTCGAGGGAAAGGACGGTGCGGGAGATGCCGGTAATTAAGGACGCTCTGACGAGCTGCAACCACAGCAAGGGCGGTTGCTGCCCGAAGTTTATCGTTGTACATTATTTCGGGGCGCTCGGCACGGCGGCCAGCGTGGCCGAGTGGTTCAAGAATCCGCAGGCCAGAGCCAGCGCCCACTATGCCGTTGACGAGGGGAACATCTACCGCTGCGTGAAGGAGTCCGACATTGCGTGGCACTGCGGAGACGGACAGAAGCACCCGGAGTGCCGCAACTGGAATTCCATCGGCGTGGAGGTGCGCCCGAGGAAGGTCAACAAGGCGCGTCTGGGCGCGTATGATACGGACTGGTACTTCGATGAGGAGACGCTTGAAAACGCCGTGTGGCTCATCCGGCGGCTCATGAGGCAGTACAACATCCCCGCAGAGAACGTCATCCGGCATTACGACGTGTCGGGCAAGATGTGCCCGCGTCCCTTCGTCGGGGACGATATTAACACCCACTACAACACGTCCGGCAACGTGCAGTGGGCGAGATTCAAGGAAAGGATCGATGATGAAGTGGTTGAAAAGTCGAAAATGATCGTGGACGGCAAAGAGGTCGCCGTGGAGCGCATCCTGAAAAACGGCACAAACTATGTCAAGGTGCGCGACATTGCCGCCGCGCTGGGTCTGAAAGTCAGCAATAAGGGCAATATCGCCGTGCTGAGCACGAAGTAAGCCTGCGCCGTCCTGCGCGCCGAAAGGAGGCGCGAATGGCAAGAGGGCGCGTAAATCTACCAGTGGAGCTGCAAACCTTACTGGCGGGCGATTGGGAGCGCGTCATTGGGCAGGCGATGCTTGGCCGGGAAGATCGGCAGATCATGCGGATGTACGTCATGGACAGGCTGCCGCAGATCGAGATCGCGGCGGAGATGCACATGGACCGGTCGACGATCTCGCGGAGACTTGTACACGGCATAAACGAGGCGCGCAGGACGGCAAAAAGGCTGAATATCGTATAGCAAAAGCCCGGGGCATTATGCCTCGGGCTTCGCGTTCTTCCATATGTAATTTGGATCATATCTCTTGCTGGCACGTTCGAGCGTCTTAAAGTCGCATGAGATATTACAGAGAAATGTGTTTTTCTTGTTGACAACCTCAAAATACGTTTTCGCGGATCTCTGGAAAATAGAAGCACGGTTGCGATCAATCTCGACAAGCTGGTTATATAGAAGTGCGCGGTATTGGGCGTCCGTCTCGTCATCAATATCAAATCTAATAAGGGCACAATCAGGGGCGGGAACCATGTTGTTGAAACCAAGAATACCGAGTTTTCCGTCGTCTAATTTGAATATGTGAATTCCAGGTTTAATTCTAACATGGTTTGGCTTCGGAGACTCCATTGGAACAAAATATCGATATTCTCCGACAAGCAAAACGACGCCGACATACGGTCTTCTTGCGTCCTTGTTAAACTGGACGCGTTTGTCACGTGAGTGCAAAAAATGTATGTATTTATCAGATATTCTGTAAATGCTCAGTTTTTCCATGTTTCGACCTTTCTTGCAAAGTAAAAGCGGGACAGTGTACGCCGTCCCGCTTTTGATTGCCCAT
>ERZ1031808.256-NODE-256-length-10344-cov-3.747692_pt1 | contig 10344 bp, 7 predicted proteins | sample MGYA00517103_ERZ1031808 | MGnify/ENA primary metagenome ERZ1031808 (study PRJEB33719, sample SAMN04261245) | wastewater metagenome | biome: rural village; feature: human; material: feces | host: Homo sapiens | place: El Salvador | collected 2013-01-14 ...
CTCTCCGGAGACTCCGAATCCGAGAGCATCAGCCAGTTCTTCCATATACTTGGCTCTGCCTCACAGCAGCGCGGCTGCTGTGAGGTCCGTGAGGGGCATTACGAAATCTCTCTCTACACCTCCTGCTGCAATGCGAGCAAGGGAATCTATTACTACACCACCTATGAGAATCACCAGATCTCCGCAGTCGACATGCACCGTGAAAATCTCGATTCCTCCGAGCTGATCTGCTTCCCTCTGATCCAGGGACAGCAGATTCATTTCCAGAACTGAATACGGAACGCGCCGCCAGGCGCACATCGCAAAAGGAGCATCTGCCGGTACGACAGATGCTCCTTTCTGATTTGCAGAATGATGTTCTAAGATTTCAGCCACATACGGACCGGATTTTGTTTTACCACAGCTTCTTCTGCGCATCCTCCGCACTCGCGAACGGTCCGGGAATGACATGGAGATCACGATGGCTTCCCAGATAATCCCGGTCGAAGGTGATCGGTGTTCCATCCGGATTCTCGTACGGCTCGTTTGGCTCAAAGGCTCTTCCAAGCGTCTCTGTATTCACCAGATCACAGCGGAAGTCCCCGAGGAAGTCATACAGATTGGTTTTCAGCTTCCAGTCACCATCTGCTGTCATTTCCACATCGACTGTCACCTCATGGTCATTGTCTACGAGGTTATGCTCTTCCTTTTTGCAGGCCTTCGCTCCGTCAAAATAAGCATTTCCCTTTATCCATACCGGGAGATGACCAAAGTGTGCCGCTTCGAGCTTGCCCATGTCCGGAATTTCATTGTCCATATCAAACTGAGCAATCCACTCCTCATACGTCGGATACTCGTCGAAGACGTGTGTTCCGACCTCGCGGTTCTCCTCGTCCTTTCCTTCACTGCTGTCGCGCAGCACTTCTACGGGCTTCGTCGGCCACTTCTGTACGAAAATATTATTATAGAAGCGGTCATCGCCGTGCAGGATGGTCATAAAGCCCATGACCTCCGTGCGGTGCGGCATATGATACGGCGTATAGCGCCAGCCGGTGCCGCTGCCAACCATCGTGAAGGAGCCGCAGATCAGGTTGTGCACCATGGCAACACCCTGCGTCGCAATCCGGAGAGAATCGTCGGAAAGAAGAACGTTGTTATCGATCAGAGTCGGGCCGTGTCCAACCTCTACAAAGATATCCTGGCTCATCATGCCGCCCTTAAGCTGACGGGCAAATTCCGGCCGCTGATTGTCGTGAAGCAGGTTCTGCGTGATGCGGGTTCCCTGTGCTTCCCAGTCGGTCCAGATTCCCATCGTGCAGTGATGAATGTGATTGCGGCGCATCGTCACGTCGATTGCAGCATGCATCTTGATGCCGGCAATCTCCGCACCGCCAAGCTCCATCATATTGTTGATGTGATGGATGTGGTTGTCCTCAATGATGCTGAAGACACCGCCCTGACGGCCGATGATTCCGCCCTGCTCACAGTGATGAATGTTGTTCCTGCGAATGATGTGGCTTCCCACCTTCTCCTTCAGCCAGCCATGGTACTGTCCGCGGCAGACTGCGTCGCGCTCCATCTGCGTCGGGCTCTTCACATGATGTCTCGTGAAGAAGTGATCGTTCTCCGGATCATAGTATTTCCCGACCGAAATGCCGGCGCACTTGCTGCCCCAAATCTCGCAGTCTTCAATGATCCAGCCCTTGGACCAGTGCGGTCCGATCATGCCGTCCTGATATGCTGTCGGCGGAGCCCAGGTCGTTGCAGCCTTGTTGATGTTGAAGCCGCTGACCGTAATATAATCAATTTCGTTCTGCTGCGGGAGGAAGCACTCCCGACGGACTGTAATCTCCACATTCTCCTTTGTGGGATCTGCTCCCTGGAAGTTTGCATAAATGACCGTCTCATTGGTCGCTTCATCCTGCTCGGAATACCACTTCCGTTTCGATGCCTCCGGATTCCAGGAGCACTCGTACACTTCTCCTGCCTCACAGACCTCCAGAGAGGTTGCCTCATACAATGCCTGATCATTCAGCCAGACACAGCCGGTATGCTTGTCACGCTTTGCAAAATACCAGTCACCGAACACATACGTTGTATACGGATTGTAGCTGCCGAAAACCGTGTTGTTCACACGTGTCACCCATACATTTCCCTTGTACGGCTTCCAGTCCTTCACCTCTTCCGCGCCGGTGATTTTCGCACCCAGAGGCTCTGTGCTGCGATAGGTGATGCGTGCCTCTTCCGTTCCTGCATGAACCGGCTCCACATACTCACGATAGGTACCCGGCGCAACCAGAACCTCATCTCCCGGCATCGCCGCCTTTGCCGCCTCTCCGATCCAGCGGTACGGCATCTCCTTCGATCCGTTTCCGTCGCGTCCGGCATTAATGTCTACATAAATTTTCATCACAACACCCCTTTCCCCGTTTTCCGGGCTGTCATTTTTATTTACAACATAGTCTTTTTCCATCTCTTTCGCTTGCTTTTTTTTGCGCGATCACACGCAGAATCTTGCGGACTTACAAAGGCATTCTCCGAAATAAGAAAAGCTGCAGTCCGCACCTGTTTTTCCGATGCGAACCGCAGCTCTTTCAGCAGTCATGGCTTAATAAAATTTTGTCTGTACAGGCCTTGTCTGCCCGAATTTTGTTTATGCATTCTTCTGAGCGTCTGCTCTCTTCTGAAGCTCTGCTACGTTCGAATCCACTCTCTTCTTGGAAAGAGGATAGATGAACTGAAGCGCCAGAGCGCACAGCAGATAAATCACTGCCGGGAAGAAGGTGGAAAGATTGTAAATTCCGTTTGCAACCTCCTGTGTCTGACCTGCTGCCAGAGAATCATAGCCGATCCAGCCAAGAGCCCATCCGGAAAGTCCGCCTGCGATTGCCTGGCCGATCTTTCTGGAGAAGGAGTAGATGCCGTAAATGGTACCGTCATCGCGGGAGCCGGTCTGAACCTCTACGTCATCGATAACATCCGTTACAAGAGCCCAGCACTGTGTCTGGAAGAAGTACATGCCAAGCATTGCGAAGAATGCACCTACAACGAAGGCCCACACATTCTGAATATGAAGGATACCCATGATCAGATACAGAACTGCCGAAGCAGCCATACCGGCAACGCCGCACTCCTTTTTACCAAACATGGTTGCAAGCTTCGTGGAGAACATTGCCATCAGGACGATGCAGGGAAGCATCAGCAAAGAGAAGATGGACAGTGCACTCGTGTTCTTGAAGTAATCCGCAAACAGATAAACGTTGATGCCCTGGCCCATCAGGGATGCCAGCAGCAGCAGAACCGCCGAAACGATCATTCCAAGGAGAGCGCGGTTGGTGAGGAGTGACTTCAGGGTCGCACCCACCGACTTCTTCTCTGTTGTCTTCGGAACATATTCCACACGCTCTGTCGTCATGAAGTAGCAGAGCAGGTAACAGATGACTGCGATCACCGAGAATGCTCCGGCTACCAGGGAAATTCTTCCTGCGGATACCACCTGGTTTCCGGCTTCATCCGTGTAGTAAACCAGCGACGGAGCCATAACACCGATCAGGATGCCGGCAAACGTACCGCCAACGGAGCGGAACACCGACAGGGAGCTGCGATCCTTCGGCTCACTGGAAATTACCGATGCCATGGAGCCGTAAGGGATGTTGATCGAGGTGTAGAAAATCGATCCCCAGAGAATGTAGGTGACGAACATATAAGCCACCTTTGCTCCATAAGGCGCGTTTACAAGGAAGGACTGATACATCAGGAACGATGCCAGTGCCACGAAGCCGCACATCCGGAGGATCCAGGGACGGATACGTCCGTTCTTGGTGGGCTTGGAGCTGTCAACAATGCGTCCCATGCCGATATCGGTAAATGCGTCGATGCAGCGTGCAATCAGGAACATGGTTCCTACCATTGCGGTAGAGATTCCCATGATCTTGGTGTAGAACACCATGACATAGGTGCTGGCGAAGATGAATGAAAAATCATTTGCCAGGTCACCGAACATGTATCCGACCTTGTCGCGGATACCAAACGGTCTTACTTCTTTTGCATTACTCATGATTGATCCCCTCTTTCTGTTGAAGCAGCCAGGCTGCTATATGCATTACGCTCTCTTGATCTTATTGAGCTGAGCATTCAGATCCAGCAGCTCTTCTCTCGTATACTTCTTGCCGCCGCCCGCGGTTCCCATCAGGTTGAGCATGCGCTTTACGGAGAAGCCTCCCAGCATCTTCATCAGTCCGGCACCGTCGACACCTGCCTGCGCTGCAGCCTGCTCGCCGCCTGCGTTCTGCATGATGCCCTTAAGCAGAGCTCCGATAAAGACCTGTCCTTCCGGAACCTTCATAATGGACTCGATGGTGTCGTTGATGTTGTAATATCCATCCGGCATATCAATGTCGAACCAGTTGATGACCTCGCCTTCCTCTTTCAGGCGATATGCCTCATTGAAGGTGTCCACCTTGCGGATCTTACTCTCATCCGTGCAGTCTCCGGCCTTTGCCGTAAGAACGCTCTCCCCCTTGTTCGGCACATCGAAATAGAAGAAGTGTACGTCGCTTGTCTGCCTGCCAAGGCTCTCGCCGTTTACAAAAAGCTCAACCTCCGGCTGATTGGAGTAAACCGTGACCTTGGTGGTGTCCTCCACACGATCCACATAACGCTTGCCGCAGATGTGTACGAAGGGATCCTCGGAAAGCCATGCCTTATAAGCATAGAAGGCATCCTTCTTATACTTGCGGTCGAAGGTCACAAGGCCCTTGTGGTTCATTCCGTTCTCTCCGCCCTCTGCACGGGAATCTGCAGCGAAGTCGAACATGTTCCATACATGAGTTGCCCAGATGAACGGCCTGCTGAACAGCTGCTTGATCAGCTCCTCATGATAATAAGCCTGATACTCTTCCGTGTAGTCGCCCTGCACCGGATTCGAGGTGTGCCAGTTCAAAGCCTCACAGCCGTACTCACTCATACCAACAGCGCGATTCGGATACTTCTTGTGGAACTCATCGAAGAACTCTCCGTTCATATCGGTTGTTCCGCCGTACCAGCCATAGTAATGGTTATAAGAAAGAACGTCCGGAATCTGGACATAGGTCGAATCCATGCTGCACATGGAAACAACGGCCATCGTCGTCAGTCTGGTGGGATCCAGGCGATGGCACAGATCATTCAGAATGTGATGGTTCTCCAGAAGGTCCTCATCCTCTGCATTGCCGCCCATGGTGATCTCATTGGAAAGTCCCCATACAACGATGCAGGCATGGTTGTAATTCTGTGTGATCAGCTCGGTCATCTGCGAAATGGTATTCTCACGGCCGTTCGGCATGTGCTTGGAGATATACGGAATCTCAGCCCAGATCACCAGGCCCTTCTCGTCGCACAGATCATAGAAATGCTGATCGTGCTGATAGTGTGCAAGGCGAATGGTGTTGGCACCCATCTCAAGGATCAGGGCGATATCCTCCTCATGATCCTCAGGGGACAGTGCATTTCCCTTCTTCGGACGATCCTGATGGCGGGAAACACCATGAAGCGGATAGCTCTCACCGTTCAGAATAAAGCCCTTCTCCGGATCGATTACATAGCTGCGGCAGCCGAATCTTGTGGTTCTCTCATCCAGTGTCTCACCGTTTCTCTTAAGCGTGACAACCGCGGTGTACAGGTGAGGATCCTTGCGGCCATTCCAAAGATGTACATTCTCAATGGTGAAATTCTCAGACGTCTTGTCAGCCGGAACCTCTGCAGATGCAACCACCTGATCGCCGTCCTTGATGACATACTCCAGAACATCATCGTGCTCTGCATTCGTAACAAAAACCTGAACCTCAACCCTGGCATCCTTGCCCTCTACCTTCGGGGTAACCATGATGGCCGGTCCGCCGTAATAGTCAAGGTCAAAATGCGTTTCCGGAACTCCGACAACGTTCACGCTTCTGTACAGACCGCCGTAGAAGGTAAAGTCAGCCATCTGCGGATATACACGGTCATTTGGAGCGTTGTCTACTGCAACCACGATCTCGTTCTCGTCCTGAAGAAGATCGGTTACGTTTGCTCTCCAGGTGGAGTACCCGCCGTCATGACGTGCTGCTTCTTTGCCGTTCACGTAAAGGACTGCGCTGGAATTTGCTCCGTTGAACTCAAGATAAAGAACCGGGAAATCACCAAACTCCTCTTTCTTCATCTTCTTCGCATAATAGCAGGTTCCGCGGTAGTAGTCGTTTCCGCCATCCTGTCCGTCGGTTCCGTTCCAGGTGTGAGGAAGATCCAGTACCTCCCAATTTCCCTGAGCCAGTACGGAAGATCCCTCCGCAACGGAAACCGCATCCTTGGTAAAGCTCCATGCTGCATTGATGTTCTTTCTTGCTGCCATTTTCTGCTCCTTTCTGACAATTTTCTTTTTCTGATAGTCAAACTATAACAATTCTCCGGGAGCCTCTCTTGTGTGATTTTTTCTGTTTTGGTAATATTTTTGTGTTATTTCCGATTTTTGAAAGATTACTCCAATTTTTATCAGAGAAGGGAGATGTGTCATGGGGCTTTCCGATTTGTCCATACAGGAGTTCTTTCCGGTGCTTCAGCAGGTTCTTGCCGACACCTTCAATATTGAATCCTTTTTGATGGAACCTCCTTATCTGAACTATGAACGCTTTGACCGGGGGCTTCGGAAAATGATCTGGGGAGACTATTCCACAGGCAGTCCCATTCTGTCTCTGTCCGCAGAATCTCCCTATCAGATCCTCGTCCTTGAGAGCAGCCTCGGTTTCTACAATCTTGCCTTCACCCTGGATCGCAGGGATCCTCCGCTGCTTGGCGGTGTGATGCCCTTTCGGACTGAGGCCATCACGCAGTCCGCAATTCTCCGGATCATGAATGACAATCAGATTCCGCCGCAGCATCTGATGCTCATGCGGCAGTTCTACTCCTCGCTCCCTGTTGCAGATCTTACAAAGCTTGTTTCGCTTCTGCAGCACACCATTGCAGCGGTCATCCCCGGCTTCGCAGACAGTTCTGTGGAATACGTCAATTACCGGGAAGAGAAGCACGCCGTTCATTACAGCGAAGAACGCTTCAACCAGTTTTCTTCGGACTACTTCGAGGAGCTCAGCAAAAGGCTTGAGGACTGCTGCAAAGCGGTTGTGTCCGGTGATCCGGCGCGTGCGCTGGACCGCATGAAATCACTGAACGATTTTGCCTCCTCCTTCGGATCTAAAACGATACCGGAGCAGCAGCACCGTCTGTACGGCATGAACACCTTCCTGGCCTCCCGCATGCTGGAAACCCCGGTGCATCCCGCACATGTGTTTGAGCAGCTGCAGGCGTTCGAATTGAAAATCACAGAGACAACCTCCATGAATGAACTGAGCCATCTTCCTTTTGATATGGTGCGAAAGTATTCGATTCTTGCCCGCAATTACACCTACGACAAATACTCCCTGCTCATTCGCAATGTCATCAACTACATCGAGCAGCACCTGTCCGGCGATCTGACGCTGTCAGTGATCGCAGAGGAATTCGGAAAGAACCCCTCCTATCTCTCCACAACCTTCCGGAAGGAGATAGGTGATACGCTTACCAACTACATCAGCAGGCAGCGAATCCGGGCATCCCTCCGCTATTTCAATACCACTACGCTGAGTGTGGCAGAGGTGGCAAGCGCCGTCGGTATTCCGGATTTCGGATATTTCTCCAAGCTGTTCCGCCGCTATGTCGGCGTCAGCCCGCGGGAATACAAGAAAATGCTGGACAAATAAAAAAAAGCAGAAGGCCTCCGTTGAAGGAAGTCTTCTGCCTTTCCATTTCTTATCTTGCAACGAGACTCGTCATAATATCCTTGCCAAGAACTGCCGATGCTGCAGCAATGGTGTTCGGATTCTCCGCCGTCATGAACCAGGTGTAGGCCTGCTTGGCAACACCGTTTGCTCCGATGAGACCATAATCCAGTCCCTGTGCAATTTCGCTGATGTCCGAACGCTGACGGTTGATGATAATACCGTCGATGTGCTGGTTCGCATTCGCCTGATTGATGGCATATACCACATCTGCCGCCTGAAGGAGCTCATTCGAGCCCATCGCTGCACTGGAGGTAAAGCCGACCTCACTGAGAACAATCGAACGAACCTGCCCTGCCGGGTTCAGGAACTGCTTCTGGCACATGAAATCTGTCAGTACATCGATGTTCGACATCGTGATGTAACGGGAAGCCTGCGTATGGGTCACCTGCGGCTTCGAGGTCAGCGAATTGGGCTCATAGAGCGGGAAGTTATACGGATGGCTTGCAAGGGACCAGTCGAAATTACCCTCTGCCATGATCTGAGCATTCAGCTGCGTCAGGAATTCTCTCGAGCCGTAGTGAAGTGCCGGATTGTCTGACTGCCACTCCTGATCCGTTGCCGCATAAATTCTTGCATTTGCGTTCTGCGACTTGATTCCGTTGTAGAACACACGAAGCTCATCCGCATAAGCCTTGGCAAAGCCGGCAAGACCAGCTGCAGGATCCATGTAGTTCCACTCATTGCGGGCATTGACCTCGTTGCCGACAATCCAGTTGTCCACGGTTCCGTGTCCGGTTCCCGAATAACGCTGTCCAAGGAATGCTGCAACTGCCTCCAGCTTCTCGAGGCCGGCCTGATCCACCGTGTTAAACATGTAATAGTTGGCTCCGACTCCTCTGGAAAGCGGATGAATCAGAATTCCGCTGTTTGCTCCGCACAGAAGAATCAGGTTCACCTGAATGCCCGCCGCATTCATTGCCGGAACAATGACATCATACTGACCGACAATGCCTGCATTGAAGGAGTAGTTCTTTCCATTATATGTGTAATTGACTCCGCCCCCGGAAATCATATCGCCGACCGGAAGGTTGTAGCTGATCTGATGAACGCCCATTGCCTTCAGGGTTTTGGTATCACGGATCGTCTCAGCCGCCGGAAGAAGTCCCTTCTTTCCAGCGTCATGTCTTGCCTGTGTATGCGCGGCAGCTGCTTCCGGATTCAGAATGTACATATCATTGGACAAATCCTTCAGAGCTCCCGAGGAGACGCCGACAACCGTAAATTTCTTATACAGCATGGAGGCTGCCGTATTGTTCCCGAGCGGAAACGTGAAAACAGCCGTCGCTCCTGCAGGAGCCTTTGCAACCTCTGCGCCCTGCACACCGGCCATCACCGGATCCTGTGCGTACAGATGATAAAGACCATCATCCGTGGCTGCAGCCCCGGAGGTTGTGACAACCACGCTGCCTCCCTGAATCACAACCGAATTGATGGTTACACCGCTTGCCGCCTTGGCTGCTGCCATTGTCTTCGCAGCCCTTGACGAAGATGCCGCACACACCGGAAGTGCCGAAAATGTACCGGCCGCCAAAGCTGCCGCTGTCAGTAATGAAATAATTCTCGCCCTCATAAACAGTCCCTCTCATAAGTTTAATCTGACTTCTCCCTGCCGGATTCCGGTCCAAAGTCTCAACATCAATGCTCCTTTTCCACTATCCGGCGACAGAATTGACTTTATTATAGGTACGAAAATCATTCGAAAGGTAGTGGCAAGCTTTCCGTATTTTTCTAGTTGGTCTCTTCTATAAGATGTGACAGCTCTCTCTCCGTCATCGGATCATCCTGTGCTCCGATTGCATACGAATAACCACCCTGTGCCCATGTGGCCAGTGACCACTTTCCATCCTTTCCTTTTAATGTTACTTCTGAGTTATGAATGAACACCTGCTTCGTTTCTGCATAATCTGTGAAATCTCCACTGATGTCTTCATTTCCTTTACTCTTACGGATATAATAACCGACATTCTCCTGCTCCTGTGTTCCATAGAATGCTTCGATCATTTCTCCGGAAATTACCAGATAGGAAACATTGGCATAAGGCTCTTCCGCATCCGGAAGCTTCATGTCAAATCCCACAATCGAAACAGCTTCCTTCAGACTGCTCACCTCCTGATATGGATTACAAACCTGTGTCATCTCCGATGAATCCGACGAAACAGGTAAACGAAGCCACAAAGCTCGCACTCCCCATATCATCACCAGACAGACTGCAGCAGCTGCTGCACATTTCACAAGATTCCACCCTCCGGTTGCCCTTCTGGATTCTCGATTTCTGAGTTCCATTGCTTCTTCAATATACCGTTCATCCACATCCGTCAGTGCGCGAAGAAGCTTCCCTGCCATTTCCTGTTTCATACGCAGAATCCCTCCTTCAAAAGCAATTCTCTCAGCTGCTGTCTCGAGCGCATCAGGCTCATCTTAATTCTGCTGGCCCCATACCCGGTAAAACATGCTATATCCTGTATGGAATCTCCAAACCAGCCACCTTCTTGAAGGTCAAGCTACCGCTCTTTACTTTACCGTCCTGGGCCTCTGC
>ERZ1031808.257-NODE-257-length-10334-cov-3.674968_pt1 | contig 10334 bp, 10 predicted proteins | sample MGYA00517103_ERZ1031808 | MGnify/ENA primary metagenome ERZ1031808 (study PRJEB33719, sample SAMN04261245) | wastewater metagenome | biome: rural village; feature: human; material: feces | host: Homo sapiens | place: El Salvador | collected 2013-01-14 ...
ACAAGACTTTCAATGATGGCGCGCCGCGTAACGATGCCCATAAATGAGCCTTGTCGCCGTCGTGCTTGCCGCCCCGTTTGCGGTATGGGGCATAACCTATTATCTCCAAGGATTCTACACGAAGATCACTTACCCTTGGTGGGCGATTGTCCTCGCTGCCTTGATCTCACTCCTGATTTCGTTCATCTCCGTTGTCGGCCAGACCTACGCCGCCGCCACCAAGAATCCGGTCAAGACCCTGGGGCAGGATTAATGTGGGGGTAAGAACCCAACTTTTTACGTTTCTTATCAAAATTTACGTTTTTGTTCCCTATAATTGCGGAACATGAACTGTAAACTATGATAAGAAACGTTACTTTTTATGATGTCCTCACCGCCCTTGGCGATCTCATCATGCCACGCGAATGCATTGTCTGCGGACGACCTCTTGCCCTGCGCGAACGCCATCTCTGCATCGGATGCCTTGCCGATCTGCCGCGGACATATTTCTCGAATATGCCGCACAACCAACTTGCCGACAGGTTCAATGCGTTGATCCAGCGTGATCTGGATGCGACCTGCGTTTTTGAGGAATATTCCTACGCCACCGCCCTGTTCTTTTACCGCTCCCAGACAGGCTACAGGCTGATCACCCAGAGGCTGAAATATCATTCCGACTATGCCGCCGGCCGTTATTTCGCCTCGATGCTGGGCCGTGAGATGGCCGCGTCACCGATTTACTCCGATGTGGATGCCGTGATTCCTGTGCCCTTGCATTGGACCCGGCTTTGGCCCCGAGGACATAATCAAGCTGAGATCATAGCCGAGGTTCTGGCAAGTTTTCTCGGGGCGGAGATGCGCACCGACATCCTTTACCGATCCCGCAGAACCCGTACACAGACAAAACTCTCGGTTGAGGGAAAGGCCCGCAATGTGACTGGGGCGTTTCAGGTCAGGCGGATGAGAGCCTTCCCTGAATATTCACACATCCTTCTTGTGGATGATGTTTTCACGACCGGGGCGACGCTTCGTTCCTGCCAGAAGGCGTTGCGGACGGTTTTTCCGCCTCCTGTCCGTATCAGTGTCGCCACTTTAGCCTGTGTCGGAATGTAAGATATGTTACATTCTGGTTACGAATCGTAAGGAGAAACGTTTTAGATTGTGAGATTTTAAGTGCGATGTGCATTTCATGCCGTGTATCATGTGTCTATTAAAACTGATTAAAATTTCCCTTATTGTTTATAGGGTTGGAAATAAAACGGTTAAGTCTGTATATTCGTAAATTTTTGCAAAAAAATATTAAAAAATGTTTGCAAGTATCAAAAAAAGCTGTACCTTTGTACTCGGGTTGAGCAAGGAGGTTCTCTCCCCGATCAACCTATTGGTTATTAGTTTTAGTGTTATTAATTATGTGGTTAGAGTGAGAGTCCACGCGCGATATACCCCATCCTCAGATTTGTCTGGTCGCTTCGACTGGCTCGGCGACTGGCCATTTCCCAGACACGGATGAGTGGCTTTGAGAGGGATGAGGGCATATTTGCGTGGCTAACCCTCGCTTTCGAAGATAGGGTCAGCCACGTAAGCACTTGACAAAGCCGTACCAGAGGCACATCACCGTGCCTGTGGTTTGTGGAACTCTATCAGACCATCGATTGGAGCTTTGATGATGTCGCCCATCTTCATTCCGAATTCCTCCGCGGTCTGGCCTAGTAGATCAGAATAGTGAAATGCCACTGAACCCACACAGTTGAACTTGTACTTTCTGTAGTCAGGGTAGAGACTCACTATATTTCTGAAAAAATCACGGAACGCTCCTAACATGAGGTCGTGGTAATAGGGATGCGAGTGCCGGTGATCTCCGACCCATTTGCAGAACTGGGCACAGTAACGATTGGCTTTCGGCTTCTGGTAAACCTGCTCGATGATTTCGTCCACTGACTTGCCTACCATGGGTTTGACCTCCGCAAATACTTCCGGAGGCATATTCCCCCTCATGTAGTCCCTCAGCAGGGTTTTTCCTATGTAGCCGCCACTGCCTTCGTCCCCAAGAATGAAACCAAGGGAGTCGATGTTGAGTGTCACTTCCTCACCGTTGTACTAGCAGGTGTTACAACCTGTCCCGAGGATGGCAGCGAATCCGGACTCTTGACCGAGAAGCGCTCTGGCGGCCCCGAGCAGATCCATTGCGACGAACACTGTCTCTGCAGCCACGAACACGCTCTTGAGTACATCCTGCATGAATCCGTACTCAAGTTCGCTGACTCCTGCCCCGTAGAAATAGACTTCCTTTACGTCTTTGACAGGGAATCCGGCGGGCAGGTTGGCGAGGATGTCATTCCGGATTTCCTCTCCTGAGATGTAATTCGGATTGTAGCCAAGGCTCTTGAAACGAATGACATTCCCTCCGTTCTCACTTGTGCACGCCCAGTCGGTTTTTGTGGATCCTGAATCCGCTATAAGTATCATGATATTTCTTATGATTTAGTTATTTTCTGATTTTGTAGCCGATGTAGGCATAGTAGAATATGAACAGATAACAAGGCAGACAAATCCAATAGGCGGCCTGATTGCCGATGCCGTCTTTAAGGAAGCCGAAGATGAGAGGAATCAAAGCTCCTCCTCCGAATGAGGCCACCACAAGAGACGATCCGACTTTGGTGAAACGCCCAAGGTCGGTGATAGCGAGTGGCCAGATGGCGGGGTTCATCAGGGAGCATGCCAGTGCAATGAAGGCCACGCACCAGATGGAGACATTCGGAGGGGTCAGGACAATCAGTAGCGATCCCGAGACAGCGACCCAGCAGCAGATTCTGAGCGCCTGGACCTGGGAAACGAACTTAGGGATGAACATAATTCCAAGAACATAGCCGACGGCCATCCCGATGCTTGGCCAAAGGGCATAGACCTGCGGATCCGGAAGGTGAAGATAGTTGGCGTAATCGACCACCGACGAAAGAGCCAGAGTCTCGACCCCGGTGTAGAAAAACATCGCAACTGCGCCAAGAATCAGATGCGGGAACTGCCAGACGGATGTCTTTCCCGCAGCATAAGGACAGTCAGCCGCGTCATCCTCGTCCTCTCCGGCCGCCTTCACCTCCTCCAGAGGCGCGAAGATGACCAGAACACCAAGTGCAAGGAATATTCCGATGATGATCTGGAATGGTTTTGTAACATCCGTCAAAACCGCCTCATCCAGGTTCTTGCCGATCACTGTCGCCAGAAACACCGGTGCCGCGGCCCAAGCGAGCGAATTGCATATCCCCATTAAACTCATTCTACGCGCTCCGCTCTCCATTGGCCCGAGGATTGTCACATAAGGGTTGATTGCCGCTTGAAGGACAGTGTTCGCTATGCCGCTGAGGAACGAAGCGAAGAGGAACAACCATAGGCTGCCTGTTTTGGCCGAGGGTAAGAAAAGAATGAAGGCAAGGGCGAACAGAAAGAACGACAGGGACATTGTCTTCTTGTAGCCGATCTTTCCGATGACCTTGGCGGCCGGATAACTGAAGAATATGAAGGCGCAGAAGGTAGAGGCTATAAGCATGTAGGATTCTCCCGAGGACACCTCCAGGGTGGACTGCAACAGCGGAACCAGGTAACTGTTTATCCCGATGGCGAATCCCACGATGAAGAACATCAGCCCGATTATCGCCAAGGGCAGAGCGTATCTATTATTCATTGTCTGATTAATCCGTGTGATTAGAATGGCAGTTCGTTGTACAGTCCATTGAATGTCTGCATGCCTTTCCAGACAGGGCGTCCGAAAGCCGAGTTCTTGTTGGTGGCATCACAGATGAACCATTCCCCGTCCACGAAAATCTCAGGAATGACATGTCCGATGACAGATTTGGAGAAATAGCATTGACCATGAATATACCTTGCCGGCAGACCTGCGGCGCGGCTCATTGCGATGATCGCATGAGCCATGTCGCAACAGTTTCCTCCTTTGGCGTTGATGGTTCCGACTGCCCCCTTTTTGGTGTTGTAATAGTCTTCCCAAGTCCAATTATCTCTGGCATAAGTGAATATGGCTTCGGCTTTTTCCCTGGCCGTTACCTTGCCGGAGATCGCCTCTTTCATGGTGGACAAGACGAGCGGGTCGTCAACAGGACAGTTAGAGGTGCTTCCAAGAAAGCCCGACCACCACGAGGATGTCTTCTCTGGAAGCATCAGGTTATTTTTGTAGTGGTTCATGATCCTGCTCATGACCACCAGAGCCTGACGAAAGACAATATTCCCGACATATTCCTCTTTGTCAGACTTGTAGTTGAGTTCCACCGTGGAGTCTCCGCTTCTGTCGTCTTTCCATGTCCTTGTGCCGAAACTGCAATAGTTCGGGTACATCCCCTTGCCGGAGGCATATTCCCGCATTCTCCCGATCATCCATTTCACCGCGTCGAGGGAGATCTCATCCTGTTCGAAAGTGTTCCACTGCATGACACCGCCCGCTGAATATTTCGGGATCTCCACATCCGGTCTCTCCTGCCAGGTGTCGGGATAAGCCTCTATCAAATCCAGGATGCCGCATGCGGCGGAGAAATACTTGGCTTGTGAGTATGTGATGCCTTCCACATTGACGGAAACTGGCATCTCGTCCGTCTCGGAGAAGGTTTCATAGGCATCTGAGATGGCTTTCAGGAACTCCCCGTTCCATGATGTCGGTATGAATTCCTTGGGTGTGTCCTTTCCGCTGTCATCCTTGCTTTGCCCTGTGCAGGCACCGCACATAAGAGTGACAAGGCAGAAAAGCGCCTGAATAAGAGTCTTTTTCATTGTTTATGTGTTTGATTGGCAGGCATAGGAGCGGTCAGGCTCCTATGCCCGGAGGAATAAACTATTTCTCGTCTCCGAACAGCTCGGTTCTGAAAATCTGGTCGGCGCTTATGCCTTTGGCGTCTTCCAGTTTGTTGTCAAGCATGTACTGGAAAAAGAAAGCGTAGGTGATCAGCGCCCTCATCGAGCAGGCACATCCATAATAGCCGTCAAGCCTGCCGACATAACCGCTGAGATTGGAGATCGCGTTATCGTTGCCGAATGCGAAATTGACATTTCTCATAGCGAAATTGTCAAGCCAGTCAATCTTTACCTGGCAGTGCTTCCCGTTCTCGTCGGAACCCATAACAAGATGTCCGCCGTTGTTCTTTGTCTCATTGTAAGGGCTGCTTCCCCACGTGAAATCATGTGTCTGAGGCAATTCTGTCTCGGACATCTTTACCGGGGCGCTGATCTGCGGGATGTTTCCCGCACCGTTCTTACCAGTCTGGTTTCCGTCATAGCCCCTGAGCAGAAGGTGACACCTCATCGCAAGCTCAAAGACGTCGGCGGTGTTGTAGTCCTTGCCACCTATCGTTATCTTGGTGGTGGAAGGAATATAGTGGGCGTTCTGAACGTTGAACTCTTCGTACTCACCTCCTGTCTCCGCCGGAGTCTCTCCTGTTATCATGTTGATGGTTCCGGTGGTCTTTTCCCAGATGTCGATCAGTGTCACGTATTGTTCCGCGAAATCCTTGATTGTAGTTCCTGTCGGAGGGACATAGGCCGCCTGTTTCACCTTGACGGCAAGACCGTCCTTGACATTTCCTCCCTTGATGGTGACGGAACCTTCCCGGGCCTCGCCGGTGTTGGCCTTGACCGTGATCTGGATCTTTGCCGGAGATGCGGTCTCGCCAGAAGCCGGGCTTACGGTGATCCAGTCAGCGTCTGCAGTGGCTGTCCATGCTTTCTTGGCGACAAACTGAGCCTCAACCGTCTCTCCTTCGGCCTTTGCCGTCACCTCCTTGGTATTGAGTTCGATGTCTGGCATTTCGATTCCGTAGAAGTCGTAGTCAAGTTTGATGTCCTTCACTGCGTCATATACATTCTCTGTGATTCCGTTGTCCAGCAGATGCTTGTAGAATCTGCACATGATGAGGAACGTCCTCATCGGGGAGATGATTCCGCGGTAAGGAGGCATGACGAGCGAGCCGTCAGGATCCTCGTCGTAGTTCAGGAAGTTGCCGATGCAACCCAGGTCCTGGGCTCTCTTCAGGAACCAAGGAAGAGTTCTGACCATGAAGCCAAGGTCACAAGGCACATTGTCCGAGAAGTTGATGACCCCGCAAGGCTCATCGGATTTCTCGTACCAAGGATATGATCCCCATGTCGCCCATTCGTCCGCGAGCGGAATCTTTTCGCTGAGACCTTTCCCGTTTCCAAGATTATGGACAGGAGTGTTCCTTTCTGTCTGCTTCATGGCTGATCCTTCCTTGGTCACAAGATCAAGGAACCCTTTGGCGGCGATCACGAAACACTGCGCGGCTGTATATTCAGTGCCGGCCACAGTGATCGTGTGGTACGGCTGGTACTTAGGGTCGTACTGATCCTTTCCGTCAGAGTAGCCTCCGCTGTAAGGAATCGGGATGAAGTGCACGTTCTCCCATGCGCTGTTGTTGTCGGAGCAGTGACTGCCGTCTGCGCTGACCGTTCCGACGGTCTTTTGCCACACGTCAAGGTATGACACAAGCTGCTCGGCGAATCCCCTGAGCGTGGCAGAGGCGGAGAGATATTCAGTGGACACGGAGGACGGAAGCTTTTCGTCGCTCTTGTAGGCTGCCACCGTCCTTGCGAGAGTCACGGTCGCACGGTTGGTGGAGAAGGCGATGGCCTGGCCGTTTCTGGTGAACAGGGTCTGGTTGGGAACCTGTCCTTTCTCTTTCATGGCCTGCAGCATCTTTGTTGCGACTGTCGCGACGCTTTCCTCACCGGTGACTGCGATTGTCTCCGCGTCGTAGCTGTCCCTTTCAGGATGATCGGCTGGCTTGTAGTTAAGCACGTCGATGTCTCCGGAGGTCTTGCCGGAAGTGAGGTTCACGACCAAAGCGCAGAGTGCCTGCTGGTATTGAGGCTGGGTCAGGCTCTTGCCTGCCACATCGAGCGAGGACGGGATGGTCGTGGTTTTCTCCCATTCCGAATACAATGACGCGAAAGCGCCGGTCAGATCCTGTTGTGAGACGGTCGCGACCGGCTTCACGTCAGGATCATTGTCCTTGCTGTCCTTCTTGCAGGCTGAAAACAGCCCCGCGAAGATGGCCAAGGAAATCATGTAAATCCAAATCTTTTTCATAATGCTTTGATTATTAGTGTTATTTGTTAAAAAACTCATTAAGGTCAGGGAATTTGCCAAGGCCGTAGCGGAAGAGTACAAGTCCTTTGGCTCCACTGCCTCTGAAGACTTCACAGTCCTTAAGGATCCCATCCTCGTCCATTGGGTAGACCTTGCTGTCATCTCCTTTATAGGTGGTCAATCCCGCCCAGCATTCGGCGCCGCCGGTGTTGTTGGCGAATTTTTTTGCCGCCCTGCGGCAGGCCTCGTCATTGTAGCCGTAGGAGTACCGGTAGATCATCGGCATGAGGATGTGAATGTATTTTCCCATCTCATTCTGATCCTGTCCATAGTAGTAGTGCGATTCGTTGTCGTCAGGCATCAGGGCCGCTGATGTGACAAGACCCTCGTCATAACTGTCGCACAGCTCTCGCAGTTCCCGGCAGCATCTGGTCACGGCTCCCACAGCGTTCACCTCGGCTGAAGGATTGTGTTTGTAGGCGGTTCCGCCGAACCGTATGTAGTCCAGATGAATGCCTTTCACTCCGTAATCCTCAATATATTCTTTGGCGTTTCCGGAGATTTCCTCGAAGATTTCATCCTTGTACCGATTGTTCTCATCGTCAATCGGGTTGATCCATCCAGAGGAATTGTGGAAGCATTGGATCCATGCGTGTACTGTGATTCCGAGCCGTTCCGCGGCCTCGATGAACTCTGTTGTGGTCTTCCTTGAGGACGGATGGAAAGCCGCGTAGTTCAGGATTATATGGTCATAACCTTTGGCTTTCAGAGTCTTCATCATCGCATGGTCATCGGCCATAAGGCTTGGCAGATGCGCCTTCCATGCCCAAAAAGCGAAATGACGTGTCTGTTCCAGATCGAAAATGACATTCTCCGTGGCTTTGCTTGAATATGTAAGATTCCTCCACCGCGTTCCTCCGTCCGGGATTCTCTGGTAGCTTCCTCTGTCGGTCTGGACCTTTGGACTCCCGAACGCTTCGCTCCTTACGAAACCATCAACCGCTTTCCCTGATGCTTTTCTGGCGAGTTTCAACTCGAACTCCGAATCCGAGGCGATCCCTGTGACCAGTGTCCCGTTTTCCGTTGACAGCACAAGTCTCTCTCCAGACTCCAGCACTGTGCCTGCCGGGGCGGTGTAGAGGCATTTGCAGGAAAAGTACTGATCGGTCAGGAACAACCCCAACCCTGAGACATCGACACTTTCCGCTCCTGTGTTGAGGATCTCCACCCATGATTCAGCATCTGTTGTCTGGTCATGGGCGGCTATCTCGTTGATCACCACTCCTTTGAAAGCGTTGACATCGTCCTTCCCATTTTCGGACTTGTCGCATCCTCCGCTGACAAACAGAGCTGTGATTAAGAATGAAATCATTATGCTGTATTCCATATGTTAATTGACTTCCGTTGGTTCTTTCTTCAGGATTCCTGCCTTGAGTAGCCCGGCTTCCGCTTCCGTAAGCCCTCCGTATTTTCTGATCGCGGTCTCGCAGGTGTCATATTCCAATGATGGATTACGCTCGACCATCGTGCGGGTTAGCCTGTCCACAACCTTGTTGTTGATCAGATGCGCGTGAATCATCCTGTTGCCCTCGACACGTCCGAGCCGACACATCACGGTCGTACTGATCATGTCACAGATAAGTTTCTGAGAGGTTCCGGACTTCATTCTGGTGCTCCCGGTGATGAATTCCGGGCCAGTGAGCACCTCCACCGGATAGTCAGCGTATTTTGAGATGGGGGAACCTGGATTGTTCACGAACGAGCCTGTCGGGATTCCATGCTCGTGACATGCTTTCAGTGTCGCCAGCACATACGGTGTGTTCCCGCTGGCCGAGATTCCCACGACAATGTCCGCCGGAGAGATGTTCTTTTCAAGAAGGGTCTTCCAACCTTCCTCCACATCGTCTTCCTTCTCCTCAAGATCAAGCACCAGATTCTCCACACCTCCGGCAAGAACACATTGTATCATTTCCGGAGACACTCCGTAGGTGTTCGGAATCTCCAGCATGTCCAGGACGGCCAGCTTGCCTCCGGTGCCGGCTCCGCAGTAGAACATCCGGCCTCCGTTCCTGATCTGGCGCTCTATCGCGCTTACCAGTCTCTCAAGGTCAGGAAGCACCTTTTCGATCGCAAGAGGAACCTTCTTGTCCTCCTCATTGATTTCACGCAGCAGCTCGGCCACGCTTTTTTTCTCAAGATTGTCATGCAGCGACGGCTGCTCGGTGAGTCTTAATGTCATGATCATCAAATTTTATTAATATTTCTTGGTCTTTGATTCCCCCATGATTCTCCCGTCCCTGACAAGGACGGCTTTTACTGTCTGGGATCTGTTGATCACAAATGGTACGGAGTACAGCGGCGACTGTGGCCCCGGCTCGCTTCCATCAAGCGTGTACCGGATCTCGGAGTCAGGAAGGTCGGCGCTGATTGTGACCACTTTGTCGTGTGCGGTGTCCGGATGAAATTCTATGTATGGACAGAAAAAGTTCCGGCAAGCCTTGACACCCAGCAAGTCGAGTACCCTGAAATGACGTTCGAGCCGTCTGGTGAAGAAGTCCCAGTCTTTGTCAGCCTCGCTCCAGCCGCTTTCCGCGATCGCGCACATCCTTGGCCACGCCATGTATTCCACCCTTTCTGGAGTCGGCATATATTCAGTCCAGACGCAGCCCTCCACTCCTGTTACGTACCTGCCCTCGTCATTGGTGAGGACTTCCGGAACCGGATCGTAGTCATACACTGTTCTCAGCATTGTCGGTCCGCCCATGGCAAGAAGCTCGCTGTCCGGGTCTCCCTGCCAATAGTCCAGATAGTATTTCGGATGTGGCGCCATCACCGCCTCATGGTGCATTCTGGCGGCCTTGACTCCACCTTCCTCTCCCAGCCATGACATCACTTTCGCTCCGGGAGCAAGTCCGCCTTGAAGAATCTCGTCCCATCCGATGATCTCCCGTCCCTTTGAGTTCACATATTTCCCGATCCTTTGGATGAACCAGCTCTGCAACTCAAACTCGTCCTTGAGTCCAAGGCGCTTTATCAGAGCCTGGCAATGCGGACATTCTTTCCAGCTTGCCTTGGGACATTCATCCCCTCCGATGTGTATCAGCTTTGACGGGAACAAATCCATGACCTCATCCAACACGTCCTGAAGAAACTCAAAAGTCTCTTCTTTGGGGCAATATACCTGACGGAACACTCCCCACCGTGTGGCCGTCTCGTATGTGCTGTCCAGCCCGCAACTGAGTGATGGATAGCA
>ERZ1031808.260-NODE-260-length-10286-cov-4.096472_pt1 | contig 10286 bp, 5 predicted proteins | sample MGYA00517103_ERZ1031808 | MGnify/ENA primary metagenome ERZ1031808 (study PRJEB33719, sample SAMN04261245) | wastewater metagenome | biome: rural village; feature: human; material: feces | host: Homo sapiens | place: El Salvador | collected 2013-01-14 ...
TGAACCGCCTGACGCCGAACAGCTCGGCGCTGGCGGCGTCGCCGCGCAGGCGGTCGAAGTGCCGGAACCGCGTCGCCCCGTTGACCATCGACACCATCACCGTGGCGACCAGGTCGCGCACCTCCGGCGCGTTGTTGCTCGTGAGCCTCATCGGGCACGTCTCCACGAGGCGGTCGAGGAACCCGCCCGCCTTCGCGAACCGGCTCAGGAGCGCGGCGTGCGCGTTCACGCTCATCTGCGTCTCGTCGTCCCACTTCAGGGCGTAGTCCCCGCCGAGGGTCGAGATCGTCCGCGCACGGCCGTCCTGTTTTGTGGTATACTTTTCCATGTCGTTCGTTCTTCCTTTCTTCTTGGTAGCTGAAAGTATAGCACGAACGACTTTTCCTTTGCATGGCGGCGCCAGCGGCGGACATCCCGCCGAAGCCGCGTTTCACCCAGGTGGTGAAGGCATCGCACGCTCAAACCCCTGCAAATAAAGGTTGAAGCCGCCTTTGGGCGGCTTCAACTGCGACAGTTAGGTTAAGCATTCCATTTGCATATCATTTGCGCGACCTTCAAGCGAAGAAGGACCGCTGCCCTTGCATCGCGCGAAGCGCGATTTGCCGCACCGACCGTTTTCGTGTATCGTGCCCGAAGGGCACTCCACCCCTGGGGCTCTGTCCGTCCCCAACTTGTCTATAACTTCACCCTAATCCACCGTATCGTGTGGATGAAATTCTTGACGAACACAAGTTATCTCCATAAATTCGCTCACGCGCGGAGCACGTGGGCGGGCGGCTTTGCGACAATACCAAAACTTTATGGATTGGGTGTAGTGGAGGAGATGAGAAAGTAGCATGGACTCGGCTGAAAAGGCGATCACAACGGTGTGATACACTTGCATCCCTATAGTCATTGGCGGCCATTGCTTGAACTTCGGTTTAAATAAACGAAAGGTAGTCGCCGTATCGCTTTGCCGTCGGTCCGGCAGAATGGAGTTTTCGCCTGCTGCCGCTTGTAAACTTCGGCGTCAGCGGTTGGACGGTTCGCGGAGATGGTCGGTGATAGTTTTTCCGAAGTGACGTTTGAAAATGCGCGAGAGCTGGTTTGCGGATTTGAAGTGTAGTTTTTCGGCGAGGGCGGCAACGTTGCGTTTGCCGTGCGCGAGCTCGTCGAGAACGCCCTGCATCCGAATTCGTTCGATTTCCGCTCGGAGACTGGTGTCACGGATTTTGCGGAATCGCTGTTCCAGCAGTCGCAACGAGCAGCCGAGCGTACGGGCGACGGTGGAAGGCCGCAGACTGACGCCTCGGTTCTCGGTAATGAAAGCCATGGCCTTCTCGACGAGTTCGCTGGCGGTGGAGTTTGCGGTCGTGGACTGCCGGGCGATGAAAAAAGTCGCTGGTACAACGATTTCCTGCGGCTTATGCCGTCCGCTGGAACATACGATGCGGTCGAGTTCCTGCATGGCCGCAAATCCAAGCTGCGTATGGTTCGGGTTGACGCTGGAAAGCGATGGACTGATCTTGTTGGAGCGGGAGAGGTCGTCGCCGACGCCGAGGACGGAAACGGCTTCCGGAATGGACAGCCCGGCTTTTTCACAGGCCCTGATCGTTTCGATTCCCCGCAGGTCGGTGCAGGCCATGATACCGGCCGGTTTCGGCAGCCCTTTCAGCCAGTGCGCGATTTCGCGTTCGGGATGGACTTGGTCTTTCGGGCAGAAGGAAGTCGATATTCTATTCGCAGCTTTCAGTGTCAGGCGGAAGGCCGATTCGCGTTCGCGGTTGTAGAAGTCATCCTCATGAGAGAACACAAAGCCATACGACTTGAAGCGGGATTGCGCCAACAGGTGTTCGGCGCCGATGCGGCCGATGCTGCTGTTGTCCAGCCAGACGAACGAGATGTTCCGTTCGCGCGCGGCGAGATTGCGGTCGTCGATGTTGATGAGCACGGTTGGCACGTCGGATCGCTCGAGGATACGCATGGCCTCGTCGGTCCCCGACCTGGTGATCAGATAGCCGGCATAGGGCATCCCGCGTTTGAGCGTGGCGGCGGTCAGCTGTTCCGGTTCGACGATGTGGACGTTCCAGCGGAAGTCGTTGGCAAGATAACGGAAGATGCCAGACAGAATGTCCCGCCCGGACGTCCAGCGGAGCGAAATGACAACCAGCAGGTCGAGACCGTGGTTCTCGGCGGTAGAATTAGGTTTCATGGCAGCCGGGATTATATCATATTGCGGAACCGAGTGGTGCGAGAAAGGGAACTTGCCACTTCGCGTTTAGGAATGCAACACCTTGCCCCTTCGGGGCGACGATGATATAATCGTCAGCGTGAACGTTGTTTAGGAGTGAACTGGTGAAACTCAAAGGAACAAAAGCAATGGTGCGCCAAGTAAAGCTTGGCTGAACTTGTAGAACGAAAGGAATCTACTGGCTCGTTTTCTCAACCGCAAGAGCCAGCGGCGGTATCGGCTGAAGTTCGCGGACACATACTACGGTGAACTCAATCACTACGGCATGTATTGGCTCAAATGGGTCGATGTCCGCGGGCGGCGGAATTGACAGAAAAATCGCTATAATCATCAGCAACAACTTGTAAAAGCAAAGAGAGGAACGCCACGCAATGACAAACGCAATTCTTCGGGGAAAGCCGGATGCGGGAAATCCGCACGTCCGGTTTGATGAGGGGGAAGTCGCATCGGCGAAGCCGAGGCGTGGGTCTCTACTCTACAAAAATCAGATAATGTTGACTCATATTCGCTCGGCGGTGGCGGCTGGAGCTGTTGTCTTCGGCCTGTTGCTTGCCCAGGGCGTCTGTGCAGCCGATCTCAAGTGGATCGGTGGGGCGGACAACAACCTTGGCACGGGTGCCAACTGGGAAGGCGGCAGCACGGCGGCCCTCACGGGCGCGGGCTGCACGATCGACCTTTCCGAGGTTCCGGACGGGACGACGCTCAACAACAACCTCGGCACCATCAAGCTGACGGGCGTCAAGATGGGCGAGAGTCAGGGGACCGTCACGCTTTCGGGTGGCGATTCGCAGATGCTCAATCCGGCGTTCACGTTGCCGGCGGGCGCGACGCTCGTCTATGCCGTCAACGTGCCGAACAACGTCGACTGGACGGCCCACTCGCTGTCGGTGACGGGCGGCGGCACGCTGCGCATCACCGCTGCGCAGTTCTGGCTGTACGGCTCGTCGTCGCTGACGGTCGGTTCGGGTTCGACGCTGGATCTTGCCAAGTCGTTGGGTTCGACATCCGGGCTCTGCATGACCAAGATCATCCTGTCCGATTCGACGGCGCGACTGACGCTTTCGGACAATGCCCAGGTCAACACCGTGTACGTGGCGGACGGTTCGCAGCCGAACGTGAACCTGAACGGCTACACCCTGACGATGACCGGCGGCATGAACGGCGCCCTGCAGGGCGATACTACGGGCCTGTCCCTGTCCGGCGCGATCGTCGGCAACGGCGGGCTCACGCTGACGGGCGCCGGTGCCCTGCACCGCATCACCGGTCCGGTGACGGGCGTGAAGACGCTGACAGTCGGCGGTGCTTCGGTGGAACTGGGCGAGAGCGGCGTCTTGCCTGCTGACGCCGAGGTTTCCGTCACGGCGCACGGCACGCTGAAGCTCGCCTCGTCTCAGACGATCGGAAGCTTGAAGGGAACGTCGACGACGGGCGGAGTCGTCATCCCGGAGGGGGCGTCGTTGACGGTGTCCGGCGACGGCGATGCGTCATACGCGGATCAGCTGACGGGTGCCGGCTCGTTTGTCAAGCAGGGCGCGGGCACACTGACCCTTTCGGGCAAGACGGCGCTTGCGGGCGGCGTCAGGGTCGAGGCGGGCACCGTACGTCTCTCGCGGCAGGTCGGCGGCTACCGCAGCGACATTCTCAGACGCTATGACTTCGAGCGTGCCGACAACCTTGCCTACGATTCGGTGAGCAAGGGATCGTACTGGGTGTCGATGCCCGAAATTTACTCGCTGGTGCCGGACGGAGTGTCGGGTAAGGCCGTGCATTCTGCCTATCAGCTGGATTCGCGGCTTGCCCCCCCCGCCAATAGCTACATCGAGATGCGGGGGACGATCGAGAATACGCAGGACCATCCGTTCACGGTCAGCCTCTGGATCCGTCCGGACAATGTGAAGGAAAAGCTTGTCTCCTGGGGCAGCGAGCGCGAGATCTTCATGCTGGGAGAGTGGAATAACTACCGAAACCTGCGGTTGTGGATGAACATGAACGACAAGCTGGTCTTCAGCTGCAACGACTGGAGCGCGGGTGTCGAAGCGGACTTCTCGGCCGTCATGAACAACGCCGTGACGTTGACGGACGGTTGCTGGCATCATGTGGTCGGCGTCTATGAGGACAAGAAGCTGAAGTTGTATGCCGACGGCCGCCTGGTCGCGACGAAACAGCTGGCGCAGGCGATTTCCATTGGCGACGGCCAAGCCGGTAAGATCAAGGTTCTGGACAACAGTTCCGACGGCTGCTATGCCTTTGGCGGCGATATCGACGAGTTGGTGACGTCCGACCAGGCCTGGACGGACGCCGATGTGCTGGCGGAATTCAACCGGCGGTCGGCGCATGCGGATGTCGCGCTGCCGCCGCTGGCCGCACGGTGGACGTTTGACGAGGTGGTGGACGGCAAGTTCAAGGACTTGGGCCCGAACGGCAACGACCTGAAGACCCTGTCCGCCAACGCCAGCGACAGCATTTCCGCGCGCAACGGCGCCTACGGCAAGGCGTATCAGGGCTGGCAGGGCCAGTGGCGGCTGACGCTTGCGGACGGTACGGACTTCCCGGTGGGGTTCCCGTCCGGCAACGAGGCGTGGACGGTCTCGGTGCGGGCAACCGGCGACGGTGGCGAAGGCTCGCCGATCATCCAGTGGGGTGACATGTCGACGATTCGCAAGCATGTCAAGATGACGTGTTTTTCGAATCCGTGCCAGCTCGCCTGCGACGTCAACGGTTCCTGGGCCGTTCTGGACGGCATGTCGACGACGAGCTATAGTTCGGATGATCCGTCGGTGTTCTCGCACGTCATCTTCTCCTACAACCCGTCGACCGGGGAAATTCTCCAGTGGCGAGACGGACGTTTTGTCATGAAATACGGCACGGAGGGCGCCCTGGACGTCACGCCGTCCGGCTTCTGCCTGCAGAACGCCTCGACATCCGGCTCGGCAATGGGCTACTACGGCTATATCGACGATGTGGCGGTCTACAAGGGAACGTTCACCGATGCGCAGGCACGGTATCTGACCGAGACGTTGAAGGACGGCACTCAGCCGGGCCTCGACAAACAGACGCCGGTTTCCGTTTCGGTCGGGGCGACGTTGGCGCTTGAAAACGGTCGCTATGCGCTCGCGGACCTGACGGGCGCCGGCACCGTGGAGGTCGGGAGCGACGCCCGGCTCGTGGTGGACGGCGCGAATGCGTTCGCCGGACAGGTGGTCGGAAACGGCGGCCTTGTCGAGCTGGCCTCGGGCGGCTCGCTGGCGGCGGCGACCGTGTCGGCCGACGTCACGCTGCAGGACGGCGTTGTCGTCAATGCGGCGTCCTTGCCGGCGGTTTACACGACGGGACGTCTCACTGTGCCGGTGAACGGCACGGTCGACGTCAGTTCGCTCGGTGCCGCGGTCGAACCCGGCAAGTACGTGATCGCGCACGGCGGCAAAGTCCTGGCTGGCGATCTGGGGGGCTGGAAGGTTACGGGCGCGGGTACAACCGGTTACGACGCGATCTTCTTCGTTGAGAACGGTGATTTCATCGTGAAGCTGAAATTGGTCAGGACGATAATCGTTATCAGGTGATAGGAGAGGCAACGCATGTTGAAACCGTGGATGATGGTAGTGGCCCTGCTGGCGACGGCCGTGACGGCCGTCGCCGATGGGGCGAAGGGGTTTTACCAGACCACCAGGGACGGCGAACGCTGGTCGTTCGTCGATCCGGCGGGGAAGTCGTTCTTTTCCCGCGGCACACAGTGGGCGATGTGGAAGGGCTTCTATTGCTGGAAGACCAAGGCCTGCGCCACCGAGGTGATGAACCAGCGCATCTACCCGAATCGCACCCAGTGGGACGAGGAGACGATCGCGCACCTGAAGGACTGGGGCTTCACGACGGTCGGCTGGGGCTGCGACAAGGAGCTGCGCCATCGGGGCCTGCCGTATACGGTCTGCCTCGACTTCGGACGGCCGTTCGTCTGGAGCGGGCACAAGGCGCTGAAGCGCAAGGGCGGCGGCAACGCCCTCTTTCCCGACGTGTTCGATCCGTCGTTCGAGCCCTGGTGCGAGGAGATCGTCAAGCGTGAGTGCACGAAGCTTCGGGACGATCCGGAGCTGATCGGCTACTTCCTCGACAACGAGCTCGGTTGGGTGGAGCTTGACGCCGACAACGACTACCTGAGGAAGGTCGCCGAGCGGTATTTCTCCGTCTGCGTGCAGGCGATTCGCCGCTACGACAAGAACCATCTGATCCTCGGCTGCCGGTTCAGCGGCGTCAACTATCCGCTCTACCTCTGGGAGATCAACGGCAAGTGGTGCGACGTCGTTACGTTCAACTTCTACGGACGCGCCGACCTCGCCCGGAACGCGATCTACGAGAACGAGTATCCTCATGCGCGCGAATTCAAGACCGTCTGCGACGAGATCTACGCGCATGCGAAGAAGCCGATGATGGTGACGGAGTGGTCGTGTCCTGGCGGCGGGACGATCTGTCCGAACAGTCTCGGGAGCGGGCACTACTTCCGCGACCAGGCGGGGCGCGTCAGGGCGAGCGCACTGATGGCGCGGGCGTTCATCTCGCTGCCGTACATGATCGGCTACGACCACTTCATGTGGCAGGACGACGTCCGTCACGGCATCGGTGCAACGCCCGGCGAGACCTCCAACTTCGGTCTCGTCAACGAGCGCGGCGTGCCGCATCCACAGCTGACGGACATGTTCCGGCGCATTCACGCGCGGATCGACGAGATGCGCACCTGGCCCTATCCGAAGAGTCATGAGCCGGGCAAGGGCGTGACGCTGGGCGAGCAGATTGCCCGTCTCGGCTGTGACGGCTCGATGGTGAGGTTCTACCGTCGTGGCGAGGCGTACGGCGTGGCGACGTCCTCGGGCTTCCTGATGGAGGGGCGGCTCGGCGGAAAGGCATTCTTCGATTACGTCCGCTACGAGACGAACGATCTCGGCACGATCACGGCGGCCATCCGCACGACGAAGGCCGGCCAGGCGGACTGGCCCGGCATCTCCAAGGTCGTTTCCGCCGACTGGAAAAACGGTACGCTCACGGCGGTGGGCGAAGGGGAGTGCGACGGCAAGCGCTTCCGCCTGACGGCGAAGTTCCGTTTCGACGATCTCAAGGACTGGTTCTGGTATGAGATCGAATCCATCGAAAACATCGGCGACAAGCCGCTGGACGTTCATTCCCTCTTCCCTCGTTGGCATGTCGCCAAGGGTGTATCCTACGAGCCGTGGTGGTCGAAGCCCGTGATGTACGAAGGGTTCCGCTGCGGGGCGTGGGCACTGCCGGATGGCGGCTGCTACGGACAGGACACCGAGTCCCAGCGCACGGCGGGCTTCGCCTATCACAAGATCGGCAACGGACATTTTCCCGATGCGGCGTTCTATCCAGGCGAATCCGGAAAGGAACGGACGCTTGTCCCCGGCGAGAAGGTGAACAACGCGGGCACGTGCTGGACAAGATGTTTCTTCGGCATCCCTGCCGAATATCCGCGGAAGCGTTTTTGATGGAGGTGTGACATGAAGATTCGAATTGTTTGCGCCCTTTTGGCCGCATGTTGGTGTTTGGGGGCTGTTTCGGCTATGGATGTGCCGCGTCCTGAGGATCGGCAGCTGGTCGAGCAATGCTACCCGGCCATGTTCGGCTACACCCGACTGATGACCGCGCTCTTCCCCGATGACCATGTTCCGGCCGTCGAGGGGCCCGGTGCGGTCGCCGAACGCGAGAAGGCGGCCCATCTCGAATGGCTGCGGACGCTGAAGCTGACGCGCTCCTTCGCCATCCTGCTGGGCAAGGAGATTGATGCGCAGGAGCTGGGCGGAAAGATCGAGAAGTGCATCCGCGAGTACGCGAGCCGCTTCGGCGAACCGCCGCCTGCTGAGAATGCGCGATAGGAGGCGACGTATGAAATTCCAGAAGAGCTTGCTTGTTGCGGCATTGTTGGCCTGCGCCGGTGGATTTACGACCTGCCTGGCGGCGGAGCGGGGGCTTGGGCGGATCGCGGTCTTCGCCGGACCGGCGTGCCGGCAGGCGGTCTGCCGGGCACTCCATGCGGACGGATTCGCGCTGGAGGAGGCGACGATCGTCCGTGAACTCGGCCGCGGCCTTGACTACCGCGGGTTTGTCTTCATGTCAGATGCCGATGAACGGCTTTTACCGCGCACGTTTCGTTCAGTGATGAAGCTCCTGCGGGAGAAGTATCCGGCGGCGTCGGCGTTCCATTTCACGACGCCGGGGGTCGAGAGTCCGCTGGCGGCGGAATGCCTTGAGCTTTTCGTCGCCGAGAAGACGCTGGCCGATCTGCCGTCTGCGGACATGGATTATCCTCATGATCAGATCCGCCCCTATGTGAAGATGATTCTGGAGCGCGGTTGGGGAACTGACCAGAAGCTGGCGGCGCCCGTTCGTGAGGCGCGGCGGCGGATCCTGGACCGCCGCACGGCGCGTCTCCATGACGCGAAGTTCGGCGTCTTCACCCACTTCCTCTACTGGGGGGATTCCGCGGACGAGTGGCGGAAGAAGGTCGAAAGCTTCGACGTCCGGAAGGTCGCCGACCAGCTGGAGGGATGCGGCGCGAAGTTCTATTTCATCACGCTGATGCAGGGGATGCGCTGGGTGTGCGCGCCGAACGCGACCTATGACCGCATCTGCGGTACGAAGCCGGGCGAGGCGTGTTCGGTCCGCGACCTTCCGATGGAGCTTGCGGACGAACTCGGGAAGCGAGGCATCGACCTTTATCTCTACTACACGGGAGACGGTCCCAGCAAGGATGCGTCCTGCGGGCCGAAGATGGGCTTCGCCGAGCCGCGGAACAAGCCGTTCGGCCGTGCATTCGTCGAGAACTGGGCGAGTGTGCTCGAGGAGTACGCCGTGCGGTACGGCGACAAAGTCAAGGGCTGGTGGGTGGACGGCTGCTACCGGCGGGAGTTCGGCTACACGGACGAGCTGTTGTCGATCTATGCGAAGGCCGTAAGGAAGGGGAACCCAGACGCGCTCGTCGCCTTCAATGACGGCGTGAAGGACTATTACTTCAAGAACTACGAGGACGAGGACTTCACCTGCGGCGAGTTCAACGACTTCTACTGCGTGCCGTCGGGCCGCTATGTGGACGGCGCACAGGCCTTCGCACTCATTCCGCTTGGCGCGTTTGGCAAGGACGGCAATTACGGGTGGATGTGTCCGGGCGTGAAGCGCAGCGCCGACTACGTGGCCTCATACGTCGACCTGGTCACGCAGAACGACGGCGTGGTGTGCATCGACGTCCATTTCGCCGCGGACGGCACCATTGACGCGGACCAGTTCGAGGTTCTGAAGGCCGTGGGCAGGCGAATCCGCACGATTCGAGGCGCGAAGTAATAGGACTGGCGGGCAGGGGATGGATCGCGCGATTCGCGAATCGTGATTTTGCCTCTACCGCATGCGGGCGAAGGGTGGATGCGGTTTTGTGTGGTCGCCGGACAAAGTAAATGCGACTGTCGGCAGATTAAATGCGACTGTTTCCCCGCGCAGGGCATTTAGTCTGCCCGATGTGCATTTAACCTAGAAAATGCAGTTGCCGTAACGCGAACTCCCCGCGCCGAGCCGATATCTCTCGCGGAGACGCGGAGGCGCGGAGAATTTGAGAGTTATGTGTGATGTTTCATGAAAATCAGCCTTCACCCAATTGGTGAAGGACATCCTTTCTGACATCCAATGCATAAATTCCGATTCCATCAGAAAATCCATCGAACCTCCGCGTCTCCGCGCCTCCGCGAGATGCTTTCGCCGTTGAACTGCCGATTTTAGGTTTAAAGGCCGGAGGCCGACTTGATGTCCGACTTAATGTCCCTATCCGCCCGAATCGTTTTGTGGTATAATCACCCTGTTTTCAACAAGGAGCCGATATGACACTTGAACAGTTCAGGCAGGTTTGGACGAAAGCGGCGGCGAAGACCGCCGCGCGCGAGAAGGACTACTCCGCGCTCGACGCGGCGGCCGGCGGCGACGGCGACCACGGCGAGGCGATTGTCGCCGCCACGAAGGCGCTTGCGGCGGCGGAGGGGAACGACTTCAAGTCCCTGCTCGAAAGCAT
>ERZ1031808.262-NODE-262-length-10200-cov-5.084081_pt1 | contig 10200 bp, 5 predicted proteins | sample MGYA00517103_ERZ1031808 | MGnify/ENA primary metagenome ERZ1031808 (study PRJEB33719, sample SAMN04261245) | wastewater metagenome | biome: rural village; feature: human; material: feces | host: Homo sapiens | place: El Salvador | collected 2013-01-14 ...
GCGGTTTAGATATGTCGGCTGCCCGCCCGGCAGCATTTCTCTTTTGTCCTCATCGGTAAGCTTACATTTATCGGCACAATATTCCGCAATCTCTTTTAAATTATGTTCCTCTCCGTCCGCGAGGCAGTCAAGAACATATGGAAAAAACTGATAATACTTCGGAACCGACATCGTCGCACATCCCTTCTTCACTGTATGCATATCTGTTCTATATTGAATTATATCACAATATTATATCAAAAACAACTCTGCCCGTGGCAATGCATTTCGCTTTACCGATAATTATTAGAGCTTAAAACAAAAAATCGGGAAAAAATAAAGGCCATAATCCACGCTTTGTGAATTATGACCTTTGTCATTTTGCTCTGCGGTCAGCGGAAACGCGGCCGTCTTATCAACTGCGGGAAAAATTATTCGCCGACAACGTTGACAGCTCTGAGCTTGCTGGAATCCTTGGGATCCGGCTCGACCTCAAAGGTGACCTTCTGACCCTCGGTAAGAGTTCTGTATCCGTCTGCAACGATAGCGGAGAAATGTACGAAAACATCGTCGCCGCCCTCATCGTTAGCGATGAAGCCAAAACCTTTTTCTGCGTTGAACCATTTGACTGTACCCTTCATTGCGGTACCTCCGTGAAAAAATTTGCATTCTATATTATATGTTGTGCAATGGACCCGCACATTTTCTCGAACCATCAAACGCAAACGGTCAATGGCTTACAAAAAACATGCGAGTCCACAGAAACATTTGTCAGAATACGCAAATAATTATATAATCCCGTTTCGCCTTTGTCAATAGCAATTTTGTCGAATAATCACGAAAGCCCGATAAAAATTTACAAATTGTTAATTGACAAAATATGTCCTTTAGGATATGATAAATGTAATCCATTGGGGAGTAGCTATGGGCAAAAGCCCATCTTGCTGTCACCAACCGTCGTGCAGGCCGCAACAACCGACCGAGCCCGGCTGGCAGCAGACATATGCGTTCAGGCGCGTTTGAGGCAAGACCTTTGGCAGACATAGTCTGTCGAAGGTCTTTTTTGTTTAACCGAAAGGGAGGCATAAAAATTGAAGTACTATCTTGAAGACGTCCGCGAGGTGTTTAAGCGGACGGAGAGCTCGGAAAACGGACTTTCGCAGTCCGAGGCCGAACGCCGTCTTGAGAAATACGGCAAAAACAAATTGGCACAGGCAAAGCAGAAATCGCTCGTCAGGCGGTTTTTTGAGCAGCTTGCCGACCCGATGATAATCATCCTTATCGTCGCCGCGGTCATATCCGCCGTGACGACAGTCTACGAGGGCAAGGTCTCCGGCTCGCCGTCCTTCCCTACGGACACCGTGATAATCCTCGCCGTTGTGCTCATAAACGCCGTGCTCGGCGTCTTGCAGGAGAGCAAGGCGGAAAAGGCTATCGAGGCGCTTCAGGAGATGAGCGCGGCGACCTCCAAGGTCATACGCGAGGGCAAAATCATGACCGTCAAGAGCGAGGAGCTGACCGTCGGCGACGTTGTTGTGCTTGAGGCGGGCGACGCTGTTCCCGCAGACTGCCGCATATTCGAGAGCGCCAGCCTTAAAATAGAGGAGGCTGCGCTGACGGGCGAGAGCGTGCCCGTGAGCAAAATTATCTCCGTTCTCGGCGCGGGCGACGGCGGCGATATTCCGCTGGGCGACAGAAAGAACATGGCGTATATGGGCAGCGCCGTTGTCTACGGACGCGGCAAGGCCGTTGTCACCGACACGGGCATGAATACCGAGATGGGCAAGATAGCCGACGCCATAACAAAGGCGGAGGACGGACAGACCCCGCTACAGAAAAAGCTTGCGGGACTCTCTAAGACTCTCACCTTCCTTGTGCTTGGAATCTGCGTTTTCATCTTCGCGTTCTCGCTGTTCATGGAGCGCTCCACTCTCGCGGGCGGCGATCCCGCGCTGATATTCAAGAGCGTTATCGACGTGTTTATGGTAGCCGTCAGCCTCGCCGTTGCCGCCGTTCCCGAGGGACTTGCGGCGGTGGTCACTATCGTGCTGTCGATAGGCGTTACGAATATGTCGAAGAAAAATGCGGTTATCCGCAAGCTCACCGCTGTTGAGACGCTCGGCTGCGCGCAGATAATCTGCTCCGACAAGACGGGCACTCTCACGCAGAACAAGATGACCGTCGTCGATCATTACGGCGACGAAAAGCTGCTCGCAAGAGCCATGTCCCTCTGCTCCGACGCGCAGGAGGATTCCGACGGACTCGTGATCGGCGAGCCCACGGAGGCGGCTCTCGTCAGCTACGCGATAAGCCTCGGACTTCATAAGGGCGAGCTGAAAAGCGACAGCCCGAGAATCGGCGAAGCTCCGTTCGACTCCGGCAGAAAGATGATGTCCACCGTCCACAAGACATCGGACGGCATTGTTCAATACACAAAGGGTGCTCCCGATGTTGTCGTCGACCTCTGCACCCACGCCTTTATCGACGGAAAAATCGTTCCGATGACCGACGAGATAAGGGTGACAATAGCCTCGGAAAACAAGAGGATGGCGGATAAGGCTCTGCGCGTGCTCGCGGCGGCGATGAGAAAATACGACTCCGCGCCCGACGATTTTTCGCCCGAGGCGCTCGAGCATGATCTGATATTCATCGGCCTTACCGGCATGATAGACCCCGTTCGCCCGGAGGTCAAGGCGGCTATAGAGGAGTGCCGCGGCGCGGGCATAACCCCCGTTATGATAACCGGCGACCATAGGGACACCGCCGTTGCCATCGCCTCAGAGCTCGGCATACTCACCGACCCCTCGCAGGCCATAACCGGCGCGGAGCTCTCCGCGATGAGCGACGAGGAGTTCGCGGACAGAGTCGAGAATATATATGTATACGCGCGCGTGCAGCCCGAGCATAAGACGAGAATAGTCAACGCCTGGCGCTCAAAGGGCAAGATAACCGCCATGACGGGCGACGGAGTCAACGACGCGCCGTCGATAAAGAGCGCGGATATCGGAATAGGCATGGGCATAACCGGCACGGACGTCACGAAGAACGTCGCCGACATGGTGCTCACGGACGACAACTTCGCGACCATTGTCAACGCCGTCGAGGAGGGGCGCAGGATATATGACAATATCCGAAAGGCCATTCAGTTCCTGCTCGGCTCGAACCTTGCGGAGGTGCTCGCGATATTCACCGCAACGCTTCTCGGCTTCACCATTCTCGAAGCGCCGCATCTGCTGTTCATAAACCTCGTCACCGACTGCTTCCCGGCGCTCGCGCTCGGACTCGAAAAGGCGGAGAGCGATATCATGCGCCGCCGCCCGCGCGACCCGTCGGACGGAATATTTGCAGGCGGGCTCGGCTTTGATGTGCTCTATCAGGGCGTGCTCGTTACCGCGCTGACCCTCGCGGCGTTCTTCATAGGCGAACGCTTTGAGACGGGGCACTGGGCGTTTATGAACATCGCACAGTGCGAGCAGGGCATGACCATGGCCTTCCTCACCATGTCGATGTGCGAGATATTCCACTCGTTCAATATGCGTTCGCAGCGCGGCTCGGTCATAAAGATGAGCCTTCGCGGCAGCCACAACCTGCCCCTGTTCGGTGCTATGGTGGCGTCGCTCGTGCTGACTACGGCGGTTATTGAGATACCGTTCCTCGCGAACGCCTTCGGCTTCACTCCGATAGGCTTCGCCGAATATGCAACATCGCTCGCCCTCGCGTTTTCGATAATCCCGATAGTCGAGATAATCAAGGCCGTTCAGCGTGCCGCAGCGAAAAGAAAAGCCTCCAGATAATATAATAATTTGACATTTTTTTCGACAAAAAGATAATTTTTTATTGAATACGCCTTGACTTTTCCCCCGAATATGATATCATTTATTGATGTACCAATGGGGAGTAGCTATGGGGATTATCCTATCTGTTTGCCAACAATCTCGCTTCGGCTGGCAGCAGACAGACGGCCTTCAGGCGTTTGATGCAAGACCTTTGGCAGTAATACTGTTGAAGGTCTTTTTCAATCTTTTCCTGCGCTCTCTGCCATTCAAATTAAAAAGAAAGGTCTTGAAAGCGCATGAAATTCTATCTTGAGCCGACAGAGAAGGTTTTCTCGGCGGTCGAGAGCTCCGAAAAAGGCTTGACCTCGGCCGAAGCGGAGCAGCGCCTTGCCAAATACGGCAAGAACAAGCTTAAAGAGGCGGAAAAAGACAGCCTCTTTAAGAAGTTTATCAACTCCCTCGCAGACCCCATGATCATCATGCTCCTCGTCGCAGCCGCAATTCAGGCCGTTGTGACGGTCGTGGAGAGCGGCGCAAACTTCTCGTTCAGAGATTTTGCGGACGTGCTGGTCATTCTCGTAGTTGTTATCATCAACACCGTCATGAGCCTCGTTCAGGACAGCAAGGCGGAGGCCGCCATGGACGCTCTTATGGAGATGACCGCGGCGACGAGCCACGTTCTGCGTGACGGAGAAGTCGTCACAATAAAGAGCGAGGATGTTGTGATAGGCGACATTGTGGTGCTTGAGGCGGGCGACGCCGTTCCGGCAGACTGCCGCATAATCGAAAGCCACAGCATGAAGGTCGAGGAGGCGGCTCTGACGGGCGAAAGCGTCCCCGTGACGAAGCTTATCGACGCGCTCAACTGCACGGCGGGCAGCGATGATATCGCCCTGGGCGACAGAAAAAATATGCTCTACAGCGGCTCGACTATAGTCTACGGCCGCGGCAAGGCAGTTGTTACGGCGGTCGGCATGGACACCGAGATGGGCAAGATAGCCGACGCCCTTTCGGACGCCGAGCAGGAGCAGACTCCCCTTCAGAAGAAGATGGCGGAGCTTTCAAAGTTCCTCACGAAGCTCGTTATCGCAATATGCGTAGTTGTGTTCGCGGTCGGTCTCGTCGAGTCCCTGGTGCTCAGCAATGAGCCCTTCTCATGGGAGCTGCTCGGAAACACCGCGCTGAGCACGTTCATTTCCGCAATCGCTCTTGCGGTCGCCGCCATACCCGAGGGACTGCCGGCAGTCGTCACGATAATCCTTTCCATAGGCGTTACCGCGATGAGCAAGAGGCAGGCTCTTATCCGTAAGCTTACCGCAGTTGAGACTCTCGGCTGCACTCAGATAATCTGCTCCGACAAGACGGGCACTCTGACCCAGAACAAGATGACCGTCGTCGATCATTTCGGCGACAATGAGAAGCTCATAGCCGAGGCTATGGCTCTTTGCACCGACGCTCAGATAGACGACGCCGGCAAGGTCACGGGCGAGCCCACCGAGGCCGCTCTCGTCGGATACGCCTATGCCCTGGGCATGAGCAAGAATGACCTCGTCAAGTCGAGCCCCAGAATCGGCGAAGCTCCGTTCGACTCCGGAAGAAAGATGATGTCCACCGTCCATAAGACGGCTTCCGGCATAGTTCAGTACACAAAGGGTGCGCCCGACGTTGTTATCAACCTTTGCAAAACCGCGCTTATAGACGGCAGGATAGTTCCCATGGACGACGAGTTCCGGGCAAAAATCGCCGCGGACAACAAGAGAATGGCGGACAAGGCCCTGCGCGTTCTCTCCGTTGCGCTTAGAAATTACGATTCCGTCCCCGCGTCCTTTGAGCCCGAGGCGCTTGAAAGCGACCTCGTGTTCGTCGGACTTACCGGCATGATAGACCCCGTCCGCCCCGAAGTCAAGGCGGCTATCGAGGAGTGCCGCGGTGCGGGCATAACCCCGATAATGATAACCGGCGACCACAAGGATACCGCAGTCGCCATAGGCCGCGAGCTCGGCATAATCTCCGACGCGTCGCAGGCTATTCTCGGCGCGGAGCTTGACAAGTTCAGCGACGAAGAGCTTATTGAAGAGGTTACCAAATACTCCGTCTATGCGCGAGTTCAGCCCGAGCATAAGACGAGGATAGTCAAGGCCTGGAAGGCACGCGGTATGGTCACCGCAATGACCGGAGACGGCGTCAACGATGCGCCCTCCATAAAGGCCGCCGATATCGGCATCGGCATGGGCATCACCGGCACGGACGTCACAAAGGGCGTCGCCGACATGGTTCTCGCGGACGACAACTTCGCCACTATCGTCAACGCGGTCGAAGAGGGCAGAAAGATCTACGACAACGTCTGCAAGGTGCTTCAGTTCCAGCTTTCAACGAATATGTCCGAGGTTATAATCATGTTCGTTGCCTCTATTCTCAACTTCCAGCTTCTCGAGCCCGTTCACCTGCTTTGGATAAACATGGTCACCGACTCCCTGCCCGGCCTTGCGCTCGGTATGGAGAAAGCCGAGGGCAACCTGATGAAGAGAAAGCCCAGAGCGACTACGGACGGCATATTCTCCCACGGCGCGGGCTTTGACATGGCATGGCAGGGTATCTACCTCGCAATAGTAGAGCTTGCCGCCTATGTCATCGGTTATCGCCTCGAGGTGGGTAGTTTCGGGAATATGTTCTTCGGCGGTGCCGACGGCTACTGCATAAACGCTATGTCCATGGCGTTCCTGACGGTCAACTTCGCCGAGATGATGTGCGCTATCAATATGCGCTCGCGCACAGGCTCCATCTTCTCTAAGAGTATGTTCAAGAACATGAACTGGTGGCTCGTCGGTTCGTTTGTCGTGACAACGGCGCTGACCCTCACTGCCGTATACCTCCCCGGTCTCTCCGACGAAGTCTTTGATATCGAGCGCGGCACTTTCCAGACCAATGAGCTGCTTATTTCCGCCGGTCTCGCAGCCTCCACTATCCCGGTATTCGAGATAGGAAAAGCTATCAGACGTGCGGTTGAGCGCAAAAAAGAGAGAAACGCTGCATAAATATTAATTTAATCCGAGTATCCCCTGCGTCGAGCGGCGCGGGGGATATTTTATTGTGGGCGATATTTTCGTCAGGGACTGCGGCGAATCTGCGGTCCTTATTTTTATATCCGAAACAAATATTATTCGGAAAGCACTTTGATGTGACAAAGCATAGTATTTTTCTATTCTTTTGCGTCCCTGCGTCCCGTCTAATCTGTTTATATAACATTAATGAATATATTTTCAATTTTTTATTGAAATCTATAGTTATGTATGCTATAATTTCCTCAAAACTGTGGTTATTTTTTATGCAGTAAATCTAAACGCGCGGCGGCGCTTTGATAAGGAGGACTTTTTTTGAAAGCCTATAACGCGAAAGACATCAGAAATATCGCCATTGCAGGCCATGGCGGAAGAGGAAAAACTACCCTTGCGGAGGCCATGCTCTACACCGCGAAGGCTACAGACAGACTCGGCAGAGTCGCCGACGGCACCACCGTGCTCGACTTTGACGCCGAGGAGAAAAAGAGAAAGGCCACGGTATCAACCGCTGTTGCCGCTATAGAGTGGAACGGCGCGAAGATAAATATAATTGACACTCCCGGTCTTTTTGACTTTGCGGGCGGCATGAGCGAAGGCATCCGCGCGGCGGACAGCGTGCTCATAGTCACCGCGGCGGGCTCCGGCTTCGACGTCGGCGCGGAGAAGGCTCTCAAGGCCGCGAACGCCAGAGGTATCTCGAGAATGTTCGCAATCACCCGCTGCGACGCGGATAACACCGATTTCTACAAGACCTTTGCAGCCATAAAGGAGGAGGTCGGCGCCGCTATCTGCCCCGTTATCGTCCCCCATATGGAGAACGGCAAGGTCGCATCGTATGTAAATCTCGCATCCCGCAAGGCTTTTGACTACAGCGGCGGCACTAAAAAGGAAGTCGATATGCCCTCCGACGCGCAGCTTGACGAGATGCTCGATATACTCACCGAGGCCGTCGCCTCGAGCGACGACGAGCTTATGGAGAAGTTCTTCGCCGGCGAGACCTTCACCCGCGAAGAGATAATCAAGGCTCTCAACTCCGGAGTCAGCGACGGCTCCGTTATCCCCGTATACGCCTGCGCGGGTTACACCTGCGAAGCTATCGATATGCTCCTTGACGAGATAGTATATTCCGCTCCCTCCGCAGCCGACAAGGCGGGCGAGAACGGTCTTCCCTGCGACGAGAACGGCCCTCTTGCGGCTATATGCTTCAAGACCATCGCCGACCCGTTCGTCGGCAAGATGTCCTTCTTCAAGGTCGTATCCGGCAAGATAACCGCGGACACTCCCGCATATAACTCCCGCACCGAAGAGAGCGAGAGAATGGGCAAGATAATCACCCTCAAGGGCAGCAAGCAGGAGGACGCAGCCTGCATCCCCGCCGGCGATATCGGCGTTGTGACGAAGCTTGCGGGCATAAAGACGGGCGACACTATCTGCTCGCCCAAGAACCCGATAACCCTCGAGGGCATCAAGTTCCCGACCCCCTGCCTGTCCATGGCAGTCAAGGTCCGCAAGAAGGGCGACGAAGAGAAGGTCGCGGCGAGCCTGCTCAGACTTCTCGAAGAGGATCCCACGATTTCGTTCGTCATCAACAAGGAGACCCGCGAGCAGGTGCTCTCCGGTCTGGGCGAACAGCACCTTGACGTTATCGTATCCAAGCTCAAGAACAAGTTCGGAGTTGAGGTTGACCTCAGCGTGCCGAAGGTTGCATACAGAGAGTCCATCCGCAAGAAGGTCGAGGTTCAGGGCAGACACAAGAAGCAGTCCGGCGGACACGGCCAGTTCGGCGACGTCTTTATCCGCTTCGAGCCCTGCGAGAGCGACGATCTCGTTTTCGCCGAGGAGGTTGTCGGCGGCTCCGTGCCGAAGAACTTCTTCCCCGCAGTCGAAAAGGGTCTGCGCGACAGCGTCAAGAAGGGCGTGCTTGCAGGCTATCCGATGGTCGGCTTAAAGGCTACTCTCTATGACGGCTCTTATCATCCGGTCGACTCGTCCGAAATGGCGTTCAAGACCGCTGCCAACATAGCCTACAAGAACGGTATTCCGCAGGCTAACCCCGTTATCCTCGAGCCCATCGGCACTCTGAAGGCCTATATGCCCGATGAAAATCTCGGCGACATCATGGGCGACGTCACCAAGCGCCGCGGCCGCGTGCTCGGCATGGGCCCGTCCGACGAGCCGAAGATTCAGGAGCTCATCGCGGAGGTTCCCATGGGCGAGATGGGCGACTTCTCAACAGTCCTGCGCTCCGTGACCGCCGGCAGAGGCTGGTTCTCCCTCGAATTCACCCGCTACGAGGACGCACCGCCCGTAGTCGCGCAGAAGGTCATCGACGAAGCCAAGGCTGCCGAGGCCGAGTCCGACAAATAAACATAAAAAAACAGAGAGAGCTGTCTTTTGACAGCTCTCTCTGACTGTCTAAAAACTATAAATTCTGCCTCATTTTGATGGGTAAACCAAGGACATGAGCACTGTGGCGTGCAGGGCAAGACGAATCGACTTACGACAACCGGCTCCGTAACGCCGATTGTCGGATGTAGTTGGGAAAGAAAGCGGGCTGCCGCACGTCGTGGTGTTCTGCTGCGACAGCGACGGTCGCCACAACGGACAGGCGCAGCGTCTGCTGATGGTGGACGGGGTGCTGAACGCCGTCGCCGGCGGGCCCAACCCCGAACTCAACAAGAACGCGGACATGAACCTCAACTTCGGCCGCCTCTACGGGACGACGGGCTTCTTCACGGGCGACCTCGCCGAATTCGCCTGGTACGGCACGGCGAAGGGCCTCACCTACGACCAGATGGTGTCCGTCTCGCGGTCGCTTGCCGCGAAGTACGGCATCCGCCTCTACGACGAGGACGCCTATGCGACGGCGCCGACGCCGGGTGCCGGCCTCGGCGCGACGAACGTGTTCGTGGCGGCGGGGGCCGCACTCCTTCTGCCGTCGACCGACACGGCGCCCTACACCGTCGGCACGGGGGTGGCGTTTGAACTTGCCGGCACGGTGAAGGGCACGCTTGCGTTTGCGGACGGGGGCACGCTGCGTGTGTCCAGGGAGGTGACGGGGCGCGTGGACAGGCTGGTCGCGGCCGGGGAAGTGAACATCGAAGTTCGCGAGGCGCCGTACCCGCTGCCGACTTGGACGCCCGTCTGCGCGGCCGCCACCGCAAAATTTTAGTGCTTGATGGCACGCAGGGCGTGGCTGGGATTTTGCAGGCAAAGGCTTTTAACGAGCTTGTAAGGCTTGATGGCGTCATCATCACAAAGCTAGACGGCACAGCAAAGGGCGGCGCTCTATTTAGCATAGCCAAAGAGCTGGAACTTCCTATACTTTATGTAGGCGTTGGCGAGCAAATGGATGATTTGCTTGAATTTAACGCTAGTGAATATAT